>Ga0209324_10002569_pt1 | contig 12441 bp, 10 predicted proteins | sample Rifsed19ft3_FD_184015 | JGI IMG/M metagenome (GOLD analysis project Ga0209324, IMG submission 184015) | Soil microbial communities from Rifle, Colorado, USA - sediment 19ft 3 (version 2) | ecosystem: Environmental > Terrestrial > Deep subsurface > Rock core/Sediment | place: Rifle, Colorado...
TAACACCTAACATAATATGGAACCATTTCTTAAAGGCAGTTCCCTTAAGAATTTCCCACGAATAATAATAGCCATATAAAGTGAATGCTTCGCCAAAGAACATCAATGCATAAATATACATGGTCGGCGCAAACACATTCGTCAAATGGCCCATAAATTCTGGATACAAACCAAACAGACAGAATCCAAGCAATCCGCCTAACGATGCAGTCGTAGCAAATGCAGCAGACAGCAACTTGGTAAATTCCTTCGCCATCTTATCATATTTGATGTCGCCGCCTTTGAATCCAACAATCTCCACAATAACAGCAAAAATTGGAACACCCAGCACAAAGGCAGCAAACATGAGATGCAATTCCGAGACAATCCAGACTATCAACCGGGAATCTATCCCAAAAAACGCCCGATACTGAACAGGCCCTGCCTCTTCTTCCTCAACAGCAGCAGTTGCCGTTCCAGACTCCCCCGCCGGCTGACCTTCCGGAGCTTGCGACGATGCTGGCGCTTGGCCAGCTTCAAATTGGGGCAATTCAACGCCAGGCGCCGGAGCTTCTTTTGCTGCTTGTTCGGGTGCGTCGACTGCAAAAACTCTCTGCGAAAATGAAAGGAATGAAATAAAGGAAAGGAAAAACAATAAGACAATAATATATCTACTTCTCTTTGGGAGATTCATCAATATCTTCAAATTATTCATTAGCGGTGCGCCTTTTTTAACAAGTAGGTTACACATTCCATAAAGTTATGAACACAGTTATTTCTTTGTCAAAACAAAGTCTGCCACAACCTCTTCTTTTGACTTTACGGTTACATCGCCGGCCTTTTTCCCAAGCTTCTCCTGCCAGGCCTCGATCTTATACGTGCCGGCAGGTACGTTCTCAATCTTAAATTGACCATTTTCATTCGTGACGGCGAAATAAGGATTTGCCTTAATTACGATAAAGGAACTCATCCATTTGTGCACATCACACGTAATCTTTGCTATCTCCGCAAGATCAAATTTTTTCGTCATTTTTCCGCCGCCCGACACTCCTTCATTAAAAGCGGGGTTCTTGATAGACCAGGAGTGAAGATTGTGCATTACGTTGTCGCTATTAAGCAAATCCACACTGGATCCAACGGGAATTGCAACAACATGGGGAGCAAACAGGCATTCTTTCTGATCTAACGTAGCAGTTACCGCCTCAATCTTCTTTCCCGCAGCAATGTCAACCAGCGAAACCACGACATTCTTAACACCTTTAGATTCGCCGTTAACCACCAATTCCTCCGACGCCTTATTTTCGTGACCGCAGGTTTGCTCATCCTTATCAACCTTTAACATCTTTGCAGATGGGACATCACCGTCAAATTTAACAGTCCCAACAATCGTTCCCCCATCTTTCACCTCCACCTCTTTGTAGGCAGCGCCTTTTTCCTGCGCCATAGCGAAATTATTTATCCACACCCCACTACCCATAACACTGAATGCCAAACCACTAACAATTGTCAAGCATCTCAAACTTTTCAACATCATTACCTCCACATTCATCTTCTAAAAGTTACTATGGATTCAAAAAATCCTGTTAATATCTTTCTTTGGATATACTCAAAACAAAGGCGGGTTATGATACATTATATAACAAGTTTGTCAATCACAAATTTTAGTAAAACCAAAAACGAAACCAGAGTTTTTTTGGAAAATCTTACAATGGGATTTAGCAAGTAACAACATTCATTCCTTTTAATAAAAAAATAAAAAAATAATTCAAAAACTATGTAACTAATTAAATTTCAAATTCTTAGTTTTTCATAATCAAGCATTATGAAACATCTTCCGGGCTTTATGCGCTGCAAAAAATTTCAGTATTGCAATGATAGTTTCAAATATAGTATTACAAAACTATTCATAAATATTAAAAACTAATTTAATGTTCTCTTCATAGTTTCAACATCTTTAGGATTGGTGAGCTTACCAGGCTCGATAATCACATCGGGCTCCATCTTGAATCGTCTGACCCATGTCGTTTCTGAAGGAGGTTTCCAGTATAACTTGTATAAGCCGGGCGATACATTCGCAAAACGATAAACACCTTCATTATCTGTAACTGTTTCAATCTCCACTGCCCCTTCTACTGGATGATACCCCTTTGTCAACAGTCCACCTTTTTCCAACATTTGCAACTTTACCTGGCAACCGGAAAGAGGACTTCCTCCCCGCAATATCTTTCCCTCAACGCTTCCAAGATTCCGGTCATGAATAACTGGTTCTTCTTTCTTAATATCTTCTTCAACCGCCTTATCAACTTCCTCCTTATCATGCGACTCTCTTAACAGGTCTTGATTCGATTCTGACGCTTCTCCACTCTCGGTCAGAGGTTTTTCGTCCTCAATCGATTCATGGACACCCATTGACGCATCTTCGGTCTTAGTCACTAATTTGTCATCTTCTTCCCGCAAGCTTTCCTTTTTTGCCTTTTTAGTCTTTAGCCTATAGTATTTCCCCGCTTCTTTCTTTTCTATTGGATCAGTCCTTATCTCATCGACTATTACTCTATTGCCAGCATCTTCTTGTATCTTAGGTTCTAATTCCCGATCCTCAATAATCTGTGATGATTTTCCCTTTTCCTCAACCACATCTGTGGTTATTGGTCTATTATCAATCTCCGCTGGAGCTGAAACGGTCTGCCTGCCATCCGATCGGAAGGACATTTGAAGTGAAGAAATCTTAGAGGTTGGAATCAATACATGAATAGCATCTTCGGTAATTTCCTTGATCTTACATTCCACCGTTACATTTGCAATATCCAGGGAAATCATATCGGGGTAATTCCCGGGATTTAAAAATTGCATATTCAGGGATTTTATGGACTTCTTTGATATTACTGCATTTATATATTCCCCCGTAACCCCCACTACTTTAAGATCGATATCTTTGCCAACATTCCTGAGAACTACGGTATCCCCATTCACAGCAACACAGAAACACACAAGCGCACAGAAAACAATCGCCGCAAACTTTGCCATCAATAAATATTCCTAAACAATAAAACCTGTATTAAATTTTCCGTATCAATTTAGTTTTTTGAAAAACAACATTCATGCATTCGTCGTATTTACCGTAGGGGCAGGTTTCAAACCTGCCCCTACAGAGCGCCAACTGCAAATGGCATTAGTTTAACATCCATTAGTTTTATATCAAACAAAAAAAGGGCAGGCCTGAAATACATCCGGGTCTGCCCCCCCTTATAAACTTTCCATCTCGTTCTCACGCCCACCTTCTCATACCCACGCTCTGCGTGGGTATGCCGGCGCAGGACGCTCCCGCGTCCAGTTACATCCTCCTGCGGATTCGGGATTGCAACCCGAACTTCCCGTCAACTGCCATAACGCAGGACACTATACCCTCGCCAGGACGATGGGTTTGCTTCGCTTAACACATCCTGCACAATTGTTATTTGACGCAGAGCGTCATACCTGCGCATTCCCACGCAGAGCGTGGGTACGAGAGGCGCGTAGCGGGTTGGCGGCGGGAGGCAGGAGGAAACTCCTGACTGCCGCCACGCCACCAAATAACAACACTAATTCAGCCCCGAAGGGGTGAAAGAAATTTATGGTTATTTCACCCTGACTATTTTCCTTTTTTACCGACTACCTTTACAACCAACCTTGCGCCCTTTAAACTACCCGTCTTAAACGTAATGTCCGCCTTTCCGGTTTTATTCCCGGCCTTAATGGCAAACACGGCCTGACCATTGGCATCTGTAACCGCACTCCTTCGGGAAACAGAAATAAGTCCGCTATCATTTGGATTAGTGACAAGGAATAACACCCGCACCTTCGCACCTTCAACCGGACAATCCCCCTCGCCCATTACCGTCACAACCACTTCCACACTTTGCTTCTTTATTAATTTAAGCTTATAAGACGACAATGTAATCTTCCCGGCAGTACATTCAGCGAGAGAAGGTGTAGGCAATAGCGATGATATTGGCGTAGGGGTTGCAGCCGGGGTTGGCGTTGGCTCTAATGATACCACACGGCTTACCGCCGTCACCTGTCGCGGCGCACCGCTGGTGTTTATTTCATCCGTGCAGCCGGCCGTTAACGTGTCGCCGCCAGACGCCTGTATACTTTCGTAATCCACCGTAGCGGCGTTGCTCACCAGGATGGAACCCTTGAATGTCCCCGTGTCTGCGCCAGCCTCTTCCAGCTTTACCCATGCCCGATTATGCGAAGACGTCTCAATAACGGCGTGATTCAGGAGCGTATCCACCTTTGTCGCGTCCTCGTTTTCCTCCGCATCAACGTGCGTTACCACGGCATACGAACCAACCGTACAGAACTCTGCATCGAATACAAGGGTTGCATCAGAACTGCTGAACGACAGCGTTTTGGTAATGGTTGATGCATCCGGCGCGGTGTCCGTATAAACAACCGTGGCAGTACCGCCCTGTACGGTCTTTATCACGCCGATATTTGACCTTGTGCCGGAACTTGCCCCGCCGGTCGTGGTTGTGCCTGTTTTAATGGTCGCCAGGAACGTCCCGCTATTTACACCATTCTCCTTCATGTCCAGCGCTAAATCTCCACCGGCATAATAACCGAGGGCTGTTACCTTAATGGCGGTGGTTAATGTGTCTTCCGACGCGGCATTAGCGTCACGGTCGGCGTCCACCACCGTAACGGCAACGGTGTCGCCGGAGAGATACGCCATTGTCTTGCTCAGATATAGTTCGCCGGAAACTCCAGGAACTGTAGGCGCGGGTGTTGGTGTTGGCGTGGGGGTAGACGTTGCCGAAGGCGTTGTTTTCTTCGTCGGCGCAACCGACGGTGCGGGCGTTGGCGATGATACCGGCGTCGGAGTGGGCGACGGTGTTGCTGTTGGCGTAGGCATAGGCACTACTGGAGCATTCTCCGTGGTAAAAGTCCAGGAGTAGTTTGAATCAAGGGTCGTACCCGCATAATTTGCCGCCTGTGCGCCGGTGGTGATTGTGGCAGTGTATGTGGTGTTATATGCCAGGCTGCTTGCCGGGGTAAAGGTGGCCGTGGCGCCGTTTGTCGTTACCGATCCGGTAACTGCGCCGCCGTTACCCTGCAATTTAAAGGTGTCGGCCGTAAGAGTCGAACCGTTCATATACAGGGAGAATGTGGCAGAAACGGCCGTGCTTGTCCCTACTCCTGTTGCGCCACTGGATGGACTCGCGGAGGTAACCGTCAGGGTAACCATTGTGGGTGGAGGAGGCTCGGAGGATGGGGTTGCGGTGGTAAACGATGCCTGGCTGCCGGTGGACGTCCCGGCGCTGTTGTTCGCCGCTATGCGGTAATAGTACAGAGTGGTGGCTGATAGACTACTGATGCCGATGCTGACGGTCGATGTGCCATCCGTTGAAATACTCGTTGTTGACGATGTGCCGGTATAGACGCCGCTGCTCGCCCCGTACTGGAAGAGCGCCGTTGTTGACGTGCCATGTGCATTTACCGTACCGTTAAGTGTGGCAGAACTCGTGGTGACATTGGTGGCAGAACCGGTTGTTACGGTGGGCAGCCACGAAAATGAACCCATTGCATACCCATCGTAGCTGCCGCCGGTGTATTGGGCAAAAAGCACACGACCACATACAAAGCTCGTCACCATCGACACTATCAATACCGTTACGATCTTCCATTTCATTTTCGATCCCCCCTTGTTATAGATTACAGATTTCACAGACCACACAGAGAGAATTACTATAGGTTTTTGTTGGGTTTCGTAACTCAACCCAACCTTTTATATCTGCGTTAATCTGTGTTCCACTGTAGAATTTAGGTGAGATTTTCTCAGCTTCCCAACTTCTCATATTCTCAACTTCCCAAATTCTTCTTTGCGCCCCCCATTTCCATGAGGGCAGGCATTTGCGGTGAACTATTATTAAAGGACACACCCCTAAGGAGCAAGCCTCACACACCGAAACCCATAATCGATGTACCGGTTGGAATCCGTGCTCGACGCATTGTTGCGGTCAGACACACGGGCTCTCAATGCATTAGTGGCCCAAGTACCGCCACGAAAGCCCGCCCCACTTGCTCCAGGCCAATTGCTGGCGTCGGCATTTCCCGTACTATCCAACACGCCGTCCCCATGCGACCCGGTAAATGACCTGCCGTCGCTATTACCTATCGTCACACACCTCTTCCATAAGTTTCCGCTCATCTCCATGATGCCGTAGTACGTCGCCCCCGCCGTGGCACGCGTGCTGCTTGAGGTTGCAAAACACCCCGCACGCATCGGGCCTGACACTGATCCATGATAATCGTAAACACAGTTTGCTGAGGAATTGCTCGCCGTCTCGCTGCCCGCGCCATCATTCGTGATACCCGTCGCCTGGGTAATACTCGTACTCCCCCATGCATATTCATCGGCTACCGCAGCGGCTGTGCCCCGGCACGCCTTTTCAAATTCCAATTCGATCATCGGCCGCAATGCCGCCCAATCCGCATACGCCGCACCGTCTGCCCAGGAGAGGTAGTTGCAGGCAATGTGCTGGCCGTCGCCTGATTCTCCCCCCGTTCCATTACCGTTATAATCGCAATAAAAGGTGATTGTGTCCGTTGCCGGTATGGCAGCATCGCAGCGGATTCCGTTTCGGTACTGCATAGATGGATCGTTGCTCATCACATAGCGGTTGGTTATCGCTGTTTGTCCTGATGCTAAATTGGTTGCGGTACGTGTGTTTTGCTGTGTTCGACCCAGCGTATTCAAAAAATCCACGTACTGCTCCTGCGTAATACCGTACTTCATGCAGTAAAATGCGGTGTAGCCCTTTGGGAATGCCGCAGGGATGGGACCAGACCGATCTCCCCCGTAATCGCTCGAAGCATAATACACATTGCCCGCATTCGTCCCAACGGTAATCGCATTCTCTGAACTTACAGTATATGTGCCCGGTGTGGTGGGAGACTGGTAAAATTCCGATGTCCCTGTTCCACCCGAACCCAGAGAAAAACTCCCCTGAGGCACGTACACCATCTCGACGGCGACGACCTGGAGCGTCAACGCCGCGTCATCCGCCACGCCGTCCGTGCCGTAATTCCACTGAAGCCGTGAGTCGCTTAAGCTGACCGTGCCCGACCCATCGGCGCTCCGGTAGATAAATGCCCCCTTCCCGTCTGACGACGGCGTGATTGTTGAACCCGATGGCGACGTATGATTACTTGCCGTACCGGAAAGGGTGGCATGCTGCCAACCACCGCTTCCCACCTTATATTTCACGAACATCCACACGGCATCCCAGTTATACGGGGCGCTGCTTGTCCGCCACGAGTTCTCCCACCGGGTGTCGAATTTTACGAAGACAAAGTCATTTGTGGTGTCCCGACCCGTCATCGTCACATTCGATACCGTGACATTGTTGGCAAATGCGGCTGACGATATGAACAGGGCGCCCAGAACCAAAAATAAATAACGCTTTATCGTTGTTGCCATACGATCAACCTCCTGTGTTGTAAAATAACCTACGAAATACGCGATTAGAAACAAAAAGACGCCTTTTCTTGCAAGAGATGCCGGGAAAGGCGTCTTTATGAAGTACTAATAGCAACGGTAAGCCTTCGTTAATTTGGTTTGGTTTGGTTTGGTTTGGTTTGGTTTGGTTTGCAAAGGATATACCACCTGCTTACCCTCCCCTGAAATTACGGAACAGTTCAGGTCTTTTTATTGATGGATGCGCTGCCGCTTCACCCATCCACAGTTGACAGCCACCGTACAGGTAGCGCTCAAAATACCCATACCCGGAAATTTTAATCTCTTTGGTAACATGGCAAATGCTTGCCGCAGATAGTCAGCAAAAAACGTATCTGGCAGTAAGGCTATCTCTACGCCTTTATTTTGTCTGGCAAATCCAGAAACCCTCCACTTTGCATCCCCTGATCACTCGGGGTTTGCCCTTTTCAGAGAGGGGAGGTATTTTATCAAAAACTCTTTGCGTGTCAATAAAAATAGGCCTCCGGGGACTCTCGCGGGTTCACCTTTGCAATTTGAACCCTATGTTTTATATTGTTGATTCCGCCGTCGTCTTCATAGGGCGTTATTACCCAAAAAAACCCAGGGGTTCAGGTTACAAACCTGAACCCGCCAAGGGGCCGTCTCCCGACGGCGATTGGCGATGCACAACCGCACACAAGCACCTGATCGCCAACAGGAGTTGGCTCCTACCAAAAACCTTGGTAACAATTGTTATTTGACGCAGAGCGTCATACCTGCGCATTCCCACGCAGACAGCGTGGGAACGAGAGACGGGGGGAGGGCTGCGTGGGAACGAGGGGCGCGGCTGAGCCACGCGCTGAGCCCCGCATGGGCATTAACGCAGGGCGTTGAAATAAATAAAAAAAGGGGGTAGCACTGAAAACATTCAGGCCTACCCCCTTATAAACTTCTGGAAATACTACAAAGCTACGATTCTATTTCTTCCTCACCTGCACGACAACAAAGGTCTTGTACGTCTTCCCTTCGCTGTCTTCTACGGTAAACACTATCTTGGCGTTGCCATTCTTCTTGCCAGCCGCAATAGTGAAGTATGCCATACCATTCACATCGGTCGTGGCGGTCGTAGAACTAATCTTAACACGGTTCTTCCCTGTCTTGACAGCCGCATTCACCGTAGCACCCTCTGATTTGCAATCATCCGCACCTGTCACCGTAATGGTTACCATATCGCTCTGCCCAAACTTCAACTTCAAACGCTTTAAATCAATCGCAATGGACTCAGGATCACACTCTGATGGAGTTGGAGACGCAACTGGCGACGGTGCCGGAGGCAGAGTCGGCAATGGAGGTAAGGATGGCGACACGCCCGGCGATGGTAGCGGCGGCAATGTTGGTGGCGGAGGCAGTGTCGGCGATGCACCCGGCGATGGCAACGGTGGCAACGTTGGCGTTGCAACAGGAGTTGTGGCAGCGCTGCTTGCCTGCGCCGTAGCCGTATAAATATAATCATTCTGATTTGTCAAATCGCCATTTGCTTCATTTCCTGCGGCATAGAACGTCACCGGGTCTGTTGCGCCGGAACTTGGGGCAGTCCACTGCACACTCCAATTGGAATTTGCGGTGCCCGCGGAGGTATGTTTTATGTAGCTTCCATCGGTCGTTTGGGTGCTGGTGCTATCAACAGCAACAAACGTCCCAACCTTGTTATTGCCTGCATCCAAGGCTGAAAGTTCAAAGCCGTGTTTTGACGTGCTGGAACTACTGAAAGCAACGGTTATGCTCAAAGCCTCGCCATCGGTATAACTACCAGGCGCAGAAATAGAAAACGCGGCCGTCCCGGAATTCAATGTATAGCTCGTATGGCAATCATCATTGCAGGTTTTACCATCGACAGGAGAACCCGTACGACCATCAGGAGGACCATTTGTATACGCAAAAACCGGACTCACACTCATACCCACAATCCCCGCCACAAAAACAAAACAAGCGGCAATTTTACCATAATTTCGCATACATTATTCCTCCTAAAAAATTTTGCCTGAATAAAACCAAACCGGAATACCACGTCCTCCCCCTGTCCCCCTCATGAGGGGGATAAAGGGGAAAGTAAGGGGTTATTTACCGTAGGGGCAGGTTTGAAACCTGCCCCTACACAGTGCGATAAAATATTATGGTTATCGAAATTCTGCGGCGATAATAATACTTTCCCTCATAAATGTCAACGCAATTACCACCGTTCGCTTTGGCAACTCAAAAAATCAGAAGCCAATAAAAAAACCTCCCGCAAGAACAATGTCTTGCGGGAGGCGATGAGAACACCTTCCAAAACTGATTAATGCTCTAAAGGATTATATGGTTTCCCGCCTTTTAATGGGGCTTCCGGCTGCGCAACCTTGCTTCGTACATCGAAAATCGTCAAAGCACCCATAGGATACTTGCCTGTCGACACCATTCCACGCAGATTATGATCGTGCATGATGGTTATGCCAGCACCCAAATTGCAGGACAGGCATTTCCGCTGGCTGGCAAAGTGTGGAATCCTGACCAGCACATCAATTCTCTCGCCACTTGCAATACAAATGGTGTCTTTGTCATAAGTACTCTTTAACTTCCTTCCATCCAATGCTACGACTTCCATGTGATATCCATGCGGGTGGATTGCAAATACATGGTCGGCGCCTATTGCCATAAGACGCAAGAGAACCGTCTCGTCTTCATAAGCAACGATCCTTGAACGTGGATCGTTTATCACTGAGCGCGGGTGAAAAAGATTATCAGTAAACGTCCTGCCGTTAATCAGGTAATAATCGGCCTTCCAGTCCTGCAATCCATGAACAACACCCGATTCCTGTAACTGTTCGTTTGCTGTTGAAGACAGCTCACTAAAAAACAGCGTGTAATCCTTGTCATACTTATACCCATAGGCCGTCTTCGACCTGTCCTGATGAATAATTATGGGGAAATACATCCCGGCAAGGATGTGGTTAAAGCTGTCCACGTGGCAATGCCCCATAAATGAGCCCTCGTATTGGGGCGTAATCTCGTAAGTAAAATATTTATGTTCCAGCACGGGGTCTACCGGCAGAGAAGGCACACCATCAACCGCAGGGGTTAAATCCAGGCCGTGGAAATGAATCGTATGCGCCACGTGGTTAATTCCGGAGTGTTCAGCCGCACAGTGCATACCCGTATTATGCAAGGTAATCCGTGCCTTCTCACCAACAAAAAGATGAACCGGGTCGCTCGGCACCTTAACAGGCTCTAACAATTGTTCTACCTGTTCTTTTGTAGTCACTTCTCCCACATTCTTGAAACTGCCCTTGGCGTGAGTATAGCCGAAAACCCACACTAATTCGCCGTTGGTCATTTCTATATAGCCATCCGTCGTATACAGGTGAAACTCCCAAACACCATCCTTACCGCGGTCTCCTGGGATGTCGCCATTCGTTACATTAATCAAATCTTGTTCATCCTGACTAAGACTCCAGGTCTCCGGCTGTTTCGCCTCTTCAGCAAAAGCGCCCGGCGCAGCAGCATACGTTGCAATACTTAACAACATAGCAGTAGTCCAACCCATTAGCTTCAACACGTTCATTGTTTTTTCCCTTTCTATAAAATTAAGGTTAACTAAAATATAAAACTACTGAAACTTTTTAATAACGTTTACTTCACTATCTCCTAATACCAGTTTTTAAGTAATCACCCGCTGTTTTTCCCATAACTTTTCCAAAATTGATTTTAACTCTTCGATATTTACCGGTTTTTTCAAAAAGTAATCGCACTCCCTGTTTTCCCCACCATTCACTCCTGATTTAACGGAACTGTTAGCCGTAACAATTACAATCGCTATAGGTTCTTTCCTTTTCCTTACTTCATGAATCAAAGTTATCCCATGCATCCCCGGCATATTCAAATCTGTTACAATGACATCGAACCTTTTTTTCGACAGGGCGTTTAACGCTTCATACCCCGACAAAACACCAGCAACCTGATACCCATCACGTTTCAAGATGCTTGTCAACCCATCAAGCGCATCCTTATCATCATCTACCAGCAGCAATCTTGGCTTTGTCATAACAGAAGTCAATCAATGAACAACCTAAAAATTAATTATCGTAATTAGTGTTTGAACGAAAACTAATAAAATTGTCATTTCGAGAGTATCGAGAAATCTTTTGACCATCGAAATTGCAGGGTTTACAGATTTCTCCCGGAGCCTGTCCTGAGCGAAAGATTTCTCGTCACTTCGCTCCTCGAAATGACAGAAAGCGAAGGGGCCGAAATGACAAAAGTAAGGGTTTTCGTTTAGGCACTAATTAACAACTAGCATGCCAGTAACCAATTGACCGTGATTATATTTGCTGTAAGTATTGATTTGCTAAACCCTTAAATATAATTATATTTTTATTCGAAGGAATGAGAAAAAAAAGATGGACAATGGGAAAAGGCTACTTAACGAAATATTTGCGGAAATTGGGATGTGGTGGACAAAACGGCATGAAAAAATTTCGCCTCTACTGCCACTCTTTTACTTTATATTCAATTTTTCTATTCGATATACCCAGTATTTTGGCGGCCTCTTTTTTGCTTCCATGGGTCATCTGGAGTGTTTTTTGTATGATCTCTTTTTCGGCCTCTTTTAATGAAATTCCTACTGGAATTTTAATTACGGACATATCGTCCTTGTCAGGAACAACATTTCCTGGCAGGTGTTCCAGCGAGATCGTATTTTTTTTACAGAGTACGATTGCCCGTTCGACGACATTTTCCAGTTCTCTCACATTTCCCGGCCAGTGATAAGCGCACAACGCCTCCATTGCCTCAGGGGCAAAACCTTTTATTTCCTTTTTATATTTTTTTGTATATTTGATGACAAAAAAATTAGAAAGAATGGGAATATCGTCTCTCCTCTCCCTCAGGGACGGCAAATGGATTGTAATAACATTTAAACGATAAAATAAATCTTCCCGAAACCTTCCTTCGGAAACTTCTTTTTCAAG
>Ga0209324_10002572_pt1 | contig 12435 bp, 7 predicted proteins | sample Rifsed19ft3_FD_184015 | JGI IMG/M metagenome (GOLD analysis project Ga0209324, IMG submission 184015) | Soil microbial communities from Rifle, Colorado, USA - sediment 19ft 3 (version 2) | ecosystem: Environmental > Terrestrial > Deep subsurface > Rock core/Sediment | place: Rifle, Colorado...
AGACATCGTGGATGCCGAGTTCTTTGAGGGGACCCTCGATCGCCATGTCGCTACGCCGCGTCGGCCCGGAAGATATGCTGCAGGTCCAACGCTGTGCGAGCATGTTTAGCAGCAGCCTTCACGTAGTAACCGGTATATTCGTGGCTCGTGAAGGCGTTAAAGTCCGCACCCAAACCATCGACCGCGGCGGATAACTTTTGGGCAGTGGGATAACGCCTCGTCCCTTTGAAAACGATGTGTTCAAAAAAATGAGCAATGCCTTCTTTGCCTTTTGGCTCAAAGCGCGAACCAGTATTGACAATCGCCATTACGGTCAGCGATTCTATTCCCGGCATCGGCACACTGATCACTGGTAAACCAATGTCAAGCTGAGTCAGAGTTGGTTGCATGCTGTGCATTGTAACACGCCCGGCCTTATCCCCAATATCCGAACACTACCCGAATAATATTGAGTACCTTTTTTACTCTTAGTATTTTTAGAAAAAAGGCTAAAAAAGCTATAAATATGGCGTCAAAATATGTTCAATTCTGGCCGTTTGGAAAATAAAAAGTATTTTGAACTAAAACACCCCTCGTTCGATCTTTTTTCCCAAAACAGTCAGCAATTGGTTTATAAACTGTTTTCAAACGGTAACCGCGAGCCAAAATGTCAACCAAAAATGGTTGGTTTTAGAACGTAAGCGAAATCGAACTGACGAGCTAAACTTAAAAAAATTTTCAGTAACAAGCAGCAGTGACCGTCGAAATTGGACGGAGCGTGGAGCGGCCAAAACTGCTTTGTCAATCACCCGCCTACCAACCCACCATTTGAACACATTTCTACTCGAGGAAATTAGCCTGGTAAAGTACGTTGGTGGTTAATTTTTACTCACGCAAACCGGTTGACTGCACCCAAATTGTCTCTCCGTCAGTTGCCAATTCAATGTCACCCAATTGGTCGGTACGCAAAACCGCACTGCCCACAGCAGCCAAATTTTCCAACACCGATTGAGCTGGATGACCATAGCTATTTTTCCTACCGGCACTGATGACTGCCAAGCTTGGGCTGATTTTCTCGAGGAAAACCAGGCTGGAACTGGTCGCTGAGCCATGGTGACCGACTTTGAGCACGTCTACTTGAGGAAGTAGCCCACTGGCCACCAGCCATAACTCTCCTTTTTCCTCGAGATCACCGGTAAACAACCAGCTGGTTCGCCCGTACTCGAGTAAAAACACGATGGAGCGGTCATTTTTACTCTGTGCGGCCGGGTTTTCGCCTGGTTTCTCGAGGAAAGTGAGCCAGCCTCCTTCCGGCAAACGAACTGACTGGCCTAAAATCGGCTGTTTCAAGGCGGCGCCGTTGGCTTGTTCCTGCAAAATTGCCTCTTTTAAAGCCTGGAGAGTGGCAGTATCCTTATTTGTAGCTGGGAAAAACAGGTATTTTGTGTCATAAAGACCCAAAATTTCCTCGAAAAAACCGATGTGATCCTCGTCGCCGTGGGTCAAAATCATCACCTCAATCGTTCGATCCCACGCCGGCAGAAACTTTCCCAAACAGCCTAGCACTCGATCATCCTTTCCGCTATCAATCAGCACTTGAAAAAAGTCTTGCTGTATCAGAATAGAATCACCCTGACCAACATCACAAAAGATAACTTTTATTGATGAATCAGGCCATTTTTTATAGACAAAATAACCCAAAAAAGCCAAAATTGCGGCGGTGTAAAAAAGGCGTTTTTTAAACTTTTTCATGAAAAAAGTGCGTTTTTACTTCTCTTTTTCTACGGGTCAAAATAGCAAAAATACCTATAATTCCCGCCCAAATTGCTAGATATCGCTGCTCCAACCCTTCAGCCACAGTTTGATTAAGAAAATACCAAGGCTGCCACCAGGCTACAGCAGCTAAATAGAGCCGCAAAACGCCAGTCATCAGCGAGGAAGTTACCTCGAGTATCACTCGCACTGGCCAATATTGCTCAAAGAAAGCCAGGAGAAACTGTAACCCTGCCGCCTGGGTAATACCGCCAATCCAGGGTAAAAGCAGTGGGTTAGCCAGGAAACTCACCAAGTTGAGTGAGTGAAAAAACCAGATCAGCAGGGGAAAAATCAGTGCCTGAGCTGAGAGAGAAACTGCTCCCTCCTCGAGAAAAATGCGTGAAACCCTCTTTAACTGTGGCTCCCCATTTTTTGGCCATCCCTCCTGCCAAAAGAGCGATAAACGCCTAGAGAAAACCATAATCCCGAGGGTAGCCAGCACTGACAACCAGAGGGAAAGTGAGGCAACCAGGGCGGGTTGAAAGCTGAGGATAATCACCACTGACCAGGCTAAAACACGCACTCTTTGAGTCTTTTGGCCCAAAAACTTGAGCAGGAAAACCAGCGAAAACATCCAAGCCGCCCGTAATAATGGTGGTTGAAACTTGAGAAGAATGACATAGGTCCAAACAACTGCTAAAATGAGAGTAAGTTGCATTTTTCTCGAGAAAAACCGAGTTAGTCGACGAGCCGCACCGGCTACCAGAGCGACGTTAAAACCAGAGGCCACCAGCACGTGCAGCATACCGGCATTAGTAAAATCGGGATAAAAACTGGCTTCGGGAGATTTTTCTCCTAAAACTAAACCTCTCGTGAACTGAAGGTTATCTTGAGAAAAGTAGAGTTTAAGCACGTTAATTTTTTTAGCCTGGATTTCCTCAAGAAAATTTTCCAAGCGAAAAAACCGATATTTAAACAAAGCCAACCAAAAATTTAAAAGACTTTTAGATTGATTAATCAATCCTTTTACAGTAAAAACCTGCTTGTCAATCAGTCCACTTTGATTGCTAAATTTCAGCTCGTTTTGGCTTTCTACCAGGCTAAACATCTGGTTTTTTGACCTCTCCAAACATTCATAACAAAGTGTATCAAAGTAGGTATTTTCTGAGAGTGATTTTGAGCTATTTCGGTTTCTGTTCGCTAGCCAAAACTGATCTATTAATATTTTTGAAATAATTATGGTTAATATAAATAGTATTAAGTAAATCAAAAACATATTTTGTGATACTAGCCCGTTTTCTTTAAGATGAATGAACATTGAGTCTTTTTAAGCTATTTATAAGAGTGAGGCTAAAATCAACCTCAACTTTGCTGAAATTCGTGTCAGTTGCTGTTGAAAATTAGAGAGAAATCAATTCCTTTATCTCGTCAAAAATCCCCTCCGTCAGCACTTTTCTCACCACGAGCTCGTCCAGGGTGTGGTACGGCCTGTTTTCGATGATTTTAGTTGCTCTAGTCTCACCTATTCCCGGCAAAGTCTCTAGTGATTCAGCAGTAGCAGTATTCACCGAGATCTTATCGGCAACCGAGTCAACGGATGATTGTTCACTGGCATTGCCAGCGGTTGCCTGCTGCTCTGGCTTTTCACCGGCAAACGGCACGTAAATCTTTTGCCCATCCTTGACCGGATCTGCCAGGTTCAGACCTTTAACGGTAAAATCACGGTCTGCTCGTTGGGAAAAGCCGCCGGCCTTTTCAATCGCCAGGGCCACCCTGGAGCCAACTGGCAGCTGCCATACTCCAGGATTGACCACCGCTCCGGCCACCTCGACCGTCAGCTGCTGCTCCTTGAGAAAACTTTGTTCGCCTACCGCCGCCAAAACCTCAGCCGAGCACAGCGGCACCTCTGCTCGTTCCACCATCAAAACCTGCAGACCGTAGGCTATCCCGATGAGCCCTACGGTTCCTGAGAGCAGTTGGAGCGCCGCGCCCCAATTACCGCTGAAGTTTTTGAAGAGGTGAGCGCCCCACTGCATAACTTTACTATGCGGGTGGAAACGAACAAAAAATGTAACTTTTTGGAGAGGAAATTAAAACATCTCGGGAAAAAATGAATTTTAAAACATCAAAAAACCCCCGATAAAATCTGGGGGTCTTTGACTTTCCTAAAGCTCTGACTGGAACTTTAAGCGGCTTTGTCACTCCGCAGTTAAAGCGAATATAGTGTCGGAAAATTAAATTGTCAAGGTTTCATTTATGCCCTGGAGCTGCTGGAGGGACTTGCACCCTCTCCTACGGAGTGACAATTCCGCCGCTCCACTATCAGAGCTTCAGCAGCACCTCACAGGGCAATTTGAGTATGCCAACTGAAACTGAACGTTAAGTGTAACTTTGGAAAACTACTTTGTCGCAAAACTGACTATTTTGCCGGGAATGTAAATTTCTTTAACAATCTGTTTATCTTTGAGCCATTTTTCTACCCCAGCAAGCTTTCTAGCCTCAACCAAGATAGTCGTTTGATCCTCAAGCTGACCATGCTCGACCGTCAACTGCCCCCTCAGCTTACCATCCACTTGAACAGCCACCGCCACTCGCTCTTCCTGAGCGAGCTTGGCGTCAAATTTCGGCCAGGGTTGAACGTGAACGCCTTGGTATTGTTTGGTTCCCTTAACTGACACTAACTGCCCATAGAGCTCCTCTGCCATAAACGGCGCGAACGGGGCCAGCATCTTTATAAACATCACCAAATCCTGACTGGTTAGAGCCGTTTCATCACTGTCGCGAGCGGTTTTCTCCCAAAGATTGAGAAACTCCATCATCGCCGCAATGGCTGTATTAAATTTCAGCGCCGGAATATCGGCCGTCACTTTTTTGAGGGTTTGATGGAGTTTTCGTGCCAACGCCGGATCAGTTTGACTCGAGACTTTTAATTGGTATACAGCAAAAACCCGTTTTAAGAACCGTGCCACTCCCGCCACCGCCCGGTCATCCCAAGGCTTAGCCGCCTCCAGTGGCCCCATGAACATCTCATAAATACGCAAAGTGTCGGCGCCAAACTTACTAATAATCTCATCAGGATTAATCACATTGCCCTTGCTTTTGCTCATCTTCTTGCCATCTGGCCCCAGAATCATGCCCTGGTGGCGCATTTTGGTGAAAGGCTCGTTAATGGTCAAATACCCCTCGTCACGCAAAAACTTAGTGAAAAAACGGGCGTACAGCAAGTGCAAAACAATGTGTTCCGGACCAATAAGGTACAAATCCACTGGCAGCCAAGCTTTCAGTTGCTTGGGATCAGCAAAAGCCTTGGTATTGCGAGCATCCAAGTAGCGAAGGAAGTACCAGCTGGAGTCGACAAATGTATCCATGGTGTCAAACTCCGGCCGCCACCCCTTGCCATAGAGTTTCTCTGTGCGCGCCACAAATTCCTGGGAAGACTTGAGCGGCGATTCACCGGTCGGCTTAAAGTCCACGTCGGTGGGCAGTGTCCACGGCAGATGTTCCTCTTTTACCGGATGTGGTTTGCCGTCAGGATCATAGACAATCGGAATCGGTGCCCCCCAGTACCGCTGACGGGAAATCAGCCAGTCACGGAGTTTGTACGTCGTCTCCCAGCGTGCAAAGCCTTGTTCAATCATCCAGGCAGCCATATTCTCCTTGCCTGCTCCCCAGGCCTCTTGGCCATCAAACTGCCCAGAATTCACGAGTTTACCAGGACCCTCGAACGAACGCTCGCTGTTTCTAACCGCCTGATCGATCTTAGAATCGTCGTAAGAAACAACTTGCGTAATCGGCAAACTATATTTCTTAGCAAAGGCAAAATCACGCTCATCATGTGCTGGCACACCCATCACGATCGCCGTGCCAACTCCCATCAAGATATAATCAGCCACAAACAGTGGTACCTCTTGGCCATTGACCAGATTCACCACAGTCAAGCCAGTGTTAACGCCGGTTTTGTCTTTCTCACCAATCCGGCGCTCTTCTTCGGTTTTATGTTTGGCCTGATCAAGATAATCAGCCACAGCCTGCTGTCTGTCAGCGGCCACTAAATTACCCAACTTCAACGCCTCGAATTTCTCTGGCGCCATCACCACAAATGTGGCCCCATACACCGTCTCCCAAAACTTGGTCCAGACAGGCAGCGCTTGACTATTTTTTTTAAGGGTGAAATCAATCGTTAAGCCTTTGACTTTGCCTATCCAATTGCGTTGGTGTTGTTTGGTGGCCTCTGGCCAGTCAACCTGGTTAAGCCCGTCGAGTAACTCATCTTGATACTGCGTAATCTTGAAATACCACTGCTCCAGTTCCTTTTGGACCACCTTAGTACCGCAGCGCTCGCAGTGGCCCTCGACTACTTGTTCATTGGCCAACACTGTCTGGTCCTTGGGGCACCAATTGACTACACCGATCCCTCGGTAAGCCAAACCCTTTTTATACAACTGGAGAAACAACCACTGGGTCCAACGATAGTACCCAGGGTGGTTGGTGGCCAGTTCATTAGCCCAATCGTAGGAAATACCTAGCCGTTGAATTTGGCCGCGAAAAGTGTCAATCGCCTCCCTGGTGGTGACTGCCGGGTGAACGCCGGTTTTGATAGCGTAGTTTTCTGCTGGCAGACCAAACGCGTCCCACCCGACCGGAAAGTAAACATCCTGGCCGGTCATCCGGTAGAAACGCGTCAACATATCTAGTGCGGTCTTTGACTCCACATGACCAACATGGAGCCCAGAGCCAGACGGGTACGCAAAAGCAAATAAGAGATATTGCTTATTTTTTGGTAAGACAGCAACTTGATCTTGAAACAACCCAACTGTCGCCCAGTATTTTTGCCACTTGGCTTCTATTTTGGCGTGATCGTACTGCATTTTCTTCATCGTTCAGTCTATTTTAACTACCAACCACTAACTATCAACTATGAACTCTAAACTATTCAACTTTCTTTTTGTGCAAAACTGGTGGAAAAGTAACCTTCCATAAGTAACTTCGGCTATTATTCACGCATCATTACAAGGACTATAGTGACTTAGCAAAATCGGTCTTTATTACCGCATTATTCACGATTTATTACCGAATAATCTGGTACATCGATTAACGCAAAAATAAAAATATTGATATTAATACTATTTTGTATATCTTACTGTTTTTACTTTTCTTACATTTTCAAAAACCCGAAGTAACTTTCTAACATACCGAAAAAGAATCAGAAAAAAGAAAAAGAAAAACCAGAGTAAAAATAACCTTAAAATAAGTCAATCAAAAGGAATCAAACCAAATTATGAATATTACTTACTCTCTGGAACTTAAGTTTTGAAGCTGAAAAAGCAGTTCAACTCCGTTTGGAACTTGAGGAAAATAAAAATGTTGTAGACCATAATCCAGCTTTAACGCCGAGAAGAGCCGATCAAAGACTGAAAAGAAGCGTAATTTAGCTTGATTTGTGAGTGAATTTAACGAACTATCCCCTGTTAGCAAACTGTCAATCTCTTTGCTAATACCAGAGTAAGTCTCTGCAAGATCAGCTAAACCAAAATTTGAACCTATAATCTCCTTCTCATCTCCGAAGAGCCAATCCTTGAGCTTGACCACCATCACCCCCCCCTCATAGGTGTTATGCAACTCAAAAGTCACTCGATCCGGTAACTCACCCGGGTAAAGAAACATTCCTCTGGCTGCCGGCAGGGCATGAGTGCCGAGTAAAGTTCGACGGAGAAAGCGAAAGTTTTTATCTTGTTTTGGCGCTCGCAAAAAGAAGATCCCATACCACTCTCCTTTCCACTCACGCCTCGAAGGTGAAAAAACCGGAATTTGGGCCTCCAGTGCCCTCATACCGTGGGTCGTGATGCTGGCCAACGATTCGTTCTGGATTTTTTCCAACCGGATTCTTTTCCTAGCTTGAAGAAACGAGAGAATCGACTGCAAACCGCCTGAAGTTAAGTCCGGAGCAATCATGGCAAATTCAGCAGTCTTGACCCAACGAGCCGTTTTATCTGAGGGGTAAAGCCAGCTTAATAAGCGTTGAGCATTTTCTTTCATGGTAATCTTTATCTTTATTTCGCCTTACTTCTGCATCAAGACACTATTGCAAAATCAGCGACAAATATTTATAGCGCAAACTGGTCGTTTCTTTCATTTTTCCACATCTCTCTTTCCCGAAACTCCAAAAACAACACTGGGTACGAAAAAAAACCGATAGGCAACACTGAGCTAAAAATAAAGTTTTAATCTGATTTATAAGGCCTTTCAAGCTATGTTTTGTTAACATATTCTCCAAGCATAACTACAAATTACAGATTCTCGTTCACATAATACACCTTTTCTATAGACTTTCACAAGCCTCACTTGTTGTGAAAAAACGGCCGTGATCACCAACCTGAAACAGCAGCGGTGATCATTAATGAATACTTTTGATCTCTTTTCAGCCACTTCATGGTGAGTAAGGTGATCTCTACTCGAGGAAAAAGTGCTATTTTTTGTGTAAAACTCGCAACACAATACTCCCTTTGAAAAGCCGAAATTATAGTTGCAATAGACCTTCAAAAAACCATAAACTCAAGCCTGAGTTCGTGATCTAACACCAGTGTCTAAATCCTCTGGGTTACACACGAAAAAAAGCTATGCCACGGCAGCCTGCCCGCTCCACCCTCTCCGCCCGCGAAAACACTGCCTTTTCCACAAGTCAGTCGTTCAATACGCCAAACACCCAAACTAAACCCATTAATTTCGAGAAACTGCTGGAGAAATACCTTAACAGCTTAGCGGCTAACGGGACGGCCGACGCCACCATCAGAAATTATCGCAGTGATATTGCCCAATTTCTCTCGAGTGTACCGGATCAAAACTCCCTCAACTCTGGTGAACTACGAAAACAGCTTGTGGAAAAATTTCTCCTTTCCCAGAGAGAAAAAGGCCTCAGTGCAGCCACAGTGCGCCGGAAATTAATCAGCACCACCCAATTCCTGCAGTGGGCTGCCCAAACCAGTACCCCTCCTGCTCGGGCGACCACTCGATCAATCACTCAGCCAACTACTCAACTGACTACTCAACCGACCGCCTTACCTCAGAGTAGCCCTCTCCCCACCGTTCCGGCCGGAAAGCCAGCAGAAGTCTATCTCATTCCTCTGGCCATTGAAAAAGTTCTCAACCAATACCTGACTACGCTCAAATACAACTCGGCTTCTGACGCCACCATCAGAAACTACCGCAGTGACATCAAGCAGTTTGCTGCCTTCATCAGGGAAAAAACCATCGACACACTGCTGGTCCTCAATAACCTCAAGCGGTTCGCCCTCTCCCAGAAAGAAAAAGGACTCAAGGCGACCTCAGTTCAACGAAAGTTGACCAGTATCACCCAATTCGCCCTCTGGGCACAACGGCGTAAATTGATCCCGACCGCCAGCAGCGACTGGTCATCGACTGCCTTAGACAGTGTTTTTTTCCCTACCTCAGACAGCCCGATTGTGGTGACCGCTCCCACTCCAGACGAAACAGTAAAACTGGGCAAACGGAAACGGCTGAAAGAAGGCTGGTTGGCCGGCTTAGTGCTTTTGCTGTTGTTGTTTGGCAGTTCGATCGGTCTCTACCTAGTCCAAACAGTCCAAGAGCTGCGGCGTCAGGCCGCGGAGACCACTGAAGTCCCGACGACCGCTGCTCAGCAAATTGACTACTCCACCCTCACTCAAGTACTCGAGGGAAATCACGCCATTCCATTTAGCGGCAAACTGTATAAAGACACCGGCGAACAAGTAACAGGTACCACGGTGGCATTTTTTAGTCTGTTGGACGGACCGTCTGATGAGGCCGAGGTCGTTTGGGAATCAGGCGCTTGTCAAGTCAAGACCGATTCTCAGGGTATTTTCAATATTAACCTGGGTGGAGGCACCGGTAGTGGGACTGACAATAGTGAGTGTGGACCCCCACTCTCCAATGACGTCTACTACGGCGAGAGTAACCTCTGGTTATTGCCAACGATCGGCGGTCAACAACTGGCTCTTTACCCAGTTAAAACGGTTTCTTACTCCGAAGACTCACAGCTACTGGACGGCGCACCACTTGGCAACCCGGTCATCAATGAGTCGGTGCTCTACATGAATGACCAGGGTGAAGTGCTATTTGCTGACGAACCAACTTTCAATGTGCCAGCGGGAAATCTCACTTTGGCTGGCGAAAATCTGTATTTTGTGACTGAAGGTAGGGGCGATATTTTGGCAGACAGCAGAATCATCGCTCCGAGTGCCATTTTTGGCGGTGGTGAACAATCACCACTCATCCTACTTCAGGGCGAAGAGAGCACTGCCCCGCTGTTGGACCTGCGCGATAGCCAAGGTCAACAGTTAGGGGTGATCGATATCCAGGGTCGACTGGGGCTGGGCACCACCACCCCGCAAGGACTAATCGGACTGGGAGGTAACGGCGCCTATATCAGCGCCGATAATAACAACCTGGTTTTTTATGATACTGCCACCGGCACCGTCAAAACTCTCTCCGACTTAGCGGCCGGCGGCGTGGACACCAACTTCTGGTCTCAATCCGGCACCTCGATTTACTACACTGGCGGTCAAGTAGGAGTCGGCACCAGCAGTACCGAACAGACCTTAACTGTGGGCGGCAACATCCAGTTGGGCACCACAGACGCCGACCGATATATCTACTTTGACAATGGCACTAGTGCCAACAGTGGTATCCGTTATAACGCCACCAACGACAAAATCCAGTTTAGCCATGATGGCTCAACTTGGAGTGATTTGGGTACGACTGGGGTTACTTCGGTCACTAACTCCGACGGTACGCTGACCATCTCGCCCACCACCGGCGCAGTCGTGGCCTCACTCAATCTCGGCCACGCTAATACCTGGACAGCCACCCAAACTTTCGCCGGTCTGACCGCTTCCGGGACCGTCACTTTCTCAGGTCTGAGCGCTGGTGTCGACAACACAGTCCTCGTCCTCAACTCAAGTAACCAACTGGTGACCGATGAAATTGATAGTCGGGTTTGGGGAACTACCCTCGTTGACGGAACTGGGACCGCTGATTATGTAGCCTACTGGTCTGATACTGATACGCTGGCCGCGGAACAGTACTTGGCCACTGCCCGAGGTGGCCTGGGTGGGAATGTGACGGCCCTTGGGGCTGGAGAGGTGTTGTACTCGACCGGCACTACTGCCTATGACTCACTGGCAGCTGGTTCTAGTGGGCAACTCTTAACTTCTGGTGGGGCAGCTGCTCCTTCTTGGAGTAACATCGCCTCCCTGCTGACTGCTGGTGATGACATTGATATTACTGGGACGACTACCGCCACGGTTGCCCTGGAGGACGATATTGATGTCAGTGCTGTTAGGGCTTCCTCCGTTAATGGCTTGTATCTGTATGACGATGGTGGCAACCTAGGCTTGTTTGTAGCTGACCAGGGTGATGTCGGCATTGGCACTGACACGCCAGACTCAGTTCTGCACGTGGATGTTGGTGCTCAAGATAAAAACATCAAGTTTTCCGCTGACGCTACCTTTAGTACCGGTTTGGATCTTTTTAGTGGCACCCAATACTCGCAACTGATGCAGGAAACGACTGGTGAGTTGTCCCTAAAAAACCGTAACCAAGACGAAAACATCCAGTTTCTGGTCAACGACGGCGGGGTACTCACTACCGCCATGACAGTTGAAGGTTCCAGCAGCGAAGTGGGCATCGGCACCAGTCTTCCAGAGGAAAGATTAACGGTCAGCGATAACATTCAACTCGGGATCACTGATAGCACTCGCTACATCTACTTTGACAACGGGACCGCCAATAACGGCGGCTTTCGCTATAACGCCACTAGTGATGTCATGGAATACTCCGATGACGGCACTACCTGGACTGCCTTTAGTGCTCTGACTTCTGGCCTAGTTACTTCTGTCAGCAATTCTGATGGCACCTTGACGATCTCACCCACCACCGGGGATGTAGTAGCTTCACTCAATCTCAGTAACGCTAATACTTGGTTGGCGCTACAAACCTTCAACTCGCTGGCGATTGCTGATACCGATGTGGCCCTGACTGGTGCTTCGACTAACTTGACTGCCACTGGCGATTTATCAGTCAATACCAATGACCTAGTAGTAGCCAAAACGAGCGGGAATGTTGGCATTGGCACTACCGCCCCTGATACTGCTTTGGAAATTAACCACGCCACCGGCAACAACCTGCGCCTAACGTACAATGACGCTGACGGTAGCGCTCTCAATTACACCGATTTTACCCTCGATAGTTCCGGCAACCTGACTATTAACAGTTCCGGCACCCAAACTACTGTGAGTGATACTTTAGTGCTGGGTACAGCTGGCGCTGGTACCACTGACAGTGTGATTGTCAGAGAAGCCGGCGGTGATCTGGCTGCTCGTTCTATCGACTCCCGAGTCTGGGGTTCAAGCCTAGTGGATGGTTCAGGAACGGCTAACTATGTCACTTACTGGTCAGACTCAAATACTTTAGCGGCCGAACAGTATTTAGCTACCTCCAGAGGTGGGCTGGGTGGAAATGTGACGGCCCTTGGAGCTGGAGAGGTATTGTATTCCACCAGCACTACTGCCTATGACTCCCTGGCAGCTGGTTCTAGTGGGCAACTCTTAACTTCTGGTGGGGCAGCTGCTCCTTCTTGGAGTAACATCGCCTCCCTGCTGACTGCTGGTGATGACATTGATATTACTGGGACGACTACCGCCACGG
>Ga0209324_10002574_pt1 | contig 12424 bp, 10 predicted proteins | sample Rifsed19ft3_FD_184015 | JGI IMG/M metagenome (GOLD analysis project Ga0209324, IMG submission 184015) | Soil microbial communities from Rifle, Colorado, USA - sediment 19ft 3 (version 2) | ecosystem: Environmental > Terrestrial > Deep subsurface > Rock core/Sediment | place: Rifle, Colorado...
CCCGCCTCGACGGGCTTATAAAGGCCGCAAACGCGCAAGTCAGCCAGATAGAGGCTGACGCTTCGACAATAGAAGGGCTGGACAAGGCCGTAAATGACGCCGAAAAGAACCTCGCGCTCCTCGAAGGAAAGCTCAAGGCCGTAAACGAGCGCCTTCCTTCGGACAGGCACATATCAAGGCTCCTTTCAGACCTTTCTGACAGCGGCGGAGATGTGAAGATAGTGTCGATTAAGCCCCTTGCCCCTGAGGACAAAGGAGAGCTCGCAAGACTCCCGTTCCAGATAAACATGGAATCAAGGTTCGTATCGTTAGGCGCGTACATAGAAAGAATAGAGAACCTGCCGAGGCTCATGGTCATCGACAACATCACCATAGAACCAAAAGAAGAAGGCTCGCGCGTGCTCAATTCGAACCTCTTTTTGAGCGCCTATGTGCTCGGATACGGAGGCCGCAAATGAAAAAGCTGCTCACGGCTCTTGCGTTCATTACCCTGACTCTCCCGTTAACGGCAGGGGCCGGGACGGACGCGCTCTCGTATAGGTTACAGCTGCCGCCTGACCGGGGTTCCAGGGCCCTCAGCTGGGGCAAGGACCCCTTTGTCCCGGCAGTACAAGGGGCAGCTCTGGCGGTAGACCTGAAGCTTACGGCGGTCTTCTACAATGCGCAAAACCCGTCGGCCATCGTCAACGACAGGATAGTGTACAGGGGCAGCTTTGTGCGGGGACAAAAAGTTATTGATATAGGGTCCACCCATGTTATACTTCACGGTGACAGAGGTCGGTTAAGGCTGGAACTGTCTGAAACACCGGAGCTTCAAGATGCCAATAAGAAGGACTGAAAGGGGCTGGCTTTCCTTGCTCCTTTTGTTAATTTCGGCGCTTTTCGCGCTTCCGGCATCTCCCGCACACTCAGCAGCGCCCCAAGGACAGTTAGACGAGGAAACCAGGCTCTTCTCCATCGAGGTGAGGGACGCCGAGATAGGCGATGTATTGCGCGCCCTTGCCCAGCAGAGCGGGCTTAATATCATTCTCGGGCAGGGTGTCGAAGGCAAGGTGTCACTGAGCTTCAAGGACATCCCTTTCCGCGACGCCATGGAGATGGTAATAAAGGCGAACGGCTTCATGTACACCGTCCAGAACAACATCATGTGGGTCGGGCGCAAGGTCGATTTGACCGAAGAGATGAGAGTCGAGATAATCCGCCTCAACAACGCCGACCCGGGGACCGCGGCGCAGCAGTTGAAGGGCCTGATAAGCGAGACCGGCTCTGCCTTTGCCGACCAGAGGACAAACTCAGTCATAATAAGGGACCTTCCCAGGAACATAGACCAGGCAAAGCGCCTTTTGACCGCGCTCGACACGCAGACAGCCCAGGTCACCATTGAGGCCCGCATAGTCGAGGCCTCAGACAACTTCACGCGCCACCTCGGCGTGCGCTGGGGCCCCACTTACTCTTCAGGCAATGACTCTCTCGGCGGCAGCAAGCTCCTCCCCGCGACCACAGGCGCCGACCGCAACTTCGCGGTGAACCTCCCTGCGACAAACCCGACATCAGGTCTCGGCTTAGTCCTGGGGAGCCTTTCAAACAAGCTCTTCCTCGACCTCGAGCTTACGGCGGCGGAAACCAGAGGGGACATCAAGATAGTTTCCAGCCCCAAGATATCGGCCGTGAACAACATGCCCGCGACCATACACAGCGGCCTGACCTTCAGGGTCAAGCTCTCGCAGGCGATAGTGGCCGGGACAGGCACTACGACCACCACCGGCGACCTCGGAGGCCTCGAAGAGATAAAGACCGGCATAGACCTCACGGTCACCCCGAAGATATCAGAGGACGGTTTCGTTCTCCTCAACATAAACACCACGAAGAGCGACCCTGATTTCTCGCGCACGATAGACGGCATCCCGGGCGTGGCGGAAAAGAGCGCCTCGACCTTCGTCCTTGTAAAGGACGGAGACACTGTCGTCATCGGCGGGCTGTACCGCACTCTTAACTCAGAGCAGAAGAACGCGGTGCCGTTTCTGTCGAAGGTGCCTGTCCTGGGGGCGCTTTTCAGGAGCAATTTAAAGGATAACCAGCATGAGGAACTGCTGGTCTTCATAACGCCAAGGATAGTCAAGGCTGTCTCTAAAAATTAGATATTTTTTCTGAAGTCAAGGAAGGGCGAAAATAAAAAGCGCAGCATATATGGATAATATGTGAGCATTTTTATTTACGCCCTGACAAAGAGGTCAGGAAAAAGAGCAATTTTTAGAGGCAGCCTAAAATACGATAACAGGACGGAGGTCATACATTGAACTTGAAGGACAAGAAACTCCCATTGATCGCTGGAGGCGCGGTTGTAGTCGTCATACTGCTGCTCCTCATATTCATGCCCTCGGATAAATCCGGCGACCAGGGCTCAGAGGTAATATCAAAAAGGGTGAAGATAGAGCTGGCGGACACCGCTACGGATATTTCCGCCTCTACGGAGTCTACCGTTGACAACGCGGCCCCTACTCAAGCGCCAGCCATGACAGCGCAGACCTCAATTCCGCCTGTTCCGGAAGCAAAACCAGCCGCTCCTGTACAGGCAAAGACAGAGCCTGAAACCGTTAAGCCAAAACCAGCCGCGACCGCGATCGCTCCAGCTCCTGCCCCCAGACGGGTTGAACAGGCAGTAAAAGCCCCGGTTGAAAAGACGCTTGAGGCACCGAAAGCGGTCAAGACCGTAAAGACAGAAAAGAAGGCCGTCGAGAAGACCAAAAAAGCAGCTGCGAGCAAGCGCATAGTCGCCGGCAAAGCGTGGGCCTTGAACATAGCTTCGTTCCCGAACCTCTCTGAGGCCCAGAGCCTCGCAGGCAGGCTCAAAAAGGGCGGATACAACGCATATGTTTCCGGATTCACGAAAGATTCCTTCAAATGGCACAGGGTCAGGGTGGGTTTTTTCGCTTCAAGGGATGAGGCGTCAAAGGCCGCGGCTGCCATACAGTCGAAGTTCAGGGTAGACAAGCCCTGGATAGCCAAGCCGGACGCAGCCGAGCTGAAGGCGCATCTGTAGCTTGACACGCAGTCAGGGCCAGAAGGAATTCCTTTAAAAAACAAGGCTTTTCCCAAAAGGAACTTGACTACTCCATTCTAAAACCCTTAAAATGTTCTTCTGATGCTCATTACAGGGAAAGGTTTGTCGCGGGCATGGAAGAGCGCTCTGATATGCGGGAAAAACTGGTCTTTCTGGAGACCTTCGGGTGCCAGATGAACGACAGCGATTCAGAGCGGATGCTCGGGATACTGAAGGGCATCAATTTCGCCAGGACGGACGACCCGGGTTCAGCCGACCTCATACTCTTGAACACCTGCACCGTCAGGGACAAGGCCGAGCAGAAGGTCTACTCCACGCTTGGCCGTTACAAAGAGCTGAAAAAGGCGAGGCCCGGCCTGATCATCGGCGTCGGCGGGTGCGTTGCCCAGCAGCAGGGGGAAAAACTCCTGAAGAGGGCCCCGCACCTCGATATCGTCTTCGGGCCGCATAATGTCCACAGGTTAAGAGAGCTCCTCCTTGAGGCAGACAGCGGCCAGCGGGTCGTTGCCACAAGGCTTACCGAGACCATAGACGCCGACGAGTACGGCGTAACCGGGTCCTCTTCAGGCGAAAAGGCCTTCGTCAGCATCATGCGGGGCTGCAACAACTTCTGCTCCTACTGCATAGTGCCATATACAAGGGGCAGGGAGGTCAGCAGGCAAAGCGCCGACATAATAACAGAGATAGAGGGAGCGGCCAGAGGCGGAGTCAAAGAGGTCACGCTGCTCGGCCAGAATGTCAACTCTTACGGCGCGAGCGGCGGCGGGGCCGTCTCGTTCCCCGAGCTCCTCATGATGGTCTGCCGCGTCGACGGGATTAAAAGGGTCAGGTTCATGACCTCGCACCCCAAGGACATCGGCTCTGAGCTAATCGAACTTTTCGGGCAGGAAAAAAAGCTTTGCAGGCACCTCCACCTGCCTGTGCAGTCCGGGTCTGACAGGGTACTGGAGAAGATGGGCAGGGGATATACAAGCTCCGGTTATCTTTCGAAGATAGAACAGATCAAAGCGCTGTATCCGGACATGTCCTTCACAAGCGACATAATAGTGGGCTTTCCCGGCGAGACGGACGCGGACTTTCAGGCTACCATGGGCCTTCTGAGGACGGCGCGCTTTGACAACATATACTCATTCATGTATTCGCCGCGGCCGAACACGAGGGCGGCTGGCTTCGATGGGCAGGTCCCCCTTGAGGTAAGGACGCAAAGGATCCAGATATTGCAGGAAGAGCAAAAGGGGATAGCCCTCGAGAGGAACCGCGAGACAATAGGCAGGACGGTTGAAGTCCTTGTCGAGGGGCCGAGCCGTGGCAACCCTCTGGAGATGATGGGCAGGAGCTCATGCAACAGGATCGTCAACTTCGCCTGCCCGCCGGGGTTTGAAGGGCCGGGTTGCCTTATAGAAGTAGTTGTCACGGAAGCCTATCAGAGCTCGCTTCGCGGCCGGGCGGAAGGTAACCATTAAAAAAGGAGCACCGCAATGTTTCTGAAAATGAAAGTCTTCGGGCTTACGATAGACCCTTTCACCAATGTCCCCATCGTGATACTCAAGGATGACGGCGAAAAGAACGCCCTGCCTGTCTGGATAGGGGTGCTCGAGGCAAGCGCCATAGCTTCCGAGCTTGAAAAGGTCCAGTTCTCAAGGCCCATGACGCATGACCTGCTGAAAGAGCTGATGAAACAGGTCGGCGTCAAGGTCGAAAAAATAGAGGTCACCGACCTGAAGGACAATGTCTACTACGCCACCATCCACATGACCGGAGCAGCAGGGGCGTTTACGATGGACTCCAGGCCGAGCGACGCCATAGCTCTGGCGCTTCGCACGAACGCGCCCATCTTCGTGGAGTCCGAAGTGCTGGACAAGTCCAAGACCATGGACCTTAAAGGCGAGCCCAGGGAAAAGGGCCCGAATGAGGAGCCCACGCTTGAAGACTTCACCCCTGGCGACTACGGAAAATACAAGATGTAGCTCGTGCGCGCCACATTCCACAAAAAACCGGCGACAGGCATTCAGGAGTTTTGTTCTTTGGATATTGACACCAAAACCGTCCTCACGAAAAAGCTCTTTCCGAGCAGGTTCTACGACGCCTTTTTCGTAAGCGAATACGGCCGGATAGAAGCCGCGAGGGCCACCCGCTATAATACCTGTTTTTCGATAATCCTCATTGGCGTCGACGGCCTCGAAAGGGGCAGGCTACTTGAAAGCGTGGAAGGGCTCGAGTTCCTCAAGAAACTGGTCGCCGCCGTGCTCGGATCAGTGCGGAGCTGCGATGTGGCCGGGCTTTCCGAAGACAGGCAGATAATGGTCATCCTGCCTGAGACCGACTACTTCGGCGCGCTCATGGCCTCGAAAAAGCTTTCAAGGGCGCTGGCAGCCGCCCTCAAGGAAGACGCCCAATTTAATGTCCTTCTTTCCCACTCGACCTTTCCGCGCGACGGCAGGACCTTTCAGGAAATCGCCGGGGCCGGCGCCAGAAGGCTCTCCGAGCGCAAGGATTCCCTGTGGGAGCGCCTGGGCTGCAAGGGAAAGCTGTTCTGGGAGATAGCAGGCTCGCTCACAGGCCGGAACATCACAGGCTTCGACGGTGCGTCCTTTGATGCCGGGAGCGGCCAGGACCTGTCCGAGTTCTTCATCGACCAGATAAACGAGCTCATAATGAAAGAGATTGCGAGGTCGCCGCAGCGCCGGGGCATAATGTACTACGGGACAAGGAACATCTCCGCGAGCCTTCCCGTCATGAAGATGCTGAGCACGGCAGGCGCTACGGCCACGAAAGTCTTCCTCGTCGGCGAAAGCGAGGGCAGCGTCTGGGAGATAAAAAACGCCATGCCGCTTCTGCTGGACGACCCGAGGCTCAAAGAGACCTTCTTCACCTTTTTCCTGAACGAAGATACGGCGTACGCCCTCATATGCAAAGAGAACTGGGGCGCGACCTTTTCATGCTTCCATACGGCTGACCCGGTGCTCGTCGAAGGCCTCATCACAAAGTTCCAGAACGAATACTCCCTGCAAGAGCAGTTAGGATAAAAATGGAGAAGTTCAAGACCCTTATCGCCCTCAACGACGAAGAGGAAGCGGCTGCCTTTACCGAATACCTCACCGGCATGGGCTTTGAGGCGCTGCGCGCCTCTGACGGCGCGCAGGCGCTCGAGCTGTCCATTCAGGAGGTCCCGGCCATCATCGTCGTGGACACCAATCTCCCGGTCATAGGCGGGCAAAAGCTCTTCCAGATTTTAAGGAACAACCCGCACACATCCCGGGTCCCGTTCCTGTTCATATCAGACAGCGTCGCCGACATAAAAGGCTTCAGGGCAGGAGTGGACATTTTCCTGGCAAGGCCGTTGAACCTTGAGGAGACCTACGCCAGGATAAGGCAGACCCTCTCGGATAGGGGCTCGACGGCAGCGAAGGTAATAGAGGGGAAGTTGAGCCACATGCCTCTTCCCGACCTCATACAGTTCCTTCACCTCAACAGGAAGGAAGGGGAGCTCAAGGTAACTTCCGGCGGCAAGACCGGCTCTGTCCTCATGAAGGAAGGGAACATCTGCAACGCCACCCTCGAAGGCGCTGAGCGCGAAAAAGCCCTTTTCCGCATGCTTCAATGGGCTGAAGGGGGGTTCGAATTCACCCCTGGGCCTGTGACCTCGCCGAAGAAGATAAAAGGCGCCACAGGCAGCGTTCTCATGGAGGGCATGCGGCAGTTCGACGAGTTCAGAAAACGCCAGGATGAGTTCCCCGGCCCGAAAGCCATATTGAAGCTCAAGGTAGACCCGGACTCGCTTCCAAAGGGGCTTCAGCCGGTGATCCATGAGATAGTGCAGCTCGTGAGGGCCAACCCGCGCGTGTTCGACCTCGTGGAGCGCTGCCACTACCCTGACTACGAGGTATTGAGGACAATCTCCTCGATGCTGGCCAAGGGCGTGCTCGAAGAGGAAAAGGGCGATGAAGAGGGGCCGGCAGAAGAGTTCCTCACGACCGACCAGATGATAAGCATCCGCGAGAAGATAATGGGAAGGTTCGCGGACATAACCGGGCTCAACTACGGCAAGATACTCATCGCTTCCACTGGAAGCGCCGTTATGGCCGATTTTCTGAACGAATGCCGGAAGATTCCCGGCTTTTCCACGAACCAGAAGTCGGCACTCGAAGAGATAGCCCTGGTGAACCCGCTTGGGGAGGCCGGTTCGTTCAGGCTTTACGGCGGCATGGACCTCGTGCTTTTTTCCATACCCACCGTGAAGAACATGGGCCCGCTGTGGCGCGCTTTTTGTACAGGCCTCGCCGGGCTCATTCTCCTGTGGGACGATGAGGGAGAAGGCAAGGTCGCTGATCTCGCGGCGGCAAAACGGGATATACTCCAGAAAAGGCGCGTGCCGGTAGCGCACGCCTACAGTGGCGGGGGGATAGATTTGGCCGCGTGCAGAAAAGAGCTTGGACTGAAATCGACCGACCCGATGTTCGCTTTCGCCCCAGGCGAAAAAGACGCGGTACATGGGGTCTTCTACTCGCTTTTCGGAAATCTGGTAAAAGAGGACTACGCGGCGGTTTAGCCGTGAATAATGGTTTTAAAGGAAGGTGCCAATGATAGACTTCCACACGCATAGTTTTTTGAGCGATGGAGTGCTCGTGCCCTCGGAGCTTGTCAGAAGGGCAAGGGTCGTCGGGTACACGGCGATGGCCATAACTGACCACGCCGACGAATCGAATATCGAGACCGTTTTGAAGCAGATAACCAAAGTGGCAAAGCAACTCAACACGGACAAGTCGTTCAGGCTCATCCCCGGAGTGGAGCTTACGCATATACCTCCGAAGCACATCCCGCTCATGGTAAAAAAGGCTCGCTCCCTCGGCGCGCTCATAGTGGTCGGCCACGGAGAGACGCTCGCCGAGCCGGTTGAGCAGGGCACCAACGCGGCCTACATAAAGGCGGGCGTGGACATACTCGCCCATCCCGGGCTTATAACAATCGATGAGATGAAAGCTGCCGTCAAAAAAGGCGTGCACATAGAGATAACGGCCAGGGGAGGGCACAGCATATCCAACGGCCATGTCGCTTCCCTGGCAAAAAAATACGGGGCCAGGATGCTGGTCAACACCGACTCGCACACGCCGGGAGATTTAATCTCGGATGAGAGGGCTGAAAAGGTCGCGCTCGGCGCAGGCCTCGACAAAGACGATTTCAGGAGAATCCAGGAAAATGCGCGTCAACTGGTCAAAAAGATTTCTTAAGGCGGCTCTTCTCATATCCGCCTTCGCTATAGCAGGGTGCGCGGCCAATCAGCTGCCCGTTGAAGAATCAAAGTGGGACACGCATCTCGGCGATTACGCGAGGACGAATGTCTCCACCGGCAAAGTCGCTCTTCCGCTTGTAATCGGATGGGACAGGGATGTATCCGACTTCAGATTTTTCAGGCCCTTTCCAAAAGAGCAGCTCTCTTCTCCGGCCATCTACAAAGGCAGGCTCTATGCCGGGTCCGCAAACGGATACTTCTACGCGTCAGACCTGGCCTCAGGCAAGGTCTACTGGAAGTTCAATGCCAAGGCCCCGATAGAGGCCGCTCCGACTGTCACGGATGAGAAAGTATGCTTCGGCGCGAGCGACGGCAAGATGCGGTGCCTTGACCTCGAAGGCAAACTTTTATGGGAATTTCAGGCCCGCTCGGAAATACTCTCCGCGCCGATAATCAAGGACGGCAAGGTTTTGTTCAGCTCCTCTGATGACAGGATACACGCCTTGAACGCCGCAAATGGCGTCAGGCTCTGGACCTACTCGCGCGGCACCTATAAAACGGTCACTCCCAGGGTGTACGCTTCCCCGGCCCTTTCTGAAAAGGGGAACCTCTTTTACCTCTTCTCTGACGGCACTGTAGTTTCCGTGTCAGCCGAATCAGGGAAAGAGCTCTGGTCGAAAAAGGCCGTAAAAGAATTCGAAGAGCTTCTTCCCCCAAGAAGGACGCCTCTTGTCGATTCGGGCACGGTCTACATCATAGACGACAACCAGGCCGTAATGGCGCTCTCGGAAGAAACAGGCGAGGTCAAGGGCATATACAACATAATCAAAGCAACCGACCTCGTCGTGCCAGACAGCCGCTCAATCGTCATGGCCGGAGAAGGGCAGGCAATAGCTCTGGACAGGTCAACAGGCGCGCTCCTGTGGAAAACGACCCTCAGCCACGGCCCGGTCTCATCTGTCTTTTCCGCCGGAGGCTTTCTTTTCGTTCTGTCGAACTTCAAGAAAGCCCCTCTCGGGATAGACTTTTTCGCGAAAGACAAGGGGTATATGGAGGCAGTAAAGCTCTCTGACGGCTCGATTGCCTGGGGCAGGCCTCTTGATTCATCGATAACCGCTGACGCGTCTACCTCATTTGAGAGGGTGGCGCTCATCACCAACGACGGGAAACTGACCGTCTTCGAACCAAAGGATTAAATGGATAAGAAACTCAATGTAGCTTTTTTATGGCACATGCACCAGCCATTGTACAAAGACCCGGCAACAGGCGAATACACGCTGCCGTGGGTGCTTTTTCACGCCACCAAGGACTACTATGACATGGTGGCCATCCTCGACGAGTTCCCGCAGGTGCACCAGACATTCAACCTCGTGCCCTGCCTCATAGAGCAGATAAACGAGTACGCCTCCGGCAAGGCAAAGGATAAGTACAGGAGGATAAGCTCGGTGAAGGCGGCTGAGCTTTCCTCCGAGGACAAAGCCTTCATGCTCCAGTACTTTTTTCAGGCGAACTGGGACAACATGATAAAACCGATCCCGAGGTACTGGGATCTTCTGAAAAAAAGAGGCATATCCAACGACAGGGACGAGGCTTTTTCCGTGATGCGCTGGTTCTCCGAGCAGGATTTCCTCGACCTCCAGGTGCTCTTCAACCTCATCTGGATAGACCCGCTCATCAGGCAGAACGACAAGTACCTTACATTTCTGTACAAGAAGGGCGCAAATTATACCGAAGACGAAAAAGCCAAACTCCTCGACAAGCAGACAGAGATAGCCGGAATGGTGCTGGCCAAATACGCGGAGCTTCGCGATAAGGGCATAATAGAAGTCTCCACCACGCCGTATTATCACCCCATACTGCCGCTCCTTTGCGACAGCGACTCCGCCAAAGAAGCGATGCCAGGCGCGACCCTCCCGAAAGCGCGCTTTCTGCACCCCGAAGACGCGCTTACGCAGATAAGAAGGGGAGTTGAGCTATACCAGAAGACCTTTGGCGAGAAGCCCCTGGGCATGTGGCCTTCCGAGGGTTCGGTCAGCATGGATATGATACCGCTCGTTGCTGGCGAAGGCGTCAACTGGATAGCGACCGACGAGGAGATACTTTCGAATTCACTCAAGAGGCCCATAAGGCGCGACAGCCTGGGGAACTGCTACGACCCGTTCATCTATAAGCCCTATGTTGTGGAGTCAGGCGGCAAATCCATCAACATCGTTTTCAGGGACCATGTGCTCTCCGACCTCATAGGTTTTGACTACGCCAAGATGGACGCCAACCACGCCGCTTCTGATTTCGTGGGGCGGCTGAACCACATCCACGGAATGCTGGAAGAGCCGCAGGAGCACCTCGTCAGCGTCATCCTTGACGGCGAGAACGCCTGGGAGCACTTCAGGAACGACGGCAGGGACTTCCTCGTGGCCCTGTACTCGAAGCTCTCGGACAATCCGAAGCTCCGCTGCGTCACCATTAACGAGTTTCTCTCCACCAGAAAAAAAAGGGAGAAGATTGAAACGCTCTTCCCCGGTTCCTGGATAAGCCACAACTTCAGGATATGGATAGGCCATGTGGAGGACAACACGGCCTGGGACTTCATTAAAGACGCGAGGGACGCCCTTGTGGAATACGAGGCGGCCATGAAAGAGACGCCTGAGTACGAACTCAAGAAGGATTCGATCGCCGAGGCATGGGAGGAGATCTACACCTCAGAGGGGAGCGATTGGTTCTGGTGGTACGGTGAAGAGCACTCGTCAATGTCAGATGAGGACTTTGACTCGCTTTTCAGGCGGCACATCAAAAGGGTCTATTTTTTAATCGGCATGGAGCCGCCCGATGCCCTCGACCTCCCGATCTCTTCGGAGATAAAGATATACAGACCGCCGGTTGAGCCCAGTGCCTTCATAAATCCGGTAATAGACGGGCAGGTAACGAACTACTTTGAATGGCTCTCCTCTGGAAGGCTCGAGCGGACATACTTCGGCAGCGCCATGCACAAAGAGATCCAGGGCGGCCTTGTCGATTCAATCTCTTACGGGTTCTCAAAAGACGCCATCTTTTTCAGATTCGACTATCTCCCTGAACTGGGAGAATACAAAAAGCCCTGGAACGCCACGATAAGCTTAACCCAGCCCAAACATGTCCGGGTCTCCATCGAGGTGGAAGGAACGAGCGCAAAGGCTACGCTCCATGAAAAAACGCCGGACAAGGACAAATGGGTAGAGAAGGCTGCGCTCGATATCGCTTCCGAAAATGTAGTGGAGCTGTCCATCCCGTTCAGCTCGCTGGGGGTTGCCAGGGGCGAAGAGATAAGGCTCTTTATCAACATCAACGGTAATGAAAGGGGCGTTGAAAGGTGGCCTGTGAAGGGCTATCTGCTTTTTTCTGTGCCCACAGATGATTTCGAGCAGCAGGACTGGATTGTCTGAGTTCAAACAAAGCAGATGAACTTTTTGAAGCTCCCGCGGCTTGCCGCTGGGAGCTTCGAAACCAAAGGAAATATCGATTTCCTATTCGCTCGCTTGACCCCGCTGAAAAGTTGCAGGGATTGCGCTCGCTATGGGTTTTCAGCAGTTACTAAATTCCCCCTGGACATGAATAGATGAAAAGCGGCCTCACCCCTGCGATGCGCCAGTACCTCGACATAAAGGCGCAGAACCCGGACTCGATTTTATTTTTCAGGATGGGCGACTTCTACGAGATGTTCTTCGAGGACGCCAAGGTCGCATCGCGCCTTTTAGGGATAGCTCTCACCGCCCGCGACAGGGAACGCGAAGTCCCCATGTGCGGCGTGCCATACCACGCGGCCGCGGGCTATATTGCCCGGCTCGTGAGGGAAGGTCACAAGGTGGCCGTTTGCGAGCAGATGACAGACCCCTCTGAGAGCAAAGGCATAGTCGAGAGGGCAGTCACCAAGGTCATAACCCCGGGTATAGCGCTCGAAGACGAGCTTTTAGACCCCAAGGCAAATAACTTCATCGCGGCCTTGTGCCTCTCGAAAGCCTCCTGCGGCTTTTCGTACATGGATGTCTCCACAGGCGAATTCAGGCTGACCGAATTGAAGGACACTCTTTCAGCTCTCGAAGAGATACGGCGCCTCCGCCCCCTTGAGCTCCTCGTGGAACAGGGGCAGGACGAGGGCG
>Ga0209324_10002584_pt1 | contig 12397 bp, 17 predicted proteins | sample Rifsed19ft3_FD_184015 | JGI IMG/M metagenome (GOLD analysis project Ga0209324, IMG submission 184015) | Soil microbial communities from Rifle, Colorado, USA - sediment 19ft 3 (version 2) | ecosystem: Environmental > Terrestrial > Deep subsurface > Rock core/Sediment | place: Rifle, Colorado...
CTTAAAGCATTACCAAACTTATCTTCAAAAGTCCAAATAGGTTCATAAGATAATTTTTCAACTGTAAGAAGCTTTTCGTTAATTCCTTCTATAGGAAATAATTTCTCAAGAATGTACTTATTATGAATCCATTGCCTATATTTAGGAACAAGACGAACTTCAGTTACTTCTCTAATAAATACTCCTTCTGGAGTTCTATCCTCATAAGTTCCTAATCTTTTCTCAAATTGATCTTCTGACCAAACAATTCGGTAATTCGGATAAGTACTCTCGAATAATCCAAAGTGATCAGATAACTTTCTATTAATTTCGTCAATGAATATCATAAAATTGCGCGTGTTTTATCAGATGCGCGCCCCCTGTTTTTTCCTATGATACAGCCATTACGTAATACTTGGCACTAATCGGATCGTACACTAGAAACACAGGGCGATTCTGAACTGGTGTATATCCCGTGATGATATTACCACTTGTAAGAAACGCGCCTGGTGAAGCATTAGTAAATATCAAACACAACATATGAGTGCCGGTAACTGGAGCAGTAATTGTAGCAACCTGCACAGTTCCAGTAACAAATGTCATGAATGTAGTAGGGGCAATTGTAGCAGCAGAAGCAAGCGTGACAGGTTGAGGCTGTTGGCTGCTCTGTGTTGGTGCAATGTTCTGGTGATTAAGATCGCTCATTTTAATTCTCCTTAATAACCAGAAGGAACAGCCAAATTATCGATATAAGCTGTAGCAGCAGGATTGCTTACGAATGTCTGCATACCCACAACCATATAGAAAATATCGGCCGTAGCAACACCACCAGAAGCGCCGCGAATTTCGAAAATCTTCCTACCATCGGTTGTGTAGAACCCTAGAGGAAGAATTTCACCACGGCCCCAAGTGTCATCTACCACGAAATCGACCCGCTTTTTATCCCAATTGAAGCTAGTCTTGAGCGGCGCTCCAGCCATTTGCATGGAATCAAAATACAGATCGAGTGCTTCTTCCTTGCTTTGCTTCTGAATAATTGATACAAGTTGTCCAATTTCTTCATAAGCAGACTTCTGGCAAGGATGTGTCCAAGCATTCGGATTGAAATTGTTATCAATTCCAGAACGATTTCCAATCTTGTTAATGGCAAGACGAGGAAGCGGCAATGTTAATGCACTTGCTCCACCATTAACACGATTAGAACGAATTTCTGGTGTAGTTGAACGGCTAAATCCAAGCCAAGTCCCTGTAGAGGCGTTAGAATGATGATAGGGAACGCCAAATAACCCAGGAAGGGCAGTTGGAGAGGAAATACCGTTGGTAACAATTAGATCCGTTGCAATAACACCAGCAATTTGCGGAGTAATTGAGACTGAATTACCTTCAACATCCCAATTTGTAATTACACCTGAACCCCGCAATGTTGCTAATGTAGTGTCAAAAACCTGCACGGTCTGTCCATAACGCATTAAACGCACACCAAATCCATCAGTTGTGCATACAATAACATTAGCACCACCAGCAGGCGTATCACTTGTTACCGTACCAATTACGCCATTACCAGACTGCATCATTTGAGCATCAATCTGACGACGAAGCTCATCAAGTGCAGTAGCGGTCAATCGACGAACTGAATTAACAATTGCTTTTCTTTCATCATCAGTTGCCCACTGAGAAAGCTTTGTATACTCAATGTTTTCTGACATGAAAACTGCTGTTAATACAGCCTTGTCGAACGTTGGACCACCACCACGACCTAAGTCGCCGCCGTCAGCATTGAAATACTGAAATGAACCACCTGGACGTAATTCGAGTGGTACGCGCATTTGTCGATTACTAATTTTCTCGACATCACGCTTTTTGATATGCGCGAAGAACTTATCATCACGCTCGAATACGGTACGCAGCTTAGGAATAACTCTTTCGAGTTCTAAGCCTTGAACCTGAGCTTCAACTAAAGCCATTTTAACTCCATATAAGTCTAACGCCGTCAAGAGCAGAAGCGGCATTTAAGACCAATGTATTTGTTGGTGAATTCAGACCAATAGATGTAGGATCTGTTTTGTGAAGTTCAATTCCAGTATCACCATTTACACCCTTTAAGATAATTAGAACAGCATTACCCGCAGGTGGAACTATAGTGATAGCTTTAGGAGTTGTACCTCCACTTGGCGGTGTTATAGTGTTATTTCCACTAGCTAAAGAAATAACATCTACTTTACCAGGACTAACACCATTAGTTGCGGCAACTACATCGTATTGTCCAATGAAATCGCCAGTTAACTCATGGAGAATGCGTCGTACTGAACTTACCGCCATTAGTCATCTCCTGCCATCAAAAAGTCTAATGTTTTCATTCCTTTTGGAATTTCTTTAGGACTACTTCTTGGGGTAGTCGCGCGCCCCGGTGTAATTGGTCCTTTTCTTGGTCCTTCTTCATCCTCAACAGTAGTTGTCCTCTTGCCTAATCCCTTTAAGGCATCATTTCGGGATTTCTGAATTAACTGAGGTAATACTGTTTTAGCTGCACTTAACCAAGCTGACCTTATCTTTTCGATCGATCCCTGTGAGTAATTGCTTTCACTCGCCTGTTTCCATAACCGATCCATTATGGAACGAAATCGTTTGTCATCAGCAAGAACTTTATCAACTTCCTCGAAGCAATCGCGCACCGCGTTCTTCTTAATATAAGAACTCATCAATTCCTTTGGATCAATATTAGTATCGATGGTTGACTTGATTAAGTTAGTAACGCGCGTTGATAAATCACCACGAGCAGCTTCAAATCTTTCTTGATTAAACTTAGCACGTTCTTGCTGAAGTTCATTTGGTTCAGAACTACCAGGTTTACCAAATGTAGTTGGTGGAGTAAATTGAGAATTGCCAAATATAAATTGATTAAGAAGAATAGCAGCATCTTTCAACTGCTCATTCTGTAGGCGTTGCGATTCCTGCGCCATTGCCACAATCGTATTCTTAATAACGTTACCAATAACATGATAATAAGCATTCGAGTCTACTCTTGCCAAGGTAGGTAAGTAATTATCAACAATTTTAGCAAATGATTCCTTATCCTGTGCTAAGACTGATTGAAGTACTGATTCAGAGTTACCATTAAGCAAATCACCTTCAAATTTCTTTAGAGTCTCACTACGTTCAACAGCTTCGCGCGCATCATCTAACGTAGGTAAAAGTTCTGCATACTTTTGTTCTCTAAAGTAAGACTTTTCGAGAAAGGGAAAATCCTTAAAAATAGTTGGATACTTAGCTAGAATTTCCTTTCGTCGCGCGTGCGTAATAATTTCTGGTTCAGGTTCAACTTCTTCTATCTTAACTTCTTCTTCTGGTTCAGTTACTTTTTCTTCTTCTTCTTCTTCTTCAGAAGTTTTCTTTACTGGTTCTTCAACTTCCTTTTTAAGCAAATCTTCTTTTACTGGTTCATCTGGAGCATTAAGAACATCCAGAATATCATCACGACTTAATTCAGGATTGAGTTCCGACATTTTTCTTCACCTGTGCCAACATAGGCTTTTGTTGTTTAGGCTTCTCTTGATTAGGCTGAGCCATCGCCTGCATATACTGAACATGCCTTTGTAAGTGTAGAAGAATATTTCTATAGCCAGTTGGATTTTCTATTTTAAGCAATCTCCCTTCAGATGAAACTAGGAAAGATTTAGCAATCTCAATATGAATTGGATGATGATCAACAAGAGGCTCAATGTCTACAGAAGGTACTTCCTGTTGCATCGTTCCTTGTGGGCTCTGAATTGGAATTACTGTTGGTTCAGACTCAAGAAGAATACGAATTTCTTCATATTGCTTCTGCCTATCTGATTCACCAGGAATTACAAATTCATCGAGACCGAGTGCGCGCGAAATTAATGGAATATTTTCAGGTGAGGTTAATGCATCCATTACTTCAGGATTAGATCCCTGAAGAAGTTGCATCATAACTTCTCTCTGTTGAGTCCAATTGATTGGTAAGTTTTCATTAGCTTCTAATTCTACGGAACCAATTTTGCCTTGAAGTTCCGCTCTACGAATAAAGGTGTTAATAAAATTACCATTTGGGGATTTCTCAACAAATCTTTCATCATCAACCACAGTTTTAATGTACGATGGAATAACTTTAGAGAATATGTTTTTCCACCAATAAGTAAGAACCTTCCAAGGCGTTTGAAGGCGTTGTAAAGCCTGTGCGCGCGACATCGAATATTGAGCAGCAGTTTTACCACCTGAAGATTGCGCGCCACCAAATAAACTAGGTAATGCACCTGATACAAGTTGTGCTGCTTCATTTATACGTGTTGCAAATGGTTGTACTTCTGCGCTAAGTGACGCGGTGCGTACTTCATAAAAACTTTCACCAAGAGATTTTCCAGTAGGAGTTTTAGCAGGAAATATCATTCCTGGTGTAGCTTCAGTTTGTCTATACTGATCAAAATTAAGCGTTACTGGATCAGCAAAAGTTTGTGGTATACCATGTTCAATAGTTTGAAGAACTAAGTTGTTTAAGTCATTAGTAATATCCTGTACCGAAACTAGAAGCAATCCAAGAGGATCATGTTGTAAATAATCTGATAATGGATTATAAGTTAAAGTCCAAGAATCATCTAATGCTTCATTTTCAGAATCAGCAAATTGATCATTAACGAGAACTACTTTCGCGCCATTCGGAAATAATTTCTTCAAATCATCTACATCATCCTCATTCGGCAATACATGGAATGAACTAGGTCGTAACCAGCAATTACGGACCGTAACTGTATTAAGAGGATATTCTCCTGCATACTGTGTGGAAAGTCTACCCCATCTTTCATAAGGATCGTACATTCCACCAGAAGTAATCTTACCTAAATTACCACCAATATTATCTTTAAGCTCGGGATATCTTTCAAGTACATTTGAGTAATGAGTTTCATAAGCCCAAATTAAATAAGGTGTATCAGATTGACGTTGCGCGTAATTAGCTACTTTAACAAATAATCCACCATAAACTTCAATGCATTGTCTAGTTTTAGGTTTAGAAGTTACTCCAGTTAATTTAGTTACTAATATTTTTTCCTTTACAATTTGCGGTTCAACTTGAGCTAAACAGTTAGGGCAAAGTAATTTATTTTCATTCTGGACCAAATTTTGAAGATTCATATCTTCATCATCTGGTGCATATTCATCTTGTTGCTCATCAGCATTTGGTCCTAACTTAGAACCACATACACCGCAATAAGGAACATCTATTTCGCGTTCTTCGTCCTTATATTGCTTTTCTTCCACAGTTCCATAAGATTTATCTTCCTTTGCATAATTATAAGCTGCTATCATTCCTTCCGTACAGAAAATGAATAGCGCGTGAACCCAGAGAAGTGGTGCATCATTATGTTTGAAAACTAACTTAGCAATTCTATCTCCTGCTTTTGCTGTTTCCAAGTCAAGATTATTTTCAGCATCATCTGGAAAACACTTAATTGGTGGAACTGTAACTGAAAGAGCTGCTATGATAGATTCAAGATAGGCGCGAAAAATATTGATTGGCTTATCATAAGCAGCAGCATCATTTGATTGAGAACTAGATTCAAAATCTGCAATACGCCAATCATGCGCGACTTCACTCCACCAAACTCTTTGAAATCCATTCCAATAATACTTAAGCTTCTTCCATGTACGAATTTGACGTTCGCGCACAGCTCGATCTTCTTGATCGAAATGATCGCAGACTTGCTTAAGAAGCTTCTTTTGTTTCTCAGTCAGTTTCATTAGAAACTCTTAGTTGGCATCAATGATCTGAGTTTAGCCTTCTTTTTCTCGAAACGTGGTGTGCCTTTAGCAATTCCGCGAGACATCATTTTTTCGCGAAATCTATTTCTCATTTGCTCCGGCTGCATACCAGCTCTCATTCTATTGCCCATTTGATTAGCCATTTGCTCACCTACATATTTAAGCCCCGGCATCTAACACCTCCTTCTCTAATTCCTCAATTGGTTTTCTATCACGAAGAATTTGTGCGCGTTTTCTATCTTCAGCTTCTAGCATGTTTTGTCTAACAGACCAAGGAATATTCTTCGGCTTTATCTCAACGGGCATTTCTAAGGGAATAGAAACATTTTCATTAGGTTTGTTCAAATCAAGAATCCATTGAAGTAGTTGTTTGTTCTCATACTTCTCTGTTTCAAGAAGTTGTTTGAGAACTTCACAATTTTTACAGCCACAAAGCCCACAATGAGGATTAAATAAATGATGAAGCCAATCAATGAGCACGATGATATCTCCTAATCGGATTAGTATTCTGCTCTCGTTCAAGGTGACGCGCATTTCTATAAAAACTAGTCCAATCCTGTGTTTCTGCTAATTTCTTAGTAAGATATTCACGTTGTTGCAGTTTCAACGATTCATCCGTAGCTTCACCAAAAAAGCGATCAGCAGTATCAACAAGATAACGAATTCCATCATAAGGGTCATCACCAGGAAATTCAGCTACATCCTGTGGATTAGTTTTGTCATAAATACAAGCATGAATTGCTTCAATCAATTTTGGACAGGTATTGAATATTTGTAACTTAGGTAAATTAGTTTCCGGTTCAGGAGCAACGAAAGATTGAAGATACTCATTGTAAGCATCTAACCCCTTATTGCGTAACAACCATTCAGATAAGTCCTGATTAAATGATCCACGCTCTACATTGTGCTGATATTTAGGTTTCCACCTTAAATATTCATGGAGCAGCATTTTACCAGCAACCCTACTACCTGGTTGATTACTTGTCAACTGAACCGGAAAATCAATAGCGGCACTAATTTGTTGCTGAATAGTATGCTCCTGTCCTCTATCTTGTCCTGCGGATTTACAAAGTTTTACAAGACGAATACTTTCCATGTGAATATATGGTTTAATTTCTGCGCACCATTCTTCGATTCGAACTTTTTGATACCATTGTTCCCTATAAATATAGAGACGTTTCTCTGGAGAAATAGCACCATATCCTATCCAAGTCATAGCTGGTGGTGCATATCCCCAATCCATAGAAACTATTTTAGGCCACCAACTAGGAATATCAAATGAATCAACTACATGAATAGCATTATCCGGTTCATCAGGATACTTCTTATCACGAAATTCATCAAATACCTGACCAAGATAAGCATCCCAGGAACCATACTTCTTCGCTTCGAGTTCCGCTTTAGGTAAGGCTTCTAATGATTGTGCATATGCAGGATCGATGTTAGGATTATCCGCTAAAGTGGAATGAATATAAATACGTTTATTACCACCTTTACCTACTAGAATTTTGCTACCTTTTGGTGCAAAATCAACAAATCTCTTTTTAGTCCATCCATGTCCTACACCACCAGGCATACCAGCTGCGCGTATAATAGCTGGAAGTAATGGGTCAGAAGTACGAACGCGCGTAAATCCAATGTATAAATAAATATACTCAGTAAACGAAGTTAGCTCATCAGGAGTATAAAGGTTTATTTCCATTGAATCGTATTGATGAACATCATCTTCATTTTCACAGTGACCTAAATGAATAACTGCGCCATTCGGTCTAAATCCTGAACCAAACTGATCTTCTCTAGGAAATGTCCAGCTCATTTCCTGTTTATTAAATAAAGCACCAAACTTCAAGTAAAATTCTCTACTACGTGGTACAATTTCATTTCTTAATTCTGGATAAGTCCTACGTTGAAATACCTGCTTAAATTTAGGATTATTATGCCATCCGTGAATCAATGGATAAACAAGCAATACTTCACTTTTCCCAGAACCCGCGCCACCACCGTAGAAACCTTCTTTTATAGAAGTAGGAAGTGACAAGAATATAGATTGCTTCTTGTTAGGCTTCCACTGATTTTCAACAAAAGGCATGGCTATGAAGGATCTTTAACTGAATTTAAGATATCAACAATACCATCAGCAATTTTCTGACAACCAAGATTAAACTTAGCCTGATCATCAATCTTCTTGCCAATCATCATATCAGACTTCATAATGATTTGCGCGACTAATGGAGTCGCGGCTTGTAGCTTTTGATTACCAGGAAGTTGTAGAGTAGCCCCAACAGCTTCTATGGTCACTACAATATCAGCTACTTGATTCAAACTATCAGTAATAGTAGTAATAACGCCAGCCCTATCAGGTGCAATAGTCTTAATGACAGGACCAAATCCTGTAGCAATCTTAGAAGCTTCTATAATAATCTTACCAACTGTCTTCAACCACATAACTAAACTCCTGGCTTAACAAATTTCTTGTATGCAACTTCCTGCATCATGTACTGCTTCGCGTACTCACCAATAGAATAAAGAATTCCTGAAACAGTTAATCCAGTAATCATTAAAGTTCCAGCCTGGGGATCAAATTGGGAATGAATACCTATCGTAGATGCCAATGCAACTGCACGCGCAATCCAACGATTAGCTACTTCAGTAGCGGTGTTAATAGGCAACCAAGATACTTGTTTAGCTAATTGAATACCTTTAGCAGACATCCAAGCAACAACCGCAGACCAAATAAGCTCTTGTTCACCCATTATCCTTCTCCATAAGCAGTAAGTGGAACAACCTTCTGAATGTAGTGACGTAATTCGCTCTTAAACTGATCTGTTTCGCGCAAAAATGCAGCGTATTCAAATAAACAGAATTTTTTGTTAATACCCCAGTTAGTTTTCCAATTATCGCGAGTTTCTTGACTAATCAAATTACCATCAGGATAATTAAAAGGTATTGAAAACAACTTTTCGATTCTACAAAATAATCCACCTACTTCAGCAATTAGTTTGTTGAATTGATAAATATAATCATAGGGTAATTCTGCTAGTAATACATCTATCTTATTTGCAGCCTTCCACCAATCAATAGCATTAGTAATACTTCCGCGACCATCATAATGAATCAATTCTAATCTACTAGCAGGCTGAGCAAATTCTATTCCTAAAATTCCATCTGGAATAACCTGCTTATAAATATCACACACAGATAAAATTTCGTTAGGAGTATATTGTGAATTAGAATCGGTGACAGTTGTTTCCCAACCAATAAACGCCGCGCGCACTTTATCTTTTAGTTGATCAAGTACACTATGTAATCTACTAACAGTTACATATCCCCTATTATTCTCATCAACTAACTGCAAACAAATCCAAGGAATTAGCTTTTGATCGTAGCATTCATCCATTAAATCGCGCGCTTTTTGAATATCAGTAGTTAAATCATATTTTCCATAAGCGTCATAATCCATGACCAAGTTAAAAAATACAGCCTTAAGTCCTCTATCATGAAAACGTGCATAAAACTCTTTTCTTTTTGCTACATCCCAAAGAGGGAGAGCACCCGTGAACCATTCACTTTTTTCACCATGCTTATTAGTCATGGCAATATTAGTTTGTAAATTATCTAGTATGAATTGCTTAGTAGGTAATTGTTGAGTTGGTTTCTCTAATTCAACCAATCTAATTATAATTTGTGTATTAGCATAAGTTAGTTCATAAGTTTCAAGAGCTGTTACGTAACCTGGATGAACAACGCGCACCTCGATTGATTCAACTGATTTCTCTAATAGTATGGTAAATGAACCTTCCTCGTCTGTATCACCAACAAAAGCAGAATCAATATAAATAGCTGCACTATTTAATGGATGAACAGAATCCGACACGAATATACGTATCGATTTCTTCGTGTTATCTTCTATCTTTTTCTTATCAAATTTTCCCACGTCCATCACCAATAAACTTTTCCCACATTGCATCCACCTTCGTATCTATAGAAGCAAGTTTAGAGATAACTTTAATACCCGCACCAAGAACTATAACTGAATTAGAGATTGCCGAAATTATTATTACGGTTTCAGGAATTGTCATGGTTGAATCGCAATTTGTTGTGCTGCTCCACTAGCGAAAAGCACCATAAGACGAGTTTTACCAGAGCCATTATCTTCAGCAAAAATTCTAAATCCATTAGCAGCAGGAGCAGCGGGTGCAACTATTTCTGTACCCTGCAAATATGATCCCAAAATTAACATATCCGTAAGAGTAAGACCAACAAGAGTGGGACTATCAGATGTATCGAGAGACTGATTGAATGGAAAAGCGAAATAAACTGGTTTAGAAATAAGTTGTACAGTTACCTCTGCCCCACCAGTAATCGCGTTGATTCGCGCACGTACAAATAATGCTGAACTATTAAAAACGCGCGTTTCACCTGTTACTGATGTTGAACTATCAGCTGTAGTCCAATTAGTACCGTCTAAAGATGTTTGTATTTGAATAGTGCATGAAGCTGGAGCTGTACCAAATAAAGTTGTCCACTGAATTTGCGTAGCTAAGTCAGGTAATGCGCGTTCCGCACTATTGCTTATTGCAGCCGCAGCAGCATCAAACAGCTTTATCAGCTCGCTCTTGTTCAGGAGAATCATTTTCTATCTCCAAAGTATTCCAATCAATTTTACCAAATTCTTTTTCCAATAAATCTTTTTCGTACTGCAAATTAGTAGCAGTAATTTGTCCATTACGTGTAGATAACGCGTTTTCCAATTCAGTGATACGCGAACTTAGATTATGAACTGTAACGCGCAACTTAAAATTCTCTATGCGAAGTTTTTGTTCAGTTGTCATCTAATACCATCCAGAAGCAGATTGATAACCAGGCCATGTATTTCCTAATGCTGCAACAGTATAAGGTACATAAAGAGGCCCAGAGCGCCGAAACGGGATCGGCACATGGTCGGCCACGGTCGCCCCGGTGACCGTGCCGTTATTGCCGTTGCCGGACCAGTCAGGTTGTGTGGAGGTGCCGGCATAGCCTAATTCCACAAACAACACACAGCCTGATGTCACATGTGGACGGAACTGTTGGGCGTGAATCTCTCCTAACGTGAGGTATCTATTCCATAGACCAGTAAACGCGATGCGTCCAGGGAATGATGCGGTTCCAGTTGCGCTGATATTTCCGATAAAGAGATTATCGGCTGAATTGTTGTTCGTTCCGCTGCCCACGCTTTGATTCGCATAGCTCACCTCAGTTGCCGCCACAGTAAGGCTACCAACAAAAATTTGCTGGTCAGAGCTCGCACCATTAAAATCCCATCGGCAGGCGATACATTGCCATGCATTCGCCACCAACGCATTTGCGGTTGATCTGCTATCAATGCCCTGCACACTGCGGCCGTAAAAGAAATACACGTCACCGGTGTTCGTGTCCTTCACCCTCACCCGCATCGTCCCACCTTTATTGGTGGCAGTCCCAAAAGTGGTGATGCTCGTTGGATAGCACCAGACGATTAGTGTGCCGACCTGAACGTTGTCGAGGCTCGCACCAGAATCGCAATTAACCTTGTCGGTCGTGCTGGCAACAAAAGCAAGAGCCATCGCTAGGCGTCCGCGTACGTCTTCGCACGAGCCACATCACGCATCCGCGTACTCGAACACGAAGCCCTCAAACAGCGCCTCAGCCGCGAGCGTATCGGCGGCTTGCACCCCGTCTCGGTAGACGCTGACGAGGACCTCGTCGTCAGCCGCGTAGGTGCCGCTGAAAGTGACGGTGGAGTCTTTTCGCAATCGCGCGGTGCCCGGCGTAGTGGTCGTCACTGTCTGCGCGTCATCATCGGTAGACGGGTCGAGCGATTCGCCATCGGCCACGGCTTTGGTGTCCACGTCCCATACAACGTCGCCAGTCGTGGCTATAGAAGACCACACGACATAACCTTTCGGCGTTCCTACGTAATTTTTGGGGACCAGAAATGTGGTGACAGCACCAATCCGTGTCCCGGAATCCTTAAACGCGAGAATCTCATTTGAGAATCGATCGTACCCATCAAGCGCGCCAGGTTTCGGGTAGACGTTCCCGGTCGTGTCAGGCAGAAACCCGATGGCTCGAATAAAGAGTCGATGGGTGGCCATGTGCTACTCCCGGTCAAACTTCGACCGCAGCCAAAACTTCACGAGCTTGAGCTTCTGCGCGCCAGTGAATGTTCCAGGGGCAGCGGCTTCAATCGCCGCCCCGAGCGCCGCGCGATTCGCCTCAAACCAATCCTCGATGGCTTGGAGCGCCACGTTGATTTGCGGCTTAGTTTTGTTAATGATCGTCAAGGTTGCCACAAAATCCTGGCGAATAGCGGCGAGCTGAATTGCTGTTAATACCATAACTAATTTACCTTCGCTATAAATCCCAAAACTTCAATTGAATGCGCGATAGCAGCACTAGTTGTTACTGTTAAAGCTGTATTGGCTGTAATTTGTTTAGGTGTTTTGAAATGAAGTACAACACCTCTACCTGCTACAGCTTCTAGGTAATATGGACCAAGAATTGTAGAAGCACCTTCTTCAAAGAAGATGTTAAATGCTGTAGCTGCTCCAGTAGAAACAATAATGTCTGTAACGAACAATGAATAATTAGCGCCTGGAGCAGTTTTTACAGATGCATCTGT
>Ga0209324_10002592_pt1 | contig 12384 bp, 11 predicted proteins | sample Rifsed19ft3_FD_184015 | JGI IMG/M metagenome (GOLD analysis project Ga0209324, IMG submission 184015) | Soil microbial communities from Rifle, Colorado, USA - sediment 19ft 3 (version 2) | ecosystem: Environmental > Terrestrial > Deep subsurface > Rock core/Sediment | place: Rifle, Colorado...
TCTTCATTCTCGGTGAACATGGAACGGGTAAGATGACTACTGTGAAATCCTTTCTGTCAAAGAAGGCTATGCAAGAACCAGTGCCGAAGGATTGGTGCTATGTTTCCAACTTTAAAGATCCTGATGTGCCAGTTGCAGTCTCTCTCGAACCAGGGGAAGCGATTGTTTTTCAGAAAGATATGGATGAACTCATAGAAATACTAAAGGTTGAGATTCCAAAAGTATTTGAATCCAAGGAATACGAGAAACAGAAAAACAAGATACTGGAGGAGGCTCAGACGAGACAAAAAGAGATTTTCTCGAGCCTTGAAGAAGAGGCACAAGAGAAAGGTTTTTCAGTCAGGAAGACAGTCAGCGGAGTGAGCATCATACCTGTAAAGAAAACAGGAGAACCTCTGACAGAAGAGGAGTTTGAGTTACTCGATGAAAAGACAAGGAAAAAGATAGATGCAATAGGAAAGACCCTTCAGGAGAAGCTGAATGATGCTGTGCGTGTAGTTCGTGAGGCTGAAAAGTTAGTCAAGGGACAGGTTGCAAAGCTCGAGAAGGAGGCAGCTCTTGCCGCAGTAGGCCACCTTATTGATGAACTAAAGAGTAAGTACAAAGAGCACGAAAAAATTACTGTTTATCTCGAGGGTGTTAAAGAAGACATCCTTGATCATTTAGATGATTTTAAGGTTCAGGAAGAACAGGCTCCGGCATTGCCATTCATGAGACTTTCCAAGGTAGAGCCCACCTTTACAAGGTACTCGGTTAATGTCCTTGTGAACAACAGGGACTGTAAAGGTGTACCCTGCATCTTCGAAAGTAATCCAACATATTACAACCTCTTCGGAAGGATCGAGCATAAGATACAGTATGGTATCGCAATGACAGATTTTTCGATGATTAAAGGAGGCTCACTGCATAAAGCTAACGGAGGCTATATTGTCATCGATGCCCTCGACCTCTTGAGAAACATCTTTGCCTATGATGCATTGAAACGTGCCATTAGAAATAAAGAACTCAAGATCGAGGACGTCTGGGAGCAGTACAGGCTGATATCGACGACAACTCTAAAGCCCGAGGCTATACCCCTGAATGTCAAGGTTATCCTGTTAGGCAACCCCTTTCTCTATTATCTCCTTTACAACGTTGATGAAGAATATAGAGAACTCTTTAAAGTGAAGGCTGATTTTGACATCAGGATGGACAGGACAGATGAAACCATTCACAGCTATGCCTTTTTTGTTTCTAACCTCTGCAGGGAAGAAAAGCTCCTACCTTTTGACAGGACGGGTGTTGCAAAGGTGGTTGAAATTGGTTCGCGACTTGCAGAGCATCAGAACAAGTTAACCCTGAAGTTCAGCGAGGTCGCCGACGTCATAAGAGAGGCAAGCTACTGGGCGGCTAAGGCAAATAGCGCTGTTGTAAAAGGAGAGCATGTACAGAAGGCTATTGATGAGAGGATATACAGGACTAATAGGATTGAAGAACGCCTGAGGGAGATGGTCCTCGAGGGTACTCTCATTGTTGATACAGAGGGAGAAAAGGCAGGTCAGGTAAATGGTCTTGCCGTGATTGATTTAGGTGATTACAGTTTTGGGAAACCTTCAAGAATAACAGCAAAGACATATGCTGGCAAGGCAGGTGTTGTAAATATAGAACGCGAGACAAAGATGAGCGGCAAGATACATGAAAAAGCAATACTAATAATAACAAATTATCTCGGAAGCAAGTATGCAACAAAGAAACCTATAAGCCTTTCAGCATCTATAACTTTTGAACAGCTTTACGATATGGTTGAGGGAGACAGTGCAACTTGCGCAGAGCTATATGCGCTCCTTAGCAGTATTGCCAATATTCCATTAAAACAAGGCATTGCAGTTACTGGCTCGATGGATCAGAACGGGGATGTTCAACCTGTTGGAGGTATAAATGAAAAGATCGAGGGCTTTTTTGAACTCTGTAAGTTTAGAGGGCTTGACGGAAGCCACGGGGTAATAATACCGAGGAGAAATGTAAAGAATCTCATGATAAAGAATGATTTAGTTGATGCAGTTAGAGAGGGGAAATTTACTATTTATCCTATAGACAGGGTTGAGGAGGGAATTGAGATACTCACTAACATTCCTGCAGGTGACTTAAGGGAAGACGGGACATATCCTGAAGACACTATCAATTATCTCGTTGTAAAGCGTCTTACTGAGATAACAGAAGCGGTAAAAGAGAAGAAGGAAGAAGAAAAGGGAAAAGGGGGAAAGGAAGATACTCAATAGAGGGCGGTTATTACTGTCTGTAGATCTCATCTATATACTCTTGGTACACGGATGAATTGCTTTGGGTTAGTAAAAGAAAATGTCATTGCCCAACTTGGAGGCTGTGTTGCAATTGTTGCACTATGCAGATTGTCATTCTGAACTTGATTCAGAATCTCGTAGTTTCGGATAGTTACTAACACATGAGATCCCGAAACAAGTTCGGGATGACATTGCGACACAGCCTCGTGATCGGGCAATCCAGAGATAAATACTGGATTCCCCGGTCAGCCAGAGAATAACGGCAAGGAGTTATTTTAAAAGGCTTTTTTCAGAACATACACTTCTTATATCTACATCCGCTTATTGATTACTTTCTCCTACCAAACGAGAATATTTATCAGAATCTTGTAAATTATTATCTGAAAGCAAGCTTTGGAAGATACCTTTCATAAACGTGTTTCCCTCCAGCCTTTTCCCCAATAAAGGGTAGTGTTGTACCTCTCATACCTGTATGTCAGCTTGTATTATTGTGATTTCAATTACGGCTTTTTCATCTGTCTTTTATTACATAGATACATGATAGCTTATATTTCATATTTTTATAGTAAGGTTATACCATGTTAGAAATTTTGGAATGGAAATGTCCAGAATGTCACAAAATCAATGATGGAACTTTGCATCATTGTTCCTGTGGATACATTTTTGGAGACCAAGCTATAAAAGAGAACATGTTACGGTTATCAAATGACGAACTTATGAAAATAGTTGACATTGACTTTGCAGATTTCCATAAAGAAACTATTGATATTGCAAGAGAAGAGTTAGAGAAAAGAAAAAAAGAAGAAGCTCAAAAGATAGCCCTTGAAAAGAAAAGAGAAGAGGAGCGTAGAGAACTTCAGAGAAAAAAGGAAGAGGAACGCAAAGAGCTTGAAGAATATGAAAAATTGAAAGCTCAGAAGATTCAAAATATCAAAGATAAGAAACAAAATCCTTCTAATGATAACTTTATTATTGAATATACAAGTTACAACCAATATAAAAATGTTGAAAAAGAAGAAGTAAAAAGAGAAATTGTACAAGAATATATTAATAATAAAGCACCTGGTTCTGAACATTTTAACAGGGCATATGAAAAAACAAGTCCAAAATCAAAAATTATTATTCTTACGACAGGTTGTTTTTTGATATTAGTAATTTCAATTTGCTCTTATTTTATTTTTAAAAATGATTCTCCCGAAAAAATATATGAGAAGAACGTAAAAGCAGCAGTTTTAATTAAAACTTATGATTTGTTGGGTGAACCTTTAAAGCAAGGAAGTGGTTTTATTTTGGCAGAAGATGGAGTAATTGCGACAAATTATCATGTGATAGAGAATGCAGCAAGCATAGAAATAGAAACTCATGACAATGAAACTTTGCAGCCAGAGGGAGTTCTTTACATAGAGCAAGAGAATGATATTGCTCTTGTCAAGCTAAAAACCAATGAGGAAACTAAACTTTATAAGGCCAAAATAGGAGACCCTTCCAAATTAAAAGTAGGCGAAAGAATATACACAATCGGCAATCCTGCAGGGTTTAAAGATTCTTTTTCAGAAGGAGTAGTCAGCCAAATAAGAGAGATAGACGAAAATAAATTAATTCAAATAACTGCTCCAATTTCACCAGGAAGTAGCGGGGGAGCAGTTTTAAACGAGAAGGGAAAAGTTATAGGCATTTCTTCACTTATCTACCTTGACGGCCAAAACTTAAATTTTGCATATCCAATTGACTTAATAAGAGATGCTATTAAATCACGGGATATAATTTATACATTTCCGAATATTAATGCATCTTGGCAATTTGTAGAAAGAAAAGAAGAACATGATTCTTTCTTTGTTAGCTCTGAAATTCTCTATTTTTATTATGATCCTAATAGCATTGTCAGTATATCAAAGACCAATAAGGGATTTTGGAATAAACTTATAAGTAATTCAACAAAAAGAATTTCTTTTTATGGTTTCGATAGGGAACTTCAGTTTTCTAACTCTTTATTTAGTTTTGTTGAAATCGATTGCAATAGTAAAAAACACAGATTGAAAGCAGCGTTTTACATTGATGACCAAAATAATACGAAACATTTCTCAAATTTCTATAAAGAGCGAGGTTGGAAAGAATACGAGAATGGGTCTATTATAGCAAAGTTGGTAAATATTGTTTGCTCATCACAGTTGCCAATAAAAATACCCGAAGGATTTGAATTAGTCGAATAACTTGCAAAAATAGAAAATATTATTTACTCATCTCATTAATCGTAAAATTGATAGAAAGGAAGAAGTCATGAGGAGAAGATTTTTGGGGATTCTGTTATTTGTTTTTGTATGTTTGCCAGTCTATGCTTGGAGTGACTGTTTGTCAGATTTTGACTGTGGGATCGGGTATAGGTGTGTTAAAGCTCCTTATAAAACTCATGGAGTCTGCATGAAATCGGTAGATGAATTTGGAAACCAGCAATATGACTTACCGAAAACTGATAGCATAAATCCGAAGTATGAGGGTGACTGTGATTTTGATACTGATTGTCCCATAGGTTTTTACTGTCATAGAAAATATAAGGTTTGCATTAAAAGATAAAATATTGCTGTTGCATGCTTAAAAAGAAACTAACCATGACAAAATTTGAAAATAGAGAAGAATATGAAAAATGGAAAGCTGAAAAGTTAAGCCAAAAACAAGAAGCGAAGGAAGAAATGCAGATGAACACTGGGGCTTCGTTGAGCAATGTAGAGTATGCTGGTTTCTGGAAAAGACTCGCTGCTTATCTAATTGACATTATCGTGCTAAACATTGCTGTTCTTGCTCTTGGCTATATACTTTTGGTACTCGTTGTAACCAATACGCCTGGCAATGCTTCAGCTATGGGATATGGCTTAGGATACATTTTAGGTTTAATTATCCCTGGCCTTTTATGGCTTTATTTTTCACTTATGGAAAGCTCTTCTAAGCAAGCGCCATTGGGCAAAATGGTATTAGGTATTATCGTTACTGACCATGTAGGAGGCCGAATTTCAAAGGGTAGGGCTATGGGTAGAAATTTGGCAAAAGTTATATTAAGTTTCATATTGTTTATGGGAGTTTTTACCCCTATAGATTATTTTACCGCAGAAAAACAAGCTTTAGAAGAACAAACTTTACGTGGTATTACAATATTTTCGCTTGTCATGATCATAGCTGGTTTGCCTGGATTTATCAAAGCTGGCTTTACTGCAAAGAAACGAGCTCTCCACGATATTATGGCAGGTACGCTTGTCGTGGTTAAAAGATGATTGTTAACAACAATTTTGCTCACATTAAAAACTATGTCGAAACATTACTGCCTCTTACAGTGATCTTAAGGAGTGACCCTATATTTACAAAAGGAGAGTAAAATGGAATTGACAGACAGACCAGGTAACAAGAAGACAACGGGAAAATTTGTACGGGGAGTCCATGGAGAGTCTATGGCTACAAAAAGAAAGCACTTAGAGACGTTAAAAGAAGAACTTGCAAAGACAAAAAAGAAAATCAAAAAGGATAATAAATCAGGCTGGATTGCTTTTATTGCAGGCTGCATTATTGCGGGAACGACCGTCCAGTTACTGAATGTTAATGGTATATATTTGGGCTTCGTTCCTACTGTTCTTTTTTGGCTTGCAATCTACTGGATTGTTAAAAAAATTGTTGAGAGGATGGCGGAGAGACAGGTCTGGCGTTAAGAAAAAGGGATGGGAATGAACACATTTAAGAATATTAATAATATCATAGGTGACGCTTCGATACGTGGTATTATTCCCTCTTCAATGCACCCCGTTGAATTCTCTGGCATTCCATTTGTTGAGGACAAAGTATCACTTAATATAGATAAAAACCATAATATAATGGTCGTCGAAATAATGGAGATATCTAAAGACGAAAAGACATTTAGAGGGAAAGTTACTCATGGTTACTGTCCAGAGGATGAAAAAGAATGGATTGACGTGGGTGATCTCGTTGAGTTTTCAAGAGAAAAGATTGGTGTAATTTATCAAAAATGACCGAACAAATGGTTGCACAGTGCTGGCAATCCGCCGATGCCCCTGACATTAGCCAAAAAATGAAAACTCTTGAAGAAGCCGCAGCTCAAATCAGTGCCGATATGCATTTGCCAGAGGGCTTTTTGCTTGCCCTCAAGACAGAAGATAACTGGTGTTTTTCATAAGATGAAGATTCCCGAATTGCATATTGCAATCCTTAACTGCCAATGATTATGGAGGCGTCAATGCCATCTAATAAAGAAGATGCAGAAGACAGATATTACGAGGAATCAGAAAAATATGCAGAGGAATTAGAGAAACAGGTGCCTGACCTAATAAGCATTATCGAGGACCCTGGATTTTTTAAGTGGTTAGAGCAGAAGGATAAATATACTGGAAAAAGCAGAAAAGATTTATATGATGAGGCTTGTAACAAATTTGATGCTGAAAAGGTAGCGTTTTTATTTAAGCAATTCAAGCAATTTCGGGAGAAAAAGGACAGGCCCAAAAGAACGGGTTACAAGAGAGGCGATTTTATCGGTCAAAAATATGAAGTCTATGATGTCCTTGGGATGGGTGGTTTTGGTATTGTTTATCTTGTTTATATGCCTAAGACCAAATCTGTACGGGCTCTGAAAACATTCAGGGATGAATATATAGAAGATGAACAAACAAAAGAGCGTTTCCAAAAAGAAGCTAAGGTCTGGATAGACTTAGAGCGACATCCCTACCTGGTTCGAGCCCATTTGGTGGATAAAATATCAGACAGGTTATTTATTGTAATGGAGTATATTGCACCTGATGAAAAGGGACTAAATTCTCTTGATGGTTACCTGAGACACCAACCACCTGATTTAACCCAGAGCCTTCGCTGGGCTATACAATTTTGCTACGGCATGGAGTATGCTTATTCAAAAGGTATCCGCGCCCATAGAGATATCAAGCCTGCAAATATTATGATCGGTCATGATAAGACAGTAAAGATTTCAGATTTTGGACTGGCTGGTGTAATTGGTATGTCAAAGACAATGTCAGGAATAAAATTGGATATACGACAAGATAGGATTGGCTTATCATGTCAGACAAGGGAAGGACTGGGTTTTGGAACTCCCACCCATATGCCACCAGAGCAGTTTACCAATTCTGCAGGATGTGATGAAAAAAGCGATATTTATAGTTTTGGAATCGTTCTATACCAGATGGCAACAGGCGGAAGGTTTCCTTTTCTCCCAGCTCTGCCACAAGATAATTCCGTAGAAGAGTCAATACGTTTCTGGAACGAGATGTACAGAATGCATAGTGAAGCTCCGGTGCCAAAACTGAACTCACCCCTCTTCCCAATAATTCAGAGATGTCTTAATAAAAAGCCAGACAAAAGATATTCCTCCTTTAGAGAATTACGCTCAGACCTCGAGCCACTGCTTAAAAAATTAACAGGTGAGATCATTAAGCTCCCCGAACTAAAGGAACTTAAAGCATGGGAGTGGCGTAATAAAGGAGTTTCTTTAAAGACACTGGGTAAGAATCAGGAGGCGATAAGCTGTTTGGACCAAGCCCTTAGGTTGAATCCCAAAGATATAAATGCATGGTTTCAGAAAGGGTTTACCTTACGCAGCCTTGGTAAATGTCAGAGAGCAATTGCCTGTTATGATCAGGTATTGGCAATAAACTCAAGAGATGCTTTGACATGGTTTGTCAAAGGATTTGCTTTAAATGAACTTGGTGATTATCAGGAGGCGATAGGCTGCTTTGACCAAGCTCTTAGATTAAATCCCGATGATGCAGGGGCATGGCTTCACAAAGGGATTGCCTTAGTTAAGCTCGGTAAGCTTCAAGAAGCGATGACTTGTTATGACAGAGTTCTTGAGATAAATCCCGAAGATGCAATGGCATGGTATGACAAAGGATTTACATTAGATGAACTTGGTGATTATCAGGAGGCGATAGGCTGCTTTGACCAAGCCCTTAGATTAAATCCCGATGATGCAGGGGCATGGCTTCACAAAGGGATTGCCTTAGTTAAGCTCGGTAAGCTTCAAGAAGCGATAACCTGTTATGACAGAGCCCTTGAGATAAATCCCGTATATTATGCATTCGTATGGCTTGAAAAAGGCATTTTATTATCCAGACTCGGTAAACCTCAAGAAGCAATTGATTGTTATAGCAAAGCATTAGAGACTCAGCCGGAAGATTTTGGGATATGGTCTGCCAAAGGAGACGCATTGAGGGAGCTCGGCGAATATCGGGAAGCAAGTGATTGTTATAGCAAGGCATTAGAGATTTACCCAGAAGATCCCACAGCATGGAATGGCAAAGCCCTTGTTGAAGATAAACTCGGAAGAAAGCAAGATGCTGCTTTTTCATACAAACGGTTTATAGAATTGGCATCCACTACTGAATACCAAAAAGAAATCGAATATGCGCGCCAGCGCCTTAAAGACCTTACAAAAACATGAAAAATCGAATTAATGAAAACAAAAAATTGGATGAATAAACGTTGGTTTTGGATAAGACGCCATGGCATCATAAAACTGAAGTTGGAACAATTTAAAGAATATTCAAAGAAATTAGAAGATTGTTTAAAACAAGAGCTTTCAAAATTAAATTCAACTATTGCTGAGGAAGAAGCTGAAGTAGAATCACAAGAGGGGAAAGATTGGCTTCAGGATACCTATGGTGACAGCCGCTGGAATCTGTCTGAAATATTTCCAAACATTTTACGAACCTCTTTATTTACTACGTGTTATTCTTTTTTTGAAAATGAACTAAACCTGATATGTGAACTTTTGCAGGAGAAAAATGAATGCCCAGTACATTATCTTGGTAATTTTGATAATGGAAAAGAAGGAAAAGGAATTAGACGTGCCCAACGCTATTTAAAAAAGATAATCAAGATTAACTTTCCAGATCAAAGCACAGCTTGGACAGAAATCTTAATATATCAGGCCATTAGAAATATTATTGTTCATAACGATGGGAAACTTGACAATAAAGAAAATGGCCGGTTTAAAGAAATATTTAGAAGACTAGAAGATTACATTAAAAAGAAACCATCAATACATATAGACGATTTTAAGCGTATTCAGCTCTCATTAGATTTTATCTTAGAAATGGTTACTACTATAGAATTATTTCTTAACCAACTTTATGAATCAATCGGAACCTATGGAAAATACCAAGAGATTTAAGTTATGAAAGACCTTTCAGTTGGTGCACATTTAGTCTGGCAAATAGCAGCCATGGAGGCTTAATACAGTACATTGCCGTTTTAATATTTCAACTAATAAAGATTGCATCTTTGTAAAATATGCTATGAGTATTCAAAATACTGATGATCCAGATGCTTTTCGAGAAAAAGTACTTGAAGCATTTTACAAATTTTATAAAGGAGCTGCCACAACAAAAACTGGGCAACGATTTAAAGTATCAGCAACCGATATTTGGAAAGAGACAACCAAAATTCTGGAGAGATCGATAGACTATCGTGAGCTATCACCTGTATTATCTTACCTCTGTCAAACAGGGCATATTAAGAAAAACAAAGACACAGGATCTTATTCAATCACACCCAAAGGATTATCTCTTTTTGAAGGAAAGTCTAAATTCATACAGGAATATCAAGGAGTAAAATTGCCAGAGAAAGAAAAAATAGAAGTGCCGACATTTGATTTTATAAAGAAAAAGAAATTGGTACCTATACTTTTAAGAGACTATACAGAGATACTTAGATGTATTAAGTCAGAGTGTTGGAAATCTGCAATCATCCTTTGCGGCAGTGCCATTGAGGCAATACTTTATGATTTATTAAAACAAAATGAATCCGAAGCTTTGAGCGCAAAATCTGCTCAAAAATCCAAGGGTAGTGTATTACCACTTGAAGAGTGGAAATTAAATTTCTTGATAAATACTGCATCAGAACTTTCTCTTGTCTCCAGAGGAGTTAAAGGATTAAGTCATACTACAAGGGAATTTAGAAATTTGATTCATCCTTTAAAAGAAATGAATGAAAACTATAAACTTGAGAAAGAGGAAGCAGAAAATGCTTTTACGACTTTAAGGATTTTAATAAGAGACCTAACTAAGTAAATTATGATACACAATTTTTAGAGAAAACTTGGTCAGCTACAAAACACATTAGTAATATGAAATGGATAGTAAAAATAGAAAGGTGAGCAATTTATTCTAAAAGAATTATCACGGTCACTCAATACGATAGAATTATCTGTTTTTCAAAAAGGTGGATTTTATTTCAAATATCTGCTGATAATTCCTGCTACATCTTCTATCTTGATGTCTTCACTTTGTAATGGGTCTGATATAAAGAAATGTGCATCATCATATGTATGCATACCCCTAAAATGAGTCTTACCAAAGACGTGTTCTTTATTTGTTGCTCCCTTTAAGTCAAATCCATAATTTGGCAGAAGATAGATGTCAGGCCCATTATCTGTACAATTACCATGGAAGATTTCTTCCCTGAGATAAACATTTTTTATCACGTTCTGTCCATCAGATGTAATTACTGAAAGTTTTTCTTTGAGCTCATCTATCAGACTTTTATATTCTGAATGTTTTACTGTCCCTCTCTGGTATTTTTCCTCAAGATGAATATAAATCCTTGATGGGTCAAGACAGAATACCTTTGATTCAGCGGCTATTCCCTTGAGCCCTTCCGGACTGTTCAGTTTTAAATATCCGTTTTCGATTAACCATCTATTTATATAGACCTCCGACTTAATAGGAGTAAAACCGTGGTCAGAGCAGGTCATAAAAACCGCATTGTCTTTTATTGCTTTTCCAGCCATAGATCCGATAAACCTGTCAAGCTCTCTGTAGTATCTCTCAAAGATTTCAAAATACTGTCCTTCTTGTGCAGAGTCGAAAAAGAAGTGATGGAGACGGTCTGTCTCTGTAATCGTGCCAATGAATAAATGCCAGTCTTCATTATCATAGAGATATTCAATCGCCTTTTTCCTTTTCTCAAAAGTATCAAAGAGGTCTTTAAAAAATGCCTCAGGGTTTTCTGTGGCAAGCTTCGCATTGACATCGATTTTGTATCCGATTCCGCTCAGATAATTGAAGACCCTTTCAGGATAGGTCGCTTTCTTGAGATCAATGGCAACAAATCCACTGACCATAACTCCGTTCATCTGTCTCGCAGGATATGTCTGGGGGATATTAAAGGCAACTGTTTTTATATCTTCCCTTTCCCATACAGGTTGCTCTCTCAGAGATTGGAAATTTGGAAACGTGTATTCATAGCTCTGTCTGTCTATTTCCATGAAGCCGAATATGCCGTGTTCGCCCGGGTTCCTGCCTGTCATGAAACTGGTCCACGCAACAGAGGAAATCTCTGGCAATGTAGATTTCATCTTGAAAAGCTTACCGTTTGCACATAGCCGTGACAGTTCAGGAGTGATACCTCTTTTTATATAATCCATAAGGAGTGTATAGGGCACACCATCCAGCCCGATGACCACTACCTTTCTGTCTTTTTTATGTTTTTTAAGTATATTGAACATAGTCTTACCCCGCTTAATTCAAAATGCATTTTCATAATGCAGATGTTGTGAAAAAATTTATTTTTCGATACCTTAGTTTACTTTTAACTGATGGTTTATGGAATATTTTTATGGCTATACGAACAAAGATACTCCCAATAAATTATCGAGTTAAATAAATTTTTGAACAATGTCTGCATTATCTGGGTAATTTATAAATTTTTAATACTATGGTGAATGTAGTATTTTCGCTTATTCTCATCCACCTCAAACACACGTGCCGATTCATAAGCATAAATAGACATGAAAATGTCACCCTGAATTTATTTCAGGGTCTAATGAGATGCTGAAACAAGTTCAGCATGACGTTTTCTGGACAAATACGGTATCCACCACTGATTTATGAATAACACGGGCTACATATACCCAAGTGAACGTAACTGTTCCATAACCTGCTCTTTATCTTGTCCCCGGCCGACCCTTTCAGGGGTATTTTCAAGGTCCTGCATCCATGCAGGTATATCCGAGGCTCTGCCTGTCGCACTCCTTGCTCCGAGAGAACGATACCCCAGCTTATATAGCTTGTTGAAAGGAATATCATACTTGAATATTGCT
>Ga0209324_10002593_pt1 | contig 12383 bp, 10 predicted proteins | sample Rifsed19ft3_FD_184015 | JGI IMG/M metagenome (GOLD analysis project Ga0209324, IMG submission 184015) | Soil microbial communities from Rifle, Colorado, USA - sediment 19ft 3 (version 2) | ecosystem: Environmental > Terrestrial > Deep subsurface > Rock core/Sediment | place: Rifle, Colorado...
CGGCGGCGGCGAGCGCGTTCACGCGGGAACGGCCTCGGCGCGGCGCGCGAGGAGCGACCGCGCGGCGCGCGCGAACGAAGCCTCGTCAGGCGAGGCGATGCGCACGATTTCGGCCTGCGGCAGCCGCGCGAAGTTGCTCGCCGAGGAGCGCCGGTACGCCGGGTCGTAGTGCTCGACGAGCAGCCGCGCGACGAACTCGCGCCACTCGCCGCGCGCCGCGAGCGACTTCCAGGCGTTCACTTTCTCGCGCCCGTGCAGCCCGACCAGGCAATCGAGCTGCGCCTCGAGCGATTTCGTGTCGGCGAGGAAATGCCGGTACTCGTCGAGCAGGAGGGCGACCCGCGTCTCCGCGTCCGCCTCGAGAACGATGCACTCCGAGGCGCGCATGTTCCCGATCAGCGCCTCGGGCACCTGGACCTGCCCGATCTTGCGGCTCTCGCCCTCGACGTACACGGGCCGCGCGGCGTCGAGCGCCGAGAGCTCCTTCAGCAGCAGGCTGTCGAACCACTTCTGCGACGGCTGCGGCCGGCCGGGGAGGTCGCCCAGCACCGAGCCGCGGTGGGCGGCGAGCGCTTCGAGGTCGAGCACCTGCGCGCCCGCCTCGCGCAGCGCGGCGAGCAGCCGGCTCTTGCCGCTTCCGGTCGCTCCCTGAACGACGCGGAAATCGAACCTGCCAGGCAGGGTCTGGAGCTGCCCGACCACCCAGCGCCGGTAGGCCTTGTAGCCTCCCTCCAGGGTGCTCGCGTCCCAGCCTATCTCGCGCAGGATGTGCGCCATCGCGGCCGATCTCTTGCCGCCGCGCCAGCAGTAGACGAGCGGCCGCCAGCCGGGGCCCTTGTCCTTGAACAGCGTCCCGACGTGGCGCGCGACGTTTTTCGCCAGCAATGCGGCGCCGAGCTTCCTGGCGTCGAACTGGGACACCTGCTTGTAGAGCGTTCCCACGGCCGCGCGCTCGTCATCCTCGAGCACGGGCGCCGAGACCGCATCCGGAATGTGGTCTTCGGCGTACTCGGAGGGCGAGCGGGTGTCTAGAATGGCGTCGAAATCCGTAAGGACCGGGGCGCTCATCGCGACCGAATGGGACGGTTTCATCGGATAAAATTCTACGCCCATGAACGCACCAGAGAAGATCCGCCTCACCGAGCTCAGCCACGGCGGCGGCTGCGGCTGCAAGATCGCCCCGTCGGTGCTCTCCGAGATCCTCGCCTCGACGCCGATCCGCGGGCTGCCGGCCGAGCTGCTGGTCGGCACCGAGACCTCGGACGACGCGGCGGTGTACAAGCTGAACGACTCGCAGGCGCTGGTCGCCACCACCGATTTCTTCACCCCGATCGTCGACGACCCGTTCGACTTCGGCCGCATCGCGGCGACCAACGCGCTTTCGGACGTCTACGCCATGGGCGGCAAGCCGATCTTCGCGCTCGCGGTGGTCGGCATGCCGCTCGAGAAGCTCCCGGTGTCGGTGATCCAGCGCATCCTCGAGGGCGGCGAATCGGTGTGCGCCGAGGTCGGCATCCCCATCGCGGGCGGGCACTCGATCGACACGCTGGAGCCGATCTACGGGCTGGTGGCGCTCGGCCTGGTGCATCCCGACCACGTGAAGAAGAACAGCTCGGCAAGAGCGGGCGACGTGGTGATCCTCGGCAAGGCGATCGGGGTCGGGATCCTGTCGGCGGCGCTCAAGAAGGGAAAGCTCTCGGACGCCGGCTACCGGGCGATGCTCGATGCGACGACGCAGCTCAACACCCCCGGCGAGGCGCTCGCCGGGATGAGCGCGGTGCACGCGCTCACCGACGTGACCGGCTTCGGCCTCGCCGGGCACCTGCTCGAGATCTGCCGCGGCTCGAAGCTCGCGGCGCAGGTGAAGTTCGACTCGCTGCCGGTGATTCCCGAGGCGCTCGAGTGGGCAAAGCAGGGCACCAGGACCGGCGCCACCGACCGCAACTGGAAGAGCTACGGGAGCGACGTGCACCTCGCGGCCGGTGCTCCGGACTGGCAGAGGGCGCTCCTCACCGATCCGCAGACGAGCGGCGGGCTGCTCGTCGCCTGCGCGCCGGAGGCGGAAAAGGACGTGCTGAAGGAGTTCTCCAAGCGCGGCTTCGATGGCGCGCGCCCGATCGGGAAGCTGAGCGCGGGACCTGCGCAGCTCACTGTGACATGACGGCGCTGCATTCCCCTCCTCGCCGAGGAGGGGTGCCGCCGCAGGCGGCGGGGTGGTGTAGACGTTCATGCAACACCCGCGCTGCTCACCACCCCGGCGCTTCGCGCCGCCCCTCCTCGAAGAGGAGGGGAAATTCCAGTCAACCTACCTGAGCAGCGGCCGCAGCGCCTTCCACACGCGCTCGAGCATCAGCGGCTGCGCCGCCGCGGTCGGGTGAATGCGATCCGGCTGGAACAGCTCCGGCTTCTCGGCGAAACCATCCAGCAGGAACGGAACCAGCGCCGTTTTGTGCCGCTTCGCCAGCTCCGGATAGACGCCTTCGAACGCCTGCGCGTAGTCGGGGCCGTAGTTGGGCGGCATCTGCATCCCCACCAGCAGCACTCTCGCGCCGGTCTTCTGCGTTTGCCCGATCATCGCCGAGAGATTTTTTTTCATTTCCGCGACCGGCAGGCCGCGCAAGCCGTCGTTCGCGCCGAGCTCGAGGATCACCACACGCGGACGGTGCTGCGCGAGCGCCTTGCCGATGCGCGCGAGCCCTCCCGCGGTGGTCTCGCCCGAGATGCTCGCGTTGACGACTATATAATCCGGCTGCTCGCGCTTGAGGCGCTCTTCGAGCAGCGCCACCCAGCCGCGCGTCTGCGCGATGCCGTAGGCGGCTGACAGGCTGTCCCCGTAAACCAGGATGGATCTTTCCGGCGCCGCAGGCGCTCCGACCGCAACCGCGAACAGCATGCTGAACAACAACGTCCTGATGGCGCGGGGCATGGGCAAGGTGGTGAAGAGCGGCACGAGCGACCTCGTCATTCTGCGCGAGATCGATCTCGCGGTCACGCCGGGCGAGGCGGTGGCGATCGTCGGAGCTTCGGGATCGGGAAAATCCACGCTGCTCGCGATCCTCGCCGGGCTGGACACGCCGAGCTCCGGCAAAATCGAGCTGGACGGCGTGGACATTTTCTCGATCGACGAGGACGCGCGCGCCGCTTTGCGCGGCCGCTCGGTCGGGTTCGTGTTCCAGTCGTTCCAGCTTCTGCCGGCGCTCACGGCGCTCGAGAACACCATGCTGCCGCTAGAGCTCGCCGGGCGGGCGGACGCCGAGGCCATGGCGCGCGAGGTGCTCGCGCGCGCCGGGCTCGCCGAGCGGCTGCACCACTATCCCAAGCACCTCTCGGGGGGCGAGCAGCAGCGCGTCGCGCTCGCGCGCGCCTTCGTGGTGCGCCCGAAGCTGCTGCTCGCCGACGAGCCCACAGGCAGCCTCGACGCCGAGGCGGGCGCCGGGGTGATCGAGCTGCTGTTCGAGCTGAACAAGGAATACGGCACCACGCTGGTGATGGTGACGCACGACGAGAGCCTCGCCTCGCGCTGCACGCGCATCGTGCGGCTCGCCGCCGGGAGGATCGTTCAGTGAGGCAGGCGCTGAGGATGCTCGCGCGCGATTGGCGGGCGGGCGAGCTGCGCGTGCTCGCCCTGGCGCTCGTCATCGCCGTGGCGAGCGTGACCAGCGTCGCGTTCTTCGCCGACCGCGTCAGCCAGGCGCTGGTGCGCGACGCCTACCAGCTGCTCGGTGCCGACCTGGTGCTGGTCTCGGACCGCCCCTGGACGCTCGAGGTGCCGCGCGAGATCGCGCGCCGCGGGCTCGCCGGCGCCGCGGCGGCGAACTTCATCAGCATGGCGATCGCGGGCGAGCGCAGCCAGCTCGCCGGGGTGAAGGCGGTCACCGACAACTATCCGTTGCGCGGCCGGCTGCGGATCGCTCCATCGCCCGGCGCGCCCGACGCGCCCGCGCCGGGCGGGCCGGCGAAGGGCGCGGTGTGGATCGAGGAGCGGCTGGTGAGCGCGCTCGAGGCGCCGGTGGGCTCGAAGATCCGCCTCGGCCGCGCCGAGCTCGAGGTCGCCGCGGTGCTGACGCTCGAGCCCGAGAGGAGCGCCAATTTCTTCAACATCGCGCCGCGCCTGATGATGAATGCCGAGGACCTGGAGGCGACCGGCCTGATCCAGACCGGGAGCCGCGTCTGGTACTACCTCTACGCCGCCGGCGAGCCGCGCGCGGTCGCCGGGCTGGAGGCGTGGGCGAAGCCGCGCCTGGAGCGCGGCCAGCGCGTCGACAACCTGGAAAACGGCCGGCCCGAGGTGCGCGCCTCGATCGAGCGCGCGCAGCGCTTTCTCGGCCTCACCGCGCTGCTCGCGGCGATCCTGGCGGGCGTCGCCATCGCGCTCGGCACGCGGCGCTTCGTCGAGCGGCACCTCGACGGCTGCGCGGTGATGCGCTGCCTCGGCGCCACGCAGGCGCGGCTGCTCGCGCTCTACGGGTCCGAGTTCCTCGCGCTCGGCCTCGCCGCGTGCGCGGCCGGAGCGGCGCTCGGCTTCGCCGCGCAGGCGGCGATTGCCGGTGCGCTCGCGGATCTGCTGCGCGCCGAGCTCCCGGCGCCGGGCGCGCTACCCGCGGTGCAAGGCTTCCTCGTCGGGCTGGTGCTGCTCCTCGGCTTCGCGCTTCCGCCGCTCGTGCAACTGAAAAACGTGCCGGCGCTGCGCGTCATCCGCCGCGAATCGGGCACGCCGAGGAGCGGCACCGTCGCGGCCTATGCGGCCGGACTCGCCGCGCTCGCGGGGCTGCTGGTGTGGCAGGCGGGCGACCTGAAGATGGGCGGCACCGTGGTCGGCGGATTCGCCGGCGCGGTGCTGGTGTTCTTCCTCGTCTCCCTGGCCGTGATCAGGATCGTCTCGCACCGCGCGCTGATCGCGCGGCTCAGTCACCGGACGCTGCGCTATGGGCTCGCCAACCTCAGGCGCCACGCGCGCGGCAACGCGGTGCAGGTGGCGAGCCTCGCGCTCGGGCTCACCGCGGTGCTGCTGCTCACCTTCACGCGCAACGACCTGGTGGACGCGTGGCGCCGCAGCGCGCCGCCCGATGCGCCGAACCGCTTCCTGCTCGGCGTGCAGCCCGACCAGCTCGAGGCGGTAAAGGCCTTCCTCGCCGAACGCGGGATCGCCGTGCCCGACCTCTATCCCATGGTGCGCGGGCGCGTCACCGCGGTGAACGGCAAGCCGGTGCGAGAGGCCGATTACGCGGAGGAGCGCGCCAGGCACCTGGTCGCGCGCGAATTCAATCTGTCCTATACGCAAGAGCTTCCCGGCCACAACCGGATCTCCGCCGGAAAGTGGTTCGACTCGCCCGCGGCGCGCGAGCTCTCGGTCGAGCAGGGCATCGCCGAGCGCCTGGGCTGGAAGCTGGGCGACGAGCTCAGCTTCAGCGTCGGCGGCGAGACGTTCACGGCGCGCGTTACCTCGATGAGGAAGCTGCGCTGGGACTCGATGAAGGTGAACTTCTTCGTGATCGCGCCGCCCGCGCTGCTCGAGGGCTTTCCGGCGAGCTTCATCAGCGCGTTCCGGATCGAGCCGGGGCGGGAGCCCGCGCTGCTGGAGCTCACCAGGCGCTTTCCCAACCTCACGCTGGTGGACGTGGGCGCCGCGCTGCGCCAGGCGCAGGGCGTGATCGACCAGCTGATCAACGCGGTGCAGTTCGTGTTCCTGTTCGCGCTCGCGGCGGGCGTGCTGGTGCTGTACACGGCGCTCGTCGCCACCGAGGACGAGCGCAGGCGCGAGGCGGCGGTGATGCGCGTCTACGGCGCCTCGCGGCGCCAGGTGACCGGCAGCCAGCGCGCCGAGTTCCTCGCCATGGGCGCGGTGGCGGGGCTGCTCGCCACGCTCGGCGCGGCGGCGATCGGCCAGCTGCTCGCGCGGCGCGTGTTCGAGCTGGATCTCCCGCCCGGGCTCGGGCTGTGGATCGCGGGGCCGCTCGCGGGGATCGCGCTGCTGTCGCTCAACGCGTGGATCTCGTCGCGCAAGGTGCTGCGTGCGTCGCCGGCGCTGACGCTGCGCGACAGCGTGTAGGCTTGACCAAGGCGGGGGGCTGCTCTAGGATTGTTATACAACGTTATACGGAGCGCGCAGATGCTGGCGTTACGGCTGGAAAGAGATCTGGAAGCGAAGCTTGCGGCGCTCGCCAAAGTGCGCGGGCGCTCGAAGAGCGAAGTGGTGCGCGACGCGATCGTGCGCATGATCGAGGACGAGGAAGATCTCGAGCTCGTCGAGAAGGCGCTGCGTACCACCCGCATGAAAAAGACGTTGCGGCAGCTCAGGAAAGAGCTTGGCCTGGACCGTTGAGATCGCGGACACGGCGGAGCGGCAGCTGCGCAAGCTCGACCCCCCAGTGAGGCGGCGCATCGTCGACTGGCTGGATGATCGGATCGAAGGATGCAAGAACCCGAGACATTTCGGCGAGGCGCTCAAAGGCGGCAGGGCCGGCTTGTGGCGCTATCGCATCGGTGACTACCGCGTGATCTGCGACATTCAGGACGGGCGACTGGTCGTCCTCGCGCTTGCCGTGGGGCATCGGCGCGAGGTCTACAGGGGGTGACCGTGTCGAAGCGCGTCCGGAATGTTCGACGTCGCTCGTCAAGCCGAGACATGCGACGCAGCGATCGCCGGAAAACGGCGAAGTGGCCTGCTCCGGTGCTGGACACGCGTGGCTTCCGCTTCGACCGCGAGGACGCGAACCGTCGCTGAAGGAAGCAACGCGGTTCTTTCCAGGCTCCTCGCCGGCGGGCCGCTTGCAGCACCATTTGTGAAGCGCGCCGGATTCATGCGTTCGGTGTAATCTCGCGCATGGCCGAAATTGCCGTCGGCGTCGCGCTGGTCGCAGTGGCGATCGCGATCTGGCTGGTGCTGCGCGTGCAGAGCACGCTCGATGCGAAGCACCGCCAGATGCTGCTCGACCTGCACGCCGGGCTGGAGACGGTGAGCGGCAAGGTCGAGCGGCGCCTGGACGAGGGCTTCAAGTCGAGCAACGAGACCTTCGTCAGCGTGATGCAGCGGCTCGCCGTCATCGACAGTGCGCAGAAGCAGATCGAGAAGCTCACCGGCAGCGTGGTCAGCCTGCAGGAGCTGCTCGGCGACAAGAAGTCGCGCGGAGCCTTCGGCGAAGTGCAGCTCGAGGCGCTGGTGCGCAACGTCCTGCCGCCCGCGGCGTTCGAGATGCAGTACACGCTGCCGAACGGCGCGCGCGTCGACTGCGTGCTGCGGCTTCCCGAGCCGACCGGGCTGGTGTGCGTGGACTCCAAGTTCCCGCTTGACAACTACCGCCGCATGGTCGGGCCGGAGTCGAACGACGTCGAGCGCGCGGCCGCGCAGCGCCAGTTCCGTGCCGACGTGAGAAAGCACGTCGACGACATCGCCGCGAAGTACATCATCCCCGACGTGACTTCCGACGGCGCGGTGATGTTCATCCCGGCGGAGGCGGTGTTCGCCGAGATCCACGCCTACCACGGCGAGGTGGTGGACTACGCCAACGCGAAGCGCGTATGGATCGTATCGCCGACCACGCTGATGGCGGTGCTCAACACCGCGCGCGCGGTGCTGAAGGACGTCGAGACGCGCAAGCAGATCCACGTCATCAAGGAGGCGCTGTCGCGGCTCGCCTTGGAGTTCGGCCGCTTCGACGAGCGCATGAAGGACGTGGCGCGGCACATCAAGCAGGCGGCGGACGACGTGGACAAGATCCAGATCACCGGAAGCAAGATTACGCAGCAGTTCCAGAGGATCGAGGCCGCCGAGCTGGAGGAAAAACCCGGGACAGACCACCATTTCCCGAAGCAGGTCGGGGAGTCGAAGAACTAGCCGGAAATGGTGGTCTGTCCCTGATATGAAGCGCATCGCGGTGCTCACCAGCGGCGGCGACGCGCCCGGCATGAACGCCGCGGTGCGCGCGGTGACGCGCGGCACGCTCGCCAAGGGCTGGGAGGTGCTGGGGGTGAGGAACGGCTACGCCGGCCTCGTCGCCGGCACCATGGAGCCGCTCGCGGCGCGCGACGTGGGCGGAATCATGCAGGACGGCGGGACCGCGCTCGGCAGCGCGCGCTCGCCCGAGTTCACTGAAGCGGCCGGCCGGGAGAAGGCGCTGCGCAACCTCGCCACGCGCGGCGTCGAGGCCCTGGTGGTGATCGGCGGCAACGGCTCGCAGACCGGCTCCGCCGCGCTCTCGCGCGAGGGATTCTCCGTGGTGGGGATCCCCTCGACGATCGACAACGACCTCTACGGCACCGACGTCAGCATCGGCGCCGACACCGCGATCAACGTGACGCTGGAGGCGATCGACCGGCTGCGCACCACGGCGTCCTCGCACCAGCGGGCGTTCCTGGTCGAGACCATGGGACGCGACTGCGGCTACATCGCGCTGATGGCGGGCATCGCCGGCGGCGCCGAGGTGATCGTCATCCCGGAGCGCGATATCGAGCCGCCCGAGGTCGCCGAGCGCCTGCGCGCCGCGTACCGGCGCGGCAAGACGCACGCCATCGTGGTGGTGGCCGAAGGCGCGCGCCGGGGCGTGCACGCGCTGATGGAGCACTACAAGGAGCACCGCGACTCGATCGGCTTCGAGCTGCGCCTGACGCGCCTCGGGCACGTGGTGCGCGGCGGCGCGCCGAGCGCCGCCGATCGCGTTCTCGCCACGCGCCTCGGCGCGGCCGCCGCCGATGCGCTTGCGGCCGGGCGGCACGGCGTGCTGGTCGGCCTGGTGCGCAACGAGATCGAGCAGACAGCGCTCGGGGAGATCGCAGGCCGCATGCGGCCTGCGGACGCGGGGTTGCTGGAGATGGCACGCACGATGGCGCTGTAGCAACTGGTTTTTCGCTTTTGGGGTTCTTGGGCTTTCTCCGATCTCGTCATTTCCGCGCCTTTTCTTTTGCGGAAATGACGAGACATTGAGGCCGTCGAATAGCGCAGGCGCTCGCGTAAACGCGACCGCCCCAATGTCTCGTGGCTTCCGGCAAAAGCGTCCGGAAGCCACGAGATCGATGAGAAGCAAAAGCAGACCCTCCCCGTCGCCCCCCGGCGACGGAACCATGTGCTTCATTTTTCGCTCTAAAATCCCAATAACCGGCCCGGCCGGACCTCCCGGCGGGCACGCCCCATGCGAATTTCCCTGCGCTTCATCCTTCCGCTCGGCATCGCGCTCGCCGCCATCGCCTACGCCGTGGTGCCGCTGGTCGACCGCCTGACGCTGCAGTGGTTCGTGCGCGACCTCGATACGCGCAGCGAGTCGATCGCCAGCGCCGTGCAGGAGCCGCTCGCGGAGCTGGTGACCCGCGCCGGCGCGAAGCAGAAGGTGCAGCGCTATTTCGACCGCCTGGTGCAGGACCAGCGCATCTTCGCGCTCGGCTATTGCGACAGCCGCGGCGTGCTGGTGCACTCGACCTACGCGTTTCCGAAGGCCGTGCGCTGCTCCGGAGGCGGCGCGCCGCCGGCGCGCAACCGCGTGGTCGAGCTGGCGCACGGGCCGATCCACGTCTCGGCGGTCCCGCTCTCCTTCGAGGGCGAGGCGCTCGGCGAGCTGGTGATCGTGCACGACATGAGCTTCGTGCAGCGGCGCAGCGAGGACACCAAGAAGTACATCTTCTATCTGTTCGCCGCCATCGCCGCGGTGGTGGCGCTGATCACCGTGGTGATCGCCGAGGTCAGCTGGCGCGGCTGGGTGGCGGGCCTGAAGCGCGTGATCTCGGGCGAGGCGCTGCTCGGCTCGCGCGGCGGGCTCAAGGTGACCGCGGAGCTGCGCCCGATCGCGCGCGACCTGCAGGCGCTGGTGCGCGACCTCGAGGCCGAGCGGCGCACGCGCGACGAGGGGCAGACGAGCTGGGGGCCGGAGGCGCTGCGCCGCATCCTGCGCGAGGACCTGAAAGGCGACGAGGTGCTGATCGTCTCCAACCGCGAGCCCTACCTGCACATGCGGCGCAAGGACAACGTGATCGAGATCCAGCGCCCGGCGAGCGGGCTGGTGACCGCGCTCGAGCCGGTGATGCGCGCCTGCTCCGGCACCTGGATCGCGCACGGCGCGGGCTCGGCCGACCGCGACACGGTGGACAAGCACGACCACGTGATGGTGCCGCCGGAGCGGCCCGCGTACCGCATCCGGCGGGTGTGGCTCTCCAAGGAGGAGGAGCAGGGCTACTACTTCGGCTTCGCCAACGAGGGCCTGTGGCCGCTGTGCCACATCGCGCACGCGCGCCCGGTGTTCCGCGCCGAGGACTGGGCGCATTACCAGGCGGTCAACCGGCGCTTCGCCGACGTGGTGGTGGACGAGGCGCGCACCGAGGACCCGATCGTGCTGGTGCAGGACTATCACTTCGCGCTGCTGCCGCGCCTGGTGCACGCGCGCCTGCCCAATGCCACGGTGATCGCCTTCTGGCACATCCCGTGGCCGAACCCCGAGGCGTTCGGCATCCTGCCCTGGCGCGAGGAGGTGCTCGACGGGCTGCTGGGCTCCTCGATCCTCGGCTTCCACACGCAGTTCCATTGCAACAACTTCTTCGACACGGTGGACCGCTTCCTCGAGGCGCGCGTGGACCGCGAGACCTTCACCATCTCCTACGGCGGCGACCCGACCGAGGTGCGCCGCTATCCCATCTCGATCGAGTGGCCGCCCGCCGCGCTCGCCGCGCAGCCGCCGGTGGAGGCCTGCCGCAGGAACGTGCGCGAGCGCTTCGGCCTCCCGGCCGAGGCGCGCATCGGCATCGGCGTGGACCGGCTCGACTACACCAAGGGGATCCTCGAGCGCTTCATGGCGATCGAGCGGCTGCTCGAGCTGGAGCCGCACTGGATCGGCCGCTTCGTGTTCGTGCAGGCGGCGGCGCCGTCGCGCTCCTCGATCGACGAGTACCAGAACCTGGAGGCGAAGGTGCGCGTGCTCGCGCAGCGCATCAACCACCGCTTCGGCAGGCCCGGCTACGAGCCGATCGCGCTCAGGCTCGAGCACCACGACGCGGCGCGCGTCTACGAGCTGTACCGCGCCGCGGATTTCTGCTGCGTCTCCAGCCTGCACGACGGCATGAACCTGGTCGCCAAGGAGTTCGTCGCCGCGCGCGACGACGAGCAGGGGGTGCTGATCCTGTCGCAGTTCACCGGCGCGGCGCGCGAGCTTGCCGAGGCGCTGATCATCAACCCCTACGACCTCGAGCAGAGCGCGGCGGCGATGCACCTCGCGCTCGGCATGCCGGTCGAGGAGCAGCGCGTGCGCATGCGCAGCATGAGGAACCTGGTGCAGGAGTTCAACGTGTACCGCTGGGCGGGCAGGATGCTGATGGACGCCTCGCGCATGCGGCACCGCAGGCGCGTCGTCTCCCGCGCGCGCAGCGCTCGGCTGCTTTCCGCGCGGCAGTAGGGGTTTTTCGCCTTTCTACGATCTCGTCATTTCCGCGTTTTTTCTTTTTGCGGAAATGACGAGACATTGAGGCTGTCGAATAGCGAAGGCGTTCGCGTAAATGCGAACGCCCCAATGTCTCGCGGTTTCCGGCAAGAACGGCCGGAAACCGCGAGATCGATGAAAAGCAACACCGCAGACGATCAACCCGGCGCTTCGCCCAGCAGCGCCGCGCCGGGAAAGCTCGCGAACGCGCGCGCGATGCGGATCCGTCCTTCCGAAACTTCCACTTCCTCTCCGGTGAGGACGTTGGCGAGGCGGGTGCCGTCGGGCACTCCGGGCGCCTCCAGCACGGTGTCACCCCAGATGTTCTCGCCGAGCGGCAGCCGTCCCGGCTCGCCGAGCAGCTTGGCGAAGAGCCGCGGCGCCGCCACGACCAGCACGTGGCGGCCGTGGCGCCGCGCGTAGCCGAGGACGTGCGCCGCGCGGGCGCCGTGCGCGGCGAGCGCCGCGTAGCCGCCGTCGCGCATCAGCGCGGTGCGGCGCGCGCGCAGCTGCAGCAGCCGCCAGGTGACGAAGAGCTTGGCGCGCCCGTCGGCGGGAGATTCGGCGAGCGTGCGCGCCGCGCGGGCGAGGTCGCGCGTGTCGAGCGGGCGCAGCTCGTCGAGCAGCCGCTCGCGCAGCGCGTAGTCCACCGGCCGCCGGTTGTCCGGGTCCACCAGGCTGAGATCGATGAGCTCGTTGCCCTGGTACAGGTCGGGCACTCCGGGAGAGGTGAATTTCACCAGCACCATGGACAGGCTGTTGAGGCCGCCGAACCAGGCGAGCGTCGCGGCCTGCGCGCGCAGGTCGTCGAGGAAGGGGTTGGGCCGCGCCCGGCCGAGCAGGGCGCGCACGAAGGCGGCGAGCGCGCGCTCGTAGCCCTCGTTGGGGCTGATCCAGCTGGTGCGCAGCTTCGCCTCGCGCGCCGCCTTGAGCAGGTAGCCCTCGATGCGCCCGCGATAGGCCTCGAGCGCCGCGCCGCGCGCGCCCTGA
>Ga0209324_10002596_pt1 | contig 12372 bp, 8 predicted proteins | sample Rifsed19ft3_FD_184015 | JGI IMG/M metagenome (GOLD analysis project Ga0209324, IMG submission 184015) | Soil microbial communities from Rifle, Colorado, USA - sediment 19ft 3 (version 2) | ecosystem: Environmental > Terrestrial > Deep subsurface > Rock core/Sediment | place: Rifle, Colorado...
GGCGTGCCATACGCCACGGCCTACAGGGCGCTCATCCACAAGGCCGCCGCCAAAGCAGGCGAGAGCGTCCTTGTCCACGGCGCCACCGGCGGGGTCGGAGTAGCGGCGGTACAGCTCGCGAGGGCCTTTGGCATGACTGTAATAGGGACGGGCGGCACTGAGCGTGGAAGGAGGCTTGTCATGGACGAGGGCGCTCACCACTGCCTCGACCACAAGGACCCCGGCCACCTCGTCGAGGCGGCGCGCCTCGCGGGCGGCGGGGTGGACGTCATAATCGAGTTCCTCGCGAACGTGAACCTCGCAGGGGACCTGTTGGCACTCTCGCCTCTGGGAAGGACGGTCGTGGTCGGGAACAGGGGTACTGTCGAGATAGACCCGCGCGACCTCATGGCAAGGGACGCGAGCATAACGGGGATGTCTCTCTTCAACGCTAACGAGAAGGAGCTTGCGTCGATACATTCGGCCCTTGCCGCGGGCTTCGAGGCAGGTTTCCTGAGGCCTGTAGTTGGCCGCGAGATGAGGCTCGGCGAGGCTAAAGAGGCGCACGCCGCCATAATGGGAGAGAGCGCGTACGGGAAGATAATTCTGATACCCTGACCGGGCTTTTTCCAGCGGGGGATCATTGGTGCGCACGGCGCGCCCTAAGCTGTCATTCTGAGGGAGCGTTAGCGACCGAAGAATCTCTGCCCCATATAATCCCAGAGATTCTTCACTTCGTTCAGAATGACTATCATACTGACGGCCAGACCTGGTTCCTGCCGTTCTCCTTTGCCTTATAGAGCGACCTGTCCGCCGCCTCGACGAGCCCCTGCGCCTCGCTGGCGTCCGCGGTCAATGCCGCCACGCCGAGGCTTAACGTCAGTTTTCCTCCCGGCTGCAGCTCCTCGTACGCGAACTCCTCTTCCTCTAACTTGCGCCTTATCCTCTCGGCCACATTAAGGGCCACTTCAAGGGTGGTCTCCGGCAGTATGACGACGAACTCCTCGCCGCCGTACCTGGCGCACAGGTCCACCTCCCTCACCGTCTTCGAGAGCACCTGGGCGACCTTCTTCAGGGCCATGTCGCCCTGCGCGTGCCCGTTCCTGTCGTTGTAGTGCTTGAAGTGGTCGACGTCCGCCATGATGAGAGAGAGAGGCCTGGCGAACCTGTGGGAGCTCTTGACCTCCTTTTCAAGCTCTGTCCTGAAGTACCTGTAGTTATAAAGGCCGGTGAGCCCGTCGGTGATGGCGAGGGCCTTCAACGCCTCGTCCCTCCTCCTTATGGACTCCACCATCACGTTGAACGAGCTTGAGAGCGTGCCGAGCTCGTCTTCCCTGTCCACCTCTATGTTCGGCATCTCGCCGGCCGCCAGCTTGTTCGTGGCTGTGGCAAGGCTCGTTATGGGCTTCGTGAGGTAATTGCCCATTATATAGGAGAGCAGGATGGAGATTGCCACGGTCGCGAGCAGGACGGCCATGTTGTACCTCAGGATGTCGAGCTCCACGTAGACCCGATCGCTCGGGATGACGTACGCTATCGACCAGTTGTTGTCGTTCCTGCCGTTTACGATGGCGGTCTTCAAGGGCCTGAATATAATGAAGTTCTCGGTGCCGCCCTGCCAGAAACTCTCTATGCCGCTCTCTCCCTTAATCATTCTGGCGTAGACGGCCTTGAGGTCGCCGGGTGTCGTCCCGGTCACCGCCGCCGGGAACGGCCCTGTCTCGGATATGTCGAGCCGGGTATGCGAGATCATCCTGGCCTCGGAGTCGAGTATGAAGCCGTAGCCCCTGTCCGGGTTGACGAGTTTCTTCAGTAGCTTCTGGAAATGGGTCATGGTGACCTCGAAATGCAGGATGGCCACGTTCCGCCCGTTCACCGCTATCGGGGTCGCGTTCGGGATCACCCACCTGTGGGTGTCCTGCGATATGACGGGGGCGCCCTGGTAGACCTGGCCTTCCGAGAGCTTGAAGGCCTCCTGGAAGAATCGGTTCCTGGCCTCGTCGGACGAGAGGTCGTGCTCGTGCGCGATACTGTCGAATACTATCCTCGACACCTCTTTTCCGCTCGCGTCTATGAAGCAGGCCTCGTCGAGCATGTCGGGGTATATGCCCCTAAGGTATTGAAGCGTCCTGTGCTGCTCCTTGAGCCAGTACTGCCTTCGCGCGGGGTCGATATAGTACATCGAGAAGGCGGCATTCCTCGAAGCGGTCAGGAGATCCTTGCCTGTCTCGGCGAAGTACCCTTCGACGACGCCGGAGATCTCCTCGAGGTTCCACTTCAATTCCTTGAAGACGTTCTGGAAGAGCGATTCCCTTGCCGAGTGGTAGAAGAACGCGCTCGCAACAGCGAGCGGCAGGATGCCTACGAAGAGCAGGATGAGCGTGAACTTCGCTCGGAGGCTCCTCTTAAGGGATTTCATGATTACCCCCGAATCTTAGATTCTTATCAAGGCTGCTCAAAAAGTTCCGGATGCGAGGCCCCAGTTAAATCGGGGAGCTTAGGAGCGAGTCGTACTCTTTAGTACGTCGCAACGACGAGCTTTGAGGCCAACAAAGCAGATGGGACTTTTTCAGCAGCCGTAAATAAAAAAGGGACCCCTTGCTTCTTATCAAGGGGTCCCTTTTCTACGATGAACTGCTTAAAAGACCGGCTTCGGATGCTGCAAAGCCCTTATATTATCTACCTTATCTATCCGTTGTATTAACCTTCGCTGAAGCCCTTCAGGAGCTTTGCCCTGGTCGGATGACGGAGTCTCCTTATCGCCTTTGCCTCTATCTGGCGCACCCTCTCGCGGGTGACTCCCAGTACCTTGCCGACCTCTTCGAGCGTGTAGTCCTGCTTCTCGCCAATGCCGAACCTCATGCGGAGCACCTTCTCCTCTCTGGGCGTGAGTGTCTCGAGCACGGAGTTTGTCTGGTCAGAGAGGTCCTTCTCAATGGCCGCGTCGGCCGGCGAAGGCGACTTCTCGTCTTCGATGAAGTCTCCAAGGGAGCTCTCCTCGTCGTCTCCGATGGGTGTCTCGAGGGAGAGCGTCTGCTTCATGAGCCTCAGGATCCTTCTGACCTTCTGGATGGGGATATCCATCCTCTCGGCTATCTCTTCAGGATAGGGCTCCCGGCCCAATTCCTTCAGGAGCTGCCTTGAGGTCTGCAGGAGCCTGTTGATGGTCTCGATCATATGGACAGGTATCCTGATGGTCCTGCCGTGGTCGGCTATGGACCTCGTGATGGCCTGCCTTATCCACCATGTCGCGTAGGTGGAGAACTTGTAGCCCTTCTTGTAATCGAACTTGTCGACGGCCTTCATGAGGCCGATGTTGCCTTCCTGGATAAGGTCCGAGAACTTGAGGCCGAGGTTGACGTACCTCTTGGCTATGGAGACGACGAGCCTAAGGTTGGCCTCGATGAGCCTCTGCTTGGCCTCCCACATGTTGAAGTCGTGGACCTTTACCTGGCGGGCGACCTCCTTGAGATCGGCCCTCTTCATCTCGAGGCGCTTGAATATGCGCCTGATGCGGAGCTTCGCCCTCTCCTGCTTTTTCGCGCCCTTCTTCGACTCCTCGCGTTCGATGAGGTGCTCGAGGCGGACGATCCGTTTTACGATGCGCCTTATGAGCAAGTTGCTGAGATTAATGTCCTTCAGGAGCTTGTAGGCGCTCTCCGGCTTTCTCCTCTTGAGCCTCTCGAGCCTGGTGAGGACCTCGTCGGCGGCAGCCGCGGCCTCTTCCTCCTGCTGCCCCTCCTCAGCCTCTTCTTCGATAAGATCGCGAAGCGAACTCTTCCCGGCTCTTACGCGGCCCACGACCCTCAACACCTCGACGACCGCGAAGGGGCTCGTGAGCGTGAGCCTCCTTAGCTCGTTCCTGCTCTCCTCGATCCTCTTTGCGTAGACGATCTCCTCTTCCCTCTTCAAGAGAGGGACCGCCCCCATCTCGCGCATGTATATCCTGACGGGGTCCTCTACGCGCTCTACCTCTTCGACCTCCAGCTCTTCCTTCGGCTCGCTGGCATCGACGGCCTCTGAAGCGGAGCCTTTTTCGGCACTGTCAACGACGTCTATACCGAGATCTCCAAGTGTCTCAAGCAAGTTGTCCATCTCCTCCACTGAGAAGTTGTCCTGCGGTAACGCGTCGTTTATCTCATCATACGTGAGAAATCCCTTGTCCTTACCGATGTCGATAAGGCTAATGAGATCGTTAGAGTGGTTACTGTTGCGGCTGGCCTTTTTGGTCATAAACCCTTCCTTTACAATACTCAATCTTCGGAGGCAGAAAATTATTTAATCCTAACATAACTATAGGACAATTGTCAAGCATCGTCAAGTTGGCGTTTTTGCGCCACTTTGGGGCTCGGAACTTGACCTGGGGATACCTGTGTGTTAAACTTGCAAATTGTCCTATTTCATTATTTTATAAGGGGTTATACGCCAGGGTCTGTGACCTATGATACCTTTAAACAATTGTTTTAAATCCCTGACTTACAGGGAGACGAGCTATCGGTAACAGAGCATCCAGAGCCATCCTGGCCCTGTCCCTCCTTGCCTTTGTCCTGCTCGCAGGCTGCACGCCAAACGACCCGTACCGCCCATCCGAGCGCGGCAGCAATACCTTCTACACGACTTTCCTTGAACCGCCCAAGCACCTCGACCCGGCGCGAGCCTACAGCTCGGACGAGTACGACTTCCTCTCGCAGATATATGAGCCGCCCCTGCAGTACCATTACCTGAAAAGGCCGTACACTCTCATTCCGCTCACGGTAGAGGACGTCCCGGAGCCCAGGTACTTCGGGGCTGACGGCGAACCGCTGGCGCATGGAGCGGGCGCAGGCTCTGTGGCAAGGGCGGTATACGAGCTCAGGGTGAAACGGGGCGTCATGTACCAGGAGCACCCGGCCTTCGCGAGGGACGCGGCAGGAAAGCCTCTCTATTCCGGACTCGACGAAAAGGGCCTCCTGGGCGTCAGCGGGCCCGAGGACTTCAAGGTGAAGGGAACGAGGGAGCTCACTGCCGACGACTTCATCTACCAGATAATGAGGCTTGCCGACCCGCAGGTGGAAAGCCCGGTGCTCTCCATACTGGAAAAATACATACTCGGCCTCAAGGAATACTCCGATGCGCTTAGAGTGGACCTCGAAGAGATCAGGGCGAAGCGCAGGGCCGCGGCCGGCCTCGCCTATAACCAGGCCGTTGACGAGGAGCAAAACCCCATAATACTCGACTTCTGGAAGCACCCGCTCCCCGGCGTCGAGAAGGTCGACAGCCACACCTTCAGGATAATACTTAAGACCAAGTACCCGCAGTTCGTCTACTGGCTCGCCATGCCGTTCTTCTCCCCCATGCCCAGGGAGGCGGCCGAGTTCTACAAGCAGGGCGCGCTTGCACAGAGGAACATCACAATAGACAGGTTCCCTGTTGGCACAGGCCCTTACGTCATGGCGACCTTCAACCCGAACATGGAGATAGCGCTCGCCAGGAACAAGAACTTCCACTACGAGCCCTTTCCCGAGGAGGGCGAGGCCGAAGACGAGAAGGCGGGCCTCTTAAAGCACGCGGGCCAGAAGCTCCCGTTCATGGACAGGATAGTCTTCAAGCTCGAAAAGGAGGCCATACCGCGCTGGAACAAGTTCCTCCAGGGCTACTACGACAACTCCGGCATCAGCTCGGACAGCTTTGACCAGGCAGTTTCCATGTCCACCACGGGAAAGCCCGGGCTCACCGAAGAGATGAGCGAACGGGGGATGAGGCTCCTCACCTCTGTGAGGCCCTCGACGTATTACTCGGGCTTCAACATGTTGGACGACGTAGTCGGAGGCTACACACCCGAGAAGCAGAAGCTCCGTCAGGCCATCTCCATCGCCCTCGACTACGAGGAGTACATCGAGATATTCAACAACGGCAGGGGCATGTCCGCCATGTCGGCGCTGCCGCCGGACATCTTCGGATACAAAGAGGGCAGGGAAGGCTTGAACCCTTATGTCTATGACTGGGACGAGGCGAGGAAGAGGCCGGCGCGCAAATCTATCGAGGAGGCGAGGAGGCTCCTTGCCGAGGCCGGTTATCCCGGCGGCAGGGACAGGGACGGCAGGCCACTTGTCATCACATTCGACAACCCCTGGACAGGCGCCGACTCGACGCCCATGATAAACTGGTACATAAAAAAGTTCGCTCTCCTGGGTATCCAGCTCGAGAACAGGACCACGGACTACAACCGCTTCCAGGAGAAGATGTTCAGGGGCAATTTCCAGTTCTTCTCATGGGGATGGAACGCGGATTACCCGGACCCCGAGAACTTCTTCTTCCTCCTCGTGGGCTCGAACAGCAAGGTGGCTCACCAGGGGGAGAACGCGGCCAACTACTCGAATCCCGAGTTCGACAGGCTCTTCAAGGTCATGGAGAACATGGACAACGGCCCAGAGCGCCAGAAGGTAATAGACGAGATGATGGCCCTGGCGCGCGCCGACGCGCCCTGGGTATGGGGCTTCCACCCCGTGGCCTTCTCGTTGCAGCACGGCTGGGTCGAGAACGTGAAGCCAAACCCCATGGCGAACAACACGATGAAGTACATAAAGATAGACGCGGCCCGGAGGCAGGCCAGGAGGGACGAGTGGAACAGGCCCAACGTATGGCCGGTAGTTGCGGTCATCGCGATCCTGGCGATATCGTCGCTCCCCGCGATAATCACGATGAGGCGAAAGCGCGGACTTAGCAAAAAGAAGGACTGACGGAACAAGATGCTTTCATATATCATAAGACGCATATTATACGCCATCCCCATAATCATCGGCGTGAACGTGCTCACGGCCCTCCTCTTCTTCTACGTGAACAAGCCGGACGACATGGCGCGGAAGATACTCGGCGAGAAGAACGTGACTCCGGCGGCGATCGAGAACTGGAAGCGGGACCACGGCTACAACCTGCCGAGCTTCGTGAATACCGAAGAGGAGGGCGTTAAAAAGCTCACCGAGACCATCTTCTTCCAGAAGTCCGTGCCTCTCCTCTGGTTCGACTTCGGCAGGTCTGACAGGAACAACATCGACATAGGAGAGGAGATAAAGACGCGCATGTGGCCGAGCCTCGCCATAAGCCTCCCCATGTTCGCGGCAGGGCTCGTCATAAGCCTCTTCCTCGCGATGATGCTCGCCTACTACCGGGCGACCTATATCGACATCTGGGGCGTAGTGCTGGCCGTCGTACTCATGTCGGTCTCGACGCTCTTCTACATCATAGGCGGGCAGTACATCCTCGGCAAGCTCCTCAGGCTCTTCCCCATATCAGGCTACGACACCGGCCTCCACGCGGCCAAGTTCCTCGTGCTCCCGGTCATAATAGGCATAATAGCCTCGATAGGCGTAGGCGTCAGGTTCTACAGGACGGTATTCCTCGAAGAGATAAACAAGGACCATATTAGGACAGCGCGGGCAAAGGGCCTCACAGAGGGCATGGTGCTCTTCAAGCACGCCTTGAAGAACGCCATGATACCTGTGCTCACGAACGTCGTCGTCTCCATTCCATTCCTCTTCTACGGGAGCCTCATAATGGAGACATTCTTCGCCATACCGGGGCTCGGCAACTTCACCATAGACGCGATACAGTCCCAGGACTTCGCGATTGTCCGCTCGATGGTATATCTCGGGTCGATTCTATATATCATCGGGCTCATACTCACGGACATAAGCTACACACTCGTCGACCCGAGGGTAAGGTTCGAATAACCATGCCGGTGATACTCGCCACAGACCTCATTGTCTTCTTCCTCGCCGGAGCGATAGTCTATTTCGCCTTCTCGGTGCGCGGCGAAGGCATCGCCGCGAGGGCATGGGCCGGGATAAGGTCGAACAGGCTCGCGCTCGTCTGCATGGCGGTCCTTGCGGTCTATTTCACCATAGCCCTCCTCGACAGCATACGCTACAGGGACCCTGTCCTCGACGAGGGCGGAAGGCACGCCGTCACCGGGAAGGGAGAATACATCTACAACCCGCAGGCGCTGAGCCTCCTTGACCGGGTCCTCTCGGAGATGCGCACCGATACCGAGAAGAGCTACTCAGCCCCGTTCGCGAGATACCTCTTCACAAAGGAATCGGTCGAGCTCCCCGGCGGCGAGACCGTGCGGGACTACCCGGCATTGAAGCACCCGGGCGCTCACTGGCTCGGCACCGACAAGGTGGGCACCGACGTCCTCTTCACGGCAATAAAGGGCGTGAGGACGGCCATAGTCATCGGCGCGGGCACGACGCTCATCATGGTGCCGTTCGCGATATTCTTCGGAGTGGTCGCTGGCTTTTACGGCGGCCTCATAGACGATATCGTGCAGTACATCTATACGACGCTCGCCTCCATCCCCGGCGTGCTCCTCATAGTCGCGTTCATGCTGCTCTTCGGCACTTCGGGCTACCAGGGCGGCCTGGTATCGCAATCGCAGATAAGCTTAAGTTTCTTCGTCTTCAACGAGCGGCTCTTCTGGCTGGCGTTGATACTGGGCATAACGTCATGGACGGACCTCTGCAGGCTCATAAGGGGCGAGAGCCTGAAGCTAAGAGAGCTCGAGTACGTGCAGGCCTCTCGCGCCTTTGGCGTCTCGAAGCCCGGCATCATAGCAAGGCACATCGTGCCCAACGTCATGCACCTCGTCTTGATCACATTCGTTCTCCAGTTCAGCGGCCTCGTGCTCGCAGAGGCGATACTGAGCTACATAGGCATAGGCGTGGGCCCGCAGATGGGGAGCTGGGGCAACATGATAAACACGGCGCGACTCGAGCTCTCAAGGGACCCGATCGTCTGGTGGAACCTCTTCGCGGCCTTCGTCTTCATGTTCGCATTGGTGCTGCCCGCGAACATCGTCGGGGACGCCGTGCGTGACGCCCTTGACCCGCGGCTGAGGACAGGCAAGGGCTGGCACTGACAGGCATGAAATAAGTCCATCTGCTGCGTTGTCATCGTCGCTCGTCGACGCAAAAGCATATGGAGCTTTTTGAGCAGCCTGTAAAAACGTATTTTTTAGCAAGCTATCAAGGAATTCATGACACCGATCTTAAAGGTCAACGGACTCAAAACCTACTTCAAGACCCCCAGCGGCCTGGCGAAGGCCGTTGACGGCATCTCATTCGAGATACCAAAGGGCGGCACCTTTGCCCTGGTCGGCGAGTCGGGCTCAGGAAAGTCCATTACCGCCCTCTCGATAATACAGCTCGTGCCTGAGCCCGCCGGCTATATCGCGGGCGGAGAGGTTATCCTCAACGGCGATGACATTGTCCCGCTTGACGAGAGGAAAAAGCGGGAGATCCGCGGCAACAAGATATCCATGATATTCCAGGAGCCCATGACCTCCCTGAACCCTGTTTTCACAATAGGCGACCAGGTCATGGAGGCCATCGTCCTCCACCAGAGCAAGAGCAGGACAGAGGCCAGGCTCGCGGCCATAGAGATGCTCGACAAGGTCCAGCTGCCCGACCCGGGACGGCTCTTTAACGAATACCCGCACCGCCTCTCGGGCGGCCAGCGCCAGAGGGTCATGATAGCGATGGCCCTTGCCTGCAAGCCCGACCTCCTCATAGCCGACGAGCCTACGACAGCCCTCGACGTGACGATACAGGAGGAGATATTGAAGCTCATCCGCGAGATGAAGGAAGAGACCGGCACAGCGGTCCTCCTCATAACGCACAACATGGCCCTGGTCTACCAGAACGCCGACAGCGTGGGAGTCATGTACGCCGGGAAGCTCGTCGAGGTAACGACGAGCAAGACGCTCTTCAGGAACCCAATGCACCCGTACACCGTAAAGCTCCTTCGCTCGATACCCGGCCACGAAAAGAGGGGCAAGGCCCTTGACACCATTGCCGGGACAGTGCCCCCGGCGACCTCGTACCCAAAGGGCTGCCACTTCGCGGGCAGGTGCCCCAGAGAAATGGAAGGCTGCGCCAGGATCGAACCGCCCCTTACAGAGTGGGCGCCGGGGCATAAGGCAGCCTGCCACCTCTATGACCCGGCCTTCATGAGCCAGCCCCATTCAAGGCCCTTCCGTCAGGAGCCCGATATCCTGCCTCCCCTGTCGGTCCCTCCGGCACAGAGGGAGAGGCTCTTAGAGGTAAAGGGACTCAAGACCTGGTACCCGATAAAAAAAGGCGTGCTAAAGAGGACGGTCGGCTTTGTGAAGGCCGTGGACGGCATAGACATCGACGTGAAGAAGGGCTCGACGCTCGCCCTTGTCGGCGAGTCGGGCTGCGGAAAGACCACTGCCGGAAAATCGATACTACAGCTCATAAGGCCCACGGCGGGCGAGATAGTCTTCAAGGGCAGGGAGCTCTCAGGGCTCAAAGAGCGCGAGCTTAAAAGATACAGGTCGCTCCTCCAGATAATATTCCAGGACCCGTACTCGTCCCTTAACCCGAGGCTAACCGTGCGCGAGACCATAGAGGAAGGGCTCAGGGCGGTAAGGCCGGGCATGAAGAGGGCAGAGCGCATCGAGAAGGTCGCCTCCGCGATGGAGCGCGTCGGGCTCTCTCCTGAGATGATGGCGAGATACCCGCACGAGTTCTCGGGCGGCCAGCGCCAGAGGATAGGCATTGCGAGGGCGCTCGCCGTTGACCCGGAGTTCATAGTATGCGACGAGGCGGTATCAGCCCTCGACGTCTCTGTCCAGGCGCAGATACTGAACCTCTTGAAGTCCATACAGAGGGACTTCGGCCTCTCATTCCTGTTCATAACCCACGACCTCGGCGTGGTCGAGTACATAGCCGACGAGGTCGCCGTCATGTACGCCGGGAAGATAGTCGAGAGGGCGGCCACTGCCGAGATATTCTCGAACCCGAAGAACGACTACACGAAAAAACTGCTCGCGGCGGTGCCGAGGATTGACGAGAGGCTTGTGGGCTCGTGGCGGCTTCCTGGGCCTGATACCCTGAGGGAAGAGTAGGATTTTTTGGCGCGGCATTCGGCCTGACGGTCTTTATGCGGAGGCTCTATCCGATCAGCGCCGGAGTCAGGTAAGGATAGATGTAAGACAGAGAGAATAAAAAAAAAGGGGGGACGGCTTGACCGTCCCCCCTTTTCAGTTCAAAACGTTCAGTCCTGCAGCTCCTTCTTCTTGAACCTGGGCACCATCTTGATCTTGCCGGCTGCGATCTCGCGCAGAGCGGTCACTACGGCCTTGTTGTCGGTCTTCACAATCGGGGGCGCGCCCTTTATAAGGTCCCTCGCCCTCTGTGACGCGAGATGGACCAGCATAAACCTGCTCGGGACTTCCTTCAGGCAATCCTCTACGGTAATCCTTGCCATGTATACTCCTCCTTTAAATACAAGACGAACTACTATTATACATTTTCGGGCCCGGTATGTCAATTTTACCTGTCAATCTACCCTATAAGGCCCCCGAAAAACCCCTTGAGGGCGCCCTTTACCCTCGTTGACCTGGCCTTCTCGGCCCTTATGATAGATGAAAAGGTCTCGAAGGCCTTCTCAAGGTCGTCGTTCACGACGATATAGTCGTACTCCGGGGCCCTCCTTATCTCATCGACGGCTATGCCGAGCCTCCTCTTCATCTCCTCTGGCGTATCCTTGCCCCTGCCAGAAAGCCTCTCCTCCGCGGCCTTCAGCGAAGGCGGGAGTATGAAGATGAAGACCCCGCCCTCCATCCTCTTCCTCACGTTGGCAGCGCCCTGCACGTCTATCTCGAGTATGACGCACACGCCCTTCTCGAGCATCGCGTCGAGGTCCTTCTTCGAGGTCCCGTACTTCTTGCCGTAGACGTCCGCGTACTCCAGGAACTCGCCCCTTGAGACCATCCCGTCGAAGACAGCGTCGTCCACGAACCAGTAATCGACCCCGTTTACCTCTCCGGGCCGCTGCTTCCTCGTTGTATACGATACCGAGTTCCTGATATCAGGGAACTCTTTAGCCGCCATCTTGCAAAGGGTCGTCTTGCCCGCGCCCGAGGGCGCTGAGACTATATAGGCTATGCCGCTCATTCTACGTTCTGTACCTGCTCCCTTATCTTTTCCACCTCGCCCTTCATGTCGATGACGGTTTGCGTGATCTTCACGTCGTTGGCCTTCGAGCCTATGGTGTTTATCTCCCTGCCGAGCTCCTGACAGAGGAAGTCGAGCTTCTTTCCAACGGGCCCGGCAGAGGCCAGAAGCGTCCTGAAGAGCTCGAGGTGGCTCTTCAATCGCGTCGCCTCTTCCGCGGTATCCGTCTTCTCGGCAAAGAGCGCGGCTTCGAGCAAAATCCGAGACTCCTCGACCTTGCCCGCGAGTATCTTCTCCATCTCGGTCTTGAGCCTGTCCCTGTAGCCCTCGACCATCTTCGGTATCCTCATCTCTACGATGAAAAGAAGGCCCTCCAGGGTCTCCATCCTCGAAAAGAGGTCCGCCACAAGCGACCCTCCCTCCTTTGCCCGCCACT
>Ga0209324_10002598_pt1 | contig 12365 bp, 10 predicted proteins | sample Rifsed19ft3_FD_184015 | JGI IMG/M metagenome (GOLD analysis project Ga0209324, IMG submission 184015) | Soil microbial communities from Rifle, Colorado, USA - sediment 19ft 3 (version 2) | ecosystem: Environmental > Terrestrial > Deep subsurface > Rock core/Sediment | place: Rifle, Colorado...
TCTGCCATTTTTTGTATAATTTCACGGGGTATTTCTTTTTGATGGCGGTCTAATTCCTGTGCAACTGGAACTATTTCTTCATCCGTAAACTTACGTACAGCTCTTCGAATTTCTTCATGTTCTTCAGTTAGTATTGGCATGACAGATACCCCCCAAAGGATTAACACTAGCCCTCTCAGGGCTAGATTACAGGTAACTTTATCTAACTGTGGTTTTGTGTAATTGTAAATCAGAAATGCTAAAACAACAAATAAAGCACAACTGGCTATTATGTATACCTTTTTTAAATACCTTGTCAACAATCAAGATTGAAGCCGATTATGCTTGACAATTGAGTAGAAAAGTTGTGTAATAAGAACGAGGACAAATGATACATATACAATATCTTATATCTACTAAAGAAAAGGAGATCTTTTGGATAAAGCCACTATGGTGTCCGCTAGCTCGCCCTTTTTGTATTTCCAGGTGGAACCAAAAGCAGGGTATAAACGTTTGTCCCTGTTACAGTGGTGTAAGAAGAGAGACTTGTGGACCGATGTACGTTTGGTGTAAATACGATGAGTTGCCCAATTCAACTGCAAGGACATATACATATAATTTTAAACTTTCTGTCGGTGAACACGATCAGGAATCTGGCCTAAACATAGGACCAATGATTCCGGATAATTGCCCTAGGTGTATACAGTATCTAGGAGATATATGCATAACTAATGGAGAGTTTCGAACCCTGTGTGATGACTTTATTGACGTTATCACCTGGCTTCAGACCGGCTCTTTATCTAGGAACGAAGAAGACAGTTGAGGATCCCATGATCCAGTAAGGGTTGAAGAAACTGGCCCGTCTTCAGCATTCTTTCTTATTTATAAATGGTAAGCGATAATATTTTTTGATTCACATTTTAGGATTTATTACGTACTAAGACTTCAAGTGGGTCTATATATCTCGGGATTTTAGATTAAGTAAGAGGAATAAAAGTTTAAAAAATATAGAATAAATAAATTGGAGGAAATATATGGCGCGTATTAAATATATTGAAGATAACGAAGTTAAAGACCCAAAGGTAAAAGAGGCTTATGATCGGATGATAAAGAAAAGGGGTAAGGTTACCCATATCTATAAAGCATTAGCATATAAGCCATCCATAATATCAACCATGGGACCATTTGTTGCAGCTGTTCAGGAGCCAGACGAACTTGATCCTAAGCTTAAGGAGAGGTTAATACTAAAAGTCTCAAAGATTAACCGCTCGGCATATTGCTATCACGCTCATCAACAAATAAGCAAGAAAATGGGTTTTACTGAAAATGAAATTCTTGAGGTTGATAACCCTGAGAGTGCGAATATTCCAGAGGCTGAAAAGGTCGCTCTAAAATACGCAGAAACTATGACGATTAGTCCAGGAAATATTCCTGACGCCCTTTTTGACGAACTTAAAAGACACTTTAGTGACTCCCAGATTGTAGAGCTGACCATGTTGGTAGCTTTGTATAACATGATAAATCGTTTTAACGAGGCTCTGAAACTGGATCCCGAGGAGTACTGAAAAAACACTTGTGAACAAATAAGTGAAGAACTAATTAAAGCAGGGAATAAGCCTATGAGGCCTTCCTAATAGAATCCCCAATGACTCTAGATTCTTGATCTGTTTTTGCTATCTTTGGCACAATCTTGAAAACTCTAATCTGATATTTCTGGCCTTTTTGACATATAATTAATATAAAAGGAGATAAAAAAGTGACTGTAAAGGGGTTGCTGATACTTTTTACAATATTTGCTTTATCTTCCAATCTAAAGTTTACGGTAATCTCACAGGGACTTACGAATAAGATACCATCATTTAATAATTTGGTTGTTAAAAACCAAGAGGAGCTAAAAAGGGTCTGGGATTCATTAGGGATTGTTGATGAAGTTCCCACCATTGATTTCAAAAAAGAATTGGTGATTGTTATAGTGCCAAGAGGAAGAACAGAAAGCGCTGTAGAGGTCTCAACGCTTGAACAAAAAACGAATACCGTTGAGGTCAGATACTTAGTAAGACCTATGTTAACAGATTCGAAGACATACAGCGGGCTAAATTCTCCATACCTAATTGCCAAGCTATTTCCAACCGATCCGCAGAACCTAAATGTGAAATTTATTGAGGATCTTCCAAAGCCTCCAATTCCAGAAGGTACCTCAATTGGTAGGCTTCCAGTTGATGCAAGTGTGCTTAAGCAATATGGTAACAATAAAATATCTCAATATTTTCCACTCGATAGAGGAAACGTCTGGACATACAGGGTTGAATCCAAGGGAAAGGCACATGATGAAACCTACTCAATTCTTTCTGTATCACAAGATGGATGGTCTATCTTTGACAACTTCTTCGGACAAAAAAGCATTGCTTTAAGAATAGATCCTTTTGGTACTATCTTTATTACGTCTGACAAAGGGACAAGGACTTTTTATAACCTAGATATACAACACAGTTACAAACATTCTGAGTTCATAACCCTGGCGGGCAAATTTGACGACCTTATGGTTGTGACTGTTCCGGGTGGAGATAAATTCTGGTTCAAGGATGTTTATGCAAAAGGTGTAGGGCTCATTTATCATGAACATAACTCGCCAAAAGGATTAGTTAAATACACTTTAATTAATGCTGAGGTAAGAGGGAAGAAATATCCTTAAATCAAGAACCCTTATTAATCTTTGTGAATCTGCAAACTAGACAGCAGTAACCCCTTAATTTCGGCATTAAACTTTTATCATCTTTAATATCAGTGCAAATAAGCCTCATATTGAAGACCATATTCATAACCCACACCAACTTTACTTATAGAACCGAGGTTAGACGTTTATCAAACAGATAGAGAATCGTGATTTATGGTACAATCCACTGAAACCATTCATGTATTATTTATGATCGAAAACCCATCGAATTTCAAATTATACCTTTGTTTATTCTTGTAGAACCAGTGACAAACTAGTGAAAAACGTTGACAACAAGGGTTACGATAATTACATTATTACTGTTTAGTTTGTAATCTAGGAGGCTAAAAATATGTCAACATCGTTAAAGACTGCATTTTTATTAGTAATTTTAACTCTAGTATTTGTTTATGTTGGAAGGCTTATTGGCGGAACGACAGGGATGACTATAGCTTTTATTATAGCCCTTGTTATGAACCTCGTATCCTACTGGTTCTCAGATAAGATCGTGCTTGCTATGTATCGCGCAAGGGAGGTTACGCCTGAAGAGGCTCCCAAGCTTCATAATATGGTAAGAAACGTAGCGATGCAGGCTCAGATCCCAATGCCAAGGGTTTATATAATGCCAACACAGGCACCAAATGCCTTTGCTACAGGAAGAAACCCTGAAAATGCTGCTGTAGCTGTTACCGAAGGCATTCTTAGACTCCTTGAACCACAGGAGCTTGAGGGTGTATTAGCCCATGAAATTAGCCATGTTAAAAATAGGGATATCCTTATTGGTTCGATAGCAGCCACGCTTGCAGGCGCTATAGGGTATTTGGCTCATATGGCCCAGTTCGCACTTATTTTTGGAGGGTATGGAAGAAGCAGTGACGATGAAGGACGTGGCAGTTTGATAGGTTCTCTTGCTATGATAATATTGGCGCCAATAATTGCCTTACTTATTCAGCTTGCCATATCACGTGCGAGAGAGTATAAAGCCGATGAAACCGGCGCTCATATTACTCGAAGACCCCTTGAATTAGCAAGTGCGCTTAAAAAGATAAGCTACGGAACACAAAGAATTCCACTTGATGCAAACCCTGGCACAGCACATCTCTTTATAATGAATCCCCTTCGTGGCGGTATATCTGGACTTTTCAGCACACATCCCCCAGTAGAAGAAAGAATAGAAAGACTTGAAAAGCTTTCAAGAGAGATTGTCTAAAATAATTTAGGGGCGACCGGCCGGTCGCCCACACCACGTTATCTAAAAACTCACTACCTTATTCGATTCCCTTATAGATTTGGCTAGATCTACCATACTTACCCACTCTACTCCTTCAACCACCATACCCTCCGTGATGCCTCTAGTCTGAGCACACTGAGTGCAAAGCCTTATTCGTGCTCCAAGCCCAAGAAGCTCTTTTATCTTTGCCCCTGTATTTTGGCCCGAAATTTCATCAGGCGTGGTTTGTCCTTTCAGTGCACAGAAGGCACCGTCGTTTAGGAGAAAGACCTCTGCCTTTGTGTCAGCACCTATAAGGGCACCTGACAATCTAAAACCATTCCAAGCCCTCATACTGCTCGGAGCCTCATTAATAATAACTACTGCCCTTTCCATGTGAATTCCTCCTTGAAGGTTATTTCAATAGCTCAATTCAGCGAAATTACAAAAAAATGTACATAACATGAGATATTTTATTTTTGTAAGTAGTTAATTGCAATAGCTAAGGAGTAATAATTAGGGTATTCCATATTTTGATTCTGAAATCTTTGCGATATAGAATCTATGTCTAATATAAAAGATTAAACTAACTATTATGAACAGAAATCCGATCTACTTTAATAGAAAAGTGGTTTGCGTACTAGTCGAAATGGGTGTACCATAATCTTAACTTATCATGATTACAGCAAAGTAGCCTGGTAGCATAAATTAGAGAAAACATCTTGGGAAAGACATTGATAACGATAACAAGAAAACTCCTTGGTGACCTTTTACTCGAGGCTGGTGTAATTACAGAAGACCAACTACGGGAAGCTCTTGAACGTCAGTGGTCTCAAGGTGGAAGAATATTAAGTATTCTAGTAGAGCTTGGGTTTATTTCAGAGACTAAACTAGAAGAGTTTCTTACAAAGAAACTTAAGCTACCATTAGTAAATCCATTGGCCACTGAAATAGAAAAAAATACATTGAAATTAATTCCGGCTGAAACTGCTTACAAACTTAAGGTAATACCTATAAAGTTAGAAAAAAAATTAGGAAGAAAAATATTAATGCTTGCAACCTCTGACCCTGATATAGAGATTGCTGATGCTGTTTCATTTATCACTGGTCTAGATGTTCAGTTAGGGTTCGCTTCTGAGCCGGATATAGAAAAAGCATTAAAGCAGTACTATAGTATTGAAAAGGGTATCCCAGATGATAAGAGACCTAATAAGATAAGTGAAAAAGTAACTTATAATACACCCCTAGAGGAGTGTGGGAAAGCACAGCAGCAACTGATCAATTCGCTAAACACGTTATTTGAGGACACGAAAAAGTCTATCGGAGATTTCGGGCTGCCATCATGGTGTAATAGCTATATTCTACCTCATGACTTTGAGATTGGAGGCGATATACAAAACCTCGAAAAAGAAATAAATAGTATCAAAGATAAAATAAGTAAACATAAAGATTTAATTTGGAAGTCAGAACAACGTAAGATTTTATTTGCAGGCTCAGGCAAGGAGATGGAAGATCAAGTCAAGGATATACTTGAAGAGATGGGATATACTTTTATGGGGGGATTACAAGACGGGGAGGGTTTAATATTTAAATATAACGACAGAATAGCCGTAGTTGAGACTAAAGGGGTGTCAGGGGGCGCATTAGAAAAACACGCTATACAGTTAGAAAAAGCTATTATTGAGTACTACTCGTCTCACGAAATTATGCCTAAGGGAGTTTTAGTTGTTAACGTTTATAAGGACACACCTCTAGATGATCGAAATGTGGCTCCCTTTCCAAGTAATTTGATAAGCTACTCTGAAAAAAGGGATCATTGTCTAATAACTGGCTTACAATTATTAGGTTTATACATTGACTGCAAGGATAATCCGGATAAGAAAGCTCAGGTGATCGCCAGTATATTTTCTACTAGTGGGGTCTTTGGTTATTATCAAGACTGGAGAGGTTTTTTAAAATTAGAGGAAAGTATCAGATAAAAGTGTGCTAGAAATATTAATATTGTATTTAACCTAAACTGGATAGTCATATTAGTTACTGTTCCCTCTTGACATGACTTCTATGTTGATTAATTTTTAACTTAAGTTTTTGTAAAACTATTTTTCGGATATGATTCAGGTTCAAAATCTTACAAAACGCTATGGCAATTTAGTTGCTATAGATAACGTATCCTTCCGAGTTGGTCAGGGAGAGATTCTTGGATTTCTCGGCCCAAACGGTGCGGGAAAAACCACAACAATGCGGATAATTAGTGGATATATGCCTCCCACTGATGGCACTGTCCGTGTGGGTGATTTTGACGTTTTAGAAGATCCCATAAAAGCAAAGAGGCAAATAGGTTATCTACCTGAGAATCCCCCTTTATATAATGACATGACTGTTCAGGGTTATCTTGACTTTGTTGCTGATATAAAAAATGTGTCGGGGAAAAATAAAAAAGCCAAGATTGACCTTGCTATGGAAAGGTGTGGAATTACAGATGTGAGAAAACGTCTAATCGGGAATCTTTCCAAAGGTTATAGACAACGCGTTGGAATTGCGCAGGCAATTGTTCATGATCCTGCTGTTCTAGTACTTGACGAACCTACGATTGGACTTGACCCAAAGCAGATTATTGAGATTCGGTATCTAATAAAAAGCCTGGCAGGGGATCGTACCGTTATCCTGAGTACTCACCTACTTCCAGAGGTTACTATGACATGCACAAGGGTTGTAATTATAAACGAAGGAAAGATTGTATTAGAAGAATCCCTTGAGACACTTTCACAAAGGGTAAATGGTGCTCAGATGTTATTTCTCAAGCTCAATTACAATGATAAAAGTAATGACGTTAACGAAAAAATCCTCTCTCTCCCCACAGTATCAGAGGTGAAGGAAAGCGCTTATGGAGAGTTTATCATTCAGACAAAGGGAGGAGCCGATATTAGAGAAGAACTGGTTAAGATGGTTGTTAAAAATGGCTGGGGTCTACTAGAACTCCGTCCTCTTACGCATGCACTTGAAGAGGTATTTCTTAGAGTTATATCAACTGAAGGAGAGTAGATGAAACCCGTTTTTACGATCATAAGAAGGGAATTCAAATCATATTTTGCTTCTCCTATAGCATATATTGTTTTAGTTGTATTTCTTATTCTTTCTGGGATCTTCTTCTTTTTATATCTCCAGAGCTTTGTTGAATCTCAGTTCGACCCAAGGTTTCAGTTCCTTAGAGAAAGGCTTAACTTAAATGATTTCGTGATTCGACCATACTTTGGCACAGTAAGCATCATACTACTTCTCATGATACCTCTTATCACGATGAGACTTATTGCGGAAGAGAGAAAAAACTTTACAGCAGAACTTCTTTTTACTTCACCTCTTAGAATAATACATATAGTTTTAGGTAAGTTTCTCGCTTCTCTCTCTTTCTTTGGAGTAATGTTGATACTCTCTGCTATATATGTTGTTGTTCTTGAGGCCTATGGAAACCCCGACTCAGGTCCTGTGCTTACAGGGTATCTAGGGCTTTTTCTTTTAGGTGGTTGTTTTATTGCAGTTGGGCTTTTTGCTTCTTCATTGACTGAGAATCAAATAATTTCTGCGGTGATTTCTTTCGGAATACTGCTTATTTTTTGGATAATAGGGGCTTCATCTGGCGATGAAGGTTCTATCTTAGGGTACATCTCGATAATTAACCACCTTGATAATTTTACAAAAGGTGTGATTGAGCTAAAAGATGTCGTATATTATCTTTCTCTAATCTTCTTTGGACTCCTTCTAACCCATGTCACACTTGAATCTGAGAGGTGGAGATGAAGAGAAAGCGATTTCTTCTCCATGGAACTAATGCCTTTGTATTTTCGATAGTAGTACTTGGGATTCTAATAATAATAAATTATTTAGCCTATAAACGTGATGCCAGATTCGATGTTACTGTGGGGAAATTATATTCCCTTTCAGATCAGACGGTTAAAGTGTTGAATAATCTAGATAAAGAGATAGAGGTTTTAGCCTTTTTTAAGGAGGTTGGTGTTGATAGAAAAGAATTCCAGGATTTAATAAACGAATATAAAAGAAAGTCCGATAAGATAAGAGTGCGATTCGTTGACCCAGATAAAGAGCCAGGGCTATCGAAGAAGTATGAGGTTAATGAGTACGGTACAGTGGTGCTCGTAAGCGGTGATCAAAATGTAAAAACAAAGTTAGAAGACTTGATATCAGGAGGTATAGTGGATAATAGTGAGGAAGAGATTACAAACGCTCTAATTAAATTATCTCAGTCGATAAAGAAAACTGTTTTTTTCCTTGCTGGACATGGTGAAAGGGATATTCAGAACGAAACAGAACCAGAGGGATATGGAAGTTTAAAGCATGCCCTAGAAGGAGAGTCTTATGAGGTTAAAGATTTTGTACTTCTAACGGATAAAAGTATTCCTAGAGAGAATTCAATACTGGTTATAGCAGGTCCTAAAAAACCTTTGATTGGAAAAGAGATTGAAGCTATTAAGAAGTATATTGATAACGGTGGGAAAGCCGTCTTTATGATAGAACCAAGGTCGGCTGAGAATTTGGTTTCTCTCTTAAGAAGTTATGGCTTCGATTTAAAGAACGATATTATAATTGACCCCTCCTCTAAGCTTGTAGGCGGTGGAGACATTGCCCCGATTGTGGCTGAGTATCCTTCTCATGATATTACAAACGATTTCAGGTTTGTTACAATGTTCCCATATGGCAGGAGTGTTAACGTAACTAAAAAGGATGAAGGTAAAACAGCCGTAATTGCAAACACGAGCAAGTACAGTTGGTCTGAAGGTGATTTTTCTCTATTTGATAAAACAGCCGTAATTGCAAACACGAGCAAGTACAGTTGGTCTGAAGGTGATTTTTCTCTATTTGATAAGGGAACAGCTCAGCAGGACCCTGATGAAAAATCAGGTCCACTTGGAATTGTCGCTGTGGGCGAAATTGGAGATAATACTAAGATAGCTGTGTGTGGAAGTGTAGATTTTGTGTCAAACAGGTACTTTGATTTTTCTGGAAACAGTGACTTTTTTCTAAATACTATAAACTGGGTCGGAGGAGATGAACATCTAATTTCGATTCGACCTAAGATAGCTAAAGAAGGAAAGTTGACACTTTCAGGAAACCAAATGAGGATTATTTTCTCCATCACTGTTATTATCTTCCCTGCAATTATTCTTTTTTCTGGAGTAGCAGTCTGGTGGAAGAGAAGAAATATGTGAAGATTAGAGTGTAAAGGGGTTCTGCTCGTACCTGCAAGTGGAAAGTAAGTAAATTTATAATTCTCTTTAATAATTAATAAACGTTTTCAATGCTGTAACTAAGCACCGCCCTCAAATTAGTTTTTGTCAGCATGACTCAATCAAAAGATATGAAAAGCTATCTAGTAAAGTTCGCAGGAACTCTTATCGGAGCATTAGTTCTTATTGTGCTTGTGGGATATCTTTATTTCTTCGAAATAAGAAAAGAAAGTGAAAAAGCAAAGAAAGAAAATATTTTCCCTACAATTAATGAAGGACAAATTAACGAGATTATTCTTAAATATCCTTCCAGCACAGTAGTTTGCCAAAAGGATGGAGGAAGTTGGTTTATTTTGAAGGATTCAAAAAGATTTAAGGCTGACGACAAAGTTATAGGTAGCGTGATAGAAAATATTTCAAAGATAAAGATTGACAAGGTAGCCTCGGAAACCCTTACCGATTTATCTGAGTTTGGCCTTGTAACGCCAGAAGCTGAGGTTATTGCAAAAACTCCTGAGAAAGAATACCGGATATTAATAGGTGGTGAGAGTCCTGTTGGATCAGGTAAATATATACAGGTGGATAAAGATAGCAGAATTCTTGTTGTAAGTAGAAGCTCTGTTTGGGAATTTTTGAGTAACTCAGCGAATGATTTAAGGGATAAGCAGGTACTTAGCTTAAACGAAGGTAAAATCAAAAGAATAAGGTTTAAATGGAAAGATTCGTCGTTCGAAATCGAGAGAAATAATGGAAGTTGGATTGGGAAAGATATTCCTGATTATGTAGATATTGATCAATCAAGGGTATGGGCAATTCTTAGGACTTTTGTAAATTTAAAGATTGATAATTTTGAAAATGATGAGCCGAATAATCTCGCTGCATATGGGTTAGATAAACCGATTGCTGAGATTGATCTCTTTCAGTATGGTAAACCCGTTCGTGTGTCATTCGGGAATAAAAAAGAATCGGGAGACTATTACGTAAAGCTCGATTTAGATAATTCTGCTTATTCCGTATCTGAGTTTGTATTAAGACAGATTCCTGAAAGTGTGAATGACATTAGGGTAAGAAGGATTGTGAAATTGGATGCCGAAAAGGTAAGGGGAGTTGAGATTAATAGAGGTGATAATAAGATTTCGATTCTTAAAGAAGGAAATAAATGGAAGCTAGGTGGTGACAATAGCAAAAAAGTTGATGAATCAAAAGTCGGTGAGCTGATAGCGGATATTGGGAGTCTTGAGGTAGAAGAATTTGTTGATGACAATCCCAAGGATTTGACTTCTTATGGTTTAGATAAACCTGAGATTGTGCTCACGGTTTTGGAAGCGGATAAAAAGAAAACACTCCTTTTCGGAAAGAAAGAGAACAAAAAGGTGTATGCCAAACTTGCTGATGGAAAACCGGTTTACCTTGTAGGGGGGGACATACTTTCTAAGATTACTTCTTCCGGTAATGAGCTAATTAAGAAGTGAGAAGGGGTTAAGGCATAAATATGAGTTTAAAAAGAAATTGCGAACTGGATTATTAACATTTTCTTACACTTTTGGGGGGAAGTGTAAAGTGGGAGGTCATAACAACCAAAAATAACCCCCTTATTCCGTAGGAGCACCATCTTGGTGCGATTTGAAGGCGTTTGGTAGACGCTTCTACTCAGGGCAGGCCTGGTGTGCGACAATTTCGCGGCTGGAAGCCGCTCCTACTTTTCTTTCACATCCACTCTTATCTTGAGTTCAAGAAGCTGTTTTGTATCTACTGGTGAAGGGGCTTCGGTAAGCGGACAGACACCCTTTTGCGTTTTTGGAAAGGCGATAACATCTCTTATTGAATCAGCGTCTGCAATGAGCATTACAAGTCTATCTAATCCTAACGCAATCCCACCATGTGGAGGTGCCCCAAACTCCAGGGCTTCTAGCAGGAATCCGAATTTTTTCTTTGCTTCTTCTGGTTCAAGCCCGATTTTATCAAAGAGTTTTTGTTGTATGTCACTTCTATGGATTCTTATACTGCCCCCACCGATTTCAACACCGTTTAGAACAATATCATAAGCCCTAGCCCTTACCCTTTCTGGGGAGCTATCGAAAACCCCTAGGTCTTCTTCCTTGGGCGACGTGAATGGGTGATGCATAGCGACATAGCGTTTTTCAGTTTCATCGAAATCAAGAAGAGGGAAGTCTACTACCCATAGGAATGAGAGTTTGCTTTGATCTATCAAATTGAATCTTTCTCCAAGACGAAGTCTCAAAGTAGAAAGTACGAGATTAACTGTATGTGCGGAATCCGCTGTAAAGAAGATAACATCTTCATCCTCGGTTTTTAGAGTGTTTTGCAATCCCTTCTTTTCGGTCTCTGTGAGAAACTTTGTTATAGGTGATTGCCATTCATCACCGGTAACCTTTATCCATGCAAGCCCTTTTGCTCCAAGGGATTTCGCAAATTCAACTAAGTCATCGAGCTCTTTTCTCGAAAAATCTGAGGCCTTTCCCTTGAGATTGAGTGCTTTTACAATTCCGCCTCTTTTTATTGCGTCGCCGAACACTTTAAATCCCGAGTTCATAAATATCTCGGTAATATCGTATAGCTCAAGACCGAACCTGGTATCAGGCTTGTCGTTTCCATATTTAAGCATTGCTTCATCATATCTAATTCTTGAAAATGGCGTTGGAATATCTATTTCCTTTGATTGCTTAAAAATAGCCTTGAGCATTCCTTCGACGATTTCCATGACATCATTTTCGCTCACAAATGACATTTCCAAATCAATCTGTGTAAACTCAGGCTGACGGTCGGCTCTTAAGTCCTCATCGCGGAAACATCTAACAATTTGATAGTAGCGATCAAAGCCAGAGATCATAAGTGTTTGTTTTAGAAGTTGCGGCGACTGAGGAAGTGCATAGAATTCACCTGGATTAAGTCTACTTGGTACAAGAAAATCCCTAGCCCCTTCAGGTGTAGACCTTGTGAGATATGGGGTTTCCAACTCTATGAATCCTTTGGAGTTTAGATAATTTCTCGTAGCACTTGCTATTTCATGTCTGAGAATAAGGTTCTCTTTCATCATTGGTCTTCTTAGATCGAGAAACCTGTACTTTAGCCTTAGGAGCTCGTCAACTTTAATTTCGTTCTCTATAGGAAAAGGAAGAACTTTTGAGGTGTTAAGAATCCTTATTTCCTTTACAGTAATTTCAATCTCACCCGTTTTAATATTTGGGTTTATAGTTTCTTG
>Ga0209324_10002604_pt1 | contig 12355 bp, 17 predicted proteins | sample Rifsed19ft3_FD_184015 | JGI IMG/M metagenome (GOLD analysis project Ga0209324, IMG submission 184015) | Soil microbial communities from Rifle, Colorado, USA - sediment 19ft 3 (version 2) | ecosystem: Environmental > Terrestrial > Deep subsurface > Rock core/Sediment | place: Rifle, Colorado...
CTGATCCCAGTGGTTAGAGGCGAGGGGATAGGAATCGGAGTTCTGATACGTATTCTAATTTAAAGTTGCGCGGCCAGGAAAATTAAAACTCTTTATTTGGCACGACATTACAAATGCTAGCAAACGCGCTGTTTTTAATTAGAATGCGTATGAGTTCTGAGATGCACTATAAAGCCGCGACGGGCACCAACGGGCACCATCGGGCACCGACGCGCAGCGTTGGTCGGCATGGTCATTGGTCGGTCGCGGTTTGGTTCCGGCCAAAGACTATTTCATAAGATGCCTTGGCGCTGTGGAGCGTACGACGGTAACTTGGTCCACAACACGATCAGGGTGCTTTTTCTCTTGTTCCCGCAGATATTCGCAGTATTTGTGCAGGTTATGGCCGAATCTTTCTTCGATCTGCATGGCTCGCCCGCGCACTTCTTGTACAATTGGACTTTCTTCTGTCATGGTCGGTCCTCCCAAGGCTGTAGTTGATCTGGTGTCACCAGTTGTGGAACGTATAAACCCATTTCAAGATTTAGTTCTCGAAAATGTCGCGCTTTATTAGCGTTAGCCAAGTGTTTGCAGTTCCAAGTTAAGAGAAAATCCATCCGGTAGTAAGAAGCTATTGCTACATGGAGCGCGTCGCGTACAGGTACATGCGGCATCAGCCTACGCGCTTGATATACCACTGCTATTTGCTCAATCTCCTCAGTGATTGCCAATTCAGGCAGCCCATTTACTAGTTGCAAGCACTTCTCAGAGGATGTGAATTAATTGGTTTCCTCACATGCAACTTGATGTAAGTCCTTATTCCTCGGTTGAATTGACGACGAAAAATAAGGACTTATGTCATCCAATTCAATTAATTCACAACCTCTCACGACTCGGATAGATACCTTCCGCCAATTCGCCCAGCACTACTTCCGATATAAAACATTCGTAATCCTGCCGTTCTTCATCCCACCATTGTTTTGTCCGTGCGATATCGGCTGCTAACTCCGGTCGGCTGTCACAGTAGTAGGACGGCACTGAAGTTTCGATATATATTGTAGCTTTCATGGAAAAATTATACGTCAATTCGGGGACCACAACAAGTTCCGGGCTTTAGGCTGGTTTCGGCCGTCAATTGCTTCTATGATACGGTTTCAATACCCGTTACACGTCTATTTTATGCCTGCGGCATTCCTGGTAGAATCAAAGCTTTGTATTCAGCACTTGATTGCTTCCTAGAAGAGCCTTAGTACATTATGTCGCGCGAACCGATACTGAAAAACACGCTGGAAAATAAAGACGAAGATCGCGCCTTGCGTCCGCAGCGCATGCGCGAGATGGTTGGTCAGCGCGATGTATACGCGCGCATCGAAATAGCCGTGGACGCCGCATCAAAGCGCGGAGAACCATTAGGCCACATCCTTTTCGACGGCCCGCCCGGCTTGGGCAAAACCACTTTCGCCACCTGTATTCCGCACGAGTTAGGCGTGAGCATGCAAATTGCCAGCGGTGCGACCCTCGCGGCCCCAAAAGACTTGATCCCATATCTGACCAACGCCGAGGAGAGGTCGGTACTGTTTATCGACGAAATCCATCGGTTGCCCAAGGCCGTCGAGGAATTCTTGTATCCGGCCATGGAGGATTTCCGCATCGATTTAATCCTTGGCGAGGGAGTCAATGCCCGAACCATAAATATGCAGCTAAAACCCTTCACTTTGATCGGTGCAACCACGCGCACCGGCTTGCTCTCCGCCCCGCTTCGCGACCGCTTCCACATGCGGGAACATCTGGATTTCTATTCCGTGGAAGAGCTGGCCGAGATCGTGCTCCGCAATGCCAAGAAGCTCCGCGTGGAAATTGTCGATCGCGCAGCCGAGGAAATTGCCAGTCGCAGCCGCAGCACGCCCCGGGTGGCCAATAACCGGCTGCGTTGGGTTCGCGACTATGCCCAAAGCAAGGCCGACGGCCGGATCACGCTTTCCGTGGCCCAGGATGCCCTGGAAATGCAAGGTATCGACCCGCTGGGCTTGGATTCCCAGGACCGTAAGTATATTGAAACTATCGCCCGGGTGTTCGCAGGCGGACCCGTAGGCGTCGAGGCCGTTGCCCATACCATGAATCTCCCCCCCGACACACTCATCGACGAAGTTGAGCCCTATTTGTTGCGTTCCGAGTTGGTTATCCGCACGCCTCGCGGGCGAAAACTTACTCAGGCCGCCTTTGATCATCTCGGACTAGCGCCAATAGACGATCCCAAAACCAATAAAACGTCGGAGCAACGGCATCTTTTCGAGTAATTTGCCGGATTTGTTCCCAAATTCGGTCAGCACCCATGCCTCTTTAAGGTTATCTGACCCAAGTGTAAGTTTCGCCGCTAATGTCAACATGCTATCACCCATAGCATGTTTTTCAGACTAGGATTTTCTCCTATTGTTAAAATTTCGTTTTTTTGTTTGTTATAGGGATTGTCAGACGCATCTAGATGCATAATATTTAACAGTATTGGAAAATTTAACCGAACTTTTCCGGGGTATATCTCCGCCACGTTGAAGGAGAGACGTGATGCTTGCCATTGCTCCTGGCTGGGAGTTGGACGTCGAGCGGGGTCCTGATTGGCTCTTTTTGAAGATCCAGAATAAGGAGGCATACAACGAGACTTCGCCTCCTCTGGCCGAGCGAATCTGGGATATGATGCAACAACACCTAACCTCCCGCCTCGTGCTTGATTTGAGCCAGATTCCCCTGCTGAACAGTTATCTCATTGGGCAACTGATCAAACTCTACAAGCAGATTTGCGAGCACGACGGCGTGATGCGATTGTGTGGTCTGTCATCCTACAATCGACGGGTGCTGCATACTTGCCATTTAGAAGATCGCTTCCAGCTGTACCACGATCGACGAGAAGCGGTAATGGGATATTCGCGACCAGGCCTGCCGCGTTAAGAAGTTTATAGGGGTGGTTGGTAAGTCTAATCTCATTTCCGCCGATCGATTATTACCGGGGATTGAAAAGGCTATTATGTGGGCCAACCCCGAATTCTTCGGGGTAAAAGCCAACCCACAACCGCTGCTTCACTTACTTTATGCCCAAGATACTTCCAATTCGTTGGTAATCTCTGCTATCCCCTCGACGTGGCGGAGGGCTTCTTGGGCCATTTGTTTCTGGTAGTAAGTGTTTACCGTCCCACGCAAGGTTACGCGACCTTGCTCAGTTTCAAATCTTAAGTTGCGACGTGTAAGATAGGGATTTCGCTCCAAAGCGGTTAGGACTCGATCGTCCAGTGGCAGCATGTCGATCATGATCTATTCCATCAATTTGGATTACGCTAACGAGGATCTGTTGAGAGGGGATATGTTTCCGAAGGGTTTTATATGCCTTATCAGGAGTGCCCAATTCTGAGTCTTTGTTGAAACAGTAGCTCAAAATTTGTGACAAGTATGGAAAGAAGCTAAAAAAAGGTAAAAAAAAGGCGGACGACTGCTCATCCGCCTCTTTTATGTCTAGCTTTTCTGTCATTATTACATCGTTTTCGCTATCCTCCCATCCATTGAGGCAGTTCATCGGCAGGTGGCAATTTGACTGTCCAGGCTTTGGTAACCTCTTCCAAGGAAAGGATTTCCGCCAAAGCCTCGGCCGGTGGTTGGGTGTCAAGGCATAGTATGCCCACCGCCTCACCTCCGGGTTTGTTCTCTGCACGACCAACGGACATCTGGGCAATGTTAACCCGATGGGCCCCAAATATATTCCCCACCTTCCCGATCACGCCTGGTGTATCGCGATGGGTAAAAATCATTAAAATACCGTCAAGGAAACTCTCCAGTCGGCAATTTCCCTTCTGGACCAACCGCGGCATATGGCTACCGAACAGTGTACCCGAAGCCATGGAGGTCTTGGTTTCCGACATCACTTGGGCAGTAATAAGCGAGCTAAAGTCGCCTATATCCGTGTTGCGCTGTTCCACGACTTCGATACCCCGCTCCCGAAGGAGGACTTCGGCGTTTACGATATTTACCGATGGCATTGCCTTTTCCAAAAGACCGGCGGCAAATGCGGCAGTTAGCAATCTTGTGTCCTTGCGGGCAACCTCTCCCTTGTAGGATAAGTGACATGAGGTCGGCGGAGAATGGTCCACCTGAGCCAATAGTAATCCCAAACGCCATGCAACGTTCAAGTAACCCTTAAGCTCGGTCAAAGTCTTGGGATCCAGGGTGGACATATTAACCGACTGTTTTATGGCCCCCGTGGTGAAAAAGTCGATTAGCAATTCGGCGGCTTCGACCGCTACGTTTGTTTGGGCTTCTTCGGTGCTGGCTCCCAAGTGAGGCGTGCAAAGTACGCCGGGCATGCCAAACAGTGGGCTTTTAGTGCATGGCTCTTCGGGATAGACGTCGAGTGCTACGCCGGTGATCTTGCCGTTTTTAAGCCCCTCGACCAGGGCTGCTTCATCGAAAATTCCGCCCCTGGCACAGTTAATCAGTCGCGCGCCCTTCTTCATCATGGCGATTTCCTGGTGGCTGATAAGATTTTTGGTCTCGTTGTTCAAGGGCGTATGAACCGTGAGGTAATCGACAAGCGGAAGCATTTCACGAGCTGACTGGCAGGTTTCGATGCCCAACTCTTTTGCCCGGGCGGCGGGCAGAAAGGGATCGTAGCCGAGAACACGCATCTCAAAAGCCTGCGCCCGCGTAGCCACTGCTTGACCAACGCGTCCTAGGCCGATAATGCCCAGTGTTTTGCCGGCCAATTGCGTGCCCATGAATTTTTTCCTATCCCAACGGCCTTCGATAAGAGATTGATATGCCGGTGCAGTATTGCGCGACATGCCCAACATCAAAGCGATGGTTTGCTCGGCAGTGGAGATAGTGTTTCCTCCAGGAGTGTTCATCACTACGATACCGTGCAGGGTGGCTGCCTTAACGTCGATGTTATCCACTCCCACGCCGGCCCGGGCAATAGCCCTCAGACGTGTGTTTCCTTCCAGGGCTTCGGCAGTTATTTTTACTCCGCTACGACAAATGGCGCCATCGAATTCCAGTAGTGTTTTATGCAGTTCTTCGCCTTTGAGTCCGGTTTTAACTATTACTTCCAAATTGCCGGCCGACTCCAAAAGTTTTATACCGTCTTCAGAAAGGTCGTCGAGTACAATAATTCGTGCCATGATTTTTTACCTTGTTTAGAGTTAAAAAATTCCCCTGATACGTTAATTTTCTAGACGCTGTTTGCTTGCCCGAGGTTCGCGATTGAATAAGAATGCATTCTCATTAGGCGAGATAATCCCATAGCTTAACATTTACGCCAAATTCGGCAAGTGCCGCTTCGATTTCCACGCGTAATCAAGCGCTAATCACTGATTACACGACGCCCTGTTTGCCCCAGGGCAGGTTTGCCCAAATTCGCTCGCTGAGGCTTTGTGGCACTTGCGGCACCCGAGCCAAGTGACGACAGGCAGTCTCGGCCAGAGTTCCCATTTTGTGCATGCAGCAGAGAAAATGGATTGCGCCAGCTTCGCGCATAAACCACTGATAAGAAGCCAAACTGCGATCGGCCACAACGGCAAAGCGAAAAAGTGGGAACTCCGCCCGCCATTTTTTTATGAACCTCAGGGTTTCTTCGAGCTTTGATTCGTTAAGTTCTAATATCAAGAAAGAAGCAGGCGAATTGACCAACAGTTCGTTGCAATCGGATAGGCTTCTGACCTCCCAGACGTGGAGACCGGCTTCAGCCAGTTCGCGACGCAAAGTTACCGCCCATCTTCCAGTGCGCTCAAAAACCACAAGTCGTGCAGGCTTGACTTCGTATGGCGTGGTTGACATAAGATAAGCAATCAGCGGTCAGCAATCAGCATTAAACCCTCGCCCCTAATCCCTCGCTCCTATATCCCAATACACGCCTTCCAACCAATTGCGCCAGCTTTCGTATTTTGGATTACTGAGTTTCATCGCAAGCAATGGATTTCGCTTGGGGCGAGCAGGATGGCGCACTAATTTCATTCGGGCTTCGTGCGGGGTGCGTCCCCCTTTGCGAATGTTGCAGCTTAAACACGCGCAGACTACGTTATCCCAGGTGGTTTCGCCGCCACGGCTGCGAGGAATGATATGATCCAAACTCAATTGATGTGTGGGATAGTGCCGGTCGCAGTATTGACACGTGTGTTCATCCCTGGCCAGCACGTTGCGGCGATTCAGATGCAATTGCTGTTTCGGCACGCGATCAAACGACAGCAGCCGGATCACTCGCGGCACCTGTATCTCAAATCCAACCGCCAGAATCCAATCCTCGTGAGGTTGTTTGTAATCGGCACGCAATTCGCTTACTTCGCGCCATGTTTGGAATGAATAATTGGCAAACTGACCTTCTTCCAGATGAACCACCTCGGCCAATTCGCGAAACAACAGGCAAAAAGCACGCCGCACATTCACGACATGCACTGCCATGTAAAGGCGATTAAGCACCAAAACACTGGAGCTCAATGCGCCATTATGGGGGGGGTGAACAGCTACGCGCGCGGCATGAGCGACCTTGCTCGGTTTATGTGCTTTGGGACAGTGTTCGTGTACTGTGAGGACCCTATGCACGGCCTGACTCCATCAACTTCCTGGCCCGGACAAATGACTCCGCAGAAAATAATGCTTAATAGCAAAGCATTAACATAATAGCGTTATTTTAGCTACATCTGCACAAAATTGAAAGATGGGATGATCTATAAGCTTTAATAATCACGGTATATGGCCCATGATAAAAAGCAATGTCAGGCCTGGTTTTTAGCTCATCGAACAGAATTTCACTTGTCCATGCTCAGATTCCGGATGAGTTCTTCTGTAGTCATATGCCCTGATTTTTATGCTTGCGAAAATCACTCAGATTATTCCCAAGTTCTTCTCTGTAACCCAGTTATAGACGGGAAAATAATTTTCCCGCCTACGATAAAAATAGAAATAGTCATTGCCAGAAAAAAATTATTACCCGGCTCGGCTTGTCAGACCTTATAGCTTGGCATTAGGATACGATTAACGGATGCGACTGATATATTCGGGCGTCGGCATTGGCCGACTTAAGCAAGGAGCGGATAAATGATTCGATACTCATGCGATCTGTGCAAGAGAGATCTCGATACTGAAGAAGATCTCCGTTATGTTGTCAAAATCGAAGTCTATGCCGCTTATAATCCAACCGCCGTCAGCGAAGACGAAGACGACCGCGACCACCTCCAGGAAATCCAAGATATTTTGGAACATCTGGAAGACGTCGTTGACAGCCAAATCGGCGAAGAAGTCTATCAGCAATTGCGCTTCGATCTCTGCCCGGAATGCCGTAAAAAGTTCCTGCAAAATCCGCTGGGACGCGAAACTGCAAAGGCCTTCGGCTTCAGCTCAAACTAGAATTGATGTCTTTTCAATTGACACTAGCCCGCCGCGCTAGCAAGGGCAAACTAATGCCAAACTAGCCCGAAGCGCAAGCGAGGGCAACAAAAACACTCCGATGGGATTCGGCGATTCAAAAACTCGGCCAAACGAACCGCCGATGCCCGATCCATTGGCTTTTTTCTTTACGTGGACCACGTACGGAACATGGCTTCCCGGCGATGAGCGGGGTTGGATTTGGAAAGGCAAGGGGATCCAGTTGCCCGATCCGGAGAAGATAAATACAGCCAGACGACGAATGACCGAGCCGCATGCGTACTGGACGAGCAACAACGCCGGATTGTAGAGCGGACGATCACGGAGCATTGCAAGATCCGCGGCTGGGAATTATATGCGGTTAATTGCCGAACAAAGCACGTTCACGTGGTCGTGTCGGCCAATCTTGAACCCGAAGAAATGAGAGACCAGTTTAAAGCGTGGTGTACGAGAAGATTAAAAGAGAACGAGCGATCCCGGAATCAAGGCGATCGAAAAAAATGGTGGACGGAGTGCGGGAGCCAACGCTACATCGGCGACGAGGAAAGCCTGGAAGACGCAATCCGCTACGTGCTTGATTGCCAATGACACCAGCCCGCAGCGCAAGCAAGGGCAATGCAACACAACACCAGCCCGCAGCGCAAGCAAGGGCAATGCCATAGGATAATCCTAATCGCCACCATAAAATTCGACGGTTTAGTATCTCGATTAACCGGCATGGCTCCATGATCATCTTTTTGATAGCCTTTGGTTGTTGACTGCCCTCGCTCGCGCTTCGGGCTAGTGTGATTTGGCCAATGGGCGTGAAGCGAGACATTCTTTCTGACTTTTGACTATATTCCACCGTTGCCCGAGGCTTGGCGAACTGCTGAGCATTTGGCCCGAAGCGATCGGAAGCCGATATCTTTTTATCGGGCAATCCTGCTACAGCAGTAGCACAGCGGGGAATTGACTAGCGTGCTGTAATCTCATAGGCTATCGGCTGTACATGTTGGTCAATTAGTCAGCGCCGAAACGGGGTGGCATGCCAAGGCGACGGAAATCGAGACGGAAGAAACGAACATGAATTAGGTATTGTTTCTGGAATTAGCTGGAATTAGCCATGAGAGAACACAGTGAAACTAGAGTTTGTGAGTGGTGCCATGAGCTGATTTCAGCGACCTCGGTCGTTTGGCACACCCTGAGGAACGAAGGGCGTGGCTGCTGCAACTCTGTTGCACCTCATAGCACCGCCTTGTATTGTGGTGAAAGCGTATTCTCGAGTTCGATCCGCACAGATTGAACGACCAGCGTTTATCACCACGCGCGTCATTTCGTTCTGGGCTTGCCACCCGACCACGGTCATTACCTTCTCCGAGTGTAACTTGTGAATCTTTCTTTTTCTTGATAAAATTATAGGTTTTGAGAGCCTTTTCAAGCAAAAAAAAGGAACTTTAACGTGAGCAGCAAAAACACCTTGCGGGTGGCGGTAATCGGCGGAGACGGGACCGGGCCCGAAGTTGCGGCCGAAGCCGTGAAAGTACTCAACGCCGTCGCCCGATTGGAAGGCATCCAGTTAGAAACCAAGAATTTCGACCTCGGCGGAGAACGCTATCTTAAGACCGGCGAAATCCTACCACCGACCGTATTCGAAGAATTGCGCACTTTTCCCGCGATCCTTTTGGGGGCGGTGGGCCATCCCGACGTGGCCCCCGGCATTTTGGAAAAGGGCCTTCTCTTGGAACTCCGCTTCCGTTTCGATCAGTACATCAACCTGCGGCCTGTAAAACTGTATCCAGGGGTCGAAACGCCTCTGGCCGGCAAAGGTCCGAATGACATCGACTTCGTCGTAGTGCGGGAGAATACCGAAGATCTTTATGCCGGCATGGGCGGATTTTTGAAAAAAGACACCCCCGACGAAGTCGCCATGCAAACCGCCGTTTATACGCGCAAGGGCTGCGAACGCTGCATCCGCTGGGCCTTTAATTTTACCCGCAAACGAAACAAGAAAAAACTGCTTACGCTAGTGGCCAAAACCAACGTGCTTACCTATGGGCATGACCTCTGGTGGCGCACCTTCCAGGACGTGGCCAAGGAATTCCCCGATATCCAAAACGACTACAACCACGTCGACGCCTGCTGCATGTGGATGGTAAAAAATCCTGAATACTACGACGTGATCGTCACAACTAACATGTTCGGCGACATCATCACCGACCTGGCCGGCATATTGCAGGGCGGCATGGGCGTGGCAGCCGGCGGAAACATCAATCCCGAACCCGGCGGCACCAGCATGTTTGAGCCCATGGGCGGAAGCGCGCCAAAATACACCGGCAAGAATGTCATCAACCCCATTGCCACTATCAGCGCTGCGGCCATGCTCCTGGAACATTGCGGTTATGAGAAGGCCGCCCAGAGGGTAATAAAGGCAATCCAAACCGTCACCGGAACCAAAATGAAAAGTCAGGCCGCTGGTAAGATGGGATACAGTACAACCCAAGTCGGCGATTTGGTTTGCGAAGCCCTTTGATTATTGAAACCGATTCATATACTGGTTAAAGAATCACTTGCCAAACACATCATTAAGAAGTTGAAAAACTGACGGAAGAAAACGGGCCATCACTGACATTGCCGAAAAATAATCAGTTATGCCCTTTTTTCATTATCCTAACGGTAAGCATCTTTTCTGTGCCGTACAGCAACAACGTCGATAATCCGCTGATGGTCGTCCACGGAGTAAATTACGCGATAATCACCTATTCGCAGCCGCCACAGATTCTGTCCGCCGCTTAGTTTTCGGCATCCAACGGGCCTGGGAGAGTCTGCCAAATTCTCAATCCGCGGCATTATTCTTTCGATGAAACGATCTGGAAGCGATTCTAACTCTTTTCGGGCAGACCGCGCGAACACTACGGCATAACTATCCATGAGATCGGTTCTTTCCGCGTGCCATTAATCGTTTTTTGACCGATGCAAGGGATTCTCGCGGCTCCTTCTTTCGAGCCTGGGCAAGAGCGCTATCGTAAAAATCTTCCCAAAGCTCTGAGCAATGCTTCAAATTGATTACCACTGCCTGCTTAGTTCCATGTTCGTCTACTACAAATTGCACGCCTTTCATATCGTTGCCTCCAAAATACACTATACCGCGCACAGCCTCTGCAATCAATGCCGCAGAATTGTCCAATAACTCTATTCTTCTTTTCGCAAAGCCTTAAAAAATTTAGCCCCGGGTGAACACACCCGGGGCTTTTTTTAAACATTTCACATTCTTAACCCGCCGTGTATTCACGACGGGCTAAATATGAATTCCGGACCGTATTGACCTACCAATTTCGCGAGCGACCGCCGCCACCTCGGCGAGGCCGATCTGTTTTGGGTCGGGCCTCATTTACGGTGATCGACCGGCCGCTTATCTCGCGGAGGTTCAAATTCTTGATCGCATCAGCCGCCTCGTTACTGTCGGGCATTTCCACGAATGCAAATCCGCGTGAGCGCCCAGTTTCGCGATCCTTGATGATATTCACGGTCGAAACCGTGCCGAATTCGCTAAACGCCTGCTGGAGGTCTTCTTCGGTGGCCTGATGGGCCAAATTGCCGACATAAATACTAGTCATAAAAAACTCCTTCCATTATCAAATCTTTCACGCCAGCCTGACCTTCTCAGCGCGAGGTCCTTTCGGGCCGCGTCCTTCTTCGTAGGTTACAGTCTGTCCTATCCGCATTAACTCGATACTCGTCCCTTCCACCGCACTGTGGTGAAAGAACAATTCGCCTTGTTCTCCTTCGAGAAATCCAAAACCTTTGTCTGCGATCAGCTTTTTGATCGTCCCTTGCGGCATATCGCCACTCCTTATGAAAATGTGTAAAACGTACTCAGGCCGCTATTCTTCACCCAGAGCCCCTTCTCGTTAAGTAAGAGAGTGGCCAAACGTTAGAGGGAGAAAATCAACCGCAATTGGAGATCGGCGCCTTTAAAAAGACCACCGTTATGCTAATCGACGGATGACCAGAACGAGAGCACATATTTCTAATCGGGGCTCACATCGCTTCTCACCACTATGTGCCTAAGTATAGCATGTCCTCTTGGACATGGAAATGGGGGTATTTCGAGGCGTTCTGTAGAATTTCCAATCTTTACAACACATTTATCTATATATAACGAGACTTTCACATGAAATTGTCCCCATCCTTAAGTCTTTAGGGGGGACTTGTGCGTGTCCATCGGCGTTTTGGACCATAGAAGTCGATTTTTGGCGGTAATTTGGGCATGACATGCTACAAGAATACGGCTAAAATCCCCTTCTGATTTTATTATCTTTCCCTTTAGTACTACGTTGAACTCGCGCGGTTTCTGGTTCACAGCCGTTCCCGCTCGGTTGCCGCTTGCAGCAGATCGGATCACTCATGGCCAATGCCGCCGGTCAACGTTCTCATACCTTTCACATCCCCGTGATGGGCACGGGCTTTACGGTCGACGCCCCATTGCGGGTGGCGAAATACGGCATCTCCTCCGTAATCTCCTTGGTGGATGACATTCTCATTGAGCAGATGCGCAGGTTTCACTGTGAGAAAGAGGGTGAACCCTACGAGGAAATAACCAATCTCCACGAAGATGCTCGCGCCCGCCGCATTACAGCCTACCTCAATCTTCTGAACCGGCTTGTTGACCGACAGGTGGAGCGACTACAAGCTTCGCCCTTCGAGACCGGAAGTGAAATAACGCGTTATTACGAAATGCTTCCCAACTCCCAGCTCTTGCAATCTTACCGCGACATGCTGGCAACTACCGACGCCCAAGAGCGGGCGCAGAGGCAAGATCGCCTCCGTCGCCTTGCCGTGCCCGGAAGCATTGATGTTAACATCATGTCCAAGGGCGACCGCGACGTCTATCGCAACGGTGAAAAACTGCCTCCGCAATTTAGCGACGCCTTGGCGGCGCTGCGAGGCTACGCAAACAGTTCTCTTACTTCCTCGATCGTGTTTTCGGCAGGCATAAATC
>Ga0209324_10002607_pt1 | contig 12352 bp, 18 predicted proteins | sample Rifsed19ft3_FD_184015 | JGI IMG/M metagenome (GOLD analysis project Ga0209324, IMG submission 184015) | Soil microbial communities from Rifle, Colorado, USA - sediment 19ft 3 (version 2) | ecosystem: Environmental > Terrestrial > Deep subsurface > Rock core/Sediment | place: Rifle, Colorado...
TCCATCTAACTATTGTATAAACAACCTCTGCAATTCCAAGTGAGGTAATAATTTTTATCAGATCTCTTCTTAGTGCAATTTTGTCAGTTTGACCAGATTCTAGTCTGTATTTTTTTCTATTATCAAGATAGTATAGTCCACCAAATATAGAAAAATATACTACATAATCTACAATGAGAGTATAGGTAGTGTTAAGATAATCTTCCTGAGCAACAAGTGATTGTGCTACAATAGCTGAAATTGCTATTGAGGCGGCAAAACCAGCAAGAATATTTTTGTTAAGTTTAAAATATTCTTTGTATTTTTGTTTCATTAATATTTGGAAAATATTCTGACAAATAAACTAGATTATTCCAAAGTAATTTTCAAAAGTATCAATACACCAGCAAGCTCTGCAATAGTAACACCTAACATGTATGGGAACACCTCATGAGAAAATATCTGATCCATTGAAAAATATGCAAATGAGCCAATGATGTTATGCAAAAACAACATTCCTGCAAAAATAATCATTCCTAATGGAAGCTGTGCTTTTGTTTTGGAATACATTTTTCCAAAACACCACATCAAGATTCCAAGAACAATCATGTTAGCAATTGAGACACCTGATAAAATAGCACTAGTTGGTTCCAATTAGATGAGAACACCTCCACTATACTTATTTACTTTTTTCCAATTTTTGAACAAGTTCATTAAAAGTTTCCATATTTACTTCTAGGAATGTTGAAATGAAATAAGTCACACCGTATTTTTCTCCTACCTTGGTAATGATGTTGTTTTTCTCAAGCACTCTAATGTGGTGCTGGATTGCTTTATAGTCTAAACCTAATTCTTTTGCAAGTTGATTAGCATTAAGTGGGTTTTTTTTAATTGCAGATACAAGTCTAAGTCTATTCAACCCCCCTCGTGAACCTGCAAATAAAAACCAAAAAAGTCGTTTTGAATGGGGATCGTTTGCCATAGGAAGATAATTTTTGTGTAATTAATCTCCTAAAATGTATTTCAAAATCAATTCCTGCTAGTTGTATTATTTAAGTTAGCGAACTCCATTAGGAAATAGTGCAAAAAGACCGTCTCTCAGAATGGTTTGTACCAAAATTTGGTACTAGAAATTTTAGATTAGGAATTGGGATTCTCTTTTTACCCTATACTGGTATGGTAGTATCGTTTGCAGCATGGGGTTCTCTTGTTGTTGACTACTCCTTAGAGAGACTTGGAGCAATTTGTTTACTTTATTTTTTAGCACTTGGAATATCAGCCCATTGTCTTGATGCTCTTGGCAGCAAAACAAAACCTTGGGGATTCTTATCAAAAAAGAAATTGTGGATAATTTCTTTGATTACCTTATCTGCTGCAATAATTATTGGATTTTATTATGCATTTTTAGATTCTCCTCTTTTAATTCCAATTGGAATTGTTGAAATATTTTTTCTTGTTTCATATAATTTAGAATTATTTAATGGAAAATTTCATAACAACTCTTCCTTTGTACTTTCATGGGGAGTACTACCAGTTCTTGCCGGGACTATCATTCAAATTAATTCAATAACCTTAGAATCCTTTGCATTATCTGGGGTAGCTGGTATCTTGAGTTATATTTTGATCAAGACATCACGTATATACAAAAATCTTAAAAAGCAATCAGCAAAGACATCTCTTATCTACAAAAAAGAGATTGTTCTAAAATTAATCAGCTCAGGCGTAATTTTAAGCACAGTTTTATTCTTTTTGATAAGACATCTTTAATTGAATTAATTTTATATTAATATTATGGCAGTAATTTTGGATCCTCTGCTTCAGAGTATTTTAGATGCACCAGTAGGACAGGTTGAAAGTACATTAAAAGTGGCCTTAGAATGTGATGTTTATCTTGACATTATAGAACAAAATCAAATATCTGGAACTAATTTTGTAAGAAAGATAATAATTACTGCAAATGAATTACCAGTTATTCTTGCAATAGTTAATTTTGATTCAAAAATTCTTCCTAGTAATGTATCGTCTGAGCTTTTACGAAAAAGAGATGGAATTGGCACTATACTTACACGTAATCATATCAAATCCAAAAGGAAAATTATTTCAGTTGATTATGACGATAAACGTGAAAAAGTTACTAGAAAATATCAAATCATTACAGATAATACGGTCTGGTTTGAGATAATTGAAGAAATAAGATTAGACTACATTACTTCCTGTAAGAATGGCTGAGCAACCCCATGTCATCTGTTGTAGTTCTACTTTCAAGCCATGATTTTTCATGACTTTCTCAAATTCCCCAAGCCATCTAGTTGACTTGATTAATTTTGGAAGCTCGACAAAAACATCCCTCCAGTTTGGGATGAAATATCCTATAATATTCAACACGACAAAATAAAGATTCCAAAAAATTCTAACTGCTTTATTTTCCGGATAGATAAAATCATGTAGAATAATTTTTCCGCCAGTTTTCAAATGCTTCATGCATACATCTACCAGAATTTCTGGGTTACAGTACTTTGGAATATAAGATGAGGTAATACAGTCAAATTTTTCCTCTAGATCTAATTTTTCTGCATCTTGTTTTACAAATGAAACGTTTTCTTTTGAAGCAAATCTCTTTTTTGCAATATCAAGATAGCTTTCGGTAATATCCACACCAACTATTTTTGCATCTGGAAGCTTTTCAGAAATTTTTTCAGTTAATATTCCTGTCCCGCATGCAAGATCTAATATTGATTTACATTGTGGAATTTTTTTAAGAATTTCTTTTTTCCAATATTTGTCCTTGGCAAAAGTTGTTTGGTTTACAATTTTATCATAAGTTAAAGCCGTTTTATCAAAGAATCTAGGAATGAGATTCTTAGTAGACTCACTCATAATTATTAGACTATTGGATTATCCTTTAAGGAGTTTTACGAGTAGAAGCAAATCATGCATACTAAAACGATAAATTGGATTTGGTAGTACAGAAACCTATGATGTTAAACTACGACTATCCAATGTATAGACCTCCTTCTGAAGCTAAATCTCTAATATTCCAAGTAACTCTAGGATGCTCATTTAACCAGTGTTCTTTTTGTGATATGTATAGATCAAAAGAATATTCTGAAAGGCCATGGGAGGAAATTAAGATGGAAATCGATATGATGGCTAAACAGATGCCTGATACACCGAGAATTTTTCTTGCAGATGGTGATGCATTGAACCTTCAAACTGACTATATGATAAAGATTGTAAACTATCTTTACAAAAAATTTCCTAATTTAGAACGAGTGTCATGTTATGCAATGCCAATGAATTTACTCAAAAAAACTCCTGAAGAATTAAGAAAAATGTATGAAGCTGGACTTAAAATGATGTACATAGGAATCGAGAGTGGCTCCGATATTGTATTAAAAAAAGTAACAAAAGGAGCAACATCTCAGACAATCATTAGAGCTTGTCGTAAGGCAATAGATGCAGGTTTCACTATTTCATGTATGGTTATACTTGGATTAGGTGGTAAGACCTACACTAAAGAGCACATAAGAGGAACAGCGGAGGTACTAAGCGCTGCATCCCCTCAATACTCTGCTGCACTTACCTTAATCATTGAACCTGGGGTGAAAGATGAATTCATGACAAAGTTTGGTGAACCCTTTATCCCAATTTCAGATTCAGAAGCTCTAGATGAGCTAGAGGATTTAGTTAGTAAAATTGAAACAAAGGAAGAGATTATTTTTAGAGCAAACCATGGATCCAATGCATACACTATCAAAGGAACCTTCCCACAAGACAAACAATCAATGTTAGAAAAGATTTCATGGATGAAACAACATCCAGAAGCTGTTAGACCTGAAGGTCTTCGAGGATTCTAAAAAATTATTTTCATAATTGAGCTAAAAGCGGTTTTAGATTTTCTGGTAGTTCAGGTAGTTCAGTATGGCTTTCGTTGTTTTCCAAAACTTCAGGTCCAATTCTCCTTACTTTTTGAGTTCCAATAAGAGTATCAATCCCTCTTTGAACATCTTTTTCTGAAAATACTCTCTTTAATTTTTCAATTAAAACCTCTTTATTTTCATATTTTTTTATAGCATATTGTATTAGGGTCATTTTTTCATCCTTAGATAGTTCGGCCATTTGTAGATTCATAATTTGTGCAGAATAAAAAACATTCCTTATTTCAGATTATTTTTCAAGATTTTGCTTGGAAAGAGAATTTATTCTTCCACCATACTTGTCTTTGTATAATGTTCGACATGAAGTACAACAAAAGAATCTCTCATACCGACCAAACTTCAAAACTTTTGGCTGGCTAGTTATCTCACCATCACAATAGTCACAGTTAACATTTACTGCAAGACCAGTTTGAATATGCGATTCTGGAGTTTTTATAACAGAATCTTCGGATATTTGTTTGTGAATTTTTTTATCAATCTTTTTCATATCTATGATCGGGGATACTGACTTTATCAAACCCAAGTTAACCAGCCTTTGATATCTAGACTTTATTGTTGGGGTGCTTATTGATAATTCTCTTGATATTTCTCGAAAGGATTTTCTACCATCCTTCATCAATGATTTGATTATTGCTACATCTGTTTTATCTAATTTATGAGGCAATGATTTGGTACACCTTGTTTGATATTTAATGATTAGACTTTACAAATGACAACTTAGTTATTGTGATAGAGTTTTTTGATCAATTCCTTTTTTGTTGGAACTCCTATAAACTCCAACTTGTCATCTATTACAATTCCAGGAGCAGTAAAGATTGGATATTTTTGAAGGTATTCTGGTTTTTCTGTAACATCTATAGTTGTATACAAAACCCCAAGCTCATCAAACATCTTTTCAACTATATTACAATTTGAACATGCAGGAGTTGTAAGAATTTCAACCTTCATGATTTCTCAAATTGTTCTGGATTTCTCTCAAAGGCCCATTTACAGCTTGCACAACAAAAATAGAATTTCCTACCGTTATAGTCTAAAGAATCATGTTTTTCATCAACTTCCATGCCACAAACAGGATCTTTCATACAGTAACCTTTGCCTCCCTTTTATTTGCAAAATACCATGCTATTGGAAAGACAATTAATCCAGAAAATATTATTGGGATGATCTCCTGTGGTATGACAAAATCAAACATTTTTTGATGAATGTGTTCTCCTATATGAAATTCGACTGGAAGGCCAGTCATAGATACAAGATTATTCCAACCTATGTGTACTATTGTACTTTCATACCAATCATGTCCTCCAGGAAAACCGTTAATTATTAAAAATGAGCCAATGAAAATTAGCATCCATCCTGTAATTTTCTCAATTTTGATTCTGTTAGTGGTCAAGCCCTTTGTTGCATTAATTCCTAAGATAGCAAGTAAGGAAAATAAAATTAATGGTATTGCTCTTCCTATTCCATGTACTAGGCCAAGCGAGGAACCAATCTCTAAACTTCCACTTCCTGCAATGTATATCAAAAGCCAATAAAACATTGGATTAGGACATCCAACACCTGCATTGCCAAGTAAAACCCCCATTAGATAAGATTTTGAATATTCGCCTCTATTCTGGATAAACTTTGGAGTCCTTGAATACGATGGCATCTTTAGTGTGATTAATTTTAGTTGTGATAGTCCAAAAATGAATCCAGAGATTCCAGCTATGAGAAACATAATGGTAGAGAATTGATCAAGGGAAGTAGTTTTTCCTAAGGTTGCCACTCCTAAACCATACAAAGTTATTGTTGTTGTGAGTCCTGCACCAAAAAGCAATGCCATTGTTAAACCCTTTTTGTAACCTTTTCCCATACTTAGTGGAATTATTATGAAAACTAGTGGTAGAGTACAAGGAAGAATTATCATTGAAAGGCCAGCAACATAAGATATTATCAACCAAGAGGGATAGGAAAAATCGCTTCCAGCTTTTACAGAGATATCACTAGTTAATGAAAAGATTACACCAAGAAATATGAAAGAAAATAAGATGAATGCTGTTAAGATCCCTGATTTTTTGGCAAGTACTGATTGAGACATGATTTGAGATATTATTCCCAGATACTTAATGAATAGACTTTACAAATGTAAAAATCTAGGAAGAGGAATGGGCCCACGGGGATTTGAACCCCGGACCTTCGCCGTGTAAGGGCGACGTCATAACCGAACTGGACCATGAGCCCAGCAAAGTACCTTGTTAAAATCCATTTAAACTTTGAGAATCAGTAAAACAAAAAATTAGAAATGGGATCGTTTTCAAATCAGGTCATGGTTGGCATAACATTTTTTTGCAGTCCAATTGGTCTAGGTCATGCCGCAAGAGATTCAGCAATTGTTCAACATCTTAAAGAGATTCCAATAAAATTTGTTACAGGTGATGCTGCAGCAAAATTTCTAAAACAATTAGAATTTAACGTTGAAGACGTATACATTCCACCACAATTTGTTATCAAAAACGGTTTGTTACAAAATTCACTAAGGTGGCTCTGGAAATATTACAAATATTACAAAGACTGTAAGGATATTTCCTCAAGTATAATTAAAAATGAAAAACCTCAAGTAATTGTAAGCGATGAGGATTTTGCGTCTCTTACAGTTGCACAGGAACAAAATCTATCTTCAGTGCTAATTACAGATGTTCTAGAAACCAGATTTACAAAAGGAATTGGGTCTATAATCGAGAGAAAAATGAATCGATCTATGAAAGACATTATGAAAAAATGTGATGTTATTATTTTGCCTGAAGAGGGAATAGATGAAGATAATGTAAGACGAGTAGGTCCAATTGTAAGAACAACCAATTATTCTAGAGAGGAGTTAAGAAAGAAATTTTCTTTTAACAAAAAGACAATTGTTGTTAGTGTTGGTGGTACAGATGCAGGAAAATTTTTAATTGAAAAAACAATTGAATCTTATACCAAAATAAAAAATGATGTAGAATTGGTAATAGTTTCAGGACCATCACTGAAAAAAGATTACGGAGAAAATATTCGAAATTTGGGGTTTGTAAACAATTTACATGAAATAATATTTGCTTCGGATCTAATTGTATCTCTTGGAGGAAAATCTACAATTGATGAGTCAAAGTCATATGGAACTCCTGGTATTTTCATACCAATAAAAAATCATTTTGAACAAGAAGATAACGCCATGAGGGAGGGGTTCTCACATGAGGACGTAAATAAATTAGATTCTTTGATTTCTGAAAAACTTGGAGAAAAACGAAAGCCCAAAAGTTATGATGGAGCCAAAAAAGCGGCCGAAGTAATAAAAGATATCTTTCCAAAATGAAATTTAGATTTTATCAATTAATACCAAACCAATGATTAATACAGGATTATAATTTTTTATTATAATGGATTGACTAGACTGATAGTAGCAAAATTCGGTGGTAGTGCTATTGGTGCAGATGGACTTTCAATCCCAATTATTATACAAAGAATCAATTCTTTAAAAAAAGATGCCAAGGTAATCGCAGTTTTTTCTGCACCACTCACAATACAAAATGGCATGGCTAGATCTTTGACTGACATAGTTCTAGAGCTTGGAAGAAATGCGGAAAAAGGAGAAATACCAAAACTTGATGAGCTGAAAAATGCTTATGAAAAAATTCTTGAATTAGTTAGTTCGGATTATCAAGAAGAATGCAAAAATGTAATTAATTCATTTTTAGAAAAATCAAGAATGGCCTTAGAAGATGCAAAACAAAAAGGAGTATTTGCTGATGAGATTCGTTCTAGAGCACTTGCAAATTCAGGTGAACTTCTTATGTCTCAGGTAATGAATTATATTTTCAAAAGCCAGGGAATTAGTTCTGAAGCAGTAGATTTTGAATCATGGCCTATTATTACCGATAATAACATAGAATCAACAAACTTTCTTTTATCAAAATCAATAGAAAAATTAGATCCGCTAGAAAAATTACTAAAAGAAAATGATGTTGTATCGATGGGAGGTTTTATTGGAAAGACAACTGATGGAATAATTACTACATATGAGAGAGGTGGGTCTGATAGAACTGCAATAGATCTAGGAATACTTCTTCACAAAAAATTTGAAACCACCATTGATTTTGAAAAAGATAACTCAGTAGTTTCAGCAGATCCTAAAATTGTGACTGAAGAGCTTAGTGAAATAGAACAGCTCTCATACAATGAAGCTAGACTGGCAGGTATGTTTGGTATGAAGATTTTGGATCCTATTGCTATCAAGGAAATTGTTGAACATGGAGTTGATATGCCTATCATAATTACTAATATGAAAAATCCATCAAAAATCACTACTATAAAACGAACTCCCGATAATAAAAATGGTCATCCATTAAAAATAGTTACAGGGAAGAAAAACTGTGCAATTTTAAGAATAGAAACAGAATATGTACACAAATTATTGGCATCACTAAATAATGAAAAACGGTATAATGAATTTGTTATCTTATCTCCTTTCATAAAAGATGGAATTGAATTTACAAGAATATTGTTTCTTGATGGAGATTATGTTAAACGGAATGAGAAATACATACTAGGATTTGATTCACTGGCTACAATTACATACAATCGAGGAGTAATTACTCTCATTGGTGACGAAATGTGGAGAGTTCAGCAGATTGCTTCAAAATCAAGTGCTAGAATAGGAGAGGCTGGATTAAACATATTGAATATGGATGCACAAGAAGAAACTTCAAGAATAATTATAGTGATTGAAGATTCTGGTGACAATATTGAAAAAGCAATCAAAGCAGTGCACAAAGAAAGAACAAAAATTCAGTTTGTTTAAACAATAACTAGTTTGGCGCTACGGGTTTTCACCAGTAGTGCCAAAATGGGTTTGTTCTTGGACCGTCATCTAGAATCAGTCCGGCGTTACCCAAAACACGCTTATTTTGTATTAGAAAACCAAGTAGTTAAAGCTGATCTATATAGTCTATCAAGGAAGGCCGCCAGTTAAGTACCAGAGAGCAAAACCTGCCCCTATGAGAATATACCATTTGAAGTTTCTTTTGTCCGTAAATATTCGAGGAGAGCCAAGTTCTTCATCACGTTTTGTAGAAACACGAATCTTTCGCATCTCAAAACCTTGACCAATTAATCCAAACATGACCAATCCAATAGCAAGAACTGGTATTATCCACTCCTCCATGTAATTAATAAATAGATTCGATATTTAGTTCTAGTGAAATTTTCATTTTAAAAAATCATTAAAAGAACTTGTTTATTCTTAACGTTCAAACCCATCTAGATTACAATCGAATTTTTAATTATATCAGTGACTAAAAGCTCATTCCCGTAGAGCAACAAAAAAACATTGGAAGAAAGCCTTGAAGATAAAAAGATGATTAAGTATAAAGGAAAACTTGCCAATTCTTTAAATTACTAGAATAGATTCATTTTCATATGAAGGAAGTAGGTAAAATTTGGATGAATGGAAAGCTTGTGCCATTCAAAAATGCCAAAGTGCATGTCTTAACTCATGCATTACACTATTCAACGGCAATTTTTGAGGGTATAAGATGCTATAATACTCCTAGAGGTTCGGCAATTTTTCGCTTACCAGAACATGTTGATAGATTTTTTAATTCTGCTAAAATGTATTCTATGAAAATGCAATATAACAAAAAACAAATTACAGATGCAATTATCAAGACCGTAAAAAATAGTACTTTGAAAGAATGTTACATTCGACCCATAGCTTACTATGGGTATGGTGAAATGGGCCTCACACCTACACAGAACAAGGTAGATGTTGCTATCGCCTGCTGGTCATGGAAAATGGGTGAATCGAAAGCTGGAAAATTTGCTGGAGCTAGATGTAAAATTTCAAGTTGGATAAGAATTGATTCTGCTGCACAACCAATGAAAGCAAAGGCTGCACCAAACTATTCTAACGCTGCTCTGGCTCGTGTAGAGGCACTAAATGAAGGGTATGATGAAGCTATAATGCTAAACAATCAAGGAAAAATTGCAGAGGGGAGTGCAGAAAACATTTTTGTTTTAAAAAATGACCAAATAATTACGCCCCCATTAACTGCAGGAGTTTTAGAAGGTATAACCAGAGATAGCGTTATTCAGATCATTAAGGAAAATGGCGGACAAGTAATTGAAGCGGATTTGGACAGGGAGGACCTATACGTAGCTGATGAGGTTTTTATGACAGGAACTGCAGCAGAGGTAAAATCCGTTACCACAATAGATCAGGCAACAATAGGAAATGGTAAACCTGGTAAGGTTACCAAGGCACTACAAAAATCATTCACAGATGTAACGATGGGAAGGGATGAACGATTCCTTCACTGGCTCAAATACATCTAGAACTAGGTTTTTTACTGAAAAAATACATAGACAAACGTTAATGGAATCTTGTTCTACTGGTGATTCAACCCAAGAAATATGCTGGTTTTGTAAGAAAGGAAGACATGAGGAATGTATGAGGCAAATACCAGTGGATGGAAAATCAGAAGGTCCACATGACTGTACCTTTGATACAAAATTAGTTCCTTGCAAATGTACACATTAGTAACAAATACGAGAAGAGTGAGATTGTTTTGATGGAATATGACACTAATTATTGGAACAAGTACACAAATGAGAACAAATCAAATTATAATGAAGAGTTTGCTAAATTCATCCGTGATTTAGCTACTTCTCTAAAAGCTAACAATGTTTTGGAGGTTGGGTGTAATATTGGAAATGATTTGCAAGGATTTCCCGAAAATTTTGAGGTGTATGGTTTAGACCTGAATGAGCATGCATTAGATATTGCTATACAAAGATTTCCTTCATTCAAATTTAAAAATGGTTCTATAACTGAGATGCCATATGGGGATTCCACTATGGATTTTGTTTTTACACATAATGTTCTAAATTACATACCTGAGAAAGAAATGGATAAAGCCATAAATGAATTGTATAGAGTTTCAAGAAAATACATACTAAATTGTGAATTATTTGATGAAAATGAAAGTCCAATAGATGATACTGATACTTCATGGAAAAGAAACGTGTACAAAAGATGGTTGAATTTTAAAGTGAAAATAATCAGTGACGTTGATATGCATGAAGATATAGAACCTCAGAAACCACGATTCACTTTAGTACGTAAAATTTCATAAAAGCGGGTCTAGAGGGATTTGAACCCTCGACAGCCGGATTAAGAGTCCGGTGCTCTACCTGGCTGAGCCATAGACCCCAGAATAAACAAACGTTAGAGTCGTTATTAATCTTGAGATGAAATAAAATAATTTAATTTTGAATTTTTGTCTCGATTTCGTTGTACTTTTCAAGAATTGCATTAAGTACTGTAGAAACTGGAACGTTGTTCATCTTTTTCTTTTCAGCAAGAAGTTTTTGATATGCATCAAGTGTAATGTAAACTGGGATAGAACCATTTCCTTCCAATAAACCTCTGACCTTGTATAATGCAGTTTCCATTCCTCTTTCAGCAGATTTTGCAAACTTTGCCTTGTTGATTATTGCTCCTAATGGTCCAAATGGCATTTCATAATCTACTGTCATTGTAACTTTTGTTAAGTTATCTGATAAAACTTTGAATTCATTTTTAATTTCCCATTTCTTAAATGGTCCTTTAATCATTTTTGCAGAAATTCTTTCTTCTCGTTCAAATTCAGTTGTTTCACAATCCCATTCTAGTCTTTTACCACTAAAATCAGCAATAACTCGGAAGGTTGTTCCAACTCCCATTCCATCTTTAATGTCCATAGGGATAACAGTCATGCCAACCCCTTTGTCTGTCATCTGATCAGAAACATGTTCGGGTCGTGCAAAATAGGTAAATACTGTATTAACTGGGACTTTGATATCAATAGATTTGCTAATGACAGTCAACGTTTGGTTGTTTTGTCGGTCTGAATTTAAAGCTTTTGTAAGTTTTCAGTTAAAAATTCTTTTTACAATATATTAGCTAAAAATATCTGAAGGATGAAAATGACACGGAGTCGACTAATTTTTGCTTTTATTTTTTTGATTTTATTTTCTATTTCTATAATTTATGAGGCTCATGCACATTCCATGTTTAATTCTGCAGAATCAACCATAGGAGATTTTAGAGTTCAGATCGCTACTCTTCCAGAAATTCCAAGTAATGGAGAGCCAATGCAGATTCTTTTTAGAGTTACTGACAGGGACTATGAGGAAGTGGATAGATTCACTATGGGTGTCAGAATTTTTTATAACGATATTCAGATTGATGCAATACCTCCCCAATCACATCAAGGAGGTCACTGGGAGACGGATTATGTCCTAGAAAGATCAGGTATTCATATTTTTAGAGTTGATCTGTATGATGTTGCAAAAGATGGTGGGGTTTTAACTTATATCTTTAATATCAGCACTCAAAATCCATTTGGATATGCCTTCATATTTTCAATAGCTGCCGGTTCCAT
>Ga0209324_10002609_pt1 | contig 12345 bp, 13 predicted proteins | sample Rifsed19ft3_FD_184015 | JGI IMG/M metagenome (GOLD analysis project Ga0209324, IMG submission 184015) | Soil microbial communities from Rifle, Colorado, USA - sediment 19ft 3 (version 2) | ecosystem: Environmental > Terrestrial > Deep subsurface > Rock core/Sediment | place: Rifle, Colorado...
CGGAACAACGCAAATTAGCCCAGCATGGAAAAATAGTGATGGCTGGCAGAGATATTAGCACGGTAGTTTTGCCCTGGGCGGAATTAAAGATTTTCCTCACTGCTTCCACTGAAGAAAGAGCTAAACGCCGCTATAAAGAACTATTAAAACGAGGGCAAAATTCAAGCTTAGAAGCTGCTCTTGCCGATTTAAAGAAACGAGACGAAATAGATATCCATCGTACTATCTCGCCGCTTAAACCGGCTGAGGATGCCATAATTATCGATACGGAAAACTCTAGCCTGGAGCAGGTTGTAGATAAAATATATACTCTGGCGGTAAATCTATGACCCTATCTCAAAAGCTCCTCCTAGCTATATGCAGACCTTTGCTCAATATTCTTTTCTCCTGGAAAGTTGAAGGAAGAGAAAATATACCATTAACTGGTCCACTGGTTTTGATAACCAACCATGTTCATCTCCTCGACCCATTCTTCCTCCTATTTAGCTCTCCGCGATGGATTAATTTCATGGCAAAAGAGGAACTCTTTCGTTCCCCCTTTTTGAGACCTTGGCTTCGCTGGGCTGGAGCCTTGTCTATACACCGTGGAGGGAGTGTTAGAGAGAAACAAAAGATACTTAAGAACGCCAGAAATGCATTGGAAAGGGGACTAATCCTGGGAATGTTCCCTGAGGGCGGTAGAAGTCACGACGGCAAACTCAGAAAAGGCAAAACTGGCTCCGCGGTTATAGCCTCAAAAACAAATGTTCCTCTTCTTCCTGTCGGCATCGTCGGCACGGACAAGATTAAGGGCATAAGCTGGCTATGGAAACGCCCTCGCATAGCTGTCAACATTGGCAAGCCCTTTAAGCTGCCTCCAACCTCCGGCAGGATGAGCAAGTCACAAATGCAATTATTGACCACACAACTAATGAAGGAAATCGCCGCTCTTTTGCCACCCGAATATCAAGGTGACTATGCAAAACATGAAGATTGAGAAGGCTGAGAAGCTGGGCCTATGCTTTGGCGTCCGACGGGCCATCAAGCTGTTGAAAGAAGCAGCTAATAAATATGGAGAAATAGAAACACTGGGACCGGTAGCACACAATCGCCAGCTAGTGGAAGCACTGGCTAACATCGGAATAAAGCCGATAAATCATATCAACCAGGCTCAAGGCAGTATCTTAGCTATCACCACTCATGGTATAAGCCCGGCGATATTGTCTGAGATCAAAGCCCGTCACATTCATACTCTTGACACTACTTGTCCCATAGTCCGCAAGGCCCAAAACACAGCCAGGGAATTAGCCGAGGCTGGTTTCGACGTCATCATATTTGGAGAAGCAGAGCACTCTGAGGTCAAAGGACTGCTAGGTTGGACAGGAGACAAAGGTATAGCTGCCCTCGACATCAAACAAATAGATATTTCGGGAAAATCACTATCACGCCTGGGCATTATCTCCCAGACAACCCAAACTCAATCTGCCTTTATCGAATTTACAAGGCAGCTTATGGATGGGATTGGGCTTAAGATTGAAGAAATGCGCCTCATGAATACTTTATGTAAAGTAACACAGGGTCAACAAGAAGCTGCCATAAGATTAGCTCGCAAGTGTCAACTCATGATAGTGATAGGCGGAAGTAATAGTGCCAATGCCAGGCACCTTGTTGAAATATGTTCCCCTTTAGTGGAAACTCATTTTGTAGAAACAGCAGAAGAGGTCGACCATTCCTGGTTCGTGGGTAAACACAACATCGGTATTACTGCAGGAGCATCCACTCCAGATGAAGCTGTAGAGGAATTAATAGCCAAGCTAAGGTCTCTATAATCTTTAGCCAAGCTTGTCGGTCAGCCTCTTGCCGCCAATAAGGTGAAGGTGAGTCACCACTTGTCCCCCATCAGGGCCACAATTTATCACTAAACGATAACCCTTCTTGGCTATGCCCTCCTTCTCAGCCAACTTCTTAGCTACGAGTATGAGGCGCCCGACAAGCTTCTGCTGTCCCTCTGCAAGTTCGACCAAAGATGTAATATGAGTTTTAGGTATAATGAGCACGTGTATAGGTGCTTGAGGTGAGATATCTCTGAAGGCTAGAAAGTCTTCATCTTGATAAACTATGTCGCTAGGCACTTCACCAGCAACGATTCGACAGAAAATACATCCCACTGCCATAACCTAACTTCTTTAACATATTACACCTTCCTCTCGCAAATTCTCAATCTCTTTCCCAATCGATTAATTGCCCATTAGAAACTACTTAAGCAAACGTTTGCATTTTTCACCTAAATATGATAAATTACAATACAAAGAATTTAAACTAAAGGTGGGGGGTACCCACCTTATTTATTAAATGTAGGAAATTAAATAGCGAAGAGAAGATGAAAACAGAGCTTAAGGCCGCTATTACTCAGCTTTCGGCTGAGAGGAACTTACCTAAAGAAGTGGTCCTGGCTGCCCTGGAATCAGCACTAGCCTCGGCATATAAAAAGGACATATCCGCTCTGGAACAAGACGTTGTGGTAAAAGTTGACCCCAATGCCGGCGAAATTCATTTCTATATGCAAAAAACCGTAGTCGAGTCGGTTACCAATCCAGATCATGAAATCTCCATCAAAGAAGCCCGAAAACTACGAGCCACAGCACAAGTTGGAGATGTAATAAACATAGAATGCACACCCAAGAATATTGGCCGTATTGCTGTTCAAGCAGCAAAACAAGTCGTTCTACAGCGATTGCGGGAAGCAGAACACCGCCTTATTTATGAAGAGTTCGCCGATAAAGAAGGAAGGGTTGTTACTGGAACAATTCAATTCACCGAACCTAAACGAATTTATGTCAGACTGAATAGAATAGAGGCGATACTTCCTTCGAGTGAACAGGTCCCTAGTGAACATTATTATAGAGGGCAGCGACTTAAATTTTATCTTCTTGAGATGGGCCAGGGAGGCAAAGAGCCTCAAATAATAGTTTCTCGCTCTCATCCCAACCTGATACGTCGCCTCTTTGAGCTAGAGATCCCTGAAGTTCACAACGGAATTGTAGAGTTAAAAGCCATAGCTCGCGAAGCTGGACATCGAAGTAAAGTGGCGGTGTCAACTACTCAAGAAAACGTTGACCCTGTAGGTTGTTGTCTTGGCCCTCGAGGCATCAGACTCCAAAGCATAATTAATGAACTGAAGGGCGAAAAAATAGATGTAATCCAGTGGCATGCCGACCCTGCGGTGTTTATCTCCAACGCCCTTAGCCCAGCTCAAGTAGCAAGCATCAACATCAATGAAGCAAGGAACGCAGCCACTGTGGTTGTCCCTGATAAGCAACTCTCTTTAGCGATAGGCAAAGAGGGACAGAATGCCAGGCTAGCAGCAAAACTCACAGGTTGGCGGATTGATATCAAGAGCGTATCTGCTATTGAGGCGGAAAGGCCTGTCCCGATTTCATCGGGACAAGAACCAGAAACAGCAGCGGAAGCCATTTCCCCCGAAGTTATGGAAGGAGAGCCACTCGAAGCAGAGCTAGCTGAGGAGATTAGAGTAGAAGAGTCGGTTGAATTACCAGGCATTCCAGAAGCTCCACCTGAGAAGCCTGAAGAAAAACAGATTCGCTTTGCTGAAGATATTTTAGTGAGGGCGTTAAAAGCGAAAATACCAGACAAGGAAAAAAACGGAGTTAAAGGAAAAAGAAAGGGAAAGGTGATAAAGTATAAAAAGCAAGATGAGCATTTTGTAGATGATGGGACCGAAGAGTAAGCATCTACCTCAGCGTACTTGTATAGCTTGTCAACAGACTAAGGAAAAGAAAGCCTTGATTCGCTTAGTGCGTACTGATAATGGAGTTGCTGAGGTAGATGTATTCGAAAAGAAGCCGGGCAGGGGTGCTTACTTATGCCCTAAGCAAGTGTGTTGGGAATTGGCGCTAAAGAAAAATCGTTTAGACCATGCTTTGCGAACAAAGCTTAGTGAGGACAATCGCCAAATTTTAATTGAGTATATCCATAAACTCTTGGAGGAAAGCTAAATTTGGATGACAACAGACCGAGATTGAAGGAAGACTTGCCCAAAGTTGAGCTCCCGCCTTCCATAACCGTGAGGCAGCTGGCTGATATATTAAAAGTCGAGCCTGTAAAAATAATCAAACAACTCATGCGCAAAGGCATCATGGCCAATATTAACCAGCCCCTCGATTTTAATACCGCAAGCATAACAGCTGCAGACCTCGGCTATGTCGTTAAAGCTGCAAAAGAGCGTAAAACTGTATCTGCCCGAAAGGCAAAAGGGAAGGAAAAACTGTCAGTTCGCCCTCCAGTGGTTACTGTCATGGGACATGTTGACCACGGCAAAACTACACTCCTTGATGTCATCAGAAAGACTAATGTAACTGCTCACGAGGCAGGAGAAATTACCCAACATATTGGTGCCTACCAGGCCTTGGTGGATGGACGTAAAATCACCTTTTTGGATACACCGGGACACGAGGCCTTCACCGCCATGAGAGCCCGAGGGGCACGAGTAACTGATATTGTAATTTTGGTGGTTGCCGCTGATGACGGTGTTATGCCCCAGACTGTGGAAGCTATAGATCATGCCAAAGCTGCCAAGGTGCCCGTAGTAGTTGCCATCAACAAGATTGATAAACCTGACGCTAATCCCGAACGTGTAAAACAGCAGCTTGCCGATTTGGGTTTGGTTATCGAGGATTGGGGTGGAGATACTGTTTGTGTACCCATATCAGCCAAGAAAGGGCAAGGAATACCGGATTTATTGGAAAACCTATTCTTAGTGGCTGACATATTAGAACTAAAAGCTGATCCTGATAGCGCCGCAGAAGGAGTAGTCATTGAGGCTGAGTTAGACAAAAGTAAAGGCCCTTTAGCTACCCTTCTTGTCCAGAAGGGCACCCTTAAACGAGGCGATGTTGTGGTAGCTGGCAGTGCTTGGGGAAAAATAAAAGCCATGTTTGATAATGCCGGAAAGCAAATCCACAAAGCTGAACCATCCACTCCAGTGGAAGTCCTCGGCTTAAATGGGGTGGCAATATCCGGAGACCTTTTTATTGTGCTTCCCGATGAGCATGAAGCACGAAGCGTTGCTGAAAAACAAAAATATCCTAGACCACGTCCCACCCTGAGTTTGAGTGCTCTTTCCAGCCAAATAAGTGACGGGCAAATAAAAGAACTCAACATAGTTTTGAAGACAGATGTCGAGGGCAGCATTGAACCCATAAAAACTTCCATAGAAAGGTTGGGCACCGAGAAGACAAAAACTAGACTCATACATGCTGCTAGCGGCAGTATCACCGAGAGTGATGTGCTTTTAGCCTCAGCCTCAAACGGCATTATCATCGGTTTTAACACTCCTACCTCACCGGGAGCAACACAGTTAGCTAATGCGGAAGCGGTGGGCATCCAACACTATGATGTAATCTACAAGCTAATAGAAGACGTAGACAAGACATTAAAGGGGATGCTTGAGCCGACTTACGCTGAAGTGCTCAGCGGGCGTGCTGAAGTAAAGGCTGTCTTCCCCAGCAGCAAACTGGGGAAAATAGCTGGAATCTACGTTAAGGAAGGGAAGGTATGGAGGGATGCTCAAGTCAAAATATCACGCCAAAATAAAGTTATTTGTAACTCTCGAGTCTCCAGCTTAAAGCGTTTTAAAGAGGACGTCACTGAAGTCTCCGCTGGCTTCGAATGTGGCTTAGGGATAGAGGAGTTTGTCGATTTTCAGATTGGCGATATCATTGAATTTTATCGACAGGAAAGAATAGGCTAATTATACTGCCTGGGTAGGAGATTCGAATGAGCAGGCGAAGTGAACGAACAAGTAAACTGATCCAGCGAGAAATCAGCGAACTGCTTGAGCGTGAGGTTAATGACCCCAGATTGAGCAAACTTATTTCAGTAACAGAAGTCACGCTTTCACCCGATCTTAAGCATGCCAAGATATTTGTCAGCGCCTTGGGCAGCGAAATAAATAATAAAGAAGATATACTAGATGGTTTTAACAAAGCTACAGGATTCTTACGCAGGGAACTTGCGGCACACTTAAAATTAAAATATACACCACAACTCAGCTTTCATTATGATGATTCCATTGAGCGAGGAGCAAGATTACTCAAATTGATCGGGGAACTAAGCACTGATGAAGATGATAAAGTTAGCTCCCGTACTAGTTTTCGCACTCGCAAAGAACAAAGGAGGTAAAAATGGGAACAATAAACGTAGCCATCATAGGTGTTGGTAATTGTGCCTCTTCCTTGGTGCAAGGAGTCCATTACTACAAGGATGCTAAGGAAGATGAATTTGTCCCCGGTTTAATGCATGCCAACCTGGGGGGCTACCATATATCTGATATCAACTTCGTGGCTGCCTTTGATATTGATAAAAACAAAGTAGGCAAGGATTTAGCTGAGGCTATTTTCACCAAACCAAACAACACATTTAAATTTTGTGATGTGCCCAAGACAGGCATCCGAGTTGAGCGAGGCATGACCCACGATGGACTGGGCAAGTACCTGTCTCAAATTATCACCAAGGCGCCAGGCCCGACTGCCAATATCGTAGAGATACTCAAGAAGACGGAAACCGACGTGGTAATTAATTATCTGCCTGTGGGAAGCGAGGAGGCAACTAAATGGTATGTAGAACAAGTGCTAACTGCTGGCTGCGGCTTCATCAATTGCATGCCTGTTTTTATTGGCCGTGAAAGATATTGGCAAGGCAGATTTGCTGAGCGGGGGTTGCCTGTCATTGGTGATGATATTAAGTCCCAGGTAGGCGCTACAATTACTCACAGAATATTAACCAAACTTTTTCGTGACCGCGGCGTTAAACTAGAACGAACTTACCAGCTAAATTTTGGCGGCAATACTGATTTCTTAAATATGCTAGAACGAGAGCGCTTGGAGTCTAAGAAGATTTCCAAGACAAATGCTGTTACATCACAGCTAGATTACGATATCGGTCACGACAACATTCATATCGGTCCCAGCGACTACGTGCCCTGGCTAGCTGACCGCAAATTTTGTTACCTGCAGATGGAAGGTCGTACCTTCGGCGATGTACCTCTAAAGCTAGAACTGAAGCTGGAGGTATGGGATAGCCCAAACTCAGCCGGGGTGGTCATCGATGCCATAAGATGCTGTAAACTAGCCCTGGACCGTGGCTTAAGCGGGACCATAGTGGGGCCTTCAGCTTATTTCATGAAATCTCCGCCAATTCAGTATTCTGATGAGGAAGCCCATCTAAGAACTGAAGCATTCATTGCAGGACAAGAACAAGAAGGTCCCATCTCTCTGCCTGAGTTAGAGCCGGTTGAAATTGAGGGATAAGCTGTTTTTGTGCCCAAAATGCTGACCTCAAACAACGGAGCTTAAAAATAAATCTATATGTGACCTTAGTTACTGGAGCTTACTACGTTTGCGAAAGGTAGCAAGTTGTTCGAAGTTTCCCTCTCCACCATGTGGGCTAAGAGTAGATTTAGCCACATGGCAGGATTTGCCGCCAAAGCTAAAGAATTGGGCTTTACCCACATAGAAGCAAATACCTCAATTTCCCCAAGAATGCTTAGCGAGCTTCTCAAGACCTCAATTCCTATTTCCAGCATTCATTCCCCCTGTCCAGCGGTATTGTCATCCAGAGGAATCCCCATAAATAGCCTTTCCTTAAGTTCTCTGGACGAGAGCGAACGAACTGAAGCTGTTAGCTTTACCAAGCAAACGATAGACCTTGCGGCAAATGTGAGGGCCAGGGCTGTTGTCCTTCACATGGGTGAAGTGCCAATTGGCCTGAGTTTGCAAGATAGGCTGCATGAGCTTCACGACGGAGGCTGCGCGCAAACCAAAGAATATAGCCAGGCTAAAGAAAAGCTAATTTATCAGCGCATTTCCCAAGCTCTTCCTTACCTTGATGCCGCGAGAAAAAGTCTTCAAGAACTTAGTGAACATAGCCGGCAAAAGGGTATAATGCTGGGACTTGAGACCAGATTCCATCTTCACGAGATCCCAAATATGGACGAAATGGCAGAGCTACTTAACGAAGTACCAGAAAGCCTGGTGGGCTACTGGCATGACGTAGGGCATGCTGAAGTGCAACAACAGCTTGGATTTAGCTTGCATGAAGAATGGCTTTCACGGTTCCAAGACAGGATGGTCGGCATCCATTTGCACGACATTCTGGGCATTTCCGACCACCATGCCCCAGGAAAGGGAAACATGAATTGGGAAATGGTGGCCAAATATTTACCTCCGGGAATAGTAAAAGTTTGCGAAATCGGCGAGTGGAATGACGAAGAGCAAATGCAAGGAGTAGTCAAATTTCTTCAAAAAAAGGGTATACTAAACTAGCTGGAAGAACTGAATGAATTTAATAGCTATTCGACGGAATTTAGCCTATCGGATTACCAATCCCATAATCGGGATTTTGAGTAAAAGCGGGATAACGCCCAATGCTCTTACCATTATCAACCTGGCTCTGAATATAGTCGCGGCCTATGTTATCGCTACTGGGCACTTTCTGCTTGGCGGGGGGTTAGTCTTAGTTGCAGGCTTATTTGACCTCCTTGACGGAGCCTTAGCTCGCTTCAGCAAGCAAACTACAAAGTTTGGCGCCATTCTGGATTCCACAGTTGACCGCATTTCTGAAGCTGCGGTACTCTGTGGTCTGTTGATTTGGTATGCACCACAAGAAGGCGCCAGTTTAAAAATCGTACTTATTTTCGTTGTTTTAATTGGTTCCTTCCTGGTCAGCTATATAAGAGCCAGGGCAGAAGGACTCGGCTGGCAATGTCAGGTTGGCTTGTTTACTAGAGCAGAACGGGTTATAGTATTAGCAATAGGTTTGTTGATAAATCAGATTTTTATTGCTTTATGTGTTCTGGTAGTCTTTGTCTTTATCACTGTAGTTCAAAGGTTACTTTACCTATGGAAGCAAGGAAAGATTAAAGGTGATTAAGTGGCTGTTATAGCTATTGTGGGAGGGCAGTGGGGTGACGAAGGTAAAGGAAAGATAATTGATCTCTTAGCTGAGAAAGCGAAGATAGTAGCTCGTTTCTCCGGAGGAGATAATGCTGGTCATACTGTGATCAACCCTTATGGCGAGTTTCGGCTGCATCTTGTCCCTTCGGGCATTTTTAACCCCCAGGTAACTTGCATTATTGGCAATGGCGTAGCTATTAACCCAGCAGTGCTTCTCGGAGAAGTAGACGACCTGCACAATCATGGTGTCGATACAAGTCGCCTTTTTATTAGTGACCGTGCTCACTTGATCATGCCCTATCACACCCTCCTCGACAAACTGGAAGAAGAAAGGCGCAGTAAAGGAGCATTGGGTACCACACTCAGAGGAATCGGTCCTGTCTTTGCTGATAAAGTAGCGCGCGTGGGAATTCGTGCTGGAGATTTACTGGATAAGGATGCATTTCTGAGCCGCTTGAAGTCGGCTCTGGAACTCAAAAATATTATCCTGACCAAAGTGTACCAAGCTTCGCCTCTATCACTGGAGGAGATCTATCAACAATACTGTCATTATGGGGAGCGGCTTATCCCTTTCATCCGAGAAACTAGTTCCATAATTCGCGAAGCGGCGACAAAAGGAGAGCCTGTTTTATTAGAAGGTGCCCAGGGAGCTTTACTTGACCCTGACTTTGGCACCTACCCCTATGTGACCTCTTCTTCACCGTTGGCCGGGGCAAGCTGTATTGGAGTAGGCTTGGGCCCGAGGCAAATCGATCGAGTGTTAGGTGTGTTTAAAGCATATAGCACTAGAGTCGGAGCCGGACCTATGCCCACAGAACTCAAAGACGAAATTGGTGACTTTATTCGAGAAAAGGCTCATGAGTATGGTGCTACCACGGGAAGGCCACGAAGATGCGGTTGGTTTGATGCTGTGGCAGGTCGTTTCAGCGTTCAAATAAATGGTCTCAGTGATATAGCTCTAACTCACCCCGATATCTACGATGGTTTCTCCTCAATTAAAATATGCACCGCTTACAAATTTAATGACGAAGTCCTAACTTCTTTCCCCAGAGATGTAGCTATATTGGGAAAATGCCAACCTGTTTACGAAGAATTGGATGGCTGGCAAGAATCAATAAGTGGAATTCGAAATTTTAAAAAGCTGCCGGTGAGAGCCCGCAATTATATGTCCCGACTTGAAGACCTCCTGTCCTGTCCCATCAGCCTCGTTTCCGTAGGACCAGATAGGAGGCAAATAATATTGGGTAAAGACCTCTTCAACCGCTAACCATCAGCCCTTGGGAATAGGCAAATCTATCTTATAGTTCTTTAGTGTCGCCTGTATAAGAGCGGCTGACTTCTCATCAGGCTCCATTAGAGGCAAGCGAGGTTTACCCACTGGAAAACCTACATAATTCAGAGCCCACTTGACAGGTATAGGATTGGAAACGATGAACAGGGCATTTACCAGAGGTAATAAGTGTCGGTGGACCTTGGCTGCTTCTTGAGTTTTACCGTTAAGGAACTTATCTATCATGTCCTTTATCTGGATACCTACCAGATGAGAGGCGACACTAATCACGCCATAACCGCCCAAAGCGAGTATGGGGAAGGTATCACTATCATTGCCACTGTAAACTAAGAAATCTTTCCTGGTTCCCTGAATAATCTCAGCTATCTGCCCAAGATTGCCACTGGCTTCCTTCACGCCCACAATATTATCAATTTGGCTCAGCTTGATTACCGTATCGGCAGCGAGGTTGGTAACCGTGCGTGATGGCACATTATAGAGAATGCAAGGCAAGGTAGTATGCTGAGCGATGGCTTTAAAATGCTCCCACAAGCCTTGCTGGGTTGGTCGATTGTAATAGGGAACTACCAAGAGACAAGCATCAACACCAGTTTTCTCTGTTTCCTTAGTTAATTCTTGGCTTTCTTTTGTATTATAGCTGCCTGTGCCAGCTACTACTGTTCCACGGTCACCCAACGCTGATTTCGTTTCAGCGAAAAGCCGTAGTTTCTCTTCCCGACTCAGGGTAGGAACCTCACCAGTGGTACCTGAGACCACCACCCCATCACTACCCGAATCCAGTAAAGCTAATGCTAGCCTCTTAGCTTGTTGATAATCAACCTTGCCCCGAGCATCAAAAGGCGTAACCATGGCCGTTAATAAGCGACCCAGCCTCCCCGATTTCATCGGGGTCAAAGAGTTTTTAGAAACCTTTGGCTTATTCATAAACTAGCTAAACGCTCCTTAAGGCCTATCCAACCCCTCTTTATCCCCTCCTCAGCAATTTGTACAGCATTTAGCGCTGCCCCTTTACGCAGATTATCAGCCACTATCCACATAACAAGTCCGTTGGGATGCGAGATATCTTTTCTAATTCGACCTACAAATACATGATCTGACCCACTAGCAGCCCAAGGTTGAGGATAAAAACTGACAGTAGGGTCATCAAGTACCCTGACTCCAGGAGCTTGAGCCAGAATCCTCCTTGCTTCCTCAGGGGTGATGGGCGAACTGAATTCTACATTAATCGCTTCACTATGCCCAAAGTAAACAGGAACTCGGACGCAAGTAGCCGAAATAGCTATGTTATCACCATGTAATATCTTCCGCGCTTCTTCCACTATTTTCAGTTCTTCTCTAGTATACCCATTATCTAGAAAGACATCGATTTCTGGCAGCACATTAAAGGCTATTTGGTGAGAATAGATGTGAGGACAAATACTACGCCCTTCCAAAGCTAACCGCGATTGGTTTGCCAGTTCTTGCAGGGCAGCAGTGCCACTGCTTGATACTGCCTGGTAGGTGCTTACCACAATTCGCTTTATGGGATTGAGCCTGTGCAAGGGATAAAGCGCTACCACCATTTGGATTGTAGAGCAACTCGGACTGGCAATTATCCCCTTATGCCATTCTATATCCTCAGGATTGACCTCTGGGACTACTAGAGGCACTGCCGAGTCCATCCTGAAAGCAGTACTATTATCGATGACCACTGTTCCAGCTTCAACAGCCCAAGGCGCTAACCTCCGACTAATATCAGTTCCAGCGGAGAAAAAGGCAATATCAACATCGCGAAACGCCTCCGGGCTCGCTTTCCTAACTTCAATTCTTCGATGATTAAAGAGGAGTTTCACATCAGAAGAATGCTCAGGGACTACTAAGCAGATAGAAGCTATGGGGAATTTATGCTGCTCAAATATCTTAATAATTTCTTGCCCGACAATATCGGTAGCGCCAATAATAGCTACATCGAACCTTTCCATGGCTTTCCCTACAGCTCCGATGAAAATCGGAGCAAGGCATCCAACCCGTAAGTTAGCCCTTTGCGTTTTGTCACTTCTTTAATCGCTAGAATAACACCAGGCAGGTAACACTCCCGACTTATAGTATTGTGACGTAAGCTTA
>Ga0209324_10002611_pt1 | contig 12341 bp, 15 predicted proteins | sample Rifsed19ft3_FD_184015 | JGI IMG/M metagenome (GOLD analysis project Ga0209324, IMG submission 184015) | Soil microbial communities from Rifle, Colorado, USA - sediment 19ft 3 (version 2) | ecosystem: Environmental > Terrestrial > Deep subsurface > Rock core/Sediment | place: Rifle, Colorado...
CCCGCCGAGCCGGCGGCGCCGGCGAAGAGGTCCACGATGAACAGGCTACCGTCAGGTACGTCAGAGGGGTCGGTCCACGTCTCGTTGGCCTGCAGCGTGACGCCCGCAAACGTAGTCCCCAACCGCGTGCTCGACGGATGGACGTAACCAAAGCGAGCGTAGTAGCCAGTGTCCGATCCGGTGCCGACGGGTGCAGCTGGCCCCGTGGCTCCCGTTGGCCCCGCCGGTCCGGTGGGCCCCGTTGCACCGGGGTTGCTCGCCCCCGTCTCTCCCTTCGGCCCCCGCAAGGGCGGCGCCGGCTTGCGGAGCGAGTGTCCGGGCGGAACCTTGGGCAGGCCCGGGGCGACCTTGCCCGGCGCGAGCGCCCGCCGGCGCGACTGGAACGAGCTCGTCATCAGGGCTCCGGATCGGGGTCGGAGATGTCGATCACGAGTTCGAGCTCACTCTCGTCGATGTCGGTGAGGGTGCCCTCGGCCTCGATGTGCTCGATGAGGCCCGCGTCCTCGGTCGTCGCGAGCCCGAACGTGCAGCAAGTAGTGAACTCGAGCGCGTGCACGGACAGAGCCCGCTCGTCGGCGACGCCGCCGATGTTGCGCGTCGCGCGCGGAAAGACACTGATGACCACTCCGGCGGTCTCCAGCGCCTCGCGCACCGAGACCTTGCGCAGCCCCAGGCGGAGCTGTTCAATGAGCCAGAGCGCGTCCCGGTCGCCGCTGTCGTAGCTGGACTCCGTCTTGACCTGGATCGTCACCACCGCCATCGATTCGAGCGTCTGCTCGCCGCCCGTGGAGAGCGCCGAATCGCGGTCATCGAACACGGCGCTCACGACCGAGAGCAGCACGCGCAGCCCCGCGTGCGGCCGGGGCCCGTCCTCCCAGGCGACGCCCGTCACGGCGAGCACCGCGGGCGGAATGGCGGCCTCGATGGCCGCGACGACCGCGGCGCGCAGGCCGAGCCAGTCGGTCATTCGAGCCGGCCCCTGCCGCGCACGGCGGCCCGGAGCTGGCCCCGGTCGATCAGGGGCTTGCTCGAGCCCTTCCTTCGCTTGGTGCTCTCGGCGAGCGGCGGGGCGATGCCGCGCGCGATGCGCTTGCGGACGCTGCCCTCGAAGGCCAGAGCGATCCGCTCGCTCGCCTTCTCGGCCGTGAGCTTGCCGGCCACCACGAGCGCCATCTGCGACTCGAGCGTCTGGCGGATGAAGTCCTGTGACTCGTCGAACCAGGCCCGAATGAAGCTGCGCTGCGGGATGCCCGGGTGCTCATACACGCTCGCTGACCCGTCGGCGGCGAAACGCATCACCTCGAACGGCCCGACGCCGAACTCGTGGAAGCTGCCCACGTCGACCACCGTGAGCGGCCCCGCCGGGGCGTCATTGGCCACGTGCTGCTGCGCCCCATCGTCGCCGTGCACCCCCACGGTGACCAGGAGCCGCCGCTTCGGCAGCGGGTCAGGGGCGCGCCGTCGCTCCGTGATGGCCACGGCGCTTCACCCGCACCCGTCGGTAGATCCCATCCGGTCCGCGCTCACGCCGTTCGCCTCGGCCATGGCCCGCAAGCGCACGCCGTAGGTGGAGCTGAACGCGTTGTCGACGCCCTTGGGCACCATGCGCGCGTCGCGCCCCCAGGGAGATTGCGCCAGCGCGTCGGCGAGCTTCAGCATCACGGCCAGATCGCGGCTGTCGCCGAAGCTGTCGGAGACTTCGAGCTCCACGAGGGCGAGCTGCGCCTCGAGCATGGGGTCGCCCGCTTTGAGGAACTCCGGAAAACACACGAGAAAGCTCGCCACGCTAACAGCCACGCGCAGCGCCTCCCAGCGCTCGGGTCTTACGCCCCGGGGTTGAGATCCTGGTAGACGATGCCGCTCGAATCCAAGATGCGCACCCCGCCCGTGACGAGCGAAGCGTTGGCCTCGAAGCCGCGGGTGACTTCGCGCACCTGGTCGACGCCGTACTCCTTGCCCGTGATGCGCGCGGCGACGTTCTTGTCGCTCGCGTTCAGGTACGCGATGCGCGGCCCCGTGGCGACGGTGCCGATGGCGGCGAAGCGGTCCCAGACGATGATGCGACCCGGGCGACCGAGCCGCTTCGCCCATTCCTGCTCGAACGTCTGAAGCACGTTGGCCGCGTACCCTGCCGGCCGCAGGCGATTGAGCGCGTTGTACTCGTCGAGGGGCATGACGATGGTGTCGGCGTTGTGCTTCTCCTTCGACCGCGTGTAGACGGCCGAGAGCCCGTTGTGCAGGTCGTCGAGCACGAGCGCGAAGTCGGCCGCTACGGCGTCCTGCCAGGCGGAGTCTCCGCCGGCCTTGTTGATGCCGGTGAGGACGCCGTCGGTGATCACGTTGGCGTCGTTACCGAGGCCCGTCAGGCCGAGGCCCATGTCGCGCGCGCCGCCGCTGCCGTACTGGCTGCCCACGAGACCCGTCGCAATCAGCGCGTCGAGGAACTCCTCGGCCGCTTGCGCCTGCGCCATCGCGCGCTCGGTCTGCGGGTTGATGCCGGTCACGGCAGCGCGGATGAGCTCGCGGTTCCAGTATTTATAGCCGTTGACGATCTCGAACACTCGGCCCGTGGCCGTGTCCCGGCTGAAGTCGGCCGTGACGATGTCCTGTCGGCCCACCTGCGAAGCAAGCTGGACCGAGCCCGTGCCGGTGACCTTGCTCACTTCCCAGCGCTCCGCCCAGTCCGGGATCGGCTCGGACTGCAGCACGGTCGCGTATTTCAGCGGCCGGTAGTGCTCGCGCACGAACTCGAGCACGTAGTTCAGGTCGCGCGCGAGCGGGACGGCGCTGTCAGAGCGGACGCCGCGGGCGAAGTCCATTTGCCCCGCTTGCTGCATCGACTGTGCCCAGCCGAGATCGATGAGCCCATCGGCGTCGAGTCGCAGCACGGTACCGCCGCCGCTCGACGCCCCGCCCGCGCCGTCGCTGAACCCGAGGTCGACTGTAGTAACTTCCACTGTTCGCTTCCCTTTCAGGCCGGAGTCTCGGGCTGGCTCAGTTCGCCTTGTTCAGGCGGATCTCGACGAGGCCCGCGCCCGTGCGGGAGTGATCGAAGAAGCAGCCCGGAATCGCAGCCGCCTTCTGGTTGTCGACCACGGTGTAGAGCGCGAGGGCCGCGGCCGTCGGGGCGGAGAGCTCCACGACGTCGATGCGGTTACCCACCACCAGCGTGACGGTGCACTCGGTCGTGCCCGCTGCGCTGTAGTTGGCGCTCGCGTCGATCGCCGCCACGAGGCCTGCAACAATCTCCGCGGCGCTCGCCGAGCCGTCGGTGTCGTAGGAGAACTTCTCCTTGAGGACGCCGTTGAAGAGCTCCACGGAGTACTGGCCTTCGACCGTGGAGGTGGTGTCGATGACCACGGTGCCGCCGCTGTTGGCGCGCACCTTGCCGAGCACGGTGTTGCTCCCGCCGTCGCTCGTGTGGCGGGCAAACACGGGCTGGTTGGCCACCACCGTGCCCTCGGCCAGCACGTTCATATGCCCGGCCTCCATCAGCGCCACGGCCTCGTTGTCGGCGTAGTGATGGGTGGCGTCGAAGTCCTCGCTCATGGGGCGGAAGACGCTGAAGCCCACGCCGGCCGCCACGAGAGCTGCCGTGGTGGGCGACACGCACTCCTGCCCCGCCGTGCCCGACGGCGCGAGCAAGAGCCCTTCGGCGACGCCGGCGGCCTGGTTGAGCGCGCGGGTCGAGACGAACGCGCCGAGCCGGCTGATGCAACCGGCCTGGGCGAGACCGAGGGTCTCTTGGGGCGTGAGGAGGGACGTCATGGGGGTTTACTTTGCTCCTGCGGCGGGTGCCCCGAACGAGGCGTTGAAGGCGTCCGCGCGCTTGTCCGCGCGCTTTTTGGTCTGGGTGCCACCCGACGAGTCCAGGATGGGCGAGGGCGTGTGCAACGCCGGCGGCGCCTTGCCGGCCTGGTCGAGCTTGATCTTGAGGTGCGCGGCGACGTAGCCCGCGCGCTCGGGGTCGCTCGAGAGCTTGGCGGCCTCCGCCATCACGGCGGGCCCGACCGCGTCGGCGCGCACCTGGTCGCGGCTCTTGCCCGTGAAGTCGTACGGCTTACCGTCGACCTTAGGCAGCGCGGGCAGCATGCTCTGCCGGAACGCGAGCTCGTCCTGCACGAGCTTGTTCACGTCGATGGCTGCGAGCTTGGCCTCTGCGGCGTCGAGCTTGGCCTTCTGCTCGCCGTTCAGCGTCTGCGCAGCGGTGAGCGCTGCGGCTGCGTCGTCGGCGCGCTTGGTCTGCGCCGCGATGGTCCGCTCGAGCAGCGAGAGGTGGGTGTCGCTGCCCTTTTCCACGTCGATGCCGTCGACCTTGACGAGCTGCTTGGGGGCCGCGGCGGCGGAGGTGTTGTCATCGTGTCGTACGAGCATCGGGGTGGGCTCCTGGTTGCCGTCGAGGCGCAGGCGCGCTCCCGATCCGGCGCGCGCATGCCCCGGCGGGAGCAGCGCCAAATGGTTGAAACGGATGTTGGTCTGCCGCGCGTCGTAGTGCTCCCCGCTCGGGGCGATACCGCTCTCGAGCACGACGTCGGCGAGGTAGCCCATGCTGACCTCGACGAGAGCCTTCGGATCGGTCGGCGGCAGGTCGATGCGTTGCAGCGTCGCCGCATCGTTGACGACCAGGGCAGTGTCGACCCATTCGGCGGGGCCGTCGGAGCGGCGGGCGGCGGGCGCGTCTGAGACGTGGCCGACCGACAGCTGCCGGTAGTTCTGAGGCGTCACTCCGCCAGGGGGGTGACCTACCGTGATCGGGATGGAGCCCAGGGTGGCCAGCGACTCGGGCGCGAACACAGCCTCGGCCGGGCGGAACTCGCGGACCACGTTGCCGCGCTCGTCGGTGTAGGTCTGCACCCCCGTGCGCGACACCGACGCGGGCACCCGCGCGCCGCCCGCGCCCGTGCGTTTGGCGCGGTCGAGTCTGCCGACGTCAAAGCGCTGGACGCTCGCCACTGCATCGGATCGTAGGGGCGGCCGGCCCGGCCAACCACGGCAGAATGCCCTAACGAGTCGTGGCTCGGGGTGCGGGCTCGGCGAGCGCGCCCGCTTGTAGCTCGGCTACGACGTCTTGCACGCCGCTCGCCGTCAGCCGCTTGCTCGACGAGCAGTACAGGCCCTTCTTTGCCATCCAGTGCAGTCGCTCGAAGGCCGAGGGCTTGCTGATATGGAGCGCCGCGGCGAGCTCGCCCAGCCCCGGGGCGTGACCATGCAGGAGCGTCAGGCCGGCGACGATGTGCAGCGTGCGGCGCTGCTCTCGGGTGACGCGGCGCGGGGGGCGATCGGGGCGACGGGTCTGTTCCGGCGTCGCCATCACGAAGCTCAGGGCTGCACGAATCCGAGGAACACGCCCGCCTGAATCAGCGTGTCGCCCAGAATGACCCCGGCCATGCCGCGATCGGCCTCGTCGACCTCGGTCGCGATCATCGTTTCCGCCGTTGCGACCGCCTCCCGCCACTGTTCCAAGGTGGGATGGTCGGGAAGCTTGGGCTTGCGGACTTGAAATTCTTGCCAGGTCATGGGGACGCCCTCCGCAAGCGTAGCACGTTGCCCACCAGGGCGTGGGCCTTCGGCGCCACGCGCGCGAGCCAGGCCGGCGCAGCGTGGTAGGCCGCGAAGGCCTCGGCGAAGTACTCGGCGGCGCGCTGGTGCGGCAGGGTGTCCGGATCTTGGGCGTAGTCGGTGAGATACTCCCGGTCGCTCGCGCGCCAGCGCTCCTGGATCAGCCGGTCGATGCGGGTCGCCAGGGCCCGCTGCGGCCCCGCTCCGGAGAACGAGCTACCGCCGTGGCGCAGGTGCGCATGGTGTCCCAGCTCGTGGTACATCGTATTGCGTGCCGCTTCGGCCTGGGTCCCGGGCTGCGTGCCCATCGACCAGAGCTTGCCCGGGCCCGGCGTCTCGGGCAGAGCGCGCCCGAGCGCCTGCAGGCGCTCGGTCTTGATGTGGACGTCGGCCGTGCCGGGAAAGTACAGGCCCTCGGTGCGCGCGATCGCGAGCTCGGGGGTGAGCTGGACGACACCGAGTCCCTTCAAGCCGACGGCTTCGGTGGCGGTGGCGACGGCGTCCCGCACTTCTGGCGGCACGGACGCTGCGATCTGCACGCGCTCGGCGTGGCGCTGGAGGATCTCGTGCGCGTTGGCGGCCCGCTGCTGGCGCTCGAGGCGCGCCCGCTGCTCGCGTTCGGCCTCGGCACGCGCCGCCTCTGCCGCGCGCCGTTCTTCGGCGAGCCGCGCCGCTTCTCGCTCCACCTCGCGCTGGGCGCGCTCCTCCTCCAGGCGCTGCCGCTCCTGCTCCACCGGGTCGACGAGGGGCTGGGCGAGCTCCTGCTCCTCGGGGGCGAGGGGCCGCTCGCGCGGGGGCGGGCGAGGCGGCACGTCATTGGCAGGGTGATCGTTGGCAGGCTCCCCCGGCTCCGGGAGATCCGTGGGCAGCACGGGGATGGCAGCGCAGCGGCACTGGAAGTCGCCGCCCGGGTGCTCGCGTCGCCCCGTCTTGGGATCGACGACGGGCGGCGAGTCCCAGCGCTGCGTCGTGCCCTCGAGCTCCTCGTGCCGGTGGCGCACGCGTTCGTCGTCGGAGGTCGACCAGGTGTACTCCGCGATCCCGGCTTCGGTCTGCCGCTCCTGCTGCACCTGCCCGTAGAGCTTGAGCGTCTGGTCGCGCGCGATGAGCTCGGCCCGCGAGCGCACGACGCCCAGGCGCTCCTGGATGCGCTCGCGGATCTCCTCCACCCGAACGCCCTCGCGGATCGGGCCGTCGAGGATACCCGCGACTTCCTGGCGGGCCCGCTCCTCCAGCCGGATGAGGGACGTGTTGCGCTCGACCCACGCCGTCTGCAGCTCGGCGGCATTCGGCAGCACGTCGCCGAGCGGCACCGGCACGACGCGTTGCAGGTCGCCCGCCGCCTGGCGGTCGACGAGGCGGAACATGCGCTCGAGGAAGGGCCTCGTGAGCTCGCCCTCGGGCACGCGCCCGAAGACCTCGTCGAGCGCCGCGCCGCCCGGGCGGACCGATGCCGCGTCCTGCCGCGCTGCATCTTGGCGGCCACCGAAGCGCTGCTCTAGCAACGGCCCGAGGGCGCGCATCAGCCGATCGGTGTAGGCCTGGACCATGCCGATGGCCGCGACCTGCATCCGCTCGACCAGCTGCAGCGGCGGCCGCGGGCCCTGGCGCGAGGAGGTGCGCCGGATCCGGGTGGAAGTGCGCCGGGCGCGCTCGGCCATTTACTCTCGCCGCTCGGACTCCAGACGAGCGCCGGGGCGGTCAGGGTCTGGGTCATCGTACTCAAGCACCAGGTGGCCCTCTGTATCCCGGCTCTCGATGAGCCTCGTGGCGTGGACGGCGGTGTTGTTCATGAGCACATCGGCCGCGAAGGCCGCGTACTGGTGCTGGTCGGTGGGGGCACGGTCCTTCGGGGTGAACTGCTTGCGTCGCGATGCCATCGTCAGAGTCTCCATCAGGTGGGCCGCTCGAAATCGTAGTAGTTGGCGATCTGCTGCGCGGTCAGGTTGTCGCCGAACACGAACATGTTGGGTCCGAACTCGCTGCCTTCTTCTTGCGCGGCCGCCGGGGTGTCCGTGTTGCTCACGGCCCCCAGCAGCATGTTGCCGCCGGGCGACTGTAGGAGACCAAGGGTGCCGCCAGCGCCAAAGCTGGACCACGCGGGGGTGAGCAGGACCTTGTCGCGATACGTGTTGAGGTTCGCGTCGCCACCGCGGGACGAGTCGTATTGGATGTAGAGCCCTTGCCACGCGCCCGCGGTGAGCACGTTGGCGTACGTGGCGCGGCGCCCGTTGACGTTGGTGATGTAGACATCGACGAGCAGGTCATCGCCATTTGTCGAGATGTCGAGCTTGTGAAAACCCGTCGCCGCGCCGGTGCCGATGGCGAGATAGAGAATTCGCGCTGAGCCCGCAACGTTGACCGGCTTCCACCAGAACCAGAAGCCGAGCTTCGTGGTCATGTTGTTGATGGTCGGACTGAAGGGCCAGACGTGGACGTCGGTGCCGTCAAAGACCATCGTGGGCAGACCGTTGGCACTCGAGCCCACGGCGCAACGACGATCGGTGTCGACCTGCGTGACGGGGTTGCCGGGATTCAGGACGTCGACGATGCTTGGCGTCCACTCGCCGCCGCTCTTGTCGGACGCAGCAAGACGCAGCCAGCCCTTGAGGGCGGAGTCCTGAGTGGGCACGAACCGGCGCCGCCGCCGCTGCCGAGTACCGAGGCTGAGGGTCAGGCCGCTCATCAGGTGGATACCTCGACGCCGCCCCCCTTGACGCCGAGCTGCCAGGTGCCCGCGGCATCGAATTGTGCCGGCGCCACGATGCCGAATAGCTGCCCCGGCAGCAGGATCAGCGGATCGTCAAAGTGCCAGATCTCGTCGTAGTCGAGCCCAGCAGAGCCCGCCTGCGACAGCATCAGCCGCGCTCGCGTGGGCGTCTCGTACGTAACGCTGGTCATCGTGAGAGCGCCGGTCGTGGCGACCTGCCCCGTGAGCAGCGTCTCGGTCGCCTCCGCCGAGTGATCGCGCACCACGTCAATTGCGGTGCCGTCGGACGGGTCGCCGCCCGAGCCGCGTTTGAGCGACAGACGCCGTCCGGCGGTCACGGGGGTCGTGAAGCTGACGAGGCACGTGAAGTGCAGGTGCACCCACTTGAGCAGGTACTTGCCCGTGGCAGCGAGCGGGTACCGACCCGCAAACACCGTGGAGCTCGCGGCGAGCGCCGCGGCGATGGTGCCCGTGAAGCCCGCGAAGGACTGGCCGCGATACAGGCCACCCAGGGCCGCTTCGACTTCGAGTGCTTGTTTGAATCGCATGCGCTTCTCTCCTCAGGCCTTGGGCGGGAATGGGCTCGCGGGCTTCGCCGGCGGGGGCTTGTCGGGCGCGGTGGGATCTTCGGGCGCCGCGGGGTTCTGTCCCGGCGGGACGATGGCGACGGTGGTCACGGGGCGCGTCGGCTCGGCCGTGGGCGCGTCGCCGTAGGCCATCTTCTCCGGCAGCTTGCCCGCGTTCTCCGCTTTGCGGAGCTCGGCGTCCGACCAGATGCCCATCGACCAGAGGCGCTCGTTGGTGTTGGTGCGCAGCATCCGGACCTCGGCCTGCTCCTTCTCGGTCGGCTGCCAGAGCGGCTTGAACTTCACCTGGATGGGCCGCTGCTCGGTGACGGCGAGCGTCTGCTCGAGCCGCGGGTGGATCATGGCCTGGCCGTAGGCTTCCACTTCGTCGTACCAGCCGCGGACATCGCTCTCGCCGGTGGCGTTCAGCCCCGCGGGGCTGCGCCCAAAGAGCCGCGTGACGGGCATCCGGAACGCGCCGGCGACGGCGACCTGGATCTCTTGGAGGAGCGCAGGGATGTCCGTGAAGCTGACGGCCTCGCGGTGGTACTCCTCGCCTTGCTTTGCGTCGAGGAGCAGAAGGCGCGAGAGGCTCAGCGCCTCGTTCAGCAGATCAATCCGCGCCTGGGCGTCCGCCTGGCGCTTGCTCGCCAGGAGCTCGATGAGCCCGTGGAGCTTGAGCACCCCGACGCTCGCGAGCTGCATCAGGGTCGAGACCGCCTGCCAGGACACGCCGTAGCGCACGACGTCGTCCCACACGGGCTGGAGCACCGAGTAGCCCCAGTCCCGGTCCCGCTCGTCGGCGCCGAGCTCGGTGCCCTTGGGCAGCCCCGGGAAGCGGATCATGCGCGAATGGTGAAACCGAAGCCCCGAGCGGCGCGGGCCGGTCACTTGCCACACCTGGGGGCGGTCGAACTCGGGAGAGTCCACCATGCGATCCCGCTCGGTGCCGACCAGCTGGAAGCGGTCGAAGACCTCGAGGAACGCGACCTCCGTGCCGGCGGGGGCAGGCTCGAGCAGGTTCTGCCCGGGCGTGGCCTTGTAGCCGATGAAGAGCCCGGCGCCGCCCTTCAGATCCGCCATGTGGCACGCCCGCTGGAAGGCGCCCTCGGTGTGGGTGGCGGTGTTCAGCGCCTTGAAGCGCTCGAGCTTCTCGGTCTCCTCCACGCCCCAGCCGCCGCGGAGCGCATCCTGGCAGCGAGCCTCGACGACCCGGCGCACGAGCCACTGGTCCTTGTAGGCGGCGGAGAGCGTGTAGTCATCGAGCGACGGGTTTGGGACGAGGACTGTCCGGTCGGTGCGCCCGCGGTCGCGTCGATCGCCGAACGAGCCGAACAGCGACCGCCAGGAATCCTGCCGGAACAGAGGGGGGAGGCCAAACACCTGCTCCCATTCTGGGCTCGGCCCGAGGGGTGAGTCTCAGGCAGAATACCCTAACGGCCCGCACGCGTTCGGGCGCCTAGTCCTCCCAGTCGTCATTGGCAGCGGCCTGCTTGGCGAGCTCGGCGACCGCCGCGTAGTACGCAGCCACGCCCTGCGTCAGGCGCGCGAGCGCCATCGAGCTCGTGTCGACCCGGTCGTCGCGCGCGCCGCGCGGGAAAGCGAGGAGCTCGCGCCGGAACGCGTCCGGGCCGGGCCCGTCGCGCCCGTCGATCGGGTCCGGCACCGTGCGCCGCCAGGGCGGCAGGAGCACCCGGCTGCCGTGGTACTCGCCCAGATTGGCCCGGTGCCGGTCGAGCTTGCCGAGCTGGGCGAGCTCCTTGCACTCGGTGTTGATTTCGTGGAACGCGACGACCTGGGCGAACTTCTTTTCGAAGCGCTGCAGGATGCCGATGCCGGCGGCCTTGGCCTCGATGATGCGCTGGGAAGCGCCCTGCCAGACGGGCATGGTTTGGGTGAGCTCGAACTGCCGCTCGCTCTCGGGCACGGTCCAGATCCCCCACACCTCGTCCATCAGGAAATACCGCGTCTCCTTGGGCCCGCGCACGAGCACCCGCGTGGGCTCCTCGCCGCGGTCGCGATCGGCCAAGGTGTTCGTGAGCTCGTACCAGGTGTCGCACTCCCCCGCGCACCAGAGCGCGCCGTGCACGGCCGAGTGGGTGGCCTCGGTGCCTTTGGCGGCGAAGTCCCAGACCTGGATCCAGTAGCCGTGCTTGGGGGGCTCGAGCCACTCGAAGCGCAGGTGCTGCTCCTCGAGCAGCCCGCCCGTGCGCGGGATCGGGTTTTGCTGGAGCTGCGCGGACGCGTGGTGGGCGAGGCCCGTCTCGAGTTCGCGCACGGCGCTCTCGGGGTAGCGCCCCGGGTGCAGGAGCTCGCCCTGGAGTTGCCTGGGGTCGGCCTTCCGCGACCGCTCGCCCCGGATCCAGTGCGCGCGCGGCTCGTACCGCATCGGCAGGCAGAGCTGCTCCCAGCCCCGGTCGAGCGCCATGCCGGCCGGATCGTTTTCGACCAGGCGCTGCATCGTGAGCATGCAGCCGAACCGTGCAGGGTCGGCGCGGCGGGTGATCATCGTGGTGTCGATCCACTGCTGAGCCTGGGCCAGGCCCGCGCCAAAGTCTCCGCTCTTGCGGACGTCGAGCACGTGCTTGGGGTTGACCGGGTCGTTCACGCTCACGTCGTGGAAGTGCCGCCCGAGGCCGCCCTTGCCCTGAGGGGAGGTGCTGAAGCGGTAGCCGCCGAGCTTCGTCCAGACGTCGCTGCGCGCGCCGGACGCGCCGTCCCGGAGCTCGGTGTGGGGCCACGCGAGGCGATAGGCGGGCGACATCAGGATCGTCTGGACCTTGAGCGCGTCGCGCAGGCACACGTCGATGTCGAACGCGCAGTTCATCCACTTGTAGCCCGGCTTCTGCGACCAGACCCAGGCCTGCAGGAACACATCGACGAGCAGCGACTTGCCCGTGCCGGGCGGCAGGTTCAAAACGCCGAAACGGAACTCTCTTCGGTGCCAGGCCTCGAGGAACTCGCACACGGCCCCGATGTGCCAGTTGTCCTGGAAGGGCTCGGCGGGCTCGACCGCGCCCCAGAAGATGGTGACGAAGCCGCGCAGCGTCGCGCACGCGTCGCGGTAGAGCTCGGCGCGCTGGTCAGGCGGGGGGCAGCGGGCGAGCCCCGTCACGCGTAGTCCACTTTCAGCAGCAGCGCCGCCAGCTGCACGCGCTCATCGGGCGAGAGCCGCGAGTAGTCCGCTTGCGCCGAGTCCTCTGCGCCTCGCCTCGCTGCCGCCCCGAGTTCGGTCGCCAGGCGCAGGAGCGCGATGCAGTCGCTCATCGACACCGTGCCCGGCCGCAGCCCCGCCCGCCAGGCGAGCTCTCGGCGCAGGATGACCACCGCGTCCTGGGCGATGCGGGTGAGCGCCTGCTCGGCCGTCTCGGTCGGTGGCGCGAGCTCGGCGGCAGGCTCGGCCCCGACCCGGGCCCTGCGCTTCTTGCGCTTCGGTTTCCTGGCGGAAGTCGGGGCCGGCTTGGCCTTGGCCCGGCGCCGGATCACTGCCGCTCCTGGACCCACCA
>Ga0209324_10002617_pt1 | contig 12333 bp, 8 predicted proteins | sample Rifsed19ft3_FD_184015 | JGI IMG/M metagenome (GOLD analysis project Ga0209324, IMG submission 184015) | Soil microbial communities from Rifle, Colorado, USA - sediment 19ft 3 (version 2) | ecosystem: Environmental > Terrestrial > Deep subsurface > Rock core/Sediment | place: Rifle, Colorado...
ACCTGCCCGAGCGGGAACTGGTAAGCGCGGCCGTCGGCCCCGGTGAACTTCACCTGCCCGCTTTCGACAAGGTAGCGGCTCTGCGCCTCGATCTTCCGGCCGTCCTTCAGCACCATCGTGTAGGCGGCGGCGAGCGCGGGCACGAGCAGCGCTGCCAGCAGTACGAGCAATCCTTTGCGCACCATGGTCACCTTCCTGGCCTGCTATTATAGCGCGGCGCGCAAGTCATTTTGGCGCTTGACTCGGGTGGCGCCTCTGGACTACGCGTAACCCTTTATGCCGCGCTTTTCCCATTCGCTCCGCGAGCAGCGCCGCCTGTGGCGGCTGCTGGGCGAGCTGGCCGCCGGCTACTGGGAGCATGCCGCCGACGGCCGCACCCCGGTCGTCGAGCGCCGGGGCCGCCGCCCCCTCCAGCCGCTGCCGATCCGCGGCCGGGGCGCTGCCGCGGCGCTGCGCCAGGCGGCGCGCTACCTCGGCCGCAACGCCTGCCACCTGGCCTCGCCCCGCTACTACGGTCTGATGAACCCCAAGCCCGCGCTCGCCGGCGTGCTGGGCGACGCCCTGGCCTCGGTGCTGAACCCGCAGCTCGCCGTCGAAGCCCACGCCCCCGGGGCCACCGCGCTCGAGCGCGAAGCCCTGGGCTGGTTCTTGGCGGCGCTCGGCTGGCGCCGCGGCCAGGGACAGTTCACCTCGGGCGGCTCGGAGGCGAACCTGGTCGCCTTGAAAGTGGCGCTCAACGCCCGCCTGCCCGGGGTCGCCCGCCGCGGCCTGCGCGGGCTCGGCGGCCAGCCGGTCTTCTACGTCTCGGAGGAAAGCCACCACTCGCTCGAGAAATTCGCCGACTTGCTCGGACTCGGCCGCGACGCCGTCCGTTGGATTCCGACCGATGCCGAGTTTGCCATGCGCCCCGACGCGCTCCGCGACGCGGTTCGCCGCGACCGCCGTGCCGGCCGGCTGCCCTTCGCCGTAGTCGGCACTTTCGGGACCACCTCCAGCGGAGCAGTGGACCCGCTCGGAAAGCTCGCCGCGCTCTGCCGCCGCCAGCGGCTGTGGCTGCACGTGGACGGCGCCTACGGCGGCTCGCTCGTTCTCGCCCCGCGCTTCCGGCATTTGTGGGGCCCGATTCATCGGGCCGACTCCCTCACGCTCGATCCTCACAAGTGGCTGGCGATGCCGTTCCCGCTCGGGATCGTGCTGGTGCGCGACCCGCGCGCCGCGGCCGTGCCCTTCCGGGTGCAGGCCGCCTACGTGCCGCGCGGCAAGCAGCGGATCGAGAGCTACCAGCTCGGGGTGCAGTGGTCGCGGCGCTTTCTGGGACTGAAGCTGTGGCTGGCCGGGCAAGTCTACGGCCGGCGCGCCTACGAGCAGCACTTCGCCGACCAGATGCGCCTGGCCGAATTCTTCCGGGCGCGGCTGGCGGCGCGGCCGAACTTCGGCACGGTGAGCGAGTCGCCCCTGCCCATCACCTGCTTCACCTGGCTGGAGCGGCCGCCCCGAAGCTTCGGGGCCGCGCGGCGCTGCATTCCTGTCGAGTCTCTCACGCGCTTCGAGCAGCAGATGAACCTGGCGCTGGCCGAAGAGATGGTGCGGCGCGGCTGGGCGTGGATTTCCGCCACCCGCCTGCGCCCGCAGGGCTCCGGCAGCGGGGCGCCGCTCGGCGGCCCCACGGTGATGCGGATGATGGTCATCAACTACGAGACCCGCGAGCGCCACCTTGAGCGGCTGGTGCGCGACCTCGACCGGCTGGCCGCCGACCCCGTTCTCCGCCGCCGCGCCGCCCGTTCACGGTGAACCCGTTCAGGGTGAACTCGCTTGCCCTGAGCGTAGTCGAAGGGCCTCCCCACCTAAGCAGCGATTGCCCATACTCTGTGATTTCGGCCTTCCTGCCAAAAGGAAATGTTTTTGGCACGGCCTGGGTCCGCCACCTGTGGCGCGTTGCCTGCGCTCTGGTGTAAGATCTTTGGGAAGGGGGCCCTACTTTAATTCGCCAGACCGTCTCCCCCAGTGCCTTGTCACTGACAACCTCGGCGGGGGCGGAATGCGAGGCGAGCTGTAAGGCCGAGGACACCAGAGCGAGCAGCTACGTTGTGCTGAAGTTACTGGCCGATGACGTCTCCAAGGACAACCAGGGAGCAGAGCGATTCCTGCCTGCGATCCCCCGCTCACCCGCAATGAATTCAGGTGATCCTCACAGTTTCCCACCCCTGGGAAAACGAATCAAAGTTCTGATGGTCTGGCCCCGATTCCCCTCTTCGTTCTGGGGCTTTCAAGGAATGCTTGGTAATCTCGTTCCTGAAAAGGCCACGTTGCCCCCGCTCGGGCTTATTACAGTGGGTGCACTGTGATAAGCCGAGTGGACGATCCGGTTGATCGATCGAGCGTTTGAAGACCTCCTCGATGCCGATATCCTTTGGGCTGACCTTGTCATGGTGAGTGCGATGCATGCCCAGAGGGACGATGTTGGGGAGATTCTTGGGCGGGCCCGTGCTCTGGGGAAGCGCACCATGATCGGTGGTCCGTATGCTAGCAGTCAACCCGAGCTGTTGCTCTCGCTGGCCGACCATGTGGTGGTCGGCGAACCGGACGAAATTTTCCAACAGATTGCGGCCGATCTCGAAATGGGCAGGGCGAGACGGCTCTACACCATTCACGAAAAGCCCAATATCCACAGGACACCGGTTCCTCGGTTCGAGCTTCTGGAAATCGAACGCTATGCCTCGATGTCTATACAGTTCTCCCGCGGCTGCCCATTCCAATGTGAGTTCTGCGACATCATCACTCTCTATGGAAGGAAGCCAAGAACGAAAACTCCAAGCCAGACCCTGCTAGAACTGGATGCGCTTTTCGATCTCGGCTGGCGTAAGCCGGTCTTCATCGTCGATGATAATTTCATCGGGAATCACAAGCTCGCATTCGAATTGGCCCAAGAGCTGGAACAGTGGCAAAAGGCGCATGACTATCCTTTCGTGTTCTATACGGAAGCATCCATGGATCTTGCCCAGCGGCCTGCGTTGCTCGAAGCGATGGTGAAAGCGAACTTCTTCTTCGTCTTCGTCGGCATAGAAAGCCCTTCCAAGGAGGCCTTGAGGGAGGCTAAGAAATTCCAAAATCTACGGCAGGATCCGCTGGACTGCATTCGCTTCATTCAAAGAGGAGGACTTTGGGTAACTGGAGGCTTCATTATTGGTTTCGACTCGGATGCCGAAGACATTTTTGAACGGCAACACGAGTTCATCGAGTTCGCTGCCATCCCGTGGGCCATGGCGGGGTTCTTGCAAGCGCCTCCGACCACCCCTCTATACGCTCGAATGTTGAAAGAGGGTCGATTGATCGAACATAGTGCGGAAACCACCAATTTTGAGCCGCCCAACTTTCTTACAGTTCTTCCCCTTCCGGTGCTGCTTGAGGGGGCCCGAAGAACTCTCCTTTCAATCTATTCCCCCTCCTCATTCTACGATCGGGCTTTTCGCTCTCTTCTAAATTGGGAGATTGGCAAATACCAAAGATCCCCGCGCTATTCGGCGTCCTATAAGCTCGGCATCCTGCTGCGCTCAGTGTGGCACCAAGGTATTAAAGCTTCCTATCGAAGGGCATATTGGAAGTTCTTGTTGCAGTTGCTTTGCCGATGGTTTTTCCGTCCCCAGAAGCTATGGTTAGGCTTTACGATTTTGCTTTCGGGCCAGCACTTTATACACTATGCGGCAGAAGTAGCTGCTCATCTCGAACGTGAGCTTCAGAAAACCGAAAAGCGAATAGCCACCGCGAGCCCTGGTTTTGGGTCGATTGCCAGAAGTTTCGATCTGGCGCCTAATCAAAGTCCCGAAAGTCTTTGACCAATTGGCATTCCCCTCGCTTAGAATAACCCTGACATTATTCCGTCCGAAATAAGTGGCTCGCTGTCTGGTTCGGAGGATGGTGTCTACTTCCTGGTGAGCAGTGGATCGGGACCAGGGGCGTCACGACCCCGTGTTTTGGGCACATTGAGCCAAAAGGAAAAGGTTCTGAGTAGATATCTGCGATAATGCACTTCATTGGGAAGTTAGGGGCGGAGCGGGGTGATCATGAAACTTCTTCTACTCAACCCATTCAATCCCGTGGTCAGCCTCAGCAAGATTCAGCGGTGGAACCGCCTGAACAAGTACCGGGTCTGGAAACCGCTGGGCCTGCTGATCCTGGCTCGTCTCACCCCACCAGACTGGGAGGTCGAGGTGATCGACGAGAACCTCGGCCCGGTCGATGCCCAGGTCCTGCCCCGCGCCGACCTGGTCGGCATCACCGCCTTCACCTCCCAGGCCACCCGCGCCTACGAACTGGCCGCGCTTTTCCGTGCGAGGGGAGTCCCGGTAGTGATGGGGGGCATTCACGCCACGATGTGCCTCGCCGAGGCCTTGGGCCACGCGGACACCGTGGTCACCGGCGAGGCGGAGTCGGTGTGGCCGCAGGTCTTGGCTGATGTGCAGGCCGGAACGCTCCAGCACGTTTACGCCGGCGGGCCGGTCTCGATGGCGGAGATCCCTCCGGCGCGCCACGACCTGCTGGCGGGGCGCTTCCACTTCGGTTCGATCCAGGCAACCCGGGGCTGCCCTTTGAACTGCTCGTTCTGCAGCGTGACCGCCTTCAACGGCGGCCTGTTCCGCCACCGGCCGATCGAGAACGTGATCGCCGAGCTACGCCAGGTCCGCGAAAAGAGATTCCTGTTCGTGGACGACAACCTGATCGGCACCCGCCGGGACCACATCGCCTACGCCAAGGATCTGTTCCGGGCGATGATCCGCGAGGGTTTGACCCAGCCCTGGATCTGCCAGGCCACGATCAACTTTGCCGACGACGAGGAACTGCTTGATTTGGCCGCGCGCTCCGGTTGCATGGGGGTCTTCATCGGCTTCGAGTCGTTGACGGCCGAAGGCTTGATTGCCCTGCACAAGAAGTTCAACATCCAGCAAGGCCGCGATTTCCGCGCTTCCGTGCGGCGGATCCAGTGCCACGGGATCACCGTGATGGGCTCGTTCATCCTGGGGATCGATACGGACCGGCCGGGCATCGGCGCCGCCATCGCGCGCGCCGCCGAGGATTGCAGGCTCGACATGGCCATCGTCCACATCCTCACGCCGCTGCCGGGGACGGCGCTCTTCAAGGAGATGGAGCGGCAGGGGCGGATCATCGCCACCAACTATCCCGCCGATTGGCAGTACTACACCCTCGCCCACCCCGTCTCCCGGTACCTCCACTTCACCTGGAGCGAGCTGGTGCAGGAGATGAATCAGTTCAACAACCTGTTCTACTCCTACCCCAAAATCCTGGGTCGCGTGTTGCGGATGGCCATCCACACGCGAAACCCCAAGAAGGTGCTCCTCGGCCTCGTCACCAACCTCACCTGCCGCCACAATCAGTTGCTGGACCGGAAGGCCTACGCGCTTCGCTGCGCCCCTCCGGAAGCCACTTGTCTTACGCAAGAAATCCGTCCACAGGAGGATTAGGGCTTAACTCCCCACGCGGAGTGTGAGATCCCGTCCCCCTGCGGCGAGTATGTTTTCTGCGAAGGAACTTTCCACACCTTTTCTCGACGATCCCTCACCTCTTGCTGGGTAGGGTCAGGTGCCGGCGGCTCGCCCTGCACTCCCGAGCCACCTGGGCCGCCGACCCGCGCCTCCGCCGCCGCGCCGCCCGTTCAGGGTGAACCCGCTTGCCCTGAGCGTAGTCGAAGGGCCTCCCCGCCTAAGCAGCGATTGCCCATACTCTGTGATTTCGGCCTTCCTGCCAAAAGGAAATCTTTTGACAAACAGCTGGGGTGGCGTGGCAGGCTGGACTCAGGAGATTTCTAGCAGCACCTGGTCAGGGTATAGCCTCAAGGGGGCTTGGAAACTGGAGGCGTAACGGCTAGTATCTAGCCACGCGTTCCCCCCGGGAGAAAAACGGTGCGTGCGCTTGCAGGGTTCGGGCTCTTGCTGCTAGCACCCGTTTGGCTGGCTGCTGAGACCGTCCGGATTGAAGAAATCGGATTGCAGGGCTACTACGCCCAGGCGCCGCATCCGACGCGCATCCGCGTTTGGGTGGCCAATCCACTGCCTGAGCCGCAGAGCCTGACCCTGCAAATCCAAATCGTCGCTCAGGTTTCCGAGCAGCTTGACCGCACCGACAGATTTTCCCAGACGATTAGCTTGAGGCCGGGCGAAAGCCGCTCCATGGACATCCCGGTCCTGATTTCCTGGTTCACTATCGGCTATTCTCATGCCGAAGAGATGTTCCTGGTGGCCGAGTTGCGGGACGCCGCCGGAAATCTTCTCGGTCGCAGCCGCCAAGAGCTGAACTATCCCGTCTACGACGCCGTCGTGGCCATCCTGTGCGACCAAGAAAAGGTCTGCCAGAACGCTCAAACCCAGATTAGTTTCAGCGGCACCGCCGAGGAGCAAACCCGCAAGGGGAGAGATCTGAAATTCGTGGCCGTGCGGGAGCCGCCCGCAGTGTGGTTTGCCTATGCCTCGGCCCATACCGTTGTGCTGGCGCGGCGGCCGGCGGGACTCGCCCCGGCCGCGCGAGAGGCCCTGGAGGAGTATTTACGGCTGGGGGGCCGCCTCTTGCTGCTAGAGGAAGAGGCCGCGGCCGCAGGGTTTCTCAGTCCGTACCGCGCTGGCCGGCCTGCGGGGAATCCGCAATGGGTGGGGCGGGGAAGGCTCATCCGGCTTGCCGGGCTCCGCGACCGACAATTGGGCGATCTCTTCACGGGAGAAGCGCTGGAACGGCTGCTCGAAGCGCGTTGGCGCCTGCCGCTGCAATTCGGTGCTACCGAACTCAGCTATGCCCGCTCGCGCCTGGCCACCTCGTTCGTCTTGCCCGGGCTCGGCTGGCTACTCGCTTGGCTGGGAGCGTACATCTTGCTGGTAGGTGTAGTGAACTTCACCTTGCTGAACCGCCTGAAGCGGCGGGAATGGGGGTGGATAACAGTGCCGGCGGTGGCGGTCGGATTTGCCGTGTTTCTCTATACCGCCAGCGCCGCCCAGCGTCCGCGCGAGTTCCGGGCGGACGAAGTGGCTCTCTATTGGATGGACGACCGCAGTTCACTAGCGGCGGCGGAGATTGGTGTGCGCGTCTCTGCGCCCGGGCGTGCCACCGTCACCCTCTCCGTCCCCACTGACTCCATCTTCAGCGGGGAGCCGAAGCCCTCGATTTTTTCGACCTTCATGAACCTGGTGTCGACACCCGAGCCCCAACTGGGCCGCGACGTCGGGCTGGGCCCGCCGCGGCAGCTTGAGCTCTCCCTGCTGCAATGGTCGTTCCAAGACTTCGAGTTCCGGGGCGTCCGTCGCATGCCGGGAACCGTTGCGCGGGAAGGTAGCCGGTTACGCAACACAACCGGCCAGCACTTCCGCGACGCCCTTTACGTGGACAAGGACAAAGTGTACTTCCTGGGCGAGGTGGGAGCGGGGGCCGAGGTGGACTTGACGGCGGTCCGCCAGGAACCGCTCGCGCAACAAACTGGGCGCATGCTTTATATACGCTATCCCATCGGGCTCAGCGGAGAAGACCCCACCGAAGGCTACTCGCGGCGCAGCCAGAAACCGGAAGACCCCATGCGCGAGTGGGAGGAGTGGCGACAATTGCCCCGGCAACCGTTCCAGCTCGTCGAGTTAATCCGCGGCTGGCCGAGTGACGGCGGGCACGTCTTCGAGCAGCGCGCGGGGCTCTTTTTCGGCCTGGCCGAAGAACCGGTGGCCGGGGCCCAGTTGGCGCCGGTTTCCTTCAGTCGCAAGAACTTCGCCCTCACCATCGTCTCTTTTGGACCGAGGCAATGATCGAGATCGAAGAACTGCGCAAGAGCTACAACGGCCGTCCGGCGCTGGACGGCTTCAGCCTGCTGGTGGAAGAGGGGGAGTTGTTTGGATTGGTGGGGCCGAACGGGGCTGGCAAGACTACGCTTATCAAAATCCTCTCCACTTTGTTGCCCGCCGACGGCGGGCGCGCACGCATCGCCGGCCATGACGTGGCGGCCGAACCGCGCGCCGTCAGGCCGCTCGTCGGCTATCTGTCCGACGTCCCGGGTCTCTACCAAGACATGCGGGTCAGCGAATTTCTGGAGTTCTTTGCGGACGCCTTCCGCCTGCCACGGGGGCGCAAGCGCCCCGCGGTGGAGCGGGCCCTGGAGCGCGCCGGGCTCATCGAGCGCCGCTCCGCTTTTGTCGAAGAGTTGTCGCTGGGACTGAAGCAGCGGCTGCTCCTGGCGAAAACCCTGCTACACGAGCCGCGCGTGCTGCTTCTCGATGAGCCTGCCACAGGGCTCGACCCGCTGGCGCGGATCGACCTGCGCGGGCAGTTGAAGACCCTGAACCGCGAAGGGGTGACGATTCTCATCTCCTCTCACATCTTGAGCGACCTCGAGGATATATGCTCCCGTGTGGCTCTCATCGCCGCCGGCCGCAACGCCGCCGACGCCGAAGGGCGCAGCGTGCTTACCTTGCAAGCTGTCGAATCTCCCCGGGTGAGCTGCGACATCGAGGTGGTGGGGGACGCCGCGGCGGCGGCGCAGGCCGTGGAGCACTTCGGCGGTGCCCGACTCGTCGAGCAAGCCGGGAATCGCCTGCGGGTCGAGCTTACGGGGAGCTCCGAGCGCGCCGCAGCGCTCTTGCAACATTTAGTGCGTGCTGGGATCGCGGTGCTGCGATTTGATTCCCGCGGCCCGGGCTTGGAGGAGCGCTACCGGGAAGCCTTCCGAGGGCAGCGGCCATGAACCCGATGATCCGCAAGGAGCTGCGCCAACGCATGCGGGAGCGCCGCGGCTGGGTGTTGCCTTCCCTCTATCTACTGGTGCTGACTGGGGCTGTGGCGCTCGCCTATTTCTTCAAGACGCAGGATCTCTTCGGGTTCGGAGGATTGAGCGAGCCGCAAGGAGCCGAGGTGGGGGTGACAGTTTTTCTGACGGTGGCTTTCACGCAGTTGGGGCTGCTGCTCTTGCTGGCGCCGGTCTTCAGCGCCGGCGCGATCACCATCGAGAAAGAGCAGCGTACCCTCGCCGGTCTGCTGACCAGCCTGCTGACCTCGGCGGATATCTGGTGGGGGAAGTTCGTGGCGTCGCTTCTCTTCCTGAGCTTGCTGCTGGTGAGCGCCCTGCCGGTCCTTGGCCTGACCTTTGCCCTGGGCGGGGTAGGCTGGCGCGAGCTAAGCCTAGCCACCCTTTGTACGCTGGTCATCCTGGCTTCGATGTGTGCTGTGGGACTCTACTGCTCTTCCTACTTCCGCCGCAGTGTCCACGCCACGGCGGTCAGCTACGCGGTAGTGATCGCGCTGTCTGTTCTCACTTTCGTTGTCACCTTGCTCGCCACCTGGTACTGGCAGCAGGAGGCGGGGCCGATGAAAACCCGCGAGGAGGCCCCGGACTACCTCGGGTACCCATTGCTCCTGAACCCGTTTGTCACCGTGGCGATGGTCTTCGTGCGCACGGAGGAGGGCTATCCTACTTGGGCGCTTTCCTTGAAGCTATTTGCGGCGCTGGGCTGTCTGGCCGCCGCTTTTGCGCTGCGCAACCTCGAGCGCGGCGGCGAACAAGTGTAGTGGAGTGGTTCTCCCTAGGTGCCCTTTGTACTCCGTGCATTAGAGCTGAGGCCGATCTGGTTGCCGAAACCAGAAGTCTGCGCCACAACCTTGTGTTTTCGGCAGACCCAAAGGTAGTAGAGGGACTGCAACACACTGACTAACTTGCGGACAAACTCATACAAATGGTTTCGGCAGAGCCGGCCTTAGTTGACGATGCCCCGCCATGACGTTGCCCGAAACGCTCATCGCCGTCTGGCAGCAGGTGCTGGCCGAGGGCCGCGACCAGGTCACGCTGGCAGGGAAGACCTACCCGGTCCAGAGCACCCGTTCGAAAAAACTCCGCCTGGTGGAGTTCGGCTGGGACGAGCACGAGCTGACCGGCATCGAGCAGAACCCGAAGACCGCCTCGCGCTGGGCCGAGCTGGCCCGCAAAGGCAAGCTCGTCATGCAGTTCAGTTGCCAGGGCCGCTACATCGGCAACGTCTGCGACGGCCGGCTCCTGCGCTACCCGGCCTGGCACGGCCTGCGCCTGCCTGAGTGAAACCCCCCTGACTTTTTGCCTATTGAGCGCGTGACCTTTCTCCTATTGCCGCAAAGGGTTAGGCGGGGTTTCATTACCCGAAGGGACACAGGGGAAAGGTAAGTCCCTCCATCGATGCCAATGGGACAGGACCAGGGCCCGGGGCCTTACTCGGGGAGCGAACTCGAACGCCTCAAAGGCTGGCTGGCGAACCCGCAAAAACTGCTGCGGGTGGTGACCGGCACCGCCGCCGCCCACGCCGGCCCGCTCCACCGCGACAGCGTCGACACCCGCCTGCAAGAGGAAGACGTCATCACCCTGGTGCGGCTGCTGGCCCACGTCGCGCTGGTCAGCCGCCAGGTGAAGGATGAAGCGGAAGCCACCGTGCTGACCGGCTTCTTCCGCCAGCGGTTGCAGAACCTGCCGGTGGATTTGGTGGTGACGCTCGAGCGCATTTTGGGGCAGCTCGCGGGCGGCGAGCCCGCGGAAGCGCCCCTGCCGGTGGAACTCTCCGAGCAGCTCTGCTTGCGGCTGGCGGGCGAAGCCTACCAGCGCGGCGAGGTTTCAGCGAGCAGCGTCCACGCGCTGCTCGGGCGGCTGAGCGGCGAGATCGGCACCCTGCGTCGCACCCTGGGCGTGCCGGCGGCCGACGACTATGGCGACCGCCTGGAGACGGAATTCTGGGCCACGCTGCCCGAGCCGGAGCGGCGCCGGGTGCTAACCAGCGTCGACGCCTGGTGCGTCCCCCCGCGGGCTCTGCGCCGCGCCCTGGACGAGTTGGAGGAGCAGCCGGACGCCGTCCGCAACATCCTCGAGCATTACGCCGGCTGCGCCCACCATACCTCGGAATCCGCCCGCAGCCGCGCCGCCCTGGGGATGACCGAGCTGGCCGACCTCTACGCCCGCTACGACGGCAAGCTGCTGGAGATCGCCATCAACCACGCCGGCAGCCAGTTGACCCGCGAATCGCGCCTGGAGATGCAGTCGCTGTTCGCCACCGCTTTCGCCCGCTTGAGCCAGAAGGCCGCGGGCCGCCGCGGCTTCCGCGCCCTGCGCCAGGCGCTGGAGCTGCTCGGCGCCATCGAGCGCGCCCAGCCGCCCCGCGGCCAGGAGTTGCGCGGGCAAGTGGCGGTGGAGAGCCACCTGCGGGAGTTCATCCGCGAAGCCGCCGCGGCCCCGAGCGTTCCCGGCGAGCTGGTGGAGCTGCTGCGGCAAGTCCCGGAAGCGGCCGTGGAACTGCTGGGTGAAGCCTTCGAAGCCAGCCCGCAGCGCCCGGCCCGCGAGCGCCTGGTGGAGCTCGCCCGGGGCGTGGGCCCCGCCGGGATCACCCGCCTGCGGGAGAAGCTCCGCACGGCGCCGGCGGCGGCGGCCGTGAACGTGGTGGGTCTGCTAAGCCGGCTGGAGCCGGTGGCCCTGGCCGAGCTGCTCCCGGCGCTGCTGGGTCGCTGGAGCCGCGACGTCCACGACGCCCTGGTGCGCTCGCTCGCCGCCGGAGGCGCGCCCGAGTGCGGGCAACTGCTCCTGCGCCTGCTCGACTCGCTGCATCCGCTGGTGCTGCCGGCGGCGGTGGACGAAATCGGCATGAGCGGCGACGGCGAGGCCGCGCCGCGCCTGATGCGCCTGGCCGGCGGCGCCCTGCCGCAGTCGAGCGAACCCTACCTGCGCTTGAAGGCGGTGGAGGCGCTGGGGCGGTTGCGCGAGCCGATTGCGGCGCCGCTGCTGCGCCAGTTGGTCGAGGCCAAAAGCGTCTGGCGCTGGACGGAGCCGCGCGAAATCCGCATCGCCGCCGCCCAGGCGCTCATGAAGATCGACCCGGAGTGGGGGCAGCGGTCGCTGCGCCGCAGCGGGCTGGCCGAGGCCGAGCTGGTGGTGGCCCCGCTCGACCCGCAGCCTGCCAGTCCCTGGATGCGCCAGCGCCGCTACGCCCGCATCCCGCTGGCCCATAAGCTCCCCGTTACCGCCACCACCCTGCGCGGCCAGTGGACGCTCGCCACACAGGTCTTGAGCCTGGGCGGCGGGCTGGCGGAAAGCCCCAGCATGCTGGCCCCGGGCACCGAGATCGAGATGCAGATCCCGGCCGGCCTGCGCCCCGTGCGCGCCACCGCCCTGGTGCGCGACCCCCGCCCGCCCCTGCTGGGCTTCGAGATTGTCCAAATCAGCCTCGACGACCGCGCCCGGCTCCGCCGGCTCTTGCAGCCGCACCTGGATCTTTTGAGCTCCTCTCTGGCGGCCGAGTAGGTTCTTTCCCTTCGCCGCCTCCCTCTTTCCGCTACAATACGCCCGGCCCC
>Ga0209324_10002622_pt1 | contig 12319 bp, 11 predicted proteins | sample Rifsed19ft3_FD_184015 | JGI IMG/M metagenome (GOLD analysis project Ga0209324, IMG submission 184015) | Soil microbial communities from Rifle, Colorado, USA - sediment 19ft 3 (version 2) | ecosystem: Environmental > Terrestrial > Deep subsurface > Rock core/Sediment | place: Rifle, Colorado...
GAATGTAGTCACCCTCCTCCATCGAGCGGGCGAGCTTCTTCTCGTCGTCGGCCGTCAGCAGGCTGACCTTTCCGATTTCACGGAGGTACATCCGAACGGGGTCGTCGATGCCCTCTTCCAGCTCAATGTCACCGATCTCCGGTTCCGCTTCATCCAGCTTGTCCGGTGCCTCCCCCCATTCCTCCATCTCTATCGGTGAACGGCTAGCGACACGGGTTACGGGACTGGCGTCCTCGTCTTCACTGATTTGCGTGCGCGCTTCGATTTGAGTCTCGGCAGTTTCATCCGTGGCGTCGTCCACATCGGCGTCAGCGTCGTCGACGATGTCCTCGAGTAAGTCGTCGGCCAGGCGGCTACGACGCTGCCTGCGTTCGAGGAGATCGGGGTCTTCTTCGAAATGATTAATCATTGCTTCCTGGTTCAACGGCGTTAGAGCCGGCATAATTATCTCTCCCATGCAATTTTAATCCTGTCCTCATATCTTGGGCCTGGAGGCTCACCACCTCCAATACCCTTTCGTCATCAATTTCCTCGCTGGCTGTCGCCTCCGCAAGAATTGAGGCGCCGATCTCGGCTTCACGTTCCGCGAGCAGCGAGCCGATCGCCTGTTTCTCCGTTTCGAGACGGCGCCGCTCCAGGCGTTGGACGCAATCCATCAGCGCTTTACGCGCCTCCTTCAGATCGTACTCCGGAAGTTTCCGGAAGGTTAGACGCTCGACATAAGGTATAAGTTCCACCGGAAGTGCGCTTTTTACTGCTTCTGTTTGGTCGGAAGCTTCTCCATCTCCGATTGCACTCTTCCAGGCACTCAGGACCGCGCGGTTCTCACTGCTCCAGAGGAGTTCATCAGGCGTGTCGAGAGCGTCTTCGCCGAGGCCAGGATATCGTAACAGCAGCGCAAGCAGGAACTCCTCGCGCGCATCCCCCCGCATCGGAGTGAGTGCCGGCTCCGCTGCCGTTGGCCTTGCGCTCTTGCGGCGATTCGCGGGCGTGAGCATGGCACTCAACTCGCGTTCGCCCGTCAACGAGAGCCTTCCGAGGCGCTGCAGATAATGCGCGCGAACAACTGGATCCGTCACCGCTGCCAGCACGGGAAGGAACTCCTGCGCCAATTGCGAGCGACCCGACGGCGTTGAGAGGTCGTGCGAAGCGGCGAGAGCGTCAAGACGAAAGTCCAGCACGGGGATTGCCCCTTCGACTAAGCCCCGCCAGTCTTCCGGCTTGTCCCGGATGACGTCGTCCGGATCCCGGCCTTCAGGTAACACCGCCGTATATACTGCGACTCCCGTTGTTTCCTGATATCGCACCAGACCCGTCCACTCCACCACCGGGACCACCGCCTCGCCCGCGAGAGCCTCGCTTATGACGTCATCGCCTCTTGCGGAGGCCAACGTACCCGCCGCATCGGCGTCGAGTGCCAGCACAATTTCGCCCGTGACCTTCCTCAGTTGTCGTACCTGTCGTTCGGTTAAGGCCGTCCCCATGGACGCCACAACGTTATCGAAGCCGTGCTGATGAGCTGCGATCACGTCCATGTAGCCTTCAACGATCACGGCTCGGCCTTCGCGACGAATGCCTGCCGTGGCTCGCTTGAGTGCGTACAAGAGGCCGCTCTTGTCGTACGCCGGCGTCTGCGAGGTGTTGATGTATTTGGGCAGACTATCGTCGAGCGCCCGCGCTCCGAATCCGGCCAAGCGTCCTTTCTCGTCTTCGATTGGGAACATCAGGCGTCCCCGGAAACGGTCGTGCAGGCCGGAGTCGCCCTGCACGAGGAGGCCGGCGCGGAGAAGCTCCTCATCGCTGAACCCTCGTTCGCGCAGGTGGTCGCGCAGGCCTTCCCAGGCCGGCGGGCTGAAGCCCAGGCCGAAGCTCTCAGCCGTCCCTTCATCGATCCCGCGCCGCTCCAGGTATGATCGAGCGGCCGCCGCCGCGTCGGCTTTGAGCAGAAGATGCCGGTACCATTCGGCCGCTGCGTCGTTCGCGGCGTATAGCCGCTGGCGCCGCCGGTCTTCGTGTTCGGAGACACGGCGTTCGTGCAGCCTAACGCCGGCTCGTTCAGCCAGCATCTTCAAGGCTTCCGGGAACTCTATCGCCTCCTTCTTCATAACGAACGTGATCACGTCGCCGCCTGTGCCGCAGGCGCCGAAGCAGTGCCAGCTCTGCCTTTCCGGCGTCACGATGAACGAGGGCGTTCGTTCGCTATGGAAGGGGCAGGGCGCCTTGAACGAACGGCCAGCCTTCTGCAACTGCACGTACTGGCCAATGACATCTACGATGTCGAGTCGCGCCTTGACTTCCTCAACCTCATTCACGGGTGGCATCTTTCGGGCTGATGCAAGCACGCCCTCAAAACGGGGCATGCGGGCAAACGTGGGACGGTCGGCGGGGGAACGATAAACTCGCTCTGGTACACCCATATTATATAACAACGGGCGGCCCCGAAAGTTTCGCCGTACAGGCGCGATTTAGAAAGACTGTTTTCTGTGACCGGACGGTCACGATGCCGGGGTGCCAGTCGCTCGCCGCGCTAGTCCCGTACTGCTCCTCTCAACCGGTCAGCGCTGGCAAGAGCGAAATGGTCCGTCATCCCTGATACGTAGTCGGCAACGCGGCGCCAGAGCGGGTCTGACTGGACTCCGTATTCCGTCTGCATTTCGTTTGGATTTCGCATGAAGTGATCGTAAAGGACCGCGACGACCCGCTTCGCCTGCTCGGCTTCCTCCCTCCGGCCTTCCCAGAGATAGACGCGCTGAAACATGAACTCACGGAGCGTATTCGCGGCGGCGGATACGGTGTCGCACATGCCGATGCGGATCTCAGCTGCCGGAACCGGAACCGCGACTCTCTCACCTGTAGCTGCCCATGAATTCTCGATGATGTCACAGACCAGGGTGTCGATGCGTTCTGAGCGTCTCTTCCCAAGCACCTCCGACACTTCATTCGGCAGCTCCTCCTCGGCGATCACGCCTGCCCTCATCGCATCGGCGATATCGTGGTTGATGTACGCGACGGCGTCCGATACTTTCACGATCTGGCCTTCGAGCGTCGAGGGCGTCCCGTAACCCTCGGCGAAGATGTCCTCCCGCACCTTGGAGCTGTTGACGATGCCGTCCCTGGTCTCCCAGGTCAGGTTTAGCCGCTCCAGCTTCTCGACTACGCGCAGGCTCTGCTCGGCGTGCCGGAACCCTTCTGGCAGCAGGTCTGCCAGCGCCTGCTCTCCGGCATGTCCGAACGGAGGATGGCCGATGTCGTGGGCGAGAGCGGCCGCCTCCGCGAGGTCCTCGTTCAGGTTCAACCCGCGTGCTATCGTGCGTGCGATCTGCGCCACCTCCAGCGTGTGAGTAAGGCGGGTCACGAAGTGGTCACCCACCGGCGCGATGAACACCTGCGTCTTGTGCTTCAAGCGCCGGAACGCTTTGCAGTGCAGGATGCGGTCGCGGTCCCGCTGGAACTCGGTGCGCACGGGAGACGGCGCCTCCGGTGTCTCGCGCCCGCGCGTTTCGAAGCTTCTTGAGGCGTAGGGCGAGAGCGTGCGCTCTCGCTCCTCCAAGCGTCGTCGCACGGCTGACAGGTCCATGGGAACGATTCTAGTGCTAGGTGCTCTTAGCTTGAAGTGATCGGTTGCGCTACATTCCCGCAGTTACCGGGCGCGCCTGCACCAAGAAGAACGTTCCGCCTTCTTCCGCCCACTCGATGTCCTGCGGCGATCCATAATGCGCCTCGACACGCCGCCCTAGTTCGGCGACAATTGCGATTTCGTCGTCGCTCAGCTTCTGGAGCTGGGCACGATCGGACGCGACGTTGATCCAGGCGTTCGGTTCGCTACCGTCAGCTGCGGCGGCATCCCTCACGAGTTGCCGATCCTGATGCGCGACTTCTCTCTCTTCGATCGCCAGCGAAGCCTTGTCGACGATGTAGCAATCAGGCGTGACGACGCCGGACACGGCCGCTTCGCCCAGGCCGTAGACGGCTTCGATGATGATCTTGCCCGCGTCGCCGGTTACAGGGTGCATCGTGAACATCACGCCTGAACGCGTTGACTGCACCATACGCTGGACAACGACCGCCATTCCCGTTTCGAGGTGGTTGAATCCCTTCTGGGCCCGATAAGCGATCGCCTGCGGCTCGAATAGCGACGCCCAGCAGCCTCGGACGGCCTGCTCGACGCGGTCCCTGCGGACGTTGAGGAACGTGCTCTGCTGGCCGGCGAAAGATGCCTCCGCCAGGTCTTCGGCCGTGGCAGAACTTCTTACCGCAAGCTGATCGCTGTCGAGCCGCACGCAGGCCTCGGAGATACCATCGGCGACATCGGGCGTAACGGCGGCATTCTCGATCAGTTGCTTGATCTCATCCGCTGCGGCCGTGAGCTGCTGATTGTTCGGCGGATCGAGGCCGGACAGGACTGCGGTGATGCGGGAGCGAATCCCCGATTGCTCGACGAGTACGAAGTAGGCCGCTGCTTTCAGGATGAAGCCGGGCGGTACGCTGAGGCCTGCGCGGGTTAGCTCGCCGAGATTGGCGCCCTTGCCGCCGGCCACGCCTACGTCGTCTTTGCCGACCTCGTCGAACCAGGCGATCGCGGTCACTGACGTCTGCTATTCGACCGTTACGGTCTTCGCCAGGTTGCGCGGCTGATCGACATCGCAGCCCCGCCAGACGGCCACATGGTAGGCGAACATCTGGAGTGGGATCGAAGTCAATACCGGCGCGAGCAGGTCTGACACCTTCGGGACGTAGACAACGTGGTCCGACTTGTCTGCGATCTCTTGATCACCTTCCGTGGCGATGGCGATTACGGTGCCCTCCCTGGCCTTTACCTGCTCGATATTGCTCATCATCTTATCGCGGAGTCCGTCCTGCTGTACGAGCGCGATGACCGGCATCTCACGGTCGATCAGGGCGATCGGGCCGTGTTTCATCTCGCCGGCCGGGTACCCCTCGGCGTGGATGTAGCTCACTTCTTTCAGCTTCAGCGCCCCTTCCATCGCCACGGGGTATTGAAGGCCGCGGCCCAGGAACAGGAAGTTGTTGCAGCGGAAGAACTTGTGCGCCAGCCGTTCGTACTCTGCGCCGCGGTTCGACATCTCGCCGGCCAGGTAGGGCAGGCGCGCCAGCGGGGCCAGAAGCCCGCCCATGCGCTCGCGGTCGATCAGCCCGCGTTCCTGGCCGAGGTAGCACGCCAGCAGGTATAGGGCGCAGATACCGGCCAGATACGTCTTGGTGCTGGCGACGCCGATCTCCGGCCCGCAGCGCGTGTAGACAACACCGTCCGCGACCCTCGTGGCCTCGCTGCCAAGCACGTTGCAGATCGCTATCTGCGGGCAGCCCTTGTCGCTCGCTTCCTCCATGGCGGCCAGCGTATCCACCGTCTCACCCGACTGGCTCAGCGAAACGACGAGCGTCTCCGGGCCGATGATCGGTCCGCGGTATCGCAGCTCGGAGGCGTTATCGACCTCCGCCGGTATTGCGGCGATGCGCTCGATGTAGTGTCGCCCGATCATCGCCGCGTGAAGGCTCGTGCCCATGCCGACGAGCACGACGCGGTTGATCTTGCGGAACTGCGTCCGCGTCAGCTTCAGGTCCTCCAGTTCCACCCTGGACTCGGAGAAGACGGCGCGCCCGCGCAGCGTGTTGAGGATCGCCTCCGGTTGCTCCGCGATCTCCTTTTGCATGAAATGCTTAAAGCTGCCCTTTGCGGCCGAGACAGGGTCGTACGGCACTTCCTGGGCCGTCCGCTCGACCGCACGGCCATCATGTCTGTAGGTAACGCGTCCGCCGGTCACGCGGGCGATGTCACCGTCCTTCAGGTAGACAACGCGCCTTGTATGGGGCAGCAGCGCGGGAAGGTCGCTGGCGAGGTAGCATTCCTCGTGACCGTAGCCGATGACCACTCCTCCCGCGTTTCCGGCTCGCGCCGCCACTACGGTGCCCGCTTCGCCTTTGCTCATTGCCAGAATCGCGTGGGCGCCCGATAGCTGTTTGACGGTCTGCTCCAATGCCTTTTGAAGGTCGCTGCCCGCGCGCAGGTGCTCTTCGAGGAGATGTGAGATCACTTCCGTGTCGGTTTCCGACGCGAATCGGTGGCCGCTGCCGATCAATCCCTGCTTTAGCTCCTCGTGGTTCTCAACGATTCCGTTGTGTATGACGACCACGTCGCCGCCGCAGTCGGTGTGAGGGTGGGCGTTGACGTCGCTCGGCTTACCGTGCGTGGCCCATCGCGTATGCCCGATCCCCTGGCGGCCGGAGGGCAGGCGGTCGGTCAGGGTCGATGAGAGACCGTCGAGCTTGCCGACCCGCTTGTGAATGGCGATTTCGCCACTGTCATCCAGTACGGCAATTCCCACGCTGTCATAGCCGCGATACTCCAAACGCGACAACCCATCGAGGAGGATGAGCGCCGCTTCTCGTTCGCCCACGTACCCTATGATTCCGCACATGACTGAACGCCTCTCTAACTGTACGGCTGCTGATCTCTATTAGGAACGTTCCGGCGATAGTCAGAGTTTCGGGGTAGCCCGGGCGCTGCCGGCCGTTCTTAGTTCGAGCGGCAGCGGGAAGTAGACGTCCTCCCGCGTCCCGTCGGTGTCATCCTCCACCTCGGCGCCGAACTCGCTGCGGAAGTACTCGACCACTTCCTCAACCAGAACCTCAGGCACGGAAGCGCCGGCGGTTACGCCCACAATCTGCGTGTCTCGGAACCACTCCGGCTTCAGCTCATCGAAGGAGGCGATGCGACGGGCCGGTACGCCAAGCGATTGCGCTACCTCCACCAGGCGGCTGGAATTCGACGAGTTGGCGGCGCCGATCACGATCACGATGTCAACGATCGTGGCCAGCCGTTTGACGGTCACCTGGCGGTTTTGTGTCGCGTAGCAGATGTCGTCGGTGGGCGGGTCCTGGAGCGAGGGGAACCGCCGCCGGAGCACGCGCAGGATCTCCTCGGTGTCATCAAGGGAGAGCGTGGTCTGCGTCACGTAAGCCACCTTCTCCGGATCGCCCACCGCAACGCGTTCCGCCTCGTCTATGTTTTGCACGAGGCGGATGCCGCTGGAAAGCTGCCCCAACGTCCCCTCGACCTCGGGGTGGCCTTCGTGCCCGATGAGTAGAATCTCGTTTCCGAGGCGGCGGAGCCGCAGGACCTGCCGGTGCACTTTGGTGACCAGCGGGCAGGTCGCGTCTATCGCGTGGAGACTGCGACTGTTCGCCTCAGACTTGACTGCCTTTGACACGCCGTGAGCGGAGAACACCGCCACCGCCCCGGCCGGGATCTCGTCCACTTCCTCGACGAATACCGCGCCCTTAGAGCGCAGGTCGTCCACGACGCGCTGGTTGTGCACGATCTCGTGGCGGACGTAGACGGGCGCGTCGAACACGCGAATCGCTTCCCCTACGACGTCGATAGCGCGCTCGACGCCGGCACAGAAGCCGCGGGGCTGGGCTAGAATCACTCGCATTGTGGGTGCCTTATTTCCTTGCCCGCGCCACGCGGCGCGCGGGCGTTGGCGCCGCTGCTGACCTGCCGCCGTATTCGCCACGGTACTCCGCCGGCAGCAGGTCTGCTATCCGGCGCATGATCTGCTCGGTTCCGCCCGCGACTGACTCCTTCGAAATCCTGGCCGCTTGGGGAAGGCGGAACGGCTGCCCGAATCGGACGTGGATTCGCGTCCGTCTGAACATGTCTCTGGGAAGCTTCGCGTGCTCGGTACCCCAGATGGCGGCCGGCAAGATTGGTGCTCCTGTCCTGAGGGCGATGAGCGCGGTCCCCGGCTCGCCGGCTCCCAGCCTGCCGCCGCTGCGCGTCCCTTCCGGGAACATCCCCAGCACATGGCCGCGACGCAGCGCAGTCTGAGCCCTGCGGATCGCTCGTAGATCGCCCTCAAAGCGCCGAACGGGGATGAATCCGCCCATGCTGTACAGCTTTCCGAAGATCGGGAAGTCGAACAACTCTTGCTTCGCCATCCATACGACGCGGCGGGGAAATATGCCTGTCAGAATCGGCGGATCACCGACGCTGAAGTGGTTGCAGGTTAAGATCAAGCCGCCGTCAGGGGGAATGTTCCCGAGGCCGCGGACATCGCGGCTGGTCACGATCACCAGCAGGGACCTGACCCACGTCCACACGTTGGCCCAGTAAAAGATCGATTGAAGACAGTCAATCATGAAGCGCCATCCACAAGGCTTAGGACCCTAGCCAACACTTCCTCCTGCGTCAGACCATCAGTAGCAATGACTGTCGCGTCGGTGGCCGGTCGCAGCGGCGAAACCGCTCTCTCGCTATCAATCTGGTCGCGCCGGCGCAGGTCCTCCAATACAATCTCTCTCGTGACAGCGCGACCGTGAGTCGCGAACTCGGCGTGCCGCCGGCGGGCACGTTCGGAGATGGACGCGTCAAGGTACACCTTTAGTTCAGCGTCCGGCAGGACGACCGTGCCGATATCGCGCCCGGCCATGACCATCGCCTGCCTGCCTGCGATCTCGCGCTGCTGGCGCACGAGCGCCTCCCGGACACCGGCCACGCGCGAAACGAGCGAGACCGAATCTTCGACATCGGCGCGCCTCAATTCAGAGGTGACGTCCGAGCCGTCGATGCTGATGGAGCACGTCTCGGTGGAGCGAGGCTGCGGAGGGCCGACCCCCAGGTGGATGGAGGCCGCGAGGTGGCTCAGCGCATGTTGGTCGTTGGTGTCGACGCCCCGCTCGAGAGCGGCCAGAGTGACCGCGCGGTACATGAGGCCGGTGTCCAGGAACGGGTAGCCAAGCTTTTCCGCCAGCTTTCGGCCGACTGTACTCTTCCCAGAAGCCGCGGAGCCGTCTACGGCTATGACGCGCGGCGCCGCGCGTCCGCCTCCGGCGGGAGGCGCAGCGGCCTCCAGTCCGGCAGCGCTATCTCTCATCGATTCGATTATAGGAGAGCGCGAACGGGCTCAGCAATCAATTTCTAAGAACGCCGGTCCAGACACTTTCCAATCGGCTGCCCGATGCATAGAATGGCGGTGATTCTTTTCGCACTGCTTCAACCATTCCGTTGATTCGAGTCTCGGCTTCGACATTCGGGCTCATCGCTGCCCTGCTGATCGCGGGCTGGCCCCGCGCCGGAGGGTCAGAGCTGCTCGCCAACGGTGGCTTCGAGGCGGGGATCTCAGGGTGGGCAGTGAGCGCCGGCACTCTGGACCCGGTGGATTCGCCCGTACATGCCGGCGCCCTAGCCGCACGCTTTTCGGGAAGCGGTCAGCCCACGACGCAGTTCGCGTATCAAGTCGTCGATATCCAGTCCGCCCAGAGCTATGAGTTGAGCGGCTGGGTGAGTGGTTCCAGCTCGGGCCTCGGCCGCGCCTTTTTACGGGTCTCCTGGTTCGACCAAGGCAGCCAGCTTGTGTCGAGCGAAGACTCGCCGTGGCTATCGCAACCTGATGGCGCCTTCCATCCGCTGACGACGGGGGCAAGGACGTCACCAGCGGCGGCGCGACAGGCGCGAGTGAGCGTGCTCGTGCAGGCGGATTCGGCATTCAGTGTGCACTTGGACGACTTCGTGTTCGCAGGCCCCGCCGCGATTCCGCCGCCGCCTGCGACGACACCACCGACTCCAGTCGTCACGCCGCCGCCGGCTCCTCCAACTGCCACCCCACTTGGTGCGCCGCCACCTGTGCCGTCACCGACGCGCCCGCCGGTCGGCGCCACCGCAGGGCCCACACTTGCTCCCGCTGTCGAGCCCGGCTTCTTCTCGGACCTCGTCAACGGCGGCTTCGAGCAGCTCCGGCTTGACGGCACTCCCTACGCTTGGCGGAAACAGGGCGGCGAAATGAGGACCGTGTCAGAGCCCAGGATTGAGGGACTCCGGGCTCTCGCATTGACTTCTGCGACGTCGTCCACGAAGTGGGTGCATCAGACCGTTAACGTAGGCGGAGGACTGCACTACGAGGCGTCAGTCGTTGTGCTCGCGGGCCCGGGATCAGAGTCAGCCTTCCTTCGCCTGTCCTGGTATGCGAGCGAGGACGGCAGCGGCCAGGCAATCAGTTCGGTCGATTCACTGGAGGCCGAACTGGCCGGTGATGGAGGTTTCCAGATGCTTACGACCGGGCCTGTGAAGGCGCCCCCCGGCGCCGCCAGCCTGAAGTTCCGTCTGATGCTACGGCCGGTTTCAGAAGGAGCCGCGGCGGCCTACTTCGATTCCGCCGCGTTGCGCCAGACCCCGCCAGGCTTTGCGGGGGGCGTGACAGCGCAGGGAGGAGCCGGATCGGCGCGTCGCAATGCGGCGGGTGGTCGGCAAGTAGCCGAGGCGGGACGTGCCGTGCTCCCGGGCGACGCCACGGTGGGAGGCGCCACGCCCATTGAGCTTGCGAACGTTAAGCCGGCGAGGGGCGTGGTGGGCCAACCTGCCGCCTCCGGCCAGGGGCGTGACGACTGGGCGATCGTACTCGCCCTCGGCATTGCGCTGGTCGCTATCGGGCTGGCCGGCGGCTACGAGTTGTGGCAGCGCCGGAGTGGTGGCTCAGGCGGCCCCGGCAGCGAGGTCTAGCGCCGGGCGAGCTCGAAGACGTACTCCAGGCCGTCTTCTTCGTCGATCTGGTCCCCCACCTGTCTGAAACCCAGCTTTGCCGCCATCGCCAACGATGAGGTGTTATCCGGGGCGATCGAGACGAAGAAGCGATGGACGCCGTGCTCTCGTGTGGCCCAGTCCATTTGCGCCAGCGCCGCCTCCGTGGCGTAGCCCTGGCGGCGGTGATTCGGCATGACGGTGTAGCCCATCTCGGCGCGGCCGACGGTCTCAGGCGAGCCGTGGAAGCCGATGTGGCCGACCATGGACCGCCCTCGGGCCCGCAGCACCATCGCGCGAACAAGCCATTGCTGCGAACTCGGATCTCCGCGCATCTGATCAAGGCGGCGTCTGAGGAATCGTGAATCGTGCTCGTCCGGCCAATCGGGAGGCAGCGTGAGGCCGGCGGTCGCTTCGGCGTTGGCGCGATCGCCGGCCAGGACAGCTTCGATGAAGGTGGGAGACATTGAGACGAGATCGAGGCGGTTGGATTGGATGATCGGGCCGGTCACTGAGCGTAGTGTAACGCCCTAGCAGCGAACATGGCCGCGCGACGACGACCACGTAAAATAGGCAGCCATGACGGGGGTGGCGCTGCTTCTGGTCTTGGCTTCCGCAGTCTGCCATGCGAGTTGGAACTTCCTGCTTAAGCGCAGCAAGCACAAGGTGGCGTTCCTGGGGTCGGCCGGGATCATCGGGTCGCTTACGTTACTAGGGCCTGCGCTCGTCGTGGCGGCGGTGAGCGGAATCGGGACTGCGGGAATCGCGCTGGGCTGTGCGACGGCCTGCCTGCACGGTGTGTACGGACTGTCGCTGGCGAGGGGCTATCGCCTGGGTGACCTCTCGTCTGTGTACCCGGTCTCGCGCGGCGTGGGGCTCGCGTTGATACCAGTAGGGGCGGCCCTGCTGCTGGACGAACGCATCTCCACCATCGCGGTGCTGGGCATCGTGATGATCGTGGGCGGGGTTTACGCGCTGCATATCGAGCCGCACGCGGTGCGGGACCTGGCGGCGCCCCTGCGGACGCTCAACCAGCCCGCGGGGCGCACGGCGCTTCTCACCGGTGGGCTGATCGCGGCGTACTCGCTGTGGGACAAGAACGCGCTGGACGAGCTTTCCCCGGTCGTTTTGAACCAGTTCGCGATGACCGGACACGCGATAATCACGACCGCGGTGGCGCTGCGCCTGAACGCGGACGACGTGCGCCAGGAGTGGCGGTCGGGAATGTGGAGCATAATCGCGGCAGGGGTGCTGATCCAGCTGGCCTATCTGCTCGTGCTGGCGGCGCTGGAGACGAGCGAGGTGAGCTACATCGCACCTTCGCGAGAGATCGGGATAGTATTTGGCGCCGTGCTGGGCGTCGTGTATCTCGGGGAGGGGTTCGGCTTCTGGCGCGTGTGGGCTTCGCTGCTCATCGTCGCTGGCGTCGTCGTACTGGCGATCGCGCCGTAGACTTCACCCCAGCTCGTTTGCCAGAATATGTCCTAGGGGGCTCGATGCAGCAAGTGCGAATCGGGATCGTGGGCGACTACGATCCCGTGTACACCTTTCATCGCGCGACGGGCGCCGCGTTGGAGGCGTCGGGCGGGCGCCTCGGTATCGAAGTCGGTCACGAGTGGGTGGCGACGGATTCCGTTTCCCAGAGAGATACCCACCGTCTCGCCGGCTACGATGGACTGTGGGCCGCGCCCGGCGCGCCCTACCGCAGCCTTGATGGCGCGCTCGCGGCTATACGCTACGCCCGCGAGCATGACCGGCCGTTTATCGGCACTTGAGGGGGTTTCC
>Ga0209324_10002624_pt1 | contig 12315 bp, 10 predicted proteins | sample Rifsed19ft3_FD_184015 | JGI IMG/M metagenome (GOLD analysis project Ga0209324, IMG submission 184015) | Soil microbial communities from Rifle, Colorado, USA - sediment 19ft 3 (version 2) | ecosystem: Environmental > Terrestrial > Deep subsurface > Rock core/Sediment | place: Rifle, Colorado...
GAGACTAAATCTCTCATGGAGCTTATAAAACTTATACAAAAACAAGGTATTACAATACTTTTAATTGAGCATGACATGAAAGTTGTTATGGGCATATCAGATAGGATTATTGTGCTTGACCATGGTGTAAAGATTGCAGAGGGTTTTCCTGAGGATATCCGGAAAGATAAGAAAGTTATAGAAGCATATCTGGGAAGTGGACATGCTTAAACTCGAAAATGTATATACCTCCTATGGAAATATAGAAGCGCTGAAGGGAATCTCTCTTGAAATTAACCAAGGTGAGATTGTTACCATGATTGGCGCCAATGGCGCTGGCAAGTCAACGATGCTGAATACTATTTCAGGGGTTTTTCATCCCAAACAAGGCAGAATAGATTTTTTAGGTAAGAGAATAGATAATCTATCTGCGCATATTATTGTCGAGATGGGAATATCCCACGTGCCGGAGGGGAGAAGGATATTTCCACAATTGACGGTTAGGGAAAACCTGGAGATGGGAGCGTATAGCAGAAATTTCAAATTTCAAATTTCAAATTTCAAAAGCGAACTGGAAAGTATATTTCAATATTTTCCAATTTTGAAAGAAAGGCTAAAACAGCTTGGCGGCACTTTAAGCGGCGGTGAACAGCAGATGCTTGCATTAGCGAGGGCGCTTATGGCACAGCCGAAGTTGCTATTATTAGATGAGCCTTCTCTGGGGCTAGCGCCTATGCTCGTTGATACAATATTTGAGATAATAAAGAAGATAAACCATGAAGGCACGGCCATCCTGCTGGTAGAGCAGAATGCCAATGCAGCGCTCAAACTGGCAAACAAAGGCTATGTTCTGGAAACAGGAAAGGTTGTCATGCAGGGTGCTGCTGACGCCCTTCTAAAAAATCCGCAGCTTAAGGCCGCATATCTTGGAGAGGGCTAGTTAGTTCACGCTGAAAATGCCCATCTGCTGCGTTGCCTTCTTCGCTGCACTGCTCACATATCTGTAGCTTGCCCATTTATGGGCGTTTTTAAAAGCGCCGATAAATCGGCAAACTACGAGTGCCTTGCATCTTGGCAATTTTTGAGTCTGAACTGGCGCTGGTGCAACTCCTTGTTAACCTCCATGATATATGCTAGCATTGCTTTGAAAGAGATTTTACGGCCATGCAGGTCATTACATCCCACATAAATGCAGACTTTGATACTCTGGCATCCATGCTGGCTGCAAAAAAGCTTTATCCTGACGCAATTCTTACCTTTCCCGGCTCCCTTGAAGAGAATCTGAGGGATTTTTTTGAAAGGCCGCAGTTCCATTTCCTTGAGATTGAAAAGATAAAAAATATCAAGATGGATGAGATTGAAAGACTTATCCTTGTTGATATACGGCAGGCAACAAGGATTGGCAAGTTTGCAGAGATTATCAACAGGCCAGGCCTTGACATTCATATCTATGATCACCACCCAAAATCTCCGGACGACATCCATGGCTCACTAGAGGTAACACATGCCTACGGAGCCACCACCACTATTTTAGTCCATATCATTAAAGAAAAAGGCATAGAGCTTACGCCTGAAGAGGCCACGGTGCTTATGTTGGGGATATATGAAGACACTGGTTCTTTGGCCTTTTCCTCTACCACGGTGAAGGACTATGAGGCGGCGGCATTCCTGCTTTCAAAGGGTGCAAATCTTAATATGGTATCAGACATGATTACAAAGGAGCTTACAGCAGAACAGGTCTCTCTTTTGAATGACCTCCTCCAGTCTGCAACCACTTATTCTGTCAGTGGAATTGATGTGGTGCTTGTCGAGGCATCTGCTGATAAATATATGGGAGATCTGGCTGTTTTAGTGCATAGGCTCAAAGATATTGAAAATATCAACTGCCTCTTTGCACTTATAAGCATGGAGGACAGGATTCATCTTATAGCGAGAAGCAGGCTTAAGGAGGTAAATGTAGGCGAGATCACACAGATATTGGGCGGTGGGGGTCATCCAACTGCTGCATCTGCTACATTAAAGGATATTACCCTCATCCAGGCAAAGGAAAGGCTTATAGCTGTTTTAAAGGACAAGGTTACTCCAAAAAGGTTTGCACGGGAGATTATGTCCAGCCCCCCGATAACCCTTTCCCAGGATGCCTCTATCAATGATGCAAAAGATACGCTTCTCAGGTACGGCATAAATGCGATACCCGTGGTTCACGGCGAAGAAGTTTTAGGCATTATCACGAGGCAGATTGTTGAAAAGGCCGTATATCATGGTTTAAAGGATGTGTCGGTAAAAGAGTACATGAGCACCGACTTTGAGGTTGTTTCTCCTGTTGCAGCCATAGCAGAGGTTCAGGATGCAATCATAGGGCATCATCAGAGACTCCTCCCGGTAATAGATAAGGGGAAGGTCATTGGCATTATCACGCGCACGGATCTTTTAAGACTGCTCCACGAAGAGCTTAAGATAGAGCCGTATTCCGCCGAAGAAGTGCCTCTCAAAAGGCACAAGGCCATTACGAGGCTCATGGAAGAGCAGCTGCCTGAAAAGGTGGTTGCTATTTTAAGAGATGCAGGAAAGGTTGCCAATGAACTTGGCTACAAGGCGTATGTTGTTGGCGGTTTTGTAAGGGATCTTATTTTACGATATGAAAATCTGGATATTGATGTAGTAATAGAAGGTGACGGCATCGCGTTTGCCAATGCCTTTGCAAAGAGATTCGGATGCAAGGTAAAAAGCCATGAGAGATTTGGAACTGCGGTTGTAATATTTCCAGATGGATTTAAGATTGACATAGCAACTGCACGTCTTGAATATTATGAAAAGCCGGGGGCCCTCCCCACAGTTGAGTTGTCATCGCTCAAACTTGATTTATACAGAAGGGATTTCACCATCAACACCCTTGCCGCTGCATTGAATCCAAGGAGTTTCGGCGAACTGATAGATTTCTTTGGCGCCCAGAGAGATATCAGGGAAAAGACTATCAGGGTTTTACACAACCTGAGTTTTGTTGAAGATCCGACACGGGTTTTCCGGGCTATTAGGTTTGAGCAGCGGTATGGTTTTGTAATGGCAAAACACACGCAGAGCCTTATAAAAAATGCCGTTAAGTTAAATCTTCTGCAAAGAATAAGCGGTGAGAGACTTTTAAACGAGCTCAAGGCCATCCTTGAGGAGGAAAACTTTCTCCGTGCCATTAATCGCATTAAAGAATTTGCCCTTATCAAGTATATTCATCCCGATATCCATCTGGATGCTGAAGAGATGTCACTTTTGGAAAGGGCACGGGATGTTTTATCATGGTATCAACTGCTTTACATGGAAGAAAAAATTGAGGCATGGCTTGTGTTGTTTCTTGCTATTATAGATCAGTTGCAAGATGATGATGTCATGAAGATTAAAAAAGGGCTTGCTATTGCAGGCAAGCACCGGGTGAATATACTGGAGGCAAGGGCCGATGCAAAAACGGCATTAAATATGCTGCAGATGAAGCTTGCCCATGGAAGCATTAAACAGGGAAAAGTTTTAAAAAGCAGTGAGGTTTATAATATTTTAAAGCCAATTCCCATGGAAGATATTTTATATATCATGGCAAAGACGAAGTCAGATGATACAAAAAAAACCATATCCAATTTTATAACCCACTTAAAAGCATGTAAAACGCTTCTTCACGGTGATGACCTTAAGAGATTGGGTGTGCCAGAAGGGCCTATTTACAGCGAAATCCTCAGCCTGCTCCTTGAAAAAAGGCTGGATGATAAGATAAAGACAAAGGCTGATGAGGAAAAGATGGTTAAGGAACTAGTGGCAAAGAGTCAGAGGGTCAGAGTGTAGGCGGGGCGTCTCGCCCCGCACATTGATGTCGGGCTGGAAGCCCGACCTATTAACTCTCTGATACTAAAAAAGGGGGGATACATGCAAGGAGATGAGATATTGAAAGCCATAAAGGCATCGCTGGAAAGGGAATTGCATATTGACCTTATCAAAACACCTATCCATCTCAAGCTGGAAAATGGCGCTATTGTGATGCAAGGCATAGTTGATAAAATAGCCTATAAGAAAAAAGCCCTTTTTATCGCAATGGGAGTTCCGGGAACATCGGGCGTTATTGACAGGCTGAGGGTAAAACCTGCTCAATCGATGGGGGATAAGGAAATAAAAAATCATATCTCTGATGCCTTTACTGAAGAGCCGACTCTCAACAATCTTGCAATAGAGATTGAGATAAACAATGGCATTGTTGACATTGAAGGAGCTGTGCCGTCTTTAAGCCATAAGCGGTTTGCCGGCCTTCTCGCCTGGTGGGTGCCTGGCAGCGTAGATGTGATAAACAGTCTTGAAGTCAATCCCCCTGAAGAAGATTCGGATGATGAAATAACAGATGCGGTTATGCTTGCACTGGAAAAAGATAAGCTGGTAAATCATAGCAACATAAAAGCCACAACCAAAAACTGGGTCGTAACGCTGGACGGTGTTGTGCATAGCGAGGTGGCAAAAAATGCTGCTGAAGACGATGCCTGGTATATATGGGGGGTGAATGAGGTGGTGAATAGGTTGAAGGTGGTAAGATAGGCTTGATAAAAAGCCCATCGTTTGTTCGGCTGAGCTCACTACGAAGCCTGCGGCGTTGTCGTTGCAGCTTCTGCGTTCAACATATGTAGAATCGCCGATTCATCAGTGCTTTTAAACATGTCCATAAATGGGCGCACTACATCTTTGCATGTGGAACTTTTTTACTGTGCTGTAAATGTATAATGATTGGTGGAGGGTACCGGGATCGAACCGGCGACCTTCACGTTGCGAACGTGACGCTCTCCCAACTGAGCTAACCCCCCAGTAAAAATAGGCAATAGGCGAGAGGCATAGGGCAATAAGTAAAAACCTATAGCCCACTGCCCATAGCCTCAAACTCCTAAATATTCCTTTATCCCTTCCTCAAACTTTGTAGGCTTTATCCCAAACACCGGCTCCAATGCATTATTATCTGTCACATTATCTTCTTCCAGCATCAAGAGCTGGTCTCGTGTAATCGGCGGTTTTGGCAGAATGGCTTCGGCTATTGCTGTTCCAGGCCTCATAAGGAACATGGGCACATGAATCTTTAGCCTTGTCTTCCCAAGCACCCTGCATATTGCATCAATTATCTGATCAAAGGCAAGTTTTTCGGCCCCTCCCAGTTCATAAACCTTGTTTATATGCTTTAAATCCGTTATTGCCGTTGTCATTGCCCTAACAAGATCTTTTACATAGAGAAGTTGCATCCTGTTCTGGCCATTACCTGGAATCATGATAAACGGTGAAATCTTAATGATGCTGGCAAAGAGATTGACAAACTTATCTTCTTTGCCAAATAAAACTGACGGCCTGAAGATAATGTAGCCAAGACCTGAATTTCTTATTATCTCTTCTGCATCCCATTTTGTTTTGTGATATTCACTCCTTGCATTCTCTCTTGTGCCAAGGGCGCTTATATGGACAAACCGCTTTACATTCTTTTGTTTGCAGGCCTCCACCATGTTTCTTGTGCCTTCTGTATGGATGGCCTTAAAGGTTGCCTTCCCGGTTTCTGCCAATATTCCCACAAGATGAACTGCTGTGTCTATCTTTCCATCTGCAAACGCCTTTACAATTGAGTCTTTGTCTGTTACGTCGCCCTGTACCAGTTCTACTCCAGGTTTCTTTATAGTCTCCGCCCTTGAAGGGTTTCTTGAAATACACCGTACCTGAAGCCCATGCTTAAGCATTTCTCTCAGCAGATTGCCGCCAACAAAACCTGTTGCTCCGGTAAGAAGTATCATTTTCTACCTGTGTTCAGTATATCCTTTATAGTAGTTTTTAATTCTTTCAGGTCAGACGACTTTACCACATAGGCATCAGATGCCCATGTGCCAAATTCCTGCTTATAGTGGTGATAGGCAGTGCTTAAGATTACCGGAAGGTTTTTCCATTTTTCTTTCACCCGTCGGAGAACTTCTATACCGTCCATTCCCGGCATTTTTATATCAAGGACCATAAGATCAAACTTTTCCTTTTCCAGTTTGGCAAGGGCCTCTTCCCCTGATGCTGCCAGATGGACATCCAGTCCTTCATCCATCAGTTCTTCCTTGTATAAAAGCCTTATCCCTTCTTCATCGTCTACAATAAGAATTTTTTCATGCATAATAACCCCCCGTTTAATTAAACCGAAATTCTCATTCCACAGCAAGGTTTAAAATCTTTTTTTCTTGATCTAACATATAGACAGAGCACTGGTCAAAGGTAAAGAACTTTCCCAAAAATCAAAGTCTATTTTGGGAAACTTGACCAGCAGAGCGGCAATTCCATACAAGCTTTTTTCAAGTGTGTCTTTGGAATCTGTAAATTCTATGATTGTTGAGAGGATGTTGTAGCCCATACTTAGTTCGGAGTTCGGAGTCGGGAGTTCAGGGTTAAGAGCAAAAGACTTGACGAAATAAAAAGTTTTTACTCCGAACTACGAACTCATTACTCCGAACTAATTTATACCTTCGCTTCTTTTAAAAACTTTGCTGCTTCTTCTGGTGGGGTTGGATTTATATAAAAACCAGAGCCCCATTCAAAACCTGCAACCCTTGTAAGGGTAGGCATTATTTCAAAGTGCCAGTGATAGTGTTGGTTGTCTCCATCTCTTAAAGGCGACGTGTGGAGGATGAAATTGTAGGGTGGCGAATTCAGGGTCTTATCCATTTTTTTTAGTGTATTGGAAAAGAGTTTGGCGAGGTTTTCATACTCGTGTTTTTGGGAGTTCTCAAATGCAGATTCATGTTTTTTGGGAAGGATCCACACCTCAAATGCAGCTTTGGGGGCATAAGGGGTTATTGCAAGGAAATCCTGATTCTCAGATACAATGCGTCTATCCTGTATTAATTCCTGGCGGATGATGTCGCAAAAAACACAACGTTCCTTGTAATTGTAATACTCAAGGGAGCCATCTAATTCCTCTGCAACCCTTTTGGGTATGATGGGCAGGGCTATAAGCTGGGAGTGGGTATGTTCAAGAGAGGCGCCTGCAGCCTCACCATGGTTTTTAAATATGAGAACATAGCGAAACCTGGGGTCTTTTTTAAGGTCAATGATTCTATCCCTGTATGACCAGAGAATATCCTCAAACTGTTTTTCAGATATGCTTGAAAGGCTGTCCTTATGGTCAGTGGATTCAATGATTACCTCATGGGCGCCCACACCGTTCATCTTGTCATATACGCCGTCGCCTTCCCTATTAAGGTCTCCCTCTATGCGGAGGGCTGGGTATTTATTCGGAACGACCCTTAATGTCCAGCCGCCTGTGTTTGCTTTTGAGCCATCAGGCCTGTAAGCGAGTATCTCCTGAGGGGTTTTGTCTTCATTTCCTGGACAGAACGGACAAAAACCATTTTTGGTAGGTGGATGCTGAACCACAAATTCTGATGGTCTTTTACCCCTTTCCGTTGAGATAATTACCCATCTCCCGAGTATAGGGTCTTTTCTAAGTTCTGGCATAGTCGCTACGCTCCATGGTAAAAATGTAAAGCAGTGAGGGGTTGGAGGAGAAAGGTTTTTTGCCTCAAACCTCAAGCCTCATACCACAAACCGCATCTTTTATTTTACAATTTCCATTTTCCAGTGTATCTATGGGCCCTTGCGCATCTTTTCCTGTGCCTCTTCTTCCTCTTTACATCTTATACAGGAGGTTGTAACAGGCCTTGCCTCAAGCCGTTTCTCTGATATTTCCTCGCCACATATCTCGCAGATTCCATAAGTGCCGTCATTTATCCTTTTTAAGGCCTCGTGAATCTTTGCTATGAGCTTCCTCTCCCTGTCCTTGACTCGCAACAAGAAATTCCTGTCTGTTTCAAGGGATGCCCTATCGGTCGGATCAGGAAAGGTTTCTTCCTTTGCGCTGCTCATCACTGTTACAGTCTTCCCGGCTTCTGCGAGCAGTTCCTCAAGCTTTGTATTGAGCAGATTCTTAAAAAATTCCAATCGTTCTTTTTCCATAACGTATAATTATATCCGAAATAGAAAGTGCTGTAAATATAAAAAATAAAACTAATTATATTGAGGTTAAGGATTTCATTAGATTTAACCTTTTCTTATATACGTCCCGCTTCTGCCGCCTGTCTTTTTAACGAGCCGTATGTTGGAGATGGTCATTTCTTTGTCAATAGCTTTACACATGTCATAAATGGTTAGGGCAGCAACTGAAACTGCTGTTAATGCCTCCATTTCCACGCCTGTCTTGCTGGTAACCCTTACCATTGCAGTTATATCAACACATTTCCTCATAGGTTGCGGCTCAAAAGATATGTCTACCGAGGTTATATTTAAGGGGTGGCATAATGGTATTACATCGCCAGCTTTTTTTGCCGCCATGATGCCGGCAACCCTCGCTACACCGAGCACATCACCCTTTTTAATATCATTGGTCAGCACAGCCTGTAATGTGGCGTGCTTCATAAAGATGCTCCCCTTTGCAACAGCCTCCCTTGTTGTTATTTCTTTGGCAGTTACATCAACCATCCTTGCTTTGCCATATTTATCTATGTGTGTAAGTTTTGGCATATACAAGTTTCAAGTTGTAAGTTTTATTTTTTATTTGCGACTTACAACTTATCTAATTCACCTCCACTATCCTTCCACCCTTTATCGTCAATATAAACATATCCTTTATAGCTTCTCTATCTTTATTAAATGCGATACTGCCTGTTGCTCCAGGAAAACCTTTTAAATCAGCGAGAGTGGCCTGAACCCTCTCCTTTTCTCCGTTGCTTTTACTTATGGCTTCTATCATCATTTTTACTGCATCGTAGGTTTGAGCCTCAATAATACCCGGTTCTGTGCCATAGAGGTTTTTGAAGTTACTTACAAACCGTGCTGTTGGTTCTCTCTTACTGCCTGAAAAGAAGCCGTCTATGAATACGGAGTTTTCTACATATCTACCTGCCATGTCGATAAGTTTTGGAGAGTTCCATCCACTAGACCCGAGGAGCTTAACATCCTTGATATTATAATAAGCGAGGTGAGGGGCTATGAGGCCGATAGTATCAAAATAGTCGGGTATATAAAGGGCATCTACTTTTACCGTAGTTTCAAATATTTTTATCTTCCTCCGCCCCTCCTTTTTTTCGGTCTCTTTTATTTTAAATAATTTCGTAATCTCTTTTCCAAAATAGGTCTGGCCTTCTTTATATTGCTCCTCAGCCGCTATTTCACCGTTGCCTTTCTTAACCTCTTCTTTAAAGAGATTTGCAAGTTCTAGTCCGTAAGGGCTGTTGGGATAAAGTATAGCAAACTTTTTGTATTTTAGCTTGTTTATGGCATAAGCGGCAATAGCCCTTGCCTGTTCAGATGGTAATAAAAAGTTTCTAAATATGTAATGACCCATATTGGTAAGTCCTTCTTTCTGCGAGAGGGTGATTATGGGTGTCCTTAATTCCTGTGCCTTCCTTGCGGTATCTGTTGCGGTTATGCTCAAAAGTGGTCCTATGATGCCGACAACATTTTCGTTTAAGGTAAGTTCTTCTACAGCTTTTGCTGATGCAATCGGATCACCTTGAGTATCTTTTACAAGTACTTCCACATGCATAGGTTGGATATTAGCTTGATCCCCTGGTTCCTTGCTTCCATGACTCCTTGCTTCAAATATGTCTGCGGCAAGCAATGCCCCTTTTAATGCCTGTTCACCAAATTGGGCATATCTTCCACTTAAAGGAAGGATAATCCCAATTTTAGATGTGGGAGGTAGGGGATTGGATGTGGTGGAGGGTGAAGATAATTCCTCAGAAAAAGCTGTTTTAGTGAGTAGTGAGCAATACGCACTAAGCAGTAAAACAGTGAACAGTGAACAGTGAACAGTTATCCATTTTAGATTTTTTACTGATAACTGGTAACTGATAATTGGTAACTTGCTTCTAACTTCCTGCATTTTATACCCTGCATCTTGCATCTGTCTCCTCTTACCCAAATCCCGCTTTAGCGGGATTTAAACCGTCAATCCATCCCGAAATACTGTGAGTTAAAAGATTAGTCTTACGACCTCGGTGATTTTGCTCCTCACCATATCCTCCCCCTGTCCCCCTCCATGAGGAAGATAAAGAGGGAGGCCTCGTCGCAAAATCACCTGCGGCCTTGTCTTTCGGGCGTCTTGACGGTTTCCCCAAAATCATAAATCGGATTTTGGGTCTTATTCGAACAGGTTCTTAACCTTTTCTAAAAAGTTCTTTTTTATGGGGTTTGTCTCTTCACCGCTTATTCTGGCAAACTCATCCAGAAGTTCTTTTTGCCTGGTAGTAAGTTTTGAGGGGGTTTCTACCTTTATAATTACACTCTGGTCGCCTCTCTGGCCTGTGTGAAGTGAGGCTATGCCTTGCCCCTTAAGCCTGAATACCTTTCCGGCCTGCGTACTGGCGGGGACCTTAAGCTTGATATTTCCTGCAAGGGTTGGAACGTCGATTTCGGCGCCGAGTGCTGCCTGAGGGAAACTTATTGGCACCTCGCAAATTATATCATCATTTTGCCTTTGAAATATTGGGTGAGGCTTGACATTTATAATGATGTAAAGGTCTCCGGAAGGCCCGCCATGAATACCGGATTCCCCTTCACCGGAGAGCCTGAGTCTCGTGTCTGTTTCAACACCGGGTGGCACTTTTACATTGAGACTCTTTATTTCCTTTATCCTGCCTATGCCGTTGCACTCAGCGCAAGGCTCTTTTATAATAGCCCCTTCGCCCCTGCAGCGCGAGCATGGGCGGGAGATACTGAAAAAGCCCTGCTGGTAGCTAACCTGCCCTCTTCCATGACACGTTGGACATGGTGTGGGAGATGTTCCCGGTTTTGCGCCGCTTCCGTTACATTTTTGACATTTGGCTGCCTTGGGGAGTTTTATCTTTTTTTCTGTGCCAAATGCCGCTTCTTCAAAAGTAACTTCCATATCATATCTTAAATCTGCTCCACGTTGGCCTCTTGCACGTTTTCTGCTTGCCCCAAAAAAATCTCCGAATACATCGCCGAATAAATCCTGAAAGTCAACGCCAAACCCGGCTCCTTGCCCGAAGCCCGAGGCGGTTCCGGCCTCCGCATAGCCAAACCTATTATACTGCGCCCTCTTATCAGGGTCTTTTAAGACCTCGTAAGCAGCATTTATTTCCTTAAAGTGCTCCTCAGCGTTTTTATCCCCAGGATTTTTATCAGGGTGATATCTGTGGGCAAGCTGCCTGTATGCCTTTTTTATTTCATCGTCAGAGGCATTTCTGTTAACGCCTAATATTTCGTAATAGTCTTTTTGTGCCATAAATTAAATATAGTATGCAGTAGGGAGCAAGCAGTAAAAACAAACTGCCTACTCCTTACTGCTTACTGTCTTTACATCCCTTCCGTCAATTTTGTTGATGCTTGTAACAATCTGTCCGATGCAATCTTGATAGCGTTAGCATCTGAGCCTTCCATTGCATGCTTCAATATATGCAGTGCATCTCTGACTGCCTGTCTGTCCGCCTCTTTAAGGTTGCCTCCGACTTCAGAAAGCAATCTCTCGGTCGTATATACAAGGCCGTGGGCTGTATTTCTGGTGTCAATAAGTTCTTTTCTTTTTTTATCTTCTTCCTGATGGTTCTCTGCATCTTTGATAATATTTTCTATTTCTGTAGGGCTCAAACCAGATGAGGCTGTAATTTTTATTGACCGTTCTTCGCCTGTACCAAGGTCTTTGGCGGAAACATGCAGGATACCGTTGGCGTCTATGTCAAATGTTACCTCAATCTGCGGAACACCCATTGGCTGAGGCGGGATATCGACCAGTTCAAACCTTCCAAGGGATTTGTTGTCCTGAGCCATCTCCCTTTCGCCCTGCAGTATGTGTATAGAGACCATTGTCTGGTTGTCTTGAGCTGTAGAGAATATCTCGCTCTTTTTTGTAGGGACAGTAGTATTTTTCGGTATTAATCTTGTAAATACCCCTCCTTTGGTTTCAAGTCCGATAGAAAGCGGTATAACATCAAGAAGGATTATATCTTTTAGTTCACCCTGAAGTACGCTCCCTTGTATTGCGGCACCAATAGCAACGACCTCGTCAGGGTTTACACCTTTGTTAGGTTGCCTCAAAAATACCTCTTCAACCTTTTTTTGCACCCGAGGCATTCTTGTCATGCCGCCCACAAGGATTATCTCGTCTATATCCTTTGCTTCAAGCCCTGCGTCTGCGAGTGCAATGCAGCATGGCATTACAAGCCGCTCAATCAGATCATCCACCATTTTTTCCAGCTGGCTCCTGGTTATTTTTTTCTTAAGGTGTTTTGGCCCTGAGCCGTCAGCCGAGATAAAGGGGAGGTGTATCTCTGTTTCAAGAACTGA
>Ga0209324_10002626_pt1 | contig 12311 bp, 8 predicted proteins | sample Rifsed19ft3_FD_184015 | JGI IMG/M metagenome (GOLD analysis project Ga0209324, IMG submission 184015) | Soil microbial communities from Rifle, Colorado, USA - sediment 19ft 3 (version 2) | ecosystem: Environmental > Terrestrial > Deep subsurface > Rock core/Sediment | place: Rifle, Colorado...
AAGGACGGTTTGGAATGGTTGAAGAGACGGGAGCCATGATGAATTCCGCCATGAAAAGATTTATAACTGAAAGTGTAGGTATGGGGGAGGCTCTGGGAAAAGATATTTATGAGAAAAGACTCAAATATAAAGAATACAGCATTCTATATCATGGATATAAATTAAATATTCCTGTAACGATACACTCTGCTATAGGGACAGAGATAATCCACATGCATCCTTCTGCTGATGGGACTGTAATTGGCAGGGGGAGTTTTAATGACTTTAAGCTTTTTACTTCTCTTCTATCAGATATAGGAAAAGGCGGATGTTTTTTTAATATTGGTTCTGCTGTTATTCTTCCTGAAGTTTTTATAAAGGCACTATCCATTGCGAGAAATATGGGATATAAGGCTCATGATTTTATTACAGTAAATATGGATATGGTTCAACACTATCGTCCTCATGTCAATGTGGTCAATAGACCGATTCAGGGAGAGGGAAAGGGATATACACTGACAGGCCATCATGAGATTATGCTGCCATTACTTTATTATTTAATTTTAACAAGAAGAACAAAAACTTAATAATCTGCAGATTACGCAGATTTTAAAACCTTATTCTTTTTAATCGGCGTTAATCTGCGAAATCTGCGGATAAGGAAGGGGTGGGATTATTATGATAGACCGTTACAGCAGACCGGAGATGGCAAGTATCTGGAGTATAGAAAATAAATATGAAAAGTGGCTCCAGATTGAGATTGCAGTGTGTGAAGCATTGGTTGAAAAAGGTGAGATACCAAAGAGTGCCCTTGAAAATATCAAGAGTAACGCAAAATTTGACCCCTCCCGTATTGATGAGATAGAAAAGACTGTCAAGCATGATGTGATTGCATTTCTTACAAATGTTGCTGAGCATGTAGGTGAAGATTCAAGATATATCCACATGGGGATGACCTCATCTGACCTTCTTGATACCGCCCTCGCTATTCAGTTAAAAGAGGCATCAGATATAATATTAAAAGACTTAAATGTTCTTTCAGATGTATTAAAGAAGAGGGCTTATGAGTTTAAGGATACTGTGATGATTGGAAGGTCTCACGGCATTCATGCAGAACCTGTTACATTTGGCTTAAAGCTTGCCCTCTGGTATTCTGAAAATCAGAGAAATATAAAGAGGATGGAGCATGCAAAAGAGACTATCAGTTACGGAATGGTCTCAGGTGCGGTCGGAACATTCGCAAATATTGACCCATCTGTAGAGGAGTATGTCTGCAAAAAATTTGCCTTAAAACCAGCCCCTGTGTCAAATCAGATTATCCAGAGGGACAGGCATGCAGAATATTTAACCACTCTATCATTGATTGCATCGTCAATTGAGAAGATTTCAGTGGAACTAAGGCATCTCCAGAGGACTGAAGTTCTTGAGGCTGAGGAATATTTTTCAATGGGGCAAAAGGGTTCTTCTGCCATGCCTCATAAGAGAAACCCTATAACGGCAGAGCAATTGGCAGGATTGTCACGGATAGTCAGAGCTAATGCAATTGCAGGAATGGAGAATGTAGCCCTCTGGCATGAGAGGGATATAAGCCATTCATCTGTGGAGAGGATTATAATACCCGACAGCTCAATATTGATTGACTATATGCTGAATAAAGCTGCAAATCTGATTGATAAGCTCCTTGTCTATCCTGAAAATATGAAAAAAAATCTGGATAAAATGGGGGGGTTGATATATTCTGAAGGTATATTATTGGAATTGGTCAGAAGTGGAATCGCGAGGGAAGAGGCATATAAGCTTGTTCAGAGGGTTGCTATGAAGATATGGGAGAAGGGAGGAGATTTTAAGGAGTTAATATTGAATAACAGGGAGATTATGAAATATATTACCCCTGCTTCTATAGAAAAGGCATTCAGCATAAATCATCATTTGAAAAATGTGAATTATATTTTTAAGAGGGTGTTTGAGAGTTAAATTAAAGTTTGAAGATTGAAAAAATCAATATTCAATAGTCAATATATATGTGTGGAATTTTTGGAGTATATGGCCATTCTGAGGCGGCGAATATAACATATCTTGGACTCCATGCCTTACAGCACAGGGGGCAGGAGAGTTCAGGCATTGTATCATCCGATGGGAAATTCTTGCACTCAGAGATAGATATGGGTCTTGTGGCGGATATCTTTTCACAGGACCGTCTTGATAAACTTTCCGGACATATTGCAATGGGGCATAACAGATATTCAACCACAGGTGCGAGCCTCCTGAAAAATGCCCAGCCTATTCTGGTAGATTATTCCCGCGGTTCTCTCGCCCTTGCCCATAACGGCAATCTGGTTAATGCTGCATATATCAGGAGTGAGCTTGAGGCATACGGCTCAATATTCCGCTCTACTATGGATACAGAGGTGATAGTCCATCTCATTGCACAGTCTAAAGAAGACAAGCTGCTGGATAGGGTGATAGATGCTGTTTCAAGGATTAAGGGGGCATATTCGCTTCTGATAATGACAGAGAATGAATTGGTGGGCGTAAGAGATCCTAATGGCTTCAGGCCGTTATCATTGGGAAAGCTGAAAGACTCGTATGTGTTGGCATCAGAAACATGTGCATTTGATTTAATAGAGGCAAAATATGAGAGGGATATTGAGCCGGGTGAGATTGTAATTATAAGCCAGAATGGGATCCAATCTTATAAGCCTTTTCCTATATCAAGGAGGTCTCACTGTGTTTTTGAATTTATATATTTTGCAAGGCCTGACAGTAATATATTTGGGGAAAATGTAAATTTCATAAGACAGGAGTTTGGGAGACAGCTTGCAAGGGAGACAATGGTTGATGCAGATATTGTAATCCCTGTCCCTGACTCGGGTGTCCCGGCTGCACTTGGTTTTTCTTTAGAGTCAAAGATACCTTTTGATATGGGGCTTATCAGGAGCCATTATGTTGGAAGGACATTTATTGAGCCTCAGCAGGCAATCAGGCACTTTGGAGTTAAGCTGAAGCTTAATCCTGTAAAAAAGATAATTGAAGGTAAGAGGGTTATTGTGATTGATGATTCAATTGTAAGGGGGACAACGAGCAGAAAGATTATAAAAATGCTGAGGGATGCAGGTGCAAGGGAGGTGCATGTCCGAATAAGCTCACCGCCGACAACCCACCCTTGTTTTTATGGCATTGATACACCAAATCGCAAGGAATTGATAGCAGCAACACATACAATAGAAGAAGTTCGCAGATACCTTACTGCCGATAGTCTTTCATATTTAAGTTTAGAGGGAATGTTGAATATTTTTAAAGAGAGGAAGAATGATTTTTGTATGTCCTGTTTTGATGGGGTTTATCCTGTAAGCTTTGAGGGTATGGATACATCACAGCTTGAACTGTTTTAAAAGGATTAATAATTAATTTTGCCTTTCTTTGTGTTTTCTGTAACTATGGTGAATAAGGTTATTTTAGATGAAACTATCTATAATTATTCCCACCTTGAATGAAGAGTCTTTTCTTGAAAAAAATCTTTCCTCTATAAAAAAAGAGCTATCAGCAATCAGCAATCAGCAATCAGCCGAGATAATAGTGGCTGATGGCGGCAGTAGAGACAGGACAGTAGAGATTGCAAAAAGATTTGCCGACAGGGTATGTATCTCCGATAAAGGAAGAGGACATCAGATGAATGCAGGTGCTATGATTTCTACCGGAGAGTGGCTTCTGTTTTTACATGCCGATTCTGTAATATTTGATTCAGGAATGCGGAGAATGCTTGAGATTATGGATTCCGAACTCCGAACCTCGAATTCCGAACCCAGAATTGCAGGTGGTGCTTTTAGACTTAAAATAGATTCCCCCACACCTATGTATAGGTGTTGGGGTAAGATAGCCTTTAAAATTATATCCTCCGCTGCAAATATGAGGTCAAGGATATTGGGTATTGCCTACGGCGACCAGGGGATATTTGTAAGGAGGGATATTTTTTATACGATTGGCGGATATTCTGATATACCTATTATGGAGGATGTAGATTTTGTAAAAAGACTGAAAGGGAAAGGGAAATTTATTATACTGAATGAGTGTGTTGCTACATCATCAAGAAGGTGGGATAGAGAAGGTGTATTATATACAATGATAAGAAACTGGATTCTTATCTCACTATATTTGATAGGTGTTTCTTCAAACAGGTTGAAAGGGTGGTATAGAGAACATGGAGGATGACAAGAGAAGGAGATTTGAAGATACTGTCATCCAGTATTTTAATACTATCTATAATTCTGCATACAGGATGACAGGAGAGAGGGGTAATGCAGAAGACCTTGTTCAGGATGTATTCTTATCTGCATATAAGTCATTTCATCAGTTTATAGAGGGTACAAATTGCAAGGCATGGCTGTTTAAGATATTAAAAAATACATTCATAAATAAAATAAGAAAGGAGATGAGAGAAGTGAGAGGAGTTCAGGAGTTGAGGAGTTCAGGAGTTGAGGAGTTTAACACATCAACTCTTAAACTCCATAACCCATCAACTTATTTTAATGAGGGGTTTGATGAAACCATTCAGAAGGCTCTCAACAAACTCCCTGAGGAATTTCGTATGGCGATTATACTATGTGATGTAGAGGGATTTTCATATCAGGAGATATCTGAGGTTTTAGAGTGCCCTGTTGGGACTGTTCGCTCCCGTATAAACCGTGCAAGGAGATTTCTTGCAGAAGAACTAAAGGACTTAAGGGCGTAGAGAAAATTATGAGTAGCAGGATTATAAAGTTACCCGATGAACTGGCTAATTGTATAGCTGCAGGTGAGGTGGTTGAGAGGCCTGCTTCTGTAGTCAGGGAGCTTACTGATAATTCAATAGATGCATGTGCCGGCAATATTACAATAGAAATTAAGGGTAGCGGCAAGAGGTATATAAGGGTGACTGATGATGGTATTGGCATGACAAGGGATGATGCTGTCCTGTGTTTTGAAAGGCATGCAACAAGTAAGATAAAAACTATTAAAGACCTAAATGCTATTACTACCCTTGGATTTAGAGGGGAGGCACTTCCGAGTATTGCAGCTGTTTCTAATGTAAGGTTATCTACCTGTAATGAAGGAGAATCTGTAGGAACGGAGATAGAGGTTAATAATGGGGCAGTAAAGTCAGTAAAGGATGCCCCGCCGGTAAAAGGGACATCGGTTGAGGTTAAAGACCTTTTTTTAAACATACCTGCACGGCTAAAATTCTTGAAGTCAGATACAACAGAATCTTCACATATTATAGAAATTGTAAATCAGCATGCCTTATCTCACCCGATGATAAAATTCAGAATGGAAAAAGGAGGGGGGAGACTGCTCGACACCTTTTCAACGAATGATAGATTAAATCGTATAGCATCTATTTTTGGAAACGAGATAGTGAGCAATCTCATGCCTGTTGAAGAAAAATATTCTTCTAACTTAAAACTCAGTGTTAGAGGGTATATCTCTAAGATAGGTGCGGATACCGGAAGCAGGGGGATGCAGTATATATTTGTCAATAGCCGATATATCAGGGACAGGGTTATAAGCCATGCAGTTTATGAGGCATATAGGACTATGCTCCAGAGAGACAGACATCCTCTCTATTTTTTATTTTTAGATATTGACCCGAAGATGATAGATGTCAATGTCCATCCGACAAAGATTGAGGTAAGGTTTGTGCAGCAGAGTGAGATTCATAACTTTATAAGGGATGCCATAAGGGATAGTATGAGGAGAAGTCAGAAGTCAGAATTTGCAGAATGGACACGGATTACGGACGCAGATTCTTATAAAGACAAGGTTAGAGAGGCAACTGAAAGGTATATATCAAATCAAGAGTCAGGGAAAATTTTGGATTTTGGATTTCGGGGCACCCATCCAGTGAATGGGTCGTCGGATTTTAAATCAGAAATCAGAAATCAGAAATCAGAAATCAGGTTGTCTCCTGAAATGGAATCAGACCTCTCCAGATTTAAGCCGATCGGACAGATATTCAACTCTTTTATAATTCTTCAGGGGGTTGACAATGTTATATTTATAGACCAGCATACAGCACATGAAAGGATTTTATATGAGAGATTCTTAAATAAGATGAGAGATTCAAGGATAGAGGTTCAAACCATGCTGTTACCTGTGAACATAGAACTGTCAAGTAAGGAGTCATTAGTATTACAATCAAATCTTGACAATTTTAAAAAATTGGGGTTTGATATAGAATCTTTCGGAGAGAATAGTTTTGTGATAAGGTCAATACCATCAATTCTCTCCGGAGATGACTGTAAACAGGCAGTGAAAGATATCCTTGATAAACTTGTATCAGAGCAAAAAGGCACATCTTTTGATGAGGTTATTAATAAAATGATTCTGGTAATGGCTTGCAGGGGTGCCGTTAAGGCAGGGCAGATTTTGAGTATAGAGGAGATGAGTTCTATGATAAAAGAACTGATGAATACAGTTAGACCCTTTACCTGCCCCCATGGCAGGCCGATTGCACTAACTATAGAAAAGGGACAGATACTAAAAGGATTTTTGAGAAAGTAAATATTAAGCCACGGACTTACACAGACATTTAACTGATTTCATTGCAAAATTATCAATGAAAAACTATCAATTAACAATGAAGGAAAGCAGGTTTTGAAATGCTAATTGTTAATTTTACATTTTACATTGAAGTCTGTATTTAGTCAGTGAAAGTCTGTGGCTAAAGTTTTTAAGGAGGTAACTAATGCTTAATAAAGAAATAAAGGAGTGTCTTACATTTGACGATGTCCTTCTCCTTCCGGGGAAATCATCTGTGCTTCCAAAAGAGGCAGATATATCAACCTATATCACCAAAAAGATAAAACTTAATTGTCCGTTGGTCAGTGCCCCTATGGATACAGTTACTGAGGCAGGCCTTGCAATTGCCCTTGCCCAGGAGGGTGGGATAGGCATAATACACAAAAACCTCTCAGTTGAAGAGCAGATTAATGAAGTTGATAAGGTAAAGAGGTCTGTAAGCGGCATGATAGTAGAGCCGATTACTATGTCTCCTGACGAAAGTATCAGTAAGGCTCTTGATGTAATGAGAAAGTATCAGATTTCTGGTATACCGATTACAAAAGGAGAAAAACTGGTTGGTATCCTTACAAACAGGGATTTGAGATTTGAGACAGACCTGAAAAAAAGGATATCCGAATTGATGACAAAAGATGATTTGGTGACAGTGCCTATAGGGACTACCCTGGAGCAGTCAAAAGAGCTTCTCCATAAGAACAGGATTGAGAAGCTATTGGTAGTTGATAAAGAAAGAAATCTTAAAGGGCTTATTACAATAAAGGATATAGAAAAGAACAGGAAATACCCTTCTGCAGCTAAGGACAGCTTTGGAAGGCTCATTGTAGGGGCGGCGGTAGGAATATCAAATGACAGAAAGGAAAGGGTTAAGGCACTTGTGAAGGCAGGTGCAGATATAATTGTGGTAGATACAGCCCATGGTCATTCTGAGTATGTAATCAAGGTTATTGAATCAATTAAGGGTGAGTATCCTGATATTCAGGTGGTAGGCGGGAATGTGGCAACTCCTGAAGGGGCAGAGGATTTAATAAAGGCAGGTGTTGATGCTGTAAAAGTCGGGATAGGGCCAGGCTCTATATGCACGACACGGATTATTGCCGGCGTCGGTGTTCCGCAGATAACTGCAATTACCGAGTGCTCAAAGGTTGCAGATAAATATGGCATACCTATAATTGCAGACGGCGGTATAAAGTATTCGGGGGACATTACAAAGGCAATTGCCGGAGGTGCAAGGTGTGTGATGATTGGGAGTTTATTCGCCGGGACAGAAGAGAGTCCGGGAGAAAAGATACTATATCAGGGGAGGAGTTATAAGGAATACAGGGGAATGGGCTCTATCGGTGCTATGGCAGAGGGGAGTTCGGATAGATATTTTCAGGATATGCAGTTTACGGAGACAAAACTTGTCCCTGAAGGTGTGGAGGGGAGGATTCCATATAAAGGCTCACTTTCATTTACAGTTCATCAGCTGCTCGGCGGATTAAGGGCAGGTATGGGATATACCGGATGCAGGAATATAGAGGAATTGAGAAAAAATACAGGGTTTATCAGAATAACCCAGTCAGGCTTGAGGGAAAGCCATGTTCACGATGTGATAATTACAAAGGAGGCACCAAATTATATAGTGGAGTAGCGGTGTTACATCATGCCGCAGGTGCCGCCGCTGCATGGTGAGTAACCGCCCGGGGAAGGATAATCACAGCTTCCAGTATCACAGGAAGATGAACTATCAGAAGAACCTACGGCAGCAAATGATGACATGAGTTTTTCAGTTTTCTTAGAACCGCATTTTGAACATACGGCATCTTCCTTTTTTGATGCAAGATGCATAATTTCAAACCTATTGTTGCAATTCAAACATCTATATTCGTATATTGGCATATCAAACCTCCCAATTTAATACTATTTTAATCAAAAATAGCATATTTTAACTAAATAATCAATTTTTTGTTTTGACATAATATTTATGTTTGTTATTATAACAAGTTAAAAAATATGAGAGATATACATCAGGAAAAGATACTAATACTCGATTTCGGCTCACAATATACCCAGTTGATTGCAAGGAGGGTGAGAGAGTGCAGGGTATATTGCGAGATAATACCCTTTAATGCAGGGATTGAGAGGATTAAGAGAGATAATCCTAAGGGGATAATACTGTCCGGCAGTCCATCAAGTGTTTATATGACAAATGCACCTTTGATAGATAAGAAGATATTTGAACTCGGTATCCCTGTCCTTGGTATATGTTATGGTATGCAGTTGATAACCCATCTCTTAGGGGGTGTTGTATCAAAGTCTGTAAAAAGGGAATATGGGAAGGCAGAACTTGTGATTGATAACGATTCTGATATTTTTAAAAATTTAACTCCGCACTCCGCACTACACACTCCTCATTCTATAACTGTCTGGATGAGTCATAGCGACAGGATTGAAAGGATGCCTGATGGTTTTATAAAAATTGCACACTCTGATAATTCCCCTGTAGCAGCCATGAGGAGCAGTGATTCTAAGCTGTTTGGGATTCAATTTCACCCTGAGGTGGTTCATACGGCTAAGGGTATAGAGATTTTTAAAAATTTCCTTTATAATATCTGCCGCTGTTCACCCTCATGGACAATGGCATCTTTTGTGGAATATTCTGTAGAGGATATTAAAAGCAGGGTAAAAGATAAAAGGGTGATGTGTGCATTGAGCGGCGGTGTTGATTCATCCGTTACGGCTGTTTTAGTTCACCGTGCAATAGGTGACAGGCTTACATGTGTTTTTGTCAATAACGGGCTTTTGAGAAAGGGAGAGGCAGATAAGGTATTATCGGTATTCAGGAATAATTTTCATATTAAGTTAATTTATGCAGATGCTGAAGAGAGATTTTTAAATAAGTTGAGAGGGATTACAGACCCGGAAGAGAAGAGAAAGATTATAGGGCGGGAGTTTATTGCTGTATTTGAAGAGGAGGCAAAAAAGATAGGGGGATTTGATTTCCTTGCACAGGGGACACTATATCCCGATGTAATTGAGAGTACATCTTTTAAGGGACCTTCTGCCACTATAAAGACCCATCATAATGTTGGAGGGCTTCCAACTGACATGGAATTTGAGCTGATTGAGCCCTTAAGGGAATTGTTTAAAGATGAAGTGAGACTTTTGGGGAAAGAATTGAATATGTCTGATGATATTTTGTGGAGACAGCCGTTTCCAGGACCTGGTCTTGCTATAAGGGTTCTTGGTGAGGTTACAAGAGATAGGCTTGAGCTGTTGAGGGGTGCAGATGCAATTGTCCTTGAAGAGATTAAAAAGGCAGGTTTATATAGAGAGATATGGCAATCGTTTGCAGTGCTTCTGCCTGTAAAGAGTGTCGGCGTAATGGGGGATGAGAGGACTTATGAAAATGTGGTGGGACTAAGGGCTGTAACGAGTACCGATGGGATGACTGCAGACTGGGCAAAACTCCCCTATGATTTATTGGGGGTTATATCAAGCCGTATAATTAATGAGGTGAAGGGGGTTAACAGGGTTGTCTATGACATAAGCTCTAAACCACCAAGTACAATAGAGTGGGAATAAAATGATAGTTAAAGAGTTGAGGAGTTACGGAGTTAAGGAGTTATGATTTAAACTCTTTAGCTCTTCAACTCCCTAACTCTTTAACTCTTAATGGGGGGAATATGACAAAAAATAAATATGGCAACAGGTATCAGTGTTTTAAATGCGGATGTAAATTTTATGACTTAAACAAACCTAAGGCAATATGCCCAAAATGCGGGGCTGACCAGTCAGGTGCCCCGAAGCGTGAAAAGTCGGCACATGCAGCAGTTCACAAGGTGCCGGTAATTCCAATTCCTGATGAGGAGTTATCTGAAGAGATTGCCCCTGATATAATAGAAGAGGGTGAAGAGGGTTTTGTGGGGATAGAAGATGAAGAATTCCCTATTGAAATTAAGGAAGAAGAAGAGGAGTTTTAAATAATCAAATTACGAATTAGAAATTATAAATTAAGAATTTCCATTAATTCATAATTTGTAGTTCTAAATTCATCCAAAAAATGCATGAAACCACAGATAGACACAGATTTTCACAGATTAAGTAAAAAGGAAAAGTATTTATTTTATCTGTATTTATCTGTGTTAATCTGTGGCTAATACATAATTTGGGTTTATAATTCGCATGCATCACTCTGATTTTGTCCATCTGCATCTCCATACACAGTATAGTTTATTAGACGGTGCTATTCGTCTTGACTCTCTCTTAAAGAAGGCAAGTGAATACAAGATGCCTTCGCTTGCCATTACAGACCATGGGAATATGTTTGGCGCTGTGGATTTTTATAAGACCGCCAAGAAATACGGCATCAAGCCCATTATCGGATGTGAGGTCTATGTTGCCCCCAAGAACAGACTTGAAAAATCAACACAGGAAGGCATATCTGACAGCTCCTATCATCTTATATTGCTGGCAAAAAATACTACAGGATATAAAAACCTTGTCACACTTGTAAGTGCCGGTTATCTGGAAGGGTTTTATTATAGACCTCGTATAGATAAGGAAATTCTCGCAAAGCACACAGAGGGCTTGATTGCCTTAAGCAGTTGTATGAAAGGTGAAATTCAAAGACTCATTCTTAAAGGGCAGGAGGAGGAGGCTTATAAGTCAGCATCTTTTTATAAGGAGGTAATGGGGGAGAGAAAGTTTTATCTTGAAATTCAGGATCAGGGTATTCCTGAACAAAAGGATATTAATAAAACTATAATAGAGATGGCAAAGAAACTTTCCATTCCGCTGGTTGCTACAAATGACTGCCACTATATGGATAAGAGTGATGCCGAGGCGCATGAGGTTCTCCTTTGTATTCAGACAGGAAAGACAGTTAATGACCCCAAGCATATGAAGTTTACAACCGACCAGTTTTATTTTAAATCACCAGAGGAGATGAAGCTCCTCTTTAAAGAAGTGCCTGAAGCTATTTCAAATACATTGGAAATAGCGGACAGATGCAATCTTGAAATCAGGTTTGACCAGATTCATCTCCCCCGCTATGACATCCCTTCTGATTCTACACTTGACGGCTACCTCAGAGATATGGCGATACACGGATTGGAAAAGAGGCTCAAAAAACAAGTGTCAGTGGTCAGTGGTCAGTGGTCAGAAGAAGAAATAAGGAAGATATATTATGACAGGCTTGAGAGTGAGCTTAAGATAATAAAGGCTATGGGTTATTCGGGATATTTCCTCATCGTCTGGGATTTTATTGATTATGCCCGCAGAATCGGGATACCTGTGGGACCTGGGAGGGGTTCTGCTGCTGGGAGTCTGGTTGCTTATGCCTTAAGGATTACAGATCTTGACCCGATTAAATACGGCTTATTGTTTGAAAGATTTTTAAATCCTGATAGGGTAAGTATGCCTGACATAGATATAGATTTTTGTAAGGAGCGGAGGGACGAGGTAATAGACTATGTAACAAAGAAATATGGAAATGTTGCACAGATAATAACATTCGGCAGTATGAATGCAAAGGCGGCTATCAGGGATGTAGGGAGGGCATTGGCAGTACCTTACGGAGATGTGGATAAGATTGCCAAATTAGTCCCCAATAAACTCAACATTACACTTGATGAGGCGATAAAAGAAGAGCCAAGGTTTACAGAGATGGGGAAGAAGGATGAGACGGTAGGCAAGATTCTGAATATTGCAAAAAAACTTGAGGGCCTTCCAAGGCATGCATCTACACATGCGGCAGGTATTGTTATATCACCTTCACCACTCACAGCATTTATGCC
>Ga0209324_10002631_pt1 | contig 12300 bp, 8 predicted proteins | sample Rifsed19ft3_FD_184015 | JGI IMG/M metagenome (GOLD analysis project Ga0209324, IMG submission 184015) | Soil microbial communities from Rifle, Colorado, USA - sediment 19ft 3 (version 2) | ecosystem: Environmental > Terrestrial > Deep subsurface > Rock core/Sediment | place: Rifle, Colorado...
AGTAAAGGGGGATTTAAGGGGGATTTTGAAGAGGGTGGTGGGGGGATTTTGAACCTGGCTGGAAAGACATCCCTCAGAGAACTTATTTCACTTATTTCAGAATGCGATGTCTTTGTTACAAATGATTCAGGTCCCCTGCACATTTCCTATGCTGTTGGAACGCCGATGGTGGCAATATTCGGCTCTACAGACCCTGAGTTGACGGGTCCTCCATCCGGTACAATTGGAAATAGCAATTTGGTGGTAACCCATAAGTTTTCATGCAGTCCTTGTTTTGAACGTACATGCAGGAATAATGATCTGAGGTGCATGTATGCAATAACCTCAGATGATGTTTATCTTGGCATTAAAAAGATATTACCAGGCAGGTTAGCAGTCTTTTTCGACAGGGACGGGACCTTATGCCGGGATGTGGGATACCTCGATAAGTATGATGACTTCCAAATTGTTGCTGATATTGATACGGTCAGGCTTCTTAAAGAAAGAGGTTTCAAGCTCATCGGCGTTAGCAACCAATCAGGTATCGCAAGGGGACTTATCAGAGAAGATTTTGTAAGGGAAGTAAACGCAATTTTTGTCGAACGCTATGGTTTTGACGATTTTTACTACTGCCCGCATCATCCTGCAGAACACTGTCCCTGCAGGAAACCTGAACCAGGGATGGTTTTAAGGGCAAGGGCTGAGCATGGAATTGACTTTAAGCAGTCCTATGTTGTCGGAGATAAAGAGTCAGATATGCTTCTTGCAAAGGCTATAGGTGCAAAAGGGATATTTGTAAAGACAGGCCAGGATAAAGAGTCAGCCAGTGCTGATTATGAAGCAGGGAATTTAAAGGAGGCAGTAAACTGGATATTGGAACATTAAAAAAGTTACTAAGGAATTAATAAGTAAGATGTCTTGTTTGTCATTGCGGCTTGTCCGCAATCCTTCTGAAAAGAAAGATTCCCGACAAGCGGGAATGACAGAAATTACACTGTTAACCGATGAATTCTTTGATTAAATTACCAGCAGGAAATATTAAAAAGATCCTTATTGTCAAGCCAAGCTCCCTCGGAGATGTTGTGCATAGCCTTCCATTCCTGAATGCATTGAGGGAGAGATTTCCAAAGGCAGAAATCCACTGGGTTATTGCTAAGGGTTTTGAGGATCTCCTCACAGGCCATCCAATGGTTAAAAAGATTTGGGTCATCAATAAAGATATGTGGAAAAAATTATCTCAAATTCGCAGCTCTTTTCAAGAAATTCGTATTCTGCTCAGGGAACTCAGGAAAGAAAATTATGACATTGTGATAGACCTTCAGGGACTATTGAGAAGCGGGGTTATAACAAGGGCTACTGGTTCTCCGCTAAGGATTGGTTTTGAGGAGGCAAGGGAGGGAAGCAGATTTTTCTATACCTCTAAGATAGAAGGCGGGAAGGATATCCATGCAGTTGACAGATATCTGAAGATCGCTGCGTTTCTTGGATGTGATATAACTGAAGTGTGTTTCCCGCTTCCGCTATCTTTTAGCTCCGAACTCCGAACTCCGAACTCCGCATTCAGTGATGATTATGCAGTCATGGTGCCTGGAGCGAGATGGAAGACAAAGAGGTGGTCTCCTGAAAAGTTTGGAGAACTTGCTTCACTTCTGCCGATAAAAACAGTAATTGTAGGAGGCAGGGGAGATAAGAGTATCGCGAAGGAAATTTTAGCCTATCCCGGCAGTAAGTCTATATCACTTGTGGGTAAGACAGACCTGAAAGGTCTCATAGAAGTAATCAGGGGAGCGCGCTTTATTGTGAGCAATGACTCTGGTCCCATGCATATTGCTGCAGCCCTCGGCATACCTGTCTTTGCTATTTTTGGGCCAACAGACCCTTTGATGACCGGCCCCTATGGAAGAGGACATACAGTGATCAGGGAAGAGGTCTCATGCTCACCATGTTTCAAAAAAAATTGTGATGATATGAAGTGCATGAAGAATTTGTCTGTAGAGAAGGTTTATGAAGTGATAAAAGAGAAAATCGGATATTAAAATCTTTCGGGCGATAAAGTGATGTTTAAGAATATAAACATATGTTCACAAATCTAAACATAATATACTTTCCATATAGGGCGGTGTCAAGGTGTGCAAAGGGGTTGTTATTTACGATCGAAAAGTGAACTCTTTTTAAGAAATTTAAGAAATAAAAGTGAACACCCTATCCATCATGATAGAGATAAGTTCACATTTTATGGAAATGTAGTCTTATTGTCATTCTGGCTTGTCCAGAATCCTTCTTATAAGCAGATGTCAAAGGAGAAACAACGGCTATTAAGCCCGGAATGACAGGTAGCAATTATGACACTCTGGTTAAAGTATTTCCAGAAGCAGGAAAGTCAGAATAAATGAGATATATACTCTTAAAGAAAATATGGTTCAGTTTTGAATCATAAAGGAGTTCACTTTTCAAAAATTCCTAACAGGTGTGCAAAGGGGTTTACTAATCTCAAATCCAAAATGAATAAAAACATCTCAACATCCTGAAGCAATCATATGTATATATAATTAAATATTTATAGTATAAAATTTTCCTTATATTTCTTCTTATTTTTTCCAATTTGACATTCCCTAAGAATAAGCCATATGATTTACCTGCTTTCAAAGTTTCCTTTTTATTAATAGTATTTTGTCTTTTTGTTTTGTTAATACCCTGGGGGGGGCATTATGGGGTAAGGAAGGCTGATACAACAGGCAAACATTCCTCAATAGCCAAGATAACCCGACCGGTTCTCACAGGGATATTTCCGAGGAAAAGGCTCTTTCAACACCTGAAAAAGGGCAGGGACAGGCCGATTACCTGGATAACAGCGCCTCCCGGTTCAGGAAAAACAATACTCGTTGCAAGCTATATTGATTTTATAAAAGCCCCCTGTCTCTGGTATCAGGTAGATAAAACTGATGATGAACTCTCGACCTTCTTCTATTACATGGGACTGGCAGCAAAAAAGGCTGCACCGCACCGGAGAAAGTCTCTGCCGCTTCTCACCCCTGAATACCTGTTAGGCATACCAACATTCACACACCGCTATTTTGAGGAGTTTTACAGCCGTCTTAAACCTTCTTCGATCATAGTCTTCGATAATTATCAGCAGGTGCCTGCTGAATCAAAGTTCCATGAAATTATCAATGACGGGCTGAGCATTATTCCGGAGAAGATACATGTCATCGTGATAAGCCGGGAAGGCCTTCCTCAAGCACTTGTTCGCCTGCATGCGAACAATAATATACATTTTCTGGGATGGGACGAAATACGATTTACCCTGAATGAATCAGAAGAGATTCTCCGGATGAAAGTACAGGGAGGGCTTACCAGTGAGGAGCTTCTGCCATTACATGGAAAGACAGACGGATGGGCAGCCGGCCTTGTCCTTATGGCAGAGATGACAAGAATACAGAAGGTGAATTACCAGGTATTGAGCAAACTCGTACCTGAGGAAATCTTCGATTATTTTTCCAGCGAGATATTGAACAAGACAGATGAAGAGACACAGGACTTTCTGCTCAAGACAGCTTTTCTCCCTCAATTTAGTCCTGATATGGCTCAGGGGCTGACAGGCAATGCCAGGACTCACCGCATCCTGTCCGATTTAAGCCATAAAAACTACTTCATCCAAAAGCATGTGTATCATCAGGAGGCATACCAGTACCATCCCCTTTTTCGGGAATTCCTCCTTGCCCGTGCAAAACATGCCTATACCCCTGAAGATCTTTTGCAGCTTCAGCATACTGCAGGGCAGATATTAGAGGTGAATGATCAGGTTGAGGATGCCGGTTCACTTTTCCGTAATGGTGGTGAATTGGATTCACTCGTTTGATTAATCATAAAGCATGCCCCGTCACTTGTTGCAAAAGGGAGGTACAGCCTTCTTGAAGAATGGCTGTCAAGTATTCCAAAGGAGATGCTTGAGAATACGCCATGGCTTGTCTTCTGGTTAGCCACATGCCGCACGCCGTTTGATCCTGCATTTGCGAAATCCTGTTTTGAAAAAGCATTTGAGCAATTCAGGATTCAGAATGATATGGCTGGAATATTCCTCTCATGGTCAGGCATTGTTGACGCTATCCTGTGCGGTGTCAGATTTTTTGCTCCTGTTGATAAATGTATTTCTGTATTGGAGGAACTCATTAAAGATTTCAAACAATTTCCTTCTCAGGAAATCGAAGCCCGTGTGACCTCCAGTATGTTTTCGGCATTAGTAACCAGACAACCCCATCATCCTGAGATCGGGGAATGGGAAGAGCGTGCCCTTTCCATTGCAGGAGCATCAGAAGATATAAACTTTAAAATCCATATCTTTTGCCAGATAGCCCTGCACAGGACGTTTTCAGGTAACTTTCGGAAGGCAGTCTTAGCGATTGATATGTTGCGGCAATTAACACGTACCCATGATGCTTCTCCTTTGCCCCTGTTAACAACAAAAATAGTAGAGGCATTCTATTATCATATAACAGGGTTGAATGAGGAATGCCTGAAAGCTGCCAACGATGGCCTTGAAATATCGCGAAATACTGGTATACATGTTGCTGACCAAATGCTCTTGGCGAGTGGTGCTGGAGCAGCCCTTCAGTCAAATGATTTCTCTACGGCTAACAAATTATTGGCAAGGATGGCATTACATCTGAGCAGTTTCAGTCCTCATGTAAAAGCCTTCTATTATTGGTTGAAAACGCGGGAAGCCCTGCGCAGGGGAAACCCCGGAAGTGCCTCCGCCTATATAGAGCTGAGTATGAATTCAGCCATGGAGGCTGGTCAGCTTTTCTCATTGTGTGTAAGCCATTTGGGGAATGCCAAGGTGATGCTCGCTCTAAAGAGGCATAAGGAAGCAACAGAACAGCTCTCAATCGGTTTTGATATTGCCTATAGGATCAGAAGTACAATCCTTGAATACTGGGCTCACATAATCGGGGCGCTATGTGCCTTTGATCAGGGAGATGATGCATCAGGGTTGATGTCACTCCGGAAAGCGCTTGTCCTCGGGAAAGAGAAGGGCTATTACAATATATTGCTTGATACCCCGGGTGCAGATGAAATGCTCTATGTCAAGGCGCTTGAAGCCGGGATTGAGGTTGAATATGTGCAGGAAATCATCAGAAAGCAAAAGCTGATCCCTGAAAAGGCGCTGCTTCATGTAGACAACTGGCCGTGGCCTCTGAAAATCTATACGCTTGGGAGGTTTGGATTGGTGAAGGACAACCAGCCATTACACTTTACCGGGAAGATACAGAAAAAACCTCTGGAGATGCTCAAGGCATTGATCGCGCTCGGAGGCAGAGATGTCAGGGAGGAACAGCTATCAGATTTGCTCTGGCCAGAGGCAGACGGAGATTCAGCACACAGTGCCTTTAGAATGACCCTTTCCCGCCTGCGTAAATTAATAGGTTTTGAGGATGCCATAAAGTTTCAGGACGGAGGGCTTGCGATTGATCCCCGCTGCTGCTGGGTTGATGCATGGGTATTCGAAAGGCTCTGCGGACAGATTGATGACGGATTCAAGGGGCTCACGAAGATGAAACACAAGGATATCGTTGAAGCAGAAAAAAGGGCAAATGTGAAAGATATCATGCGTCTGACTGATAAGGCAATCGGAATATACAAAGGGCATTTTCTTCCTGCAGATGCAGAATACTCGTGGGCGATCTCCTGCCATGAACGCCTGAGGAGCAAGTTCCTCCGTCTCGTCATCAGGTCAGGTGAATACCTGAAGCATGTAGAACAATGGGAAAAGGCGGTCGAGCATTATCAGAGGGCCCTTGAGGTGGATAACCTTGCAGAGGAATTCTACCGGCATCTCATGGTCTGCTACAAATTGCTTGGCAGACAGGCCGAGGCAGAGAAATTATACAGCCGTTGCCGCAAAACCCTTTCAACTGTCCTTGGAATCGAGCCCTCATCTGAAATGAGGGCACTCTATCGATCAGTGATTCCCGTGAAACAGCAAACCGGTGCAAAAGGCAGCGCTGACGGATAAGATGATAAATATTACACCCTGCGGTCTCTGCCGCAGTTCCAAATTTCTGTTATTCTGGCTTGTCCAGAATCTTTCTTGAAGTTCCGAATAATTTCAGAAGGACTCCCGACAAGCGGGAGTGACAGATTAATGGGAAATTGCATAAGTCATTAGTTATGCAGAAATCAATAGCAAAAAGTCATATCATTCATTTGATGTCATTCCGGCCCTTGTCCGGAATCGTTCTGATAGAATGCATGGATAATGGAAAATAGTTTTGCTGTATATATTATGGCTAATGCAAGGCCGACTTTGTATGTCGGGGTAACGAATGACCTTATTCGGAGAGTATATGAGCATAAGAACAATCTTATTTCTCATAGTTTTACCGGCAGGTATTGCCTGCATAAACTTGTTTATTATGAATTTTGCCAGGAGAGCAGAAGCGCTATAATCAGGGAAAAACAGATAAAGAATATGAGCAGGCAAATGAAGATAGATCTCATCAGGGCAATGAATCCCTCAATGAAAGACCTGTATGAAGAAATATACGGAAAGATTCCGGACAAGCCGGAATGACAAAAAGGGATGGAGTTTACCCACTTCATGGAAGAACCAGGTTGATAAAGATGGGGATTGCCGCATTCTCAACAGTGAGGAAAAGTAAAATGCAAAAAGCAGCATTGGTAGTTGCAATACTTTTTTCTTTCATTCTCACACCTGCTAATTCTTTCGCCAGCAACCCTGTTGAGGGCGCAAAGGCTGCGGGTATGGGTACCGCCGTTGTTGCTGTTGCAGATGACCCATCTGCAATCGCACATAATCCTGCAGGCCTTGTGCAGTTAAAAGGCACCAACATTTATGGCGGCATGACGTTTGTGATTCCTTCAACTACCTATACAAGCCCCTCCGGTCAGTCAGAGGACACGGAATTTCAGATCTTTTTTCCGCCGCACCTTTATTTCTCTTCTGATCTCGGCACAAAGGATATGCGTTTCGGCATTGGCATATTTTCTCCTTTTGGTATTGGAGGTGCAAAATGGAGCAGGGAAGGACTCACCAGGTACTGCTCAACAGAAAGTATGATCGCAACCCTTGCCATAAACCCCACTTTTGCCTATCAGGTGCTGCCTTCTCTCTCAGTAGGAATAGGGTTGAATTATATGATATCCAGAACTCAGGCAAAGAGGATGGTTGATCAATCAATATTCGGTGCAGACGATGGAGAGATCATTCTGAAAGGTATCGGAGATGGATGGGGATATAACCTCGGTCTCCTTTTTACACCTGATAAAAGATTGAGCCTCGGCTTTGCCTATCGCAGCAGGATAAAGGTAACACATGATGGTGATATAGAATTTAAACACATTGCACCTGCGCTGCAAGACTCTTTTGGCGGTTCTGATTTTGAGACTGATATGCATACACCTTCAACATTCCCTGAAATAATCAGCTTCGGCATAGCCTACAGACCCTCAGAAAGACTGACATTCGAACTCGATCTTGAGCGGGTGGGCTGGTCGAGTTTTAAAAGCGCTGACCTGGATTTAGAGGATGAAGTTCCCTCTGCCAATTTTTCTGACAGCTTAACCCCACTTGACTGGGAAGACACATGGCTCATAAAGGTTGGAGCAGAATACCGGCTCAATGAAAGTCTTGCTCTCAGAGGAGGCTATGTATATGTCGAGACACCTGTTCCTGACCCCACCCTTGATGCTGCGAATCCTAATGCTGTCCAGCACAACTTTTGTATAGGACTTGGCTATAAAATCAAGAAGCTCGTTATAGACTTTTTCTACAATGCAGGATTTCACGAAGACAGGAAAGTCAAGAATGAGATCTTAAGTGGCGAGTATGAAAATTTCATTCACTCGTTTGGGTTTAGTATCGGGAAGAAGTTCTGAAGCATTTACTAAGAAGACCGTTAGTAAAGCCACATAAAGTCGTCATTTTGTCATTCCGGCTTGTCCGGAATCTTTCTTTGTTTTCAGAAGGATTCCCGACGCCCTTCGCTTGCGGGAATGACAACAGAGAGGCATTACTTATGATTTCATTAGTAAGAGATAAAGAGCTGACTCGCTGAAGTGATGTTTGCAATACAATAAAATTCTTGTTTTTGTTATCGGTTGCAAAAAAACACGACCCATTCCTAAATTCAAGCCGTATCATAGAACTTCAGCCTTCAGCGCTTTAGCGCTTCAGGGCTAATATGTTACCAATCTGTTACAGGCCGTATGGTATACAGTGTGAAAGATCTAAGTATAGCTTTTTTACCCTGATCAACTTTTCTGTAAGAATGTAAGAAGAGGATATGGAAAATTACATAGTTCGTATATACAAACGTAAGAAGGATGACCCCTACGCATATGTCGGGGTTGTAGAAGAGGCTGGTATGAAGGGGAAAAAGGCATTTACAAATGTCGAGGAACTCTATGAGATACTGAAGCCAAAGAAAAAAGAACAGGTCAAGAGTAAGGAAATCAAAAGGAATTACTAAGGAGTTCATTAGTAAAGCCACATTTAGTCAGCCATTATGTCATTCTGGCTTGTCCAGAATCCTTCTTCTTTCAGAAAGATTCCCGGCAAGCGGGAATGACAATCGTGAGACATTACTTATGAACTTATTAGTAATTGAAATAAAGAGACAGTGGCGAATATGTGACTAATCTGTGACTTTTTACGTGGTATGCTTGAAGAAAACAATACCCCTCCCCATTGATGTGGGAGGGTTAGGGTGGGGGTGACAAGAAAGTGAGACTCATTTTATCTTTATCTCTGGTAATAACAAGTTTGTTTATTTTTGCTTCCTATGCTTACTCCGATGATGAGTTTGCCGGGAAATACCGCGCCTATAAAAACTATGTGCAATCCGGATCGGCAGCCTTTCAGAAGAAAGATTATGCATCTGCAATTGACAACTACAGTAAAGCAATCGAGATTTCGCCTTTCGAGGTCACCAGTTATTACAACAGAGGGATTGCCTATTACAAATCAGGAAAAGAGAAAGAGGCCGAGGTAGATTTTGACAAAGTGATTATTTTAGACCCGAGGTCGAGTTCTGCGTATGTCTATCGAGGTCTCTGCAAAGTGAAAGGAGGTGATTATCAGGGAGCGTTAAATGATTATAAGGGGGCTTTGGAACTAAATCCAAAGGATGCGAGTATCCATAATGACCTGGCATGGCTTTATGCCACAGCAAAAGACGAGAAGGTAAAGGATAATGCAAAGGCACTGGAACATGCGGTAAAGGCATCGGAGCTATCCAATGAGAAAAATGCAGAAATTCTGGACACTCTGGCCAGAGCCTATTTTATCAATGGCCAGGTTAAAGAGGCAATTGACGCAGAAAATAAGGCCCTAAAAATAGAGCCATATAATGATGAATTCAAAAACAAATTGAGAGAATATGAAAAGGCAATAGGGAAGGAGGAGAGGAAACAGTAACCCCAACCCCCTTTAAATTCCCCCTTAGAGTAAAGGGGGACACAGCGGGGTTAAGGGAAGGAGTGAGGAGAGGTTTTCAAAATATGGACTTGAAAGAAAAGGAGGTGAGATGAATTTATGGCATGCTGGCTTGTTGTGTCATCCCGAACCTGGCCCTGAACTTGTTTCACGGGTTGTTTCGGGATCTCAACATGCCCGGGTTTTTTGACATTTAATTGATGGAATTGTGACCCTGAAATAAATTCAGGGTGACAAGAACTCATTAACACAAGGAGGTATTGAAGAATGAGAAGTAAGAGAGACATAAGGTTAGCAGTATCAATCTGTATTGCTATTGCTATGGCATTATTTCTGCCTCAACTTAGCATCGCCGGTGAGCTGGAGCCGAGTGCCCCTCCCGGGTCAACAATGCATACTTTGGATGAGATTTACAACATTGTGAGAACTGGCTCGGCAGTGACCTGCACGCCTGGGGTTGCGAGGTCCGGGCAGCGTATAGTATTTGGAGCAGGTGACGATGGAGATCTCCAGAAAGGCATGGGGTGGCCGAACCCACGGTTCACAAAAAACGGTGACGGGACGGTGACGGATAATCTGACCAATCTGATGTGGACCGAAAACGCAAATCTATACGGGGGACAATACTGGGCCGACGCGCTAAACAGTTGTAGTGCTTGCTTAGAAGGGGGCCATAACGACTGGCGCCTACCCCAAATTAGGGAACTTCTAAGCTTGATTCACTATGGGTATTATGATATGGCTGTGCCGAATACAGCCGGCACTTTTCACTTTACGACGGATGGCGATCCGTTTACCAATCTGTACCAGCCAACCAGCACCTACTGGACGTCTACTACCTATGCCAAGAACAATATAACCGGAGAGAAATTGGGCGTAGCGATGACAACTGGCCTTTTGTATTTAGGATTACCGTTTGCCTCAAAATTCAATGTGTGGTGTGTTCGAGATGCACAGTGAATTGAAGCTTATTAATTTGGTTATTTGAGATATTTGATGATTTCTGATTTTTAAGAATTCATAGAGGAATGGAAATTAAAGATGGCCAGGTATGAGCATTTGCCGATTTACAAGAAGGCTATGGACCTAATGCCATGTATACGTCATTCCCGCTCTACGAGTCGTAGAGAATCTTTCTAGTTCTCTGTCATCCTGGCTTGCCCAGGATCTTTCTTCACGATTCCGAACCGATCCCGGCAAAGCGGGGACAAGAGTCAGAAGGATTCCAGACAAGCTGGAATGACGGCTCAAATAGAGCCGCAATGACAGGGACATGTTAAAGAATTAAGAAACCAAAAAAAGAATTATAAACTCCTCATAAAGGAGGTGATTTTAGTGTATGAAAGACTTTTCATTTGCCTTGCTGTTTTGATCCTCACACTATTCCCCCTTTCTGCATTTGCAGGAAACATAGACCCTTACAATGACGGCTCACAGTATGCATATGGAGAGAACGTGGGGTGGATCAACTTTGAGCCCTCTCAAGGGCCAGGGGTAACTGTGACAGGTACTGGAGTGACTGGCTATGCCTGGGGCGAAAATATTGGATGGATAAGCCTGTCATGTTTAAATAGCGGGAATTGTGCGACAGTGAATTACGGGGTGGTTAATGATGGGGCCGGTAACCTGTTAGGCTATGCGTGGGGAGAAAATGTGGGATGGATTAACTTCGCAGGGGTTACTATAAATCCAACTACAGGAATATTCAGTGGTTATGCCTGGGGAGAGAATATAGGGTGGATTAACTTTGCACCAGCAGGCGTCCCGATTAAGACCTCATGGACGCCTTCCCCTGACACCACTCCTGACCCATTTGCCTTTACACCTCAGACCGATGTTGCATTGAATACGGTAGTCACATCCAACACGGTTAAGATAACAGGGATCAATATGCCTGCACCCATTTCGATTAGTGTTTGTGACAGCGTTTCGTGTGAATACTCAGTCAACGACGCCTTCACCGCGTCTCCTGGAACAGTAAACAGCGGCGATATCGTCACGGTTCGGCAGACCTCATCAAGCTCTTTCTCCACGACCACTTCTGTTGCTCTAAGCATAGGCGGTGTGATCGAAACTTTCAGCGTAACAACCCTGCTGGCTGATGACACGACGCCCGATCCATTTGCATTTACATCTCAGACCGATGTTGCATTGAATACGGTAGTCACATCCAACACGGTCACGATAACAGGGATCAGTACCCCTTCTCCGATTTCTATTACCGGTGGCGAATACGCGATCAACGATGGAAGTTTCACATCTGTTTCAGGAACGGTCAATAACGGAGATTCCATAAGTGTCAGACTGACTTCGTCGAACAGTTATTTTGCAACAACAAACTCCACACTCACGATAGGCGGTGTCAGTAGCACGTTTAGTGTCACGACAGTTGCAGTCACGACAGTTGCAGGAAACATAGACCCTTACAATGACGGCTCACAGTATGCCTGGGGTGAAAATGTAGGATGGATCAATTTCGAGCCATCGGAGGGAGAAGGAGTAACTGTGACTAATTCGGCAGTTACTGGTAAAGCATGGGGAGAGAACATCGGCTGGATAAATCTGAGTCCTGCAACAGGCGGTGTTGTGAATGATGGTGCCGGAAATCTTTCAGGCTATGCCTGGGGAGAAAATGTTGGATGGATTAACTTCGGAGGAGTCACTATAAATCCAACTACAGGGATATTCAGTGGTTATGCCTGGGGCGAGAATATCGGGTGGATCAACTTTGCACCAAATGTTGTACATATCAAGACTTCTTGGAGGGGAGCAGCAGATGCTGACGGAGATGGATATAATTCTACAGTTGACTGTGATGATGGTAGTCCTGATGTTTATCCGGGAGCGAATGACTCTATTTGTGATGG
>Ga0209324_10002633_pt1 | contig 12289 bp, 10 predicted proteins | sample Rifsed19ft3_FD_184015 | JGI IMG/M metagenome (GOLD analysis project Ga0209324, IMG submission 184015) | Soil microbial communities from Rifle, Colorado, USA - sediment 19ft 3 (version 2) | ecosystem: Environmental > Terrestrial > Deep subsurface > Rock core/Sediment | place: Rifle, Colorado...
CGCGCGAGCGCGAAATTGTGGTCGTACCCCCCGGCGACCGCGAGCTGGGGGAACCCGTCCCGGATCCGTGCCCCGGTCGGCGTCGGCTTCGTGAAGTCGAGCGGCGTTCCGGCGACGGGCGCGAGCTCCCCGGTGGGGACGAGCGTCGCGTCGACCGGCGTGTAGCGGTCGGCGGCGAGCGTGAGCACGTGGTCGTAGATCGTTCCCGTGCCCTCGCCGGCGAGGTTCCAGCACGTGTGGTTCGTGAGGTTGACGATCGTCGGCGCGTCCGTCGTCGTCCGGTAGTCGATTCGGAGCGAGTCGTGCGAGAGCGTGTAGGTGACGGTGACCGACAGCGTGCCGGGGTAGCCCATCTCCCCGTCGGGACTCGTATAGCGGAGATCGAGCCCCACGCTGTCGGGCGTGGGCGGCACGACGGCGGCCTCCCAGACGCGCCTGTCGAAGCCGGTCGTGCCGCCGTGCAGGGAGTTCGGCCCGTCGTTCAGCGGCAGCCGGTACGTGACACCGTCGAGCATGAACGTCGCGCCTCCGATCCGGTTCGCGAAACGGCCGACCGTCGCGCCGAAGTAGTGGCCGTCGTGGGCGACGTAGCCGTCGAGGGTCGGGAACCCGAGGACGACGTTCGCCCGCCGGCCGTCGCGATCGGGCGCCCAGAGCTGCTGGACGCAGGCGCCGTAGGTGATGAGGGCGACGCTGAGCCCCGACGGGCTCGTCAGCGTGTAGAGGTCGGCGGCGGCGCCGTCGGGCGTCGTCCCGAACGGCTGCTTCGTGATCGACGGCGCGGGCGTCACCACGGCGGGCGCTACGGGCTGCGAACGGCCCCGGCCGCTCGCCGGTGGATGCTCTTGAGGCTCGTCATCACGTCGTCGCCGCCGCGTCCGAAGAGGTCGTGGAGGCGGACGTACTCCCGGTAGAGCTCGTCGTACACGGCGTGGTGGACGCCGACCGGCCGGTACCGCTCGTGCCCGAGGTGCGCCATGCGCCGCGAGGCGTCGACGATCGAGTCGTAGCCGCCGAGGGCGGCGCCGGCCGCCACCGCTCCGAACATCGCCCCGCCGAGCGCGGGCGTCTGCGTGGAGGCGGCGACGGCGAACTCGCGACCCGTGACGTCGGCGTAGATCTGCATCAGGAGCTTGTTCCGCTCGGGCAGGCCGCCGCACGCGACGATCCCGGCGACCGGCACGCCGGCCGACTCGAAGGCGTCGACGATCACCCGCGTCCCGAATCCGGTCGCCTCGATCAGCGCGCGGTAGACGTCGGGGGCTCGCGTTGCGAGGGTCATGCCGACGAGCAGGCCGCGGAGATCCGCGTCGACGAGCACGGAGCGGTTCCCATTCCACCAGTCGAGCGCGAGCAGCCCGCACTCACCCGGGCGGAGCCGCGCCGCCTCCTCCTCGAGCACCGCCAGCACGCCGACGCCGCGGCGGCGCGCCGCCTCGTGGTACTCGGGTGGGACGGCGCTCTCGGCGAACCAGGCGAAGATGTCGCCCACGGCCGACTGGCCGGCCTCGTACCCGAACAGCCCCGGCACGATGCCGTCCTCGACGACCCCGCACATCCCGTCGACCGCCGCGAGCTCGTCGCCGAGGAGCATGTGGCAGATGCTCGTGCCCATGATCGCGACCATCGTCCCGGGCTCCGTCACCGTCGCCGCCGGCACGGACACGTGGGCGTCGACGTTGGCGACCGCCACAGCCGTGCCGGGCAGCAGCCCCGTCCACCCCGCCGCCCGCCCGCTCAGCCCGCCGGCGCGGCTCCCGATCGGCACGACGTGGCGCGACATCTTCTCGTCGACGACGTGCTCGAACCTCGGGTCGAGCGCTGCGAAGTACTCGTTCGCCGGGAAGCCGTCGCGCTTCGACCACATCGCCTTGTACCCGGCGGTGCAGGTGTTGCGCGTCTCGGAGCCGGTCAGCTGCCAGACGACCCAGTCGGCGGCCTCGATCAGCCGGTCGGCGCGGCCGTAGACCTCGGGCGCCTCGTCGAGGATCTGCAGCGCCTTCGCGAAGAACCACTCCGACGAGATCCTGCCGCCGTAGCGCCACAGCCAGCTCTCCCCGCGCTCGGCCGCGACCGCGTTGATGCGGTCCGCCTCGGGCTGAGCGGCATGGTGCTTCCAGAGCTTGACCCACGCGTGCGGCTCACGGCGGAGGCCGTCGAGCAGGCAGAGCGGCGTCCCGTCCGCAAGGGTCGGCAGCATCGTGCACGAGGTGAAGTCGATGCCGAGGCCGATCACGTCGGCCGGATCCGCGCCCGTCTCGGCCAGCAGCGAGGGAACCGCTTCCTGGAACGTCCCGAGGTAGTCCTCCGGATCCTGGAGCGCCCAGTCGGGCTCGAGGAGCACGTCGGCGTCCGGTTCCGGGAGGCGCTCGTCGATCACGCCGTTGCGGTAGCGGTAGACGGCGGTCCCGAGCTCGCGGCCGTCGGCGCAGTCGACGAGGACCGCGCGCGCCGATTCCGTGCCGAAGTCGATGCCGACGGCGTACCTCTGCCTGCTCATCACGTCGCTCCCTCGCTCACTCGTTGCGGCTCGACGATCGCCCTGAGCCCGCGACGCTCGACGAGCGCGCCGAACGCCTCGTTCCACTGGGAGAGTGCGTAGCGCTCGCTCACGAGCGGCGCGAGCTCGACGCATCCTGTCTCGACGAGCCGGATCGCGCGGGGCAGGTCGGCGGGCTCCATCCGCCGGCAGAGCAGCAGCGTCAGGCCCTTGCGCCGCGCGGTCGAGGCGGTGAAGCTCGTGCGGTCGCCGTCGGGGATGCCCACGACGACGACGCGCCCGCCGGGCCGCACGGCGTCGATCGCGTCCGCCAGCGCCGCGTCCTCGCCTGCCACCTCGAACGCCACGTCGACGCCCCCGCCGCCGTGTAGGCGCTCCAGCAGCCCGCGGTCGGCAAGCGCTTCGTCCGCGTCGAGCGCATGGGTCGCTCCCAGTGCGGCCGCGGCGGCGACCCGGTGCGGTAGGCGGTCGGTCGCGAGAATCGCCGTCGCCCCGACGGCCCGAAGCGCCTGGACGAGGAGGAGCCCGATCGGCCCGCAGCCGAAGACACCGGCGGTCGCGCCCGCCCGCACGCGCCCGAGGTCGAGGGCATGGAGCGCGACGCCGAGCGGCTCGAGCAGGGCACCCTCGGCGTCCGGGAGCGAGTCGGGCAGCCGGTGCGCGAGGCGCTCCGGCCAGGCGAGGAGCGTGCGGAGGGCGCCGTCGGTCGAGCCGTGTCCCGCGAAGCGCAGCTCCGGGCAGAGATGCGGCCGGCCGGCGAGGCACACGGAGCAGCGGCGGCACGGAACGGCCGGGTCGAGCACGACCCGCTCGCCGGCGCGCGGCCCGGACTCGATGGTGCCGACGAACTCGTGCCCGAGCACGAGCGGCACCGTCAGGACGGCGTCGCCGATCCCTCCCTCCGTGAGCCAGTGCCGGTCGGAGCCGCAGAGGCCGACCGCGGTCACGCGCAGGAGGAGCTCGCCCTCGCCCGGGTCCGGCTCGGGCTCCTCGTGCAGGCGAAGATCGCCCCTGCCGTGGAGACGCAGCGCCTTCACGGGTCCTGGCCGTAATAGGCGCCGGGGCCGTGCTTGCGGGAGAAGTGCCGCCGCAGCAGGTCGTCTCCGATCGACTCCACACCGGGCCGGAGCAGCTCCGTCCTGTACGCGGCGGCGGCCACGGCCTCGAGCGCGACCGCGTTCTCGACCGCCTGCGCCGCGTCGGCCCCCCACGCGAACGGCCCGTGGGAGGCGACAAGCGCCGCCGGCACGGCGAGCGGGTCGAGCTCCAGGCGTGCGAGCGTCTCGACGATGACGTCGCCGGTGAGCCGCTCGTACTCGCCCTCGATCTCCGCGCGCGTCAACGAGCGCGTGACCGGCACCGCTCCGGAGAAGTGGTCCGCGTGCGTGGTGCCGAGGCACGGAATCTCGCGGCACGCCTGCGCCCAGGCGGTCGCGAACGGGGAGTGCGTGTGGACTATCCCGCCCACCCCCTCGAAGCTGCGGTAGAGCACGAGATGCGTGGGCGTGTCGGACGAGGGCCGGTGCTCGCCGTCGCGGACCTCGCCGGTCTCGAGGTCGACGACGACCATCGCGTCCGGCCGCAGCATGTCGTAGGGCACGCCGCTCGGCTTGATCGCCATCACGCCCGCGGCCCGGTCGGCGACGCTCGCGTTGCCGAAGGTGAGGACGACGAGCCCAGCGCGAACGATCTCGCGGTTCGCCTCGTAGACGTGCTCACGGAGCTCAGCGTGCATGACCGCTCACAGGCCTCGGGCCAGGTGGAAGTACGCCTGGTTCCAGCGTAGCTCCTTCTTGAAGTCGCTCATGTGCGTTCGCTCGTCGATCAGCAGGAGCTCGAGCCCGGCGATCTCGGCCAGGTCGACGAAGGCCTCGCTGCGGAGCGCCCGAGAGAAGACAGTGTGGTGAGGACCGCCCGCGAGCAGCCAGGCCTCCGCGGCCGTCGCGAAGTTCGGCTTCGGCTCCCACACGGCCCGGGCAACCGGCAGCCGCGGCAGCTCCTCGTCCGGCGGCACCACGTCGACCTCGTTCACGACGAGACGGAAGCGATCGCCCAGGTCGAGGAGACCTGCGACCACGGCCGGTCCCGGCGCGGCGGTGAACACGAGGCGCACCGGATCCTGCTTTCCGCCGATCGAGAGCGGATGGATCTCGCACGACGGCCTCTCGGCCGCGATCGACGGGCACACCTCCAGCATGTGCGCGCCGAGCACCTTCGGCCCTTCCGGCGCCAGGTGGTACGTGTAGTCCTCCATGAACGACGTGCCGCCGTCGAGCCCAGCGCTCATCACCTTGGCGATCCGGACGAGGGCCGCGGTCTTCCAGTCACCCTCTCCCCCGAACCCGTAGCCGTCGGCCATCAGGCGCTGCACGGCGATGCCGGGCAGCTGCGGTAGGCCGTCGAGGTCCTCGAAGGTGTCGGTGAAGGCCTTGAAGCCCCCCGCCTCGAGGAACCCCCTCAGCCCGGCCTCGATCCGCGCCGCATCCCGCAGCGACTCCCGGCGGTCGCCGTCACGTCGCAGCGCGGGCACGAGCTCGTACTGCTGCTCGTACTCGTCGAGGAGCCCGTCGACCGCCGCGTCCGAGACGTCGCGCACGGCGTCGACCAGTTCGCCGATGCCGTAGCCGTGCACCGCGACGCCCAGCCTGAGCTGGGCCTCGACCTTGTCGCCCTCGGTGACGGCGACGTGGCGCATGTTGTCGCCGAAGCGCGCGACGCTGAGCGTCTGCGCCTCGTGCCAGCCGCACGCCGCCCGCGACCAGGTGCCGATCCGGTCGACCACCGTCGGGTCGCTCCAGTGCCCGACCACGGTCTTGCGCCTCAGCCGCATCCGGGTCTCGACGAACCCGAACTCCCGGTCGCCGTGCGCCGACTGGTTCAGGTTCATGAAGTCCATGTCGATCTCGGACCAGGGAAGATCCCGGTTGAACTGCGTGTGCAGGTGGAGCAGCGGCTTCTGCAACGCGCCGAGACCGGCGATCCACATCTTCCCGGGAGAGAAGGTGTGCATCCAGCAGATCACGCCTACGCAGCCCACGGCCGCGTTCGCCTCGAGACAGAGCCGATGGATCGACTCGGCGCTCGTCATCACCGGCGTGTGCACGATCCGGACCGGGACGGCCTCCGCCGCGTCGAGCGACGCCGCCACCTTCCGGGAGTGCTCGTCGACGCGTCGCAGCACCGCGTCGCCGTACATCTCCTGGCTTCCCGTGACGAGCCAGACTTCGAACGGGTCAAGCGCTGTCATGATCGAGCCTCCATTTGGCCGGAAACGCTGCTGCCGGCCGCCGCCTCGGCGACGAAGAGGCAGCCCGCGTCGATCGGCGTGGCCGGCACCTCGAGCTCGGCGAGCCGGCGTGCCGCGTCCTCCGGCAGGACGTCGTTGAGAAAGAGCCCAGTGGCCGTCTCGACGCTCGCGCGGATCTTCGTCGTCGTGCGGCTCCGGTGGAAGGGAAAGAACTCGAACGCCAGGTGCCAGTCCGGCTGCGAGCGAGGAGCCTCCTGGACGACCATCAGGTAGGGGCACTCGAAGCCGAACAGCGCGTCGTGGCGAAGGGCGACGTCCCGGATCGCGCGGGCGAGGTCGAGGTGCTCCGCACGGTCAAGGTCGCCCAGCCGCGACAGGCCGTGGCGCGGCGCGCGCACCGCGACCTCGTAGGGCCAGCGGGCGGCGAACGGCACGCCCACCGCGAAGCTGTCGTTCGGCGTGACGATCCGCGGCGACGCGCTCTCGCGGGCGACGATGTCGCAGCCGAGACAGCGGGCCTCGTGCGCGCGGTAGCGCCGGTGGGCCTCGGCCTTGGCGGTCGTGATCGGCGGAAGGTGATCGAAGGCGTAGATCTGGCCGTGCGGATGCGACAGCGTCGCGCCCGCCTCCGCCCCGCGGTTCTCGAAGATCAGCACGAGCTCGTGCCGCTCGTCGTCCCACAGCTCGCGCGAGCGGTCGACCCAGATCGCCAGCAGCCGCCCGAGCTCGACCGACGCAAGCTGCCCGAAGCACGTGTCGTGCCGCGAGGTGTAGATGACGACCTCGCACCGTCCGCAGGAGGGGGCGGTGAGGTCGCCTGCGGGCGGAGGCGGCGGCTGGGCGACGAACGACGGAAAGCGGTTCTCGAAGACCGCCGCCTCGTACGGGAACGGAAGCTCGATGCCGCCGGGACAGACAGGACAGCCCTCCTCGTCGTCGCTCGGCCCCGCCGTATCGAGCGGTCGGACGTTCCGGGCGGGCGAGATCGCGACCCACTCCCCCGTCAGCAGGTCGAAGCGCTTGTGGATCCCGCCAAGCCCTGTCTCGGCGCCGCGGCGCGTGAGGCTCGAGCCGGTGTGAAGCCCGCCGTACACGAAGATGCGCCTTCCGTCGTCGTGCACGAGCTCGTGCCTCGACACGGCGTTCACAGTGCCACCAGTACCTCGCAGGCGTGCTCCCGCAGCGCATCGAGGACCGGGGCGCTGGCGGACTCGCCGGTGATCACCATGTCGACCTCGTCGATCCGGCAGAGGTGGGCGAGCTCGATGCGGCCGATCTTGCTGCCGTCGGCGAGGACGATGCGGCGGCGCGCGATCTTGAGCATGTGCCGCTTGATCTCGGCCTCGGGAAGGTTGATGTTCGTGACGCCGCCGGTGGGATGCACGCCGTTGCAGCAGAGCAGCAGGGTGCTCACGGAGATCCGGTCGAGGATGTGCGTGGCGAGCGGATCGACGAGGGAGTGCTGAAGGGGCCTCAGCGTGCCGCCCAGGACGACGACGGCGATGCGCGGGACGACGGACTCGAGCTCGAGCGCGGTCTTCAGGCCGTTCGTGAAGACGACGACGTCGCGGAGCTCGGTGCGGGCGGCGAGCGCTCGGGCGGCCGCGACGGCGGTGGTGCCGACGTCGATGAGGACCGACTCCCCGTCGCGGATCAGCTCCGCAGCGGCCCGGCCGATGGCGAGCTTCTCGAGCGCGAAGCTCGTCACCGACTCCTCGAACGGGCGCTCGCGCCCGGGTGCGGCGCGCGGGATCGCGCCCCCCCGGATCCGGTGGATCTGCCCCCGCTCCGCCAGAGCCGCCAGGTCGTTGCGGACAGTCACCTCGGAGATCCCGAAGCGATCGCTCAGCTCTCCGACCCGCACGAACGCCCGCTCCTCGATCAGCGCGAGCATACGGTCCCGGCGCTCGTCGGGCCGAGCCGCGAGCTGTCCGCGCGCGTCGCCGGTGGGACTAGCCGCTGCGGGCTCGGCGCCGTCCTCGCTGGCGGGGCCCTGCTCGCTGCTCACCGCTCTCCCGCCGGCGGGCAGACGGCCGCGCGGCTGCTCTGAAACCCGCTCCGTCCTCTCTGCGGTCCGATCATCTCAGCCTTTCTAAACGAAAGCATACTACTACGATTTCGAAGCACCAAGTGCTGCCACGGCCACACGTCCGCTAGGCCGTTGAGCGGCTAATCATAGGCACAAATGGCCATATGTTCACCGTTGCTCTTGCTTTCTTTTGCGAAGGGTATTATCCTTGCTGGCGTCGCAAATCTTTCCGATCCCGAAGGATCGTGCGCCTTCGGAAATACGCTATCGCCGCCGACGGCGAGGCGAATGTCAGAAGGAGGGAGCAACGGTGAAACGCACGCTACGAATCGCCGCCCTGCCGATGGCGACCGCGCTGATCGCACTGAGCGCGGCCCTCTTCCTCGGCGCTGCGAACAACGGGGCGGCCGCACCAAACTCGCTTCTGGCCGGAAAGTGGTGCGCCGGCCAGAAGATCGTCTTCTTCCCGGGCGGGCCGGCAGGCGGCGTGTTCGCCGTCAACGTCTACACCGGCGCCAAGCAGGCGGCGGCGGACCTGGGCGCGAACGTGCAGTACGTGTGGTCGAACTGGGATCCCGAGACGATGGTCAAGCAGTTCAAGGCTGCGATCGCGACGAGGCCGGCCGGCATCGCGGTCATGGGGCATCCCGGTCCCGCCGCGCTGAAGACCTGGGTCGACCAGGCTGAGGCGAAGGGCATCATCGTCACGAGCCAGAACACGGAGCTGCCGCCGCTCTTCCAGAAGTACCAGTCGAAGGGCTTTGGCTACGTCGGCCAGAACCTCTACGCCTCGGGCCAGATGGTCGGCCAGGCGGCCGTGGCCAAGCTGAATCTGAAGAAGGGCGACCGGGCGATGGTCTGGGGCCTGCTCTCCCAGCCGACGCGCGGCCTTCGCACCAAGGGCGTCATCGACGCCTTCAAGAAGGCAGGCCTCAAGGTCGACTACATCGAGATCAGCACGCAGGTGAACGCGGATCCGCCCGCGGGCGCACCGTCCTTCGCCGCGTACGTGAGCTCGCATCCCGACGTCAAGGTCGTCGTGACCGACCACGGCGGGCTGACCGCGACCGCCGAGACGTACTTGAAGGCGGCGAAGAAGGGGCCGAACGACATCGGCATCGCCGGCTTCGACCTCTCGGAGGCGACGGTTCCGGCGATCCAGGGCGGCTGGACCGACCTCGTCCTCGACCAGCAGCCGTGGCTGCAGGGCTACCTGCCGATCCTGCAGATCTGCCTGACGAAGCAGTACAAGTTCGCCGGGCTCTACATCGACACGGGGTCGGGGATCATCGACAAGAGCAACATCGGGCCTCTCATCCCGCTGGTCAAGAAGCTGATCCGATAGCAGGAGGTCTGGAGAACCGAGAGCGAGAGCGGCGGCGCGGATGCGCCGCCGCTCTCTGCGAAACTGAGCGGATCCGATGGCGACGACGACGAATCTCCTCGAGCTCGAGAGCATCTCCAAGTCGTTCGACGGAGTCCGCGCGCTCGATCACGTCAACCTGACGGTGGGGAGCAACGAGATCGTCGGCCTGCTCGGCGACAACGGCGCCGGCAAGTCGACGCTGATCAAGATCATCACCGGGTTCCACGCTCCCGACCACGGCGCGATCACGTGGAAGGGGCGACGGCTCGAGCACGTGACGGTGCAGCACGCGCGCGAGCTCGGGATCGAGACCGTCTACCAGGAGCGGGCGCTCGCCGACCAGCAGTCGCTCTGGCGCAACATCTTCATGGGCCGGGAGCGGACGAGGCGGCTGGGTCTTCTCGACCTCCCGGCGATGTACGCCGAGACCAGGAAGCTGATGCACGAGTTCCTGCGCTTCACGTCGCAGGCCATCACGCCCGAATCCTTCGTGGGCTCGATGTCCGGCGGCGAGCGTCAGGGCGTCGCGATCGCGCGCGCGCTCTACTTCGAGGCCGAGCTCGTCATCCTCGACGAGCCGACGATGGGGCTGTCGGTCACCGAGACGAGGAAGACGCTCGACTTCGTCCGCGAGATCAAGGCCGCCGGCAAGGCGTGCATCTTCATCGACCACAACATCTTCAACGTCCACGAGGTCGCCGACCGCGTCGTCCTGATCGACCGCGGCCGCATCGCAGGCGAGTTCGCACGGGCCGAGATCACGGTGCACGAGTTGATCGAGGCGATGCGGCGCGTCGCCGAGACTGGCGCGATCGAGGGGAGCGCCGCATGACGGGAGTCGGGCAGGAAGGGACGGGCGTCGCGGAGGCGCTCCCGGCGCAAGCGCGCCGGTCGTTGCGCGAGCTGATCTCGGTACGGCGGTACGGGCTCCAGGCCGGTACGGTCGCGATGGCGCTCGCGCTGTGGATTCTCTTCGTCGTTGGCGCCTCGGGCACCTGGCTCCACTTCGACATCTACACCGCGTTGATGTCGACCGTGCCGCTCACGGGGATCATCGCGCTCTCGCTGACGCTGGTCGTGATCGCGCGCGAGATCGACCTCTCGTTCGGCTCGGTGATGGCAGTCGGGGCCTGGGTCTTCATCGCGACCGGCGAGCCGGTGCTCGGTCTGCTCGCAGGGCTCGGCGCCGGTCTGGGCGTGGGGCTCCTGAACGGGATCATCGTCGTCCGCTTCGGCATCCCGTCGCTCGTCGCCACGATCGGCACCTGGTTCTTCTGGGCCGGGATCGTCCTCTACGGCACCGGCGGCAACGGCGCGGGCACCGAGTTCGCGAGCGGCTTCGTCCGCAACCTGCTCACCGGCCGGATCGGCGGCTACGTCCCGGCCGAGTTCCCGTGGATGATCGGGATCGGGATCGTGCTGTGGGTGCTCCTGAACCGGCACCGGTTCGGCGCGCACGTCTACCTGGTCGGCGACAACGAGCAGAGTGCGCGGATGATGGGCGTTCGCACCGCCCGGGTCCGGATCGCGGTCTTCGCGCTGGTCGGCCTCTCGGCAGCGCTTGCCGGGATCATGTCCACGCTCGAGAGCAACTACTTCTGGCCGACGGTGGGAAGCGGCGCGATGCTGCCTACGGTGGCCGCCGTCTTCCTCGGCGGCACCTCGATCTTCGGCGGCCGCGGCACGATCCTCGGCACGGTGGTCGGCGCCTTCGTGATCGGCGCCATCGAGCCGGGCATCGTCTCGGTCGGCTGGACCGGGCTCCTCACGCAGGTGATCTACGGCGCGGTGATCGTCGTCGCGCTGGTAATGCAGGCCCTGGTCATGCGCCGCGTCCAGCACTAGGACCTCGGCATGCGCGCGCGGCGGCTCGGGAGAACAGACTTCGAAGTCTCCGAGATCGGCTTCGGGGCCTGGGCGATCGGCGGCGCCTGGGGCGAGACCGTCGACGCCGAGTCGCTCGCGGCGATGCGCGCCGCGGTCGACGCCGGCGTCAGGTTCTTGAGCAGGCGCTGAAGGCGATCGAGTACCCGGGCGTCGCAACCGTCCAGATCGTCTTCAACGTCTTCCGCCAGCGGCCGGCCGAGCTCTTCTTCGAGCAGGCGGCGCGGCGCGGCGTCGGCGTGATCGTCCGCGTCCCGCTCGCCTCCGGTCTCCTGACGGGCAAGTTGAGCCGGGAGTCGAGCTTCCCCGCGGACGACCACCGGGCCTTCAACCGGCACGGGGAGCAGTTCGACGGATCACTCCGGGACCGGCGCGGGCTCCACGTCGCCGGCTCCGTCGACCGACGTGCAGACGTAGCCGGTCGCCTTACCCCGTGCGCGGGCGGCGTACTCCGCCGTGACCGAGCCGACGAGCGACGGCGCCCGGTCGGCCTCCGCGAGCGCCACGATCGAGCCGCCGAACCCGCCGCCGGTCATACGCGCGGCGACCGCCCCCTCCTCGTAGGCGAGCTCGACGAGCAGGTCGAGCTCCGGGATCGAGACCTCGAAGTCGTCGCGGAGGCTCTCGTGGCCTGCGCGGAAGAGCGCGCCGAGGGTCGCGAGATCCGGGCCGCCGGGCGCCTCGAGGGTGGCTACGCACCGGCGCACGCGCTCGTTTTCGGAGACGACGTGCCGGAGCCTCCGGGCCGCGACGGAATCGACGCCCGCGGCGGTGGCGGCCGCTTCGGCCTCTGCGACGGTCAGCGACGACGGGTGCCGGCCGCCGATCGCCGCGAGGCCGCGCTCGAGCTCCGCGCGGCGGGCGGCGTAGCCCGAGTGCTCCAGCTCGTGCCGGATCCCCGAGTCGAGGACGACGATCGCGAGCGCCGGCGGCAGGGCCACCAGGCGGCGCTCCTCCGTCCCGCAGTCCAGCAGGAGGGCGTGCCCGCGCCGGGCGAGCAGCGACGTCGCCGGGTCCATGAGGCCGCACGGCACGCCGACGGCAACGTGCTCCGCCTCCTGGGCGAGCCGGGCGAGGTCGAGCGGCGGCAGCTCGAAATCGGCTGCACGGCAGAGTGCGAGCCCGACCGAGACGGTCAGCGCGGCCGACGACGAGAGCCCCGCTCCGATCGGCACGGTGGAGCCGATCGTGCCGTCGAAGCCGACGGGAGGCCTGCCGCGCTCGGCGAGCAGCCGCGCGACCGCGGCGACGTATCGACCCCAG
>Ga0209324_10002652_pt1 | contig 12262 bp, 9 predicted proteins | sample Rifsed19ft3_FD_184015 | JGI IMG/M metagenome (GOLD analysis project Ga0209324, IMG submission 184015) | Soil microbial communities from Rifle, Colorado, USA - sediment 19ft 3 (version 2) | ecosystem: Environmental > Terrestrial > Deep subsurface > Rock core/Sediment | place: Rifle, Colorado...
GTAGTCATTAGCCCAGCCTAGACCTTTTGGAAGGTCCTCTCTTCTGCACTGAAACCGCATCATCATATACTCAGCAGTTTCATGATGCTCCTCATGTTTTATTTGGAGAAGCTGATGTTCAGGGCCCGGTGCGGGTTCAATCTTTAGACTTAAATCAATGAGCCTTGTCTTTTTTTGCATAGGTCTAATTTATATGCGAATTAAGGTTTATCAATAGCCTCCGACGAACGCGGGACGTCTGGTCTGAGCTCGAGGAAGACTTTCGAGTCCGGGATTCAAAGGCGGGGTTAGGCCTACACAATCACTATCCCGCTCTCAAGGGCGGTGTTGGAAAACACCGCCTATCGTACGCAACTCTTTTTCCTTTCGCTAGGCGGGACTTTCCAGTCCCGTCCTTCGACAAGCTGAGGATGGGCATCTGCTCATGCTGGGTTAGAAAACCCTACCTATCGGTAATTCGAAATTCTACTTACTTTGTCATAACAGTAGCCATTCCAAATTTACAAATAACTTGCTTGACAGGAATATAACGGGGCTTTAAAATGCCCCGTTATGAACAGGTTTATTATTTCGTTATGCTTCGCAGTTGTACTTTTCTTTTCAACATCTTTTGCAACACAAGATGAGAATGACGAGGATTCAAAGGATAGAAAGTTTGTTGCTGTGCCCTCAGGCGAGGTTATCAACAAAGACTACTTTGCTTTTGGTGATATGGTGCCGAAGGCGGGACTCGAACCCGCACGCCATAACTGGCACTGCCCCCTCAAGACAGCGCGTCTACCAGTTCCGCCACTTCGGCAGTTTCTTTTTAACGAGAAATTAAATTAGCATACAGGCAAATAAGAAGCAAGTGACACGAGGGGTAGGCGGGGTTTTCTAACCCCGCACGCCAATGCGGAACAGGAATGTCCCGCCTATAGTTCTTTGATTTCAAGCGATACGATAGGCAGGGTTTTCTAACACTGCCTCCAAATGCTAAGCTCCAAATTTCTGAAGCCTTCTTGCATGAGAAAGCATAAGGGTCATTGCATCTGTTGCCTTGAATATCCCAAGCTCTCCCTTAAGGCATTCCTTTTCAGAGAATCCTAAGCTCCCCCCACCACGAGTGTACGATGAATAGAGAAGGAAAGGTACGGGATGCCAGCTATGGGATTTCAAAACAGCAGGCGTAGAATGATCACCCGTAACAACCAAAACATCAGGATTAAGTTTCAATATCTCAGGGACAAAGCTATCAAACTCTTCTATCACCTTAACCTTGCCCCAGAAGTTTCCATCCTCACCATAGCTGTCCGTCTTTTTCACATGAAAGTAGAAGAAATCGAATTCCTTAAAATGTCTCCTAAGCGTCTCTATTTCGCTTTTAATAGAGGTATCCTCCACTTCTAAAACCTCCATTCCAACAAGCTTTGCGACACCCCGATACATCGGATATGCAGCCGTGGTTGCAGCCTTTAATCCATAAGCCTGAGAAAACTGTGGGAGATTAGGATATAGTGAAAAGCCTCGGAGAAGAAGGTAATTAGCCACTTTCTCATCTTTAATAACCCCTGCAGCTAGTTCGATAAATCTCTCGGCAATATGAGCTACCATTTCAGCCTCTTTCCTTCTTGGAGTTGGCTTAAGCGGGGCTTTTCCCTCCTTCTGAGGGTCTGTATCGGTAATATCATCTGCGCCTGGAGGAAGAGGCTCAGGAAATGTAAGTACCAAAACAAATCTATGCTCCATTCCAGATGTAATAGAAACCCTTACACCGTCAATACTTTGAATCCTTTCCCGAATCCTTTCGGCGATTCTTTTATTCTCTTCTGTCGGTATTCGCCCTCCCCTTCTGTCTACAACAATCGGCTTTCTTCCTTCATATTTAGCTGTTGCGAAATTTCCACGAATTGCCACCTCACTGGGAGAGAGTTCGATTCCTAGCCCAAGTGCCTCTAAAACACCGCGGCCGATCTCATATTTAAGGGGATCATAGCCAAATAGCGCTAGATGAGAAGGACCGCTTCCTGGTGTAATACCACGTGCCACAGGGATATGAAGTCCACAGGCGCCACGCCTTGCAAGCTCATCCAGGTTTGGGGTAGAAGCCGCTTCAAGCTCAGTTTTTCCATCAAGTGGTAGTCCTCCAAGCCCATCTAATACACATAGAACTATCTTCGAATCGTTTGGAATTAACAGATCGCGAATTATTTCCTGCATTGAGTATGCTCCTATTTGGTTTTTGATTTTGATGTAGGGAATGCACACCGTGCATTCCACGCCAGGGCTGTATATATGCAGCCCCTACATCTATGCTTCATCAAGCTCAAATTCCATCCCATCGTAAGCAGGCATCATGCCCTCCGGAAGCACCCTAGAAAGCTCATCGTATTCTAGTTCATGCCCCATGTGTGTAAGAACCGCAAGCCTAGGCTCAATAATACGAGTACGTTCAACAGCTTGATCCACGCTAAAATGGGCTGAGTGAGGTGTATATCTCAAAGCATCTATTATGAGTAGGTCAAGCCCTCTTAGCTTCTTCACTGATTTTTCAGGAATTCCACTGCAGTCTGTAAGATAAGCCATCTTTCCTATTCTGTAACCAAATATTTGCCAATCTGCATGATGGATTTCTATCGGGGTTATTCTTATCCCATGAAAATCAAACTCATCCGTGACAGATGTTATTTCCAGTTGCGGTTTACCTCCCGCCGCATATGAGCCATCGAATATATATCTGAAGTTCATTTTTATTGTTGAAACCGTTTGGGGGTTTCCATAGCAAGGTATTACCATTTTATTAACAAAGTTGTAAGTTCTAAGCTCGTCAATGCCGTGTGTATGGTCAGCATGTGAATGGGTATAGAGAACAGCGTCTATTCTTCTTATGTCGTGGCTTAAAGCCTGAAATCTGAGGTCGGTGGAGGTGTCTATTAGGATATTCTTTTTATGAGTTTGAACAAAAACCGAAGTCCTCGTTCTTTTATTTTTCGGATTATTTGATGTACAGGTAGAACAGTTACAGCCAATTATAGGGACACCGGTAGCAGTACCGCATCCAAGAATTATAACCCTCATTTTGCAAAGTTTAGCACTTAGTCGCCCCCATTTCAAAAAACTTATCTAATAGTTAAATAATTAAAGGGCAAGGGCGCCTCGGGATAAGTATTAAAAAATTTTTTTAAAAGTTGTTTACAACGTCCTAAGAAACATTTATTATTTGATTAAATTGAGCATTAGGCCCCTTATCCTAACGCTTCTTATCGCTTTAATTCTATTTCCCTACTCCCATCTATTGGCCGACCAGGGAAAGGACGAGATCCTTTTTCAAGATTCAATAACTCTTTATAAAAACCTACAAGGAGATCCTTCAAAAGTAAGCAACTATGAAATTTGGTTTACACTCGCACAGGCATTCTACAGCATTTACAGGACCTATCCTGATAGTCCTAATGCTCCAACTTCGTTATTCCTATCAGGAAAGCTTTATGAACAAATGGGCAACAGGTTTAATTCAAGGGAAAATCTAGAGAGGTCTATTGAACTCAATAGAGAATTTGTGCGGGTTTTTCCTGTTAGCACCCTTGCCGACGATGCACAGCTTAGGATAGCAAGAATCCTCGAAGGTTGGGATAAGTCAGGGGCCTATATAGAATATGAGAAGGTTGTAAGAGAATATCCAAAAGGTGATATGGTTGAGATAGCTGGGAAAAAGCTTGATCAGTTTGCAGCGTATAAACCAAAAGAAAATAAAATTACAGAAGAAAGTATTGCGAAGGCTAAAACTCAAGATAATTCGAAAGGATTAGCCCACGTAAGCCAAATACGCCACTGGTCTACGGATGATTCTACAAGGGTTGTAATACACCTTGATAAGGAGATGCCCTTCGACTCCCATCTCCTCAAACCCGACCCAGAAGGTGGTACGCCACCAAGGCTTTACGTTGATATAAAGGGCACCACTGTTAGCCTGACTCTTGAGATGGAGCCAATCGAAAAAGGCTTACTTGAGGACATTAAATTTGCAAGAAATACACTGGACACCGTAAGAGTAGTGCTTTACATAAAAAGCTTCAAAAATTATAAGGTTTTCCCACTACACGACCCTTTTAGAATCGTGATGGATATCTACGGCGATGAGATAAGTGGTGAAGCCATTGTGAAAGATAGAGAACTCGAAGAGGATAAGAGTCTTTCAGGTCTTCCGAAACTAGATGGAAAAGACATTTCAGCGCTGCGAGGGGCGCTTGGATTAAAAGTAAGAACCGTTGTGATAGACCCCGGACATGGAGGTCACGACCCAGGAGCTATTGGACCAACGGGGCTCAAGGAAAAGAATGTAACACTTGCTATTGCAAAAGCCCTAGCGAGAAAACTAGCGCAAGATGGGAGCGAATTCGGAATCACACGCGTCGTTCTTACGAGAGAAAATGACAGATTCATACCGCTTGAAGAAAGGACCGCTATAGCGAAAAAGGAAAGGGCTGATCTTTTTATATCAATTCACTGCAATGCAGCTAGGAATAATAATGCTCACGGTATAGAAACCTATGTACTAAGCTTCACAAATGACCCTCGTTCCCTAGAAGTTGCAGCCCGTGAGAACGTTACCACAACAAAAGGCATTAGTGACCTAAAAGATATTATTAAAAAGTACCTTCTCAACTCAAAGATTGACGAATCTAAAAAGCTAGCATCACACGTTCAGAGTTACGTCACAACCAACGTAGCCAGGAAATACCAACCTGTGAAAAATAAAGGTGTAAAAAAAGCCCCCTTCATAGTATTGATTGGCGCTGATGTTCCAAGCATACTTGTAGAAACATCATTCATTACAAACCCACGGGAAGAAAAAAGACTAAGGAATCCAGATTATCTAGACGAAATTGCAGATGGTATATTTGCAGGCGTAAGACGCTACTCTAATGAAGTCGAAACCGCATCAGTAGCACAGTAAGATTTCCAAGGTTCGCGATTAAATTTAAAGGGCTCCCTTTCGACCGAATCGGAAGAACATCGATAGGCAAAATGGGAGTTTCATTCCGCCGAATTGGAAGGAGATAAACCTATTTTATAGAGACGACCCGCCGGGTCGTCTCTATCTTTAAAACCCTTTTTACCTACAATATACTTTAGAACGCTATGAGCAAGAATAGAGAAATCGGCGATATTTTCGATAGGATTGCAGACATACTGGATCTTTGTGAAGATAACCCTTTTAGAATCAGAGCATACAGAAACGCAGCTAGAAATATAAGAGAGCTCAGTGAAAATATCGAGGATATTGCAGAGCGAGATGAGCTTACTAAAATCCCCGGAATAGGAACCGACCTCGCAGACAAGATTAAGGAATTCATCACCACAGGAAAAATAAATCACTACGACGAATTAAAAAAAAAGTTCCCAGAAGGACTTGTAGAACTATTAGCTATTCAGGGATTAGGTCCAAAGACCCTGGCTAAACTAAATAAAGAACTTGGTATCAAAAACTTAGATGATCTTGAAAGAGCACTTGACGGAAAGGAGATTTTAACACTTAGGGGTATGGGAGTGAAGAAGATTAAGGATATAAAACGTGGAATAGAGCTTTTAAAACAGAGTGGAGAAAGAATGCCACTTGGAATCGCCCTCCCGCTAGCTGAAGAATTAATCTTCGAGATAAGTAGAATCCCAGGCACAGAGGGAACCATCGCAGCAGGATCACTCAGGCGTATGAAGGAAACCGTAGGAGATATTGATATTCTTACAATGGCAGAGAATGGGGAGCGTGTTGTAAAGGCTTTTACAAAGCTTTCTCTTGTCAAAGAGGTTTTAGCAGCAGGGGATACTAAAGGAAGCGTAATTCTAAAAAACGGTATGCAGGTAGATCTTCGTGTAGTAGAGCCAGGCTCATATGGGGCAGCTCTTCAGTATTTTACCGGATCGAAAGCACATAACATAAAACTTAGAACAATTGCACTAGACAAGGGTCTCAAGATAAACGAGTACGGCGTCTTTCGAGGAACAGAGAATATAGCCGGAGAAACAGAAGAGGAGATTTATAAAACCCTAAAGCTTGCCTGGATCCCTCCAGAGATTAGAGAAGATAAAGGCGAGATCGAAGCCGCTTTAAACTCAAAACTACCAAACCTAGTGGAACTCCGTGACATCAGGGGAGACCTTCACATGCACTCTAAATGGAGCGATGGAAAAGTGACAATTGAGGAAATGGCTCTAAAGGCAAAGGATTTAGGATATGAATATATAGCGATGACTGATCACTCTCCCTCTTCCAGGATAGCTAGGGGTCTTTCAGTTGAAAGGCTATATGAAAAGAAAAAGGAGGTCGATACATTAAATAAGAAAATAAAAGGAATCAAAATCCTTATGGGTTCAGAGGTAGATATAAGAGGCGACGGCACTCTTGATTACCCTGACGAGGTTTTAAAGGAATTGGATATTGTGATTGCATCTGTGCATAGCGGGTTTAAAATGGATAGGGAATCCATGACTAAACGAATGGTAAATGCATTACATAATCCCTTTGTGCATTCAATCGTTCACCCTACAGGAAGGTTAATCGGAGAACGTGAGGCATATGAGGTGGATATGGATGAGGTTATTAAGACAGCAAAGGCACTAGGAAAGGCTCTTGAAGTTAATTCCTACTACTTAAGACTCGATTTGAATGATATTAATGTACGGAAGGCAATCCAGACGGGTGTTAAAATAGTTATCTCCACAGATGCCCATCTTCCGGATCAGCTCGGCATGATGAGGCTAGGCGTTGCTACAGCGAGAAGGGGCTGGGCAGAGAAGAAGGATGTTTTAAATACTATGGGTTTGAAAGGGCTTACTAAGTGGCTAAACGAGGTTAGAGATAAATGAGAATTAAAGTAGGGGCACGTTGCAACGTGCCCCTACACCGTATCTGTGAATATATTCTAACCAACCTCTTTCGTTGGCATTTAGAAAAAGAAAACACATATAGAGAAGGTGATGATGAGTTTGATAGATGGTTTAGAGGTCAATTTAAATATGAATAACCCAGCAGCAAGCTGCAGTGTATCGTCATATTAGCAGACAGCGCCTTCTGTCATTGTGAGGAGCACTTCGCATACGCTCAGCACAGGCTCCGAGACGAAGCAATCTGACCACTAGCTGTCATCTCGAACGCATGTGAGAGATCTAGATTTCTCGCTGCTACTTCGCCAGAATCTTCAGGGGGTTTATCCTGAGGCATCGAAGGGTTCAGAGATTCGGCTCAGGGCATGGCTCGAAATGACAATAAAAAGAATATTGACAATGACACGGGTGACAATGAAGACCCTTTAGCAAGATACAGAGAATTATGAATGTAAAGGTAATTCGGTGCATATAAACGTAAAAGGTGGTTAAATCGAGTAGATGAAAACAGGCACAAAGCACATCTCAAAGGAAGAGGCAAAAAGAAGGGCTGCAAAACTCAGACGTGAGATAGAACATCATGACTATCTCTATTATGTAGAAAGCAAACCTGAGATTTCAGACGCTGAGTATGACGCACTGGTAGAGGAATTAAAAAATCTTGAGGCTCTATATCCAGAACTAATTACCCCAGATTCACCCACACAACGTGTAAGCGGCTTTGTTGCCGAGGGATTTAACCTTGTTGAACACCGCGTTCCAATGATGAGCATAGATAACATCTCAACAGAGGATGATGCGCTTGAGTTTGATAAGCGTGTAAAGAGGTTCCTTGAAATAGAGGTTTTGCAAAAATCCTCACACGCGAGTACTTTGCGAGATCTAAAAGGAGATATTGGATATACAGCAGAACCAAAATTCGACGGCGTTTCTGCATCCCTTACTTACGAGAATGGATTATTTATTCAAGGTGCAACCCGTGGTGACGGCAGGGTTGGGGAAGAAGTTACTATTAATTTAAAGACCATAAAAGCAATACCGCTTAGGCTTATCACATCAAACGGCGTACCGAAGAGAATAGAGGTGAGAGGAGAGGTGATATTGCCATTAGAAGCCTTTAGAAGGTTAAACAAACAGCTTGGCGAAGCGGGAGAGCCAATTTTTGCAAACCCAAGAAACGCCGCCTCAGGTTCGCTTCGACAGCTTGATTCAGGCATCACAGCTAAAAGACCCCTTGATTTCTATGCCTGGGGAATTGGCGAGGTTATAGGATATGAATTTAAAACCCAGTGGGAGATCATTCAAAAGCTCAGAGGTTGGGGATTTAAGACAGAAAAGAGAATCATGCACTGTAAAAATATAAATGAAGCGATTTCTTATTATCGTGAAATGGAGTCTATAAGAGATGACTTACCATACGAAGCCGACGGCGTTGTGATAAAAGTAGATAGATTAGACTACCAAAGGGAGCTTGGCACAACAGCGAAACACCCACGGTGGAGCATTGCATACAAGTTTAAACCACGTCAGGCTACAACTAAAATTCGAAACATAGTCGTTCAAGTGGGAAGAATGGGGTTACTCACACCTGTTGCAAATTTACACCCGGTTAAGATCGGAGGCGTGACTGTAAGCCGCTCTACTCTCCATACCGAAGAACTAATTAGAGAAAAAGATATAAGAATCGGAGACACAGTACTTGTAGAAAGAGCGGGAGACGTTATACCCGAGATAGTGAAACCCATAGTCGAGAATAGAACAGGAGAAGAAAAGCCCTTCATTATGCCTAAGTCATGTCCCTCGTGTGGGACGAAGGTAGAGAGAGACGGAGCTTACTATTACTGCCCTAACCTTTCGTGTCCCGCACAACTAAAAGGCAGGACAAAACACCTTGCATCCAGAAGGGCATTTGACATTGACGGGCTTGGCGAAAAGATAGTTGAGCAGTTTATGAGAGAAGGTTTAATCAAGGATTTAGCTGATATCTTCTACTTAAAAAAGAATGATTTTATTGATCTTGAGAGATTCGCTGAAAAATCGGCTTCAAACCTTGAAGAAGAGATTGGGAAGAGTAAAAGAATCACATTCGATCGCTTGATTTATGCTCTAAGTATACGTCATGTCGGTGAGAGGCTTGCTCAAGTACTTGCACAAAACTTCCCCAATCTTGATGCACTTATGGAAGCATCTGAAGAAAGACTAATGGAAATCCCAACTGTTGGGCCTGAAGTAGCAAACAGCATCGTGAACTTTTTTAAAGAGAAAAAGAATAGAAAGGTAATCGAGAAGATGCTAGCTGCGGTTGTAAAGGTTGAATATAAACCAAGGACCAAGAAGGGTGATAAGCTAAAGGGAAAGATATTTGTTTTTACAGGAGCGCTTCGGTCTTTCGCTAGAGATGAAGCAAAAAGGCTGGTTGAAGAGCTTGGAGGTCGAGTTTCCAGTTCAGTGACTAAGAAGACCGATTATGTGGTAATAGGAGAAGATCCAGGCTCAAAGCTGGATGTTGCTAAATCCTTAGAGATTAAGACCATTGATGAGGAAGAATTCAAAGGACTAATAGGATGGTAACATCAATTGAACAAAAGAGTCCTAAATAGAATAATGGTACAAATCATGATTTGATTTTAATTCCTTCCCCCTTGCGAGGAAGGTTGGGCTGTTTTTATCCCTTCCCTCCTAAGCGGGGGAAGGGTAGGATGGGGGATAAATGAATAAAATAAAAGCTAGGGAGTTAAGGAGAAACCCGACTGAGGCTGAAAGGAAATTATGGAAACATCTTCGCCTCCGTCAGATCGGAGGTTATAAGTTTCGTAGGCAACAGCCCTTAGGACAGTACATTGTTGATTTTGTATGCTTGGAGAAAAAGCGTATTGTTGAACTAGACGGAGGGCAACACAGCGAACAGATTGTTTACGATGCAGAACGAACCGAATGGTTAGAGGCTCAGGGATTTCGAGTTCTCAGATTCTGGAATAATGAAGTTTTGAAAGAAATCGAGGTTGTAAAAGAGGTGATAGCAAAGGAGTTAGGTTTTAACCCCCCACCTTAATCCTCCCCCACAAGGGTGGAGGAAATCTGGGTAATTGGTGCTCCTTGCTGACCATTATTAACCTTTCTCAGTCTTCCTCTGCCTCAATATTTCATAAATCATAATCCCTGCTGCAACAGAGGCATTAAGACATGAAACCTCTCCTAGATTTGGTATAGATACAAGAAAATCGCATTCTTCTCTTACTAGTCTCGTTAACCCCTTCCCTTCACTTCCCACAACAAGGGCTAAATCCAAGGCTCCAAGTTCTTCTGCAAAAACAGATTTAGTAGCAGAAGGGTCGGCTCCTACAATCCATACGCCCTTCTTCTTTAAATCTCTTATTGTAATAACAAGATTTACCACCCTCGCAATCGGTACAAAACTCACCGCTCCTGCCGAGGCCTTTACAACAGCAGGTGTCACAGAGGCGGCTCTATCTTTAGGGATTATTACACCGTGTGCTCCAAGAACATTGACCGTCCTTATTATTGCTCCTAGATTCTGAGGGTCTTCAATGTGATCAAGTAAAATGATAAGGAGTCTTTCTCCCTTTTTCTTTGCGTTGCTAAGAATATTATCAACATTACTGTACTCAAACTCTGAAATCCTAGCTGCGATACCTTGATGACTCGAAGTCCCAGTGATTCTTGAGATTGCATCACGTGGAAGAAATGAAACCTTTACATTCTTCTCTCTTGCGAGTCTTATAATATCTGAAATCCTTTCTTTCTCTAACTCCTGAGAAATTAAGATTTCTTCTATCTTAGACAATGTTTGAGAAATAGCTTCTTTTACAGGGTTTTTTCCGTAAATGATCAATCTTACTGTACCTTAGGTTGTGATGGACTCTCTTCAGAAATATCACCCTGAGTACTACCAGTGCCAAAATTCAACTCTGCTTCTTTTATCTTGTTCAAGATATTATCATTAATCCACTTTTCATCCCACCACTCTATTGGAAGGACTGGGACCCCATCTACGAACACCGCGTAATGTAGATGGTCCCCTGCCGCAAGCCCAGTATCACCAGTTCTTCCGATTATCTGCTTTTTCTTGATTTTATCACCAACCTTTACATCAATAGAACTCATGTGTCCATAAAGTGTAGAGACACCTAGTCCATGATCAATTATGACAGTATTTCCATATATCCCTAAATCCCCTGCAAATAAAACAACACCATCGTTTGCTGCCTCAATAGGATATTTTTGTGTTACAGCCAAGTCATAGCCAAGATGGTACTGATTGTCTATTACCTCTCCGTTATAAACATAGGTTCTAGCATCTGCAAAGTTAGCCTCTACCTTGGAGTTTGTAAGTTGATGAAAATTACCTTTCCATAGAATTTCATTCCTTGAATTTTCACCGATCTTTTTAATCTCTTCCTCGTTTTTCTTTCTTAGGTCGCGGTTTACTTTAAGGAAAATCTCCTTAAGATCATCACCTTGCTTTGAATCGTCCCCTAAGAGCGGAACTACTTTGCTTTCAATGAAATCATCACTGATATCGAGGGTGCTTTTTCTATATTTCACGTCCTTTAGTCTGTAGGTGAACCCTACCTCTTTTGAATTTCCGGCCTCATCCTCAGCACTAACGACTATTCTTTCATCTGTAGGCACATTGTAAGGATAAGCAAATATAGCGATATAAACATCAGGGTTATTGAAGTGGCCTTTATAACCCTTAAAGAGATAATCACCGATTTTAACTCCGCTCTTAACAGAATCTTTAGGGGTCTTATAAATCACAGCCCCTGAGCCGCCAAAATTAATGTAGTTCTCTCTACTAAGCACTTCAACCCTCGGAGGTGTAATATCAACCTTGACATCTTTACTTAATATTGTCTTATTACCCTTAAAAAATCCCCAATATGAACCATCAACAGCCGTCACTCGTATTGTAGCAGGGCCATCTTTTATGCCAAGTTTCTTCGAGTCAAGTGAGATAGTAAAATTCTTATCCATCACTGGTTGTGAATAATCTTCTTGGATCAACGGAAACTCTCCTTGCTCGTTTGTTAGTACAATAGAAACACTTATTAAACCTTTCCCTTTGTCTTTTATCACAACATCAAAAGGACGAAGCCCTATAAACTCATAGTCAAGCTTTATTTCCACGGTTGGCGCATGCCATTCAAATCGAGGAAAAATGAATATGAAACCTCCTATTATTAGTGCAAGAAATAACAAATAAAGAAACGTCTTTCCTATGCTTGTAAATTTATTTTCTCTTCTCATTAAAAATCCCCTTTAAATTTAGTAGAATCAATATTATTATACAGTGTATCTCAATAGGACAATATGGAAGAAAGCTTTTTAAATACGAAAAAGATTTTATTAATTAGATATATTTATTAAGACTTTT
>Ga0209324_10002653_pt1 | contig 12261 bp, 11 predicted proteins | sample Rifsed19ft3_FD_184015 | JGI IMG/M metagenome (GOLD analysis project Ga0209324, IMG submission 184015) | Soil microbial communities from Rifle, Colorado, USA - sediment 19ft 3 (version 2) | ecosystem: Environmental > Terrestrial > Deep subsurface > Rock core/Sediment | place: Rifle, Colorado...
CCCTAACCTCCCACCAAGGGAGGTAATCAAGCTACTAACCAGGGACAACGGCTCCCGCACCAGGATGATGCGAAGACGTTGTTAGCCACTCATAAATAATCTTACACACTTCTTCCTTCTCTGGCTTTGCCATTTCCGTTGCAGGTGTGAAGGAAAACACCCCATATAAGCCGTGGCCTGCACCTTCAAAAATCCTAATTTCTTTGCTGCGCGTTGCCAAACGTTCATAAAGTTCTTTAGCCCCCCTTGGGTCAGCCATGTCATCATCAGCTCCTTGAAGAATCAAAGTCGGAATATTTATTTTAGAGGCAAATTTCAATCCGGCTTTTCCTCCAATTCTTCCTAACCCAAGCAAGTAACGGAAACTAAATTCTTTTACACACTTCTCATCACTCAAGATATATTTGGCATCCTCACCGTCTCTAAACTGCTTCGACCAGCCTCTTGAGACATCCCACTTTTCGCGGGGTTTGAAGATGCCGTAAACAGGAAACTTCCATAAATCCGATAACGGTGCAGGCATGCCGAGCGGCATCTTAACCTTTATAGCCGGTGCAACAAGCACTAAGCCGGCTAGACGCTCCGAATGTTCGCTACCATACCATAAAGCGTATGAACCACCCAAACTATGACCCAGCATGTATGTCGGCTTCTGCCATTTGTTCTGGATGAAGCCAACCATTTCATCCACGTCATCCAACTGAATTCTTATATCTGGTAGGTCTCCCCTTTCACCACCAGACTGCCCATTTGACCTCAGGTCTAAAGCATAAGTTGCTACATCTTTAGACGCTAAGTAGTCCCCCAGGTAATTAAATTCTATAGAGCGACTACAGGCACCATGCATGCATAATAATGCCACCTCAACCTTTTGCGGCTGCCAGCTTTGATAAAATAGCTTTGTGCCATCCTTCGCCGTTAAATAGCCACTGCCTTCACTCATCTTATCCCCCCTTTTCAATCTCAAGAATTCTAGCAAAATATTGGTAACGCAGTAAGATGCCAACCTCAGAGGAGACGAGAAACCCTATAGCAGATTGCCGGAAAAGCCGCAGGTTGGGCAATGGTATATGCCCATGGCCGCTCCGCAGCAAGGACAGCTAATTTCATCAGCCTTGGCTTTGGGTATTTCTCCCACAACCTCGTTATAGATACGGTAGTAAAAAAAGTGCTCTTTATTTATGAACTTTATGTCAACTTTATTAGCTGCTGATTGGAATTCTCCATCTGTGACCATACTATTTATTATTTCGTGAAGTTTGGTGGAGCCTGAGCCATACTCTATGGGCTCCTTTCTCCGCCAGGCTATCTCCGCCGGCAACAGACCCTCAAAGCTCTTTCTCAGGATATACTTCCCTACCCCGTCTTTGACCTTGAGCTCCGTGCTTACTTCCAGGGCAAAGCGAACAAAATCCTCATCAAGGAACGGCTGACTTATTTCAATGTCCAAAGCCCTGCCAAGCTCGTTGGCTGAGAAGTGCCAGTTTTGTGAGAGCCTTCTTATATATCTTCTCAGGTCTTCAGGAGGAAGCTCTGCCATATAAGAGTAGCCGGCGAAGAGCTCATCTGCACCATCGCCCGTCATAACTGATAGCTGATAGCTGTCAGCTGTCAGCTCTTTAGCCAGCTTTCAGTATTCTTATAACCTCAGGAAGGGTGGCAAGCGCTTCTTCCGTAGTGAATTCCATCTTCTTATGCTGTATTCCCAGGAGCTTCGCAATCTTCTCTGAATAGACGAGGTCAGATGCTAGGGAGTCTTTTAAGGCCACTGTGAAGCCCACATTTGGCCTGGCTACAAAAGCCAAAATACTGGTATCGAGCCCTCCCGATAGGAGTATGCCATCGGCCCTGCTCCTCTCCACAGCTTCCTTAAGCTTGCCCCTTAACTGCTCACAAATGTCCATATTGACAGGTCCTTTGGCACCTATAATAACATTAGCTTGATTAACGACTCCACTCTGTCATTGCGAGCGACCTGCCCGCCAAGGCTTGGCAGGCGGGAGCGTGGCAATCTCTATCCCCAGCAACCCCACAAGATTGCTTCGGAGCTATGCTCCTCGCAATGACAACGCAAGCAGACAATGTGTCACTAAGGTACTGAACGAGTACAAATTCTTGACATAGCATCTGTATTATGCTACAATACAAATGTTAGGCAAGAAGAGTCGGTGCTTAGCAAGGAGGTGGGGCATGACACGAAGAGAGGCCTGGTTATGCCGATGGATGTTTCCTCAAGGGAGCTCCCCTGCAGCGTAGGGAGGTGGCTTCGATAATCAGGGTATGTTGCTGGAGAGCAATTGGAAGCCCCAAGCTCTTCGTCTGTAAGGCAAGGCTCCTAAGAAGGGGCAACGGCGGTTCAGCCGGAAGCTGAAGTGGAAGAGTAGGGGTGATTTAAAAACTGAATAGCGATATTCAAGAGCGAGCCCCGATAGAATCGGGGCTCGCTCTTCTTATTATCTGTTATGCCGCTTTGACATTTACCTAAATAGACGGAAGACAAAGTTCAGAATGATGGTGAGCACAATGCTAATTATGATAAAAACAAAACAGCAAAGCCTAAACCACTATTAGAAGTATTCCAGGACAAGCCACACCTGCAAGCTCTCCTGAACAGGAGAAGACACTGATACATGAGACTCATAGTCAAGCCTGAAGATTTTGCCGCGTGGTTTAACAAAGCGATACCCGGGGCATCCCGGAAAAACGAGAGGAGTTAGAGAAACACCTGATTGACGTGCATTTGCTCGGCAGTGAATTGCAGGATGATGAAGACATTTTGAGACTAGGCGGGTAGGAAAGCCTTGAATGCCGCCGAAATATACGAGGCCCGTGGAGTTTGAGGGTAGCTTGAGGCTTCATCGGAGGATTGAACAAACCGCTACAAAGTGCAATTTAGTCACATCCAAGCCATCATGACTTCGATTAATACGACTTTTGTGGCTTTATACCTAACTTAGTACTCCAACTTCAGCGTTACACAGAACACCGCTACCTATTCGCTTCAAAATTTGGCTAATTTAAAGACGGCTTCACATTTTCTCCCGCATCTGTCCCTTAGATTCTCCCAGGGCTTTTCTGATTGCTTGCAGGAGTACAACACTATCGACGGGCTTTTGCAGGAATGCCTGTGCACCAGCGTTAATGGCCTTCTCCCGGTTTATTATCGGGTCCAGCCCGGTGAGAATAATAATAGGAATATGGGCAAGAGGAATAATCGATCTCAACCTTTCCATAACTACGAAGCCATCGCCGGCGGGTAGGCCGATGTCGAGAATAATCGCGTCTGGCTTTTCTTGCTGAGCCACGCTGATCGCCTGGATAGCATCACTGGCAAAGACCGCGTTGTAACCGTTGGCTCTTAATCTTGCATTGAGTCCGAGTAGCACGTCTTTATCATCATCCACTACGAGAATCTTTTTCCCAGTCGTATCAGCCTCTTTTTCGGCGGAGTAATGTTTCTCCCGCATCTGTCCCTCAGGCTCTCCCAAGGCTTTCCGAATGGCTGACAAGAGTACATCGTTATCGACAGGCTTTTGCAGGAATGCTTGTGCCCCGGCGTTAATGGCCCTCTCTCGGTTTATTACCGGGTCTCGCCCGGTGAGAATAATAATAGGAATATGGGCAAGAGGAATAAGCGATCTCAACCTTTTCATAACTACGAAGCCATCGCCGCCGGGTAGGCCGATGTCGAGAATAATCGCGTCTGGCTTTTCTTGCTGAGCCACGCTGATCGCCTGGATACCATCAGTAGCAGATGCAACGGTATAGCCGCTGGCTCTTAATCTTACATTTAGTCCGCGTAGCACATCTTTGTCATCATCCACTATCAGAATCTTTTTCCCGTTCATATGACCACCTCTTTTTTCAGACCGATTTCACCAGCTCCTCTATCCTGTCCTCAACCTTTTTCACGACCTCTTTTGACGGCTCGTCGCTCCCCGCTAACGCTGTCTCTAGCATGCTGATGGAAATCGTCCATTTGAGACGAGCATTGTGAAGGGCTTCGCAACGCTTCAAGTGATCCCGAATCCTACGCACCAGAGCCTCAGCACCACGACGGTCGGCACACATTACCACGTAAAAAACCTCTCCCAATTGTGTGTGCGGCATAATCGGCAGGAGCACGTCCCTGCTGGGAAGGATACAACCTTTTATTACACCCCAGACCTCCTGTAACGCTGTTTCATCGGTTATAGTCAGCGGGCGTTCTTCAATAGGGAACACTTTGATAGTGAGGATCGCTATGCTACCTATCCGTAAGTTTGTCTTAGTCAGGATTGGAGCAAGCGAGTTCGCCACGGAATAAATGGGCAGCGTAAACGAGAACTTGCTACCGTGTTCTAGTTCACTCTCCACCCAGATTCGTCCGCCATGCCTGCGGACTAACTCCTTGCAGATATAAAGACCAAGACCAAGACCCTTGCGACCAGCTACACTGCTGTTTTGCCCTTGGTACAAATATTCAAAGATTCTTTCTCTCTCCTCGGGGTGAATTCCACAGCCAGTATCAGATACCGCCACACAGACGAAGTTGGGGGCCCGTTTATACACTTCTGCCCCGATAACAACCCTGCCTTTTTCAGGAGTGAATTTGATCGCATTGTCCATTAGATTAGTGAGAATTTCTCGCACACGGTCTGGGTCGGCACAGATTGGTGGAAGGCCTTTGGGCAGGTCCGTGGTTAACAGAATATCTTTCGTGGTGGTCACCCGGAAAGTCTCAATTACTTCGCTGACCAACTCCGCTAGAGATACATATCGTGGATTAATAGTGAGTCTGCCTGTTTCAGCACGGTTTACCTCAAGAAGGTCATTGACCATAACCCGGAGTTGGTTGATGTTTCTGAGTACGATTTCTAGGTACTCACGTTGCTCTGGGTTAATATCACCGGCTAGTCCGTCCAGCAGGATTGTTGCAAACTGGTGGATAGCTGTCAGAGGTGACCGGAGCTCGTGTGAGACCCGAGAGATGAATTCAGATTTCATATGGGCAAGTTCAATTAATGCTTCTTCTGCCCGCTTACGCTTGGTGATGTCCCTGGTAATCTCAAGGCAGGAAACAATCTCTCCACTGGCATCTCTAATGGGATTAGCCGTATTCGCCCAGAAGACAACCTTCCCCGCGATTGTCGTCTTCCTCTCCACGGTGTGTGACTTACCATCCTTAAATGCCTCTTCTACCGGGCACCCGTCACACACCGTCTCTCTGCCTTCATAAACTCGGTAGCATTTCTCCCCCAGGTGGTCACCGCCAGTACTTATTCTCGACGGCTCATTCTGATAAATAATGTTATAGTCTCTGTCCTGGATGGTGAGACCATCTTCCATGGCGTCCACTAGTGATTGCAGCTTATTCTTCTCGGCTTGAAGCACCTCCTCTACCTGCTTGTGCCGTTCCTCCAGTTCTATGCTATACAGACCGAAAGCTATGTCTGTCGCCACCTCATGAAACAAGCTCAGTGCTTCCGCATCAGTTGCCAGCTCACGCGGCACGTCTATGGACAGAAGCCCGTAGACCTTCCCCTTATATCCCAGCCGTACTATTGCTGCGCTCCTGCCAGCATAGTTGCTTGATAGAGGGCAGTCAGTGCAGGTGGAGACCGGGTCTTCAGTTACTACGGCTGCCGATTGCTTGAGTGCCCGCTGCATACAAGTGGGTAATTGACCACGCTTCATGAGTTCAACCATAGGCAGGAAATCTTTACCCAGCCCGGATTCAGCATGTGCCACGAGTTTTCCGGATTCATCAAGCAGAGTAACCCAGGCGTTGGAACAACCGCGGGTTTCAACAAGGTTATCGCAGCTACCTTTGAGCAGCTTCCCGCGGTCTTTCTCTTTGGTAATGAGCTGGTTGACATTGCGGATAGCACGAAGGACACGGCTTAGTTGTTGGAGCTCTGCTTCTGCCTCCTTGCGTTCGGTGATTTCCTGTTGCAGTTCAGCAGTGCGCTCCTCCACCCTTTCTTCCAGATGCGCTGAATACTCCTTTAGCTGGAGGTACAGCTCTTCTCTGGTGAGACGCCCAACTAACCCTCTTTCTCTCTCAATAAATTCCTCAGCAGGCTCAAATTGAGGGTCCGGCAGGACTTTAGATGTTTTGATTGATTGAACGCCATCTGCCTTCTTAGATAACTTGACATTATCAAATACCGCCTCAAGTACTTTGATGTCAATCGCTGCACAGGCTTGTCCTGGCCTAAACTCCAGCACGAGCTCAAACAACTCCTTTCCCTTGTCCACTGCTACCTTGATAACGGATGGTTGGCCAGTTGCAAGCATTCGTCGGCTGAGTTCTGATGTCATGGTAGCTATCCTGATAGAGGTGATACTACCGAGTTCCAAGTCTTCGGCCAATAGGCGTATCTTGTTTCTCGCCTCAACGATAGAGGCCTTGTTCTTAATCGGAATCGTGCCCAGTTCAATCATCTCTGATACCTCAGTGCTATACAACAGGCATCATCTTCCGCCCTGCCAAATTGATTGATGATATGGTTAGCTACTATTTCAGCATCATCCATGAGCAGTTCCAGGTAATCTTCCAAATCAAAGTGTTCCTTGACACCATCGGTCAATGTCATTTTCTCTTCTCTCAAGTGTCGCATTGTATAGCCTATTATGCCAGACCTGGGAATAATCCTGCCATTGCTATTTCATCGGCATTCTCTCCGTGCCTCAGGGATTGCTTGAGTAATATCAATCTCCTCAGAGATTTCAACTCGTTCTTCCCTATTCTCCATCTTTTTCGTCACTGTCATTTCCCTCTTCGTCTGCCTCTACCTCTCTATCTTCGTCATCCTCATCGGTTTCATCCTCTCCACCTTCTTCCGCTTTCTCCTCTGCGGCTTCAATCTCCTCCTCTGCCTCTTCAGCTTCCTCGGTTTCCTCAGGTTCCTCTTTAGGTGCTGTCACCGGAGCCAGCAGCCGGAGTCCTTCTTCAAGGTTTATAGCGGTCAGCACATCCTCAATCTTAAAATCCAGGTCAATTAGCGACGATACTACTCCCGGCCTAAGGCCGCTAATAATCGTTTTGACTCCCAGTAGAGACGCCATCCTGGCAGTATCACGAATTGCCCGGCCGAGGGAGGAGTCTATTACGGCCACGCCGGAGACATCGATAATCACTCCCTTTATCCCCGTCTTATTGACCCTTTCCAGGATGTCCTCTTGAATCTGAAGCATTAGCTCATCGTTGAGCTCAACCTGAATAGGGACGATAAAGCAGCCCTGGATAACGTACATCGCCGCTTGCGATAAGGCAGTTTCCTCTTCCATGAGCACCTACCTATTGATAAATTACACTATTAACGAAGTAGTTATCCTAAGTCTATTTCGAGGCTGGTTTCTTCTTGGTAACTATTTCCCAATCGTTCATATCAAGGGCTAGCTTAATGGCGTCCTTTAAGGGCGCCGCGGTTATAACATTTGCCATCCCAACCTCTAGATTAACCAGAGTCTGGGCTATTCTCGGAGACATACCGGAGATAATGGCATTAGCACCCATGAGCCTGCATGCCTGGCTTATCTTTACTAGGAGGGCGGCTACCTTGCTATCGACAGTCGGCACCCCCAGGATATCCAGTATGATCACCTTTGACTCGGTTTCCTGTACCTTGGCCAGCACAATTTCCATTATTTCCTGGGCACGCCTGGAATCGACAGTGCCGACTATGGGCAGCATCAGGATCTTTTCCCAGAGTATGGCTACCGGCGTTGCTACTGGTGTTTCCTGTTTTCCTGTTGTCATCTTTCTTTTCCTCCTTTTTAAGGTTTTTCTATAAAACTACCAACTGCTAAATATGTGTTGCTGTTAGTGTTTTACCGGAATATTGTCTCACTCATATTACATTTTATCCTCCCCCTCGATAGTTTAATGCGAGGCCACTAAGCACTTGAACTTGTTAGAATAATCCCTTTGCTCATCTTCTGATTACCCCCCACGCAACGCTACGGACAACACTAAGCACATCATTAATCATAAAAGGCTTCTTTATGACCGTGAAAGGACCATACTCCATGGCTTTTTCCATGACCTCGCTATAGGGATAGCCAGTTACAATAACCACTGGTACATCCTTATCCATTTCCCTTATGGGTTAAGTTAACTCTTGGTTTTTATTCTAGCATACGTAATAGTATAATGAAACCTTACTATGCTATCTTTGGCGTAATCTGGCTTGTATAATACTGGTAAAAAACAAGAGGATGCGGGCATGCTTACCTCATACAGCCGAGAGTTACTATTAGGTATCCCTCAAGGAACTTTGATTGACCTGGAAACCACCGGTCTTGATATGGGCCAAGATGAAATAGTGCTTTTTGGCTATATTCAAGGGAATCGCCTGGAGATAATTTGCCGGAATTCGAAAGAAGAAGTGCCCTTTATCGCCCAGCTTGCTGAACTCGTCCCGACGCTCCCCAGACCATTTTACGCCTACAATCTCTCCTTCGAGAAGGGATTTCTGCGAGCTAAAGGGATTGATATAGAAGGGATAGACTTATTCCAGCCCTGGAAGGAAAAAGCCGAGGCACTTTACCTCAAGTGGCCTAAGTTGGACGAGCTGTTTTCTCATGCAGAGCGCTATTTTAACGAGCCAGTGATAAGCGGCAGAGATGTCCCTTCGCTATGGCAAAAATTTCTTTACACAGAGGATAATGACTATTTGCAGCAAATCATAAAGCACAACGAGTCTGACTTGCTCAGAGAGCTATACTTGCTGGTGTATTATCGAGACAGCTACAAAGTTTAAGGGAGCTAAGAAGCCAATCATTGAAAATGCTGAGGGCTTTCTGCAAAGTCAGTGAGAAGTAGATAAGTTTTTCCAAAATTTCCCCTCTTAAGTTAAGAGGGGGCTAGGGGGAGTTATGAAGGAAGGAAAAGGTCTCTATGCTTGGGGGATATTGTTCTCATAACCCCCTTAATCTCCCTTATCTTAAGGGGGAGATTAGGAGAGCACTGTTATCTTAAGGGGGGATATCAGAGAAGAGAATGCTTATCCTAAAGAGAATACTGAAGTAGAGAACCCTTGTCTTAAGCGAGGATGAAGCGACCCCTGATGTTTGAGAGGGAGCTTGCCGGAAAGACTGAATTGTCATGATTTTGAAAAAGCCAAACTGTTACGTCCGTGAAATAGCTTTACAGCTCATGGTAGAATAGAAGCTAAATAAGGGAGTCTTATGAAAAAGATTGGCGTCTTAACCAGCGGCGGTGACGCTCCGGGAATGAATGCCTGCATCAGGGCTGTCGTCCGCTGTGGAGTTAGCCATAAGCTGGAGGTCGTAGGGATTCGCCAAGGATACCGCGGTATATTGGAAGAGGATTTTATAAAGCTAGGTAGCAGGTCGGTAGCCAACATTATCTACCGCGGGGGCACTTTCCTGGAAACAGCTCGCTGTGAGGAAATGAAAACCAAGGAAGGTATAAGGAAGGCCAATGAAAATCTCCAACGGGAAGGCATCGAGGGATTGATAACTATAGGCGGAGATGGCACATTGCGCGGTGCCACAGCCTTGGCTGAAGCTGGAAATGTAAAGGTGATGAGTATTCCCAGCACCATAGATAACGATGTCTATGGCACCGACTATACTATTGGCTTCGATACTGCCATAAATACAGCTTTGGATGCCATAGATAAGATTAGAGATACGGCGGGGTCGCTGCAACGCCTCTTTTTTATCGAGGTCATGGGAAGGAGTAGGGGATTTATTGCACTGGAGGTAGGAATTGCTGGCGGAGCCGAAGATATCTTGATTCCAGAATTAGAGACAAAAATAGAACAGCTTTGCCTTGATATAAAGAGTAGCTTCAAGAGAGGTAAGAAATCCTCTATCGTGATAGTTGCTGAAGGGGATGAGGCAGGCGGTGCGTTTTCAATTGCGCAACAAGTATGGGAGAGATTAAGGATGGAGTACCGAATTTGTGTGCTGGGACATGTCCAAAGAGGTGGCTCACCTACAGCCAGGGATAGAGTCCTCGCCAGCAGATTAGGTGCAGCGGCTGTGGATGCTCTGGTTAAGGGCATGTCAGGCTACATGGTGGGTGAGTTGAAGGGAGACATAGCCTTCACTCCTCTAAGGGAAACCTGGGAGAAGAGGAAGGAATTGGATAGCAATTTGTTACGATTGGTCAAGGTGCTGGCTGGATAGGAACTCGATAAAGCACTCTATCCGGCTTGGCCTTGCTTTTCTTAATAATCTCCGCCTTATTTTCCTTTGAGAACATCCCCGGTTAACTTGCTGTACACTTCACGGTATCTTTTCGATGTTCCCTTTATTACCTCCGGTGGCAACATGGGTGCTGGCGGTCTTTTATCCCATCCTGAATCTGAAAGCCAATCACGAACGGGTTGTTTATCAAAACTGGGTTGCGAATGGCCAACCTCGTATAGTCTGACATCCCAGAAGCGGCTTGAGTCTGGCGTTAGCAGCTCATCGATAAGGGCTAGTTGACCATTGATGAAACCAAATTCGAACTTGGTATCGGCAATTATTATGCCCCGGCGACTGGCGTAATCTCGAGCATAGCCGTAGATGAGCAGGCTTTTTTGTTCCAGTTCCCCAAAAAGTTCTTCAATGCCCAGGCCTTTTATGTCTTGATTTGTTAAAAGGCGGTCATGCTCCGTATCGCTCTTAGTAGTGGGGGTGAAGATAGGTTGGAGCAATTCCTGGCTTTCTTTCATTCCCGAGGGTAAATTGATATCGCCAACTTTTCCAGTCTCTTTATACTCCGCCCATGCTGAGCCAGATAGATAGCCCCGAACAACGCATTCTACAGGTATACGCTCAGCCTTAGCCACAAACATAGAGCGGCCGATAAGAGAATTCGGTAACTTCCCCGGCTGGCTCGAAAGATTCTTCACTTCGTTCAGAACGACTCCGACAGAGTCGGAGCTATCGATTACCTTGATAAGATGATTAGGCAGTATGTGAGCTGTTTTCTTGAACCAGAAGGCAGAAAGCTGGTTAAGAACCTTTCCTTTGTCAGGGATGCCACAGGGCAGGACAACATCGAAGGCAGAGATGCGGTCGGTGGACACGATGAGAAGTTTACCCCTGATTGAATCAGGGGCTAAATCATAAACATCTCTTACCTTGCCACGCCGAAATAAAGGTAGAGGTAGGTTGGTTTCTAATAATACAGACATATTTAAACCCGGTTAGATAGCGCGTGGGGCCAGGTTTTCTGCCCCAGCTCGTTTCGCCTTCTTTACCTTGCTCAACCCCAGCCGCTCGAAGACCTCATCTACATGTTTCAGATAAAAATTATAATCAAATAGAGACTTCAGTTCCTTTTTGCTCAAATGAACTGTTATTCGCTTGTCTGCTTCAAGCAAACTCAGAAAGTCTTTCTTCTCTTCCCAAGCCTTCATGGCGCTATCTTGCACCATTTTATAAGCTTCCTCCCGACCTACACCTTTATTTATCAAGGCGAGGAGTACCCTTTGAGAAAAGATGACCCCTTGGGTGAGCTCGATGTTACGACGCATGTTTTCCAGATAAACCTTGAGTCCTTTCATTATCGAAGTAAATATAGATAGCATGTAATCCACTGCCAGACAGGAGTCAGGTAAGATAATTCGCTCTGTGGAGGAGTGACTGATGTCGCGTTCGTGCCATAAGGCAATGTTCTCCAGAGAGGTTAAAGCATAGCCCCTTATTAGTCTCGCCAGTCCGCAGATACGCTCACAAAGTTCGGGATTCCGCTTGTGAGGCATTGCCGAGGAGCCTGTCTGCCCCGCTGCAAAGGGCTCTTCAAGTTCCCGGACTTCCGTCCGCTGGAGACCTCTAATCTCCGTGGCAAACTTCTCCAGGGAGCTGGCGATAATCGCCAAAGTGGTCAGGAATTGGGCATGGCGGTCACGCTGTACTATCTGATTTGATATGGGATCTGGAGTAAGCCCTAACTTAGCACAAGCTATCTTTTCAACCTGAGGAGGCACAGTGGCATAAGTACCTACCGCTCCGGATATTTTGCCCACAGAGATATTTTTCCTAGCTTCAGCCAGCCTTTGAGCATTACGCTTCATTTCTTCAGTCCACAGGGCTATTTTTAAGCCCAAGGTAGTCGGCTCAGCGTGAATACCATGGGTTCGCCCCATCATAATGGTGTATTTGTGCTCTACTGCTTTACTCTCCAGTACGGATATAAGCTCGCCTACATCTTTTGCCAAGATATCTGTCGCCTGGGTCAATTGCAAGCCAAGGGCGGTATCCATGACATCCGAAGAAGTGAGACCAAGATGTATGAAGCGTGACTCTTCACCC
>Ga0209324_10002662_pt1 | contig 12250 bp, 12 predicted proteins | sample Rifsed19ft3_FD_184015 | JGI IMG/M metagenome (GOLD analysis project Ga0209324, IMG submission 184015) | Soil microbial communities from Rifle, Colorado, USA - sediment 19ft 3 (version 2) | ecosystem: Environmental > Terrestrial > Deep subsurface > Rock core/Sediment | place: Rifle, Colorado...
CATTCCGCTCCTCCGGAGGCCCGAGGCGACCGCCTGGGCCATCTCGAACAACCGCCCACCTGACGCCGGAGACAGGTCCTCGAGGCGCGAGGCGTGAGCCTTGGGGATCACGAGGGTGTGGCCAGGATGGATCGGGCGGATGTCGAGGAACGCGAGCGCTACGGGGTCCTCGGCGACGAGGCTCGCGGGAAGCTTCCTCTGCACGATCTTGCAGAACACGCAGTCCGAATCTGCCGCCACGGTCTCGGACGAACTCCTGGGTCGATTTCAAACTTGCGGCGTCCGAGCTCTCACGCGAGGTCGCGTGCGAGGGAGGACCTGCGCATTGCCTCGACGAACGCCTCGACGCGGTGCACGTCCCGGTACCGGGCTGCGTGCACGATGAGGGATCCGAGGAAGATGACCCCGGCGAGGAGCCAGAGCACTCTTCCGGCTTCGAAGAGGTAGTCTCCCACGGCCTCCAACCACCGGATTGCGAAGATGCTCACGAGTATCGACCCGCACCCTAGGAGGAAGGCCAGGAACGCCACCTTCTGGAGTAGGACGACGTCGTGGATGGCCGTCATCCCGTTTCGAAGCCCCCGAGCCGTTTCCTCATCCAGTCCCGATTCGATGCGGGCGATAAAGTCCTCGGGTGAGTCACGGACCATCGCGCGGATGGCCCAATACGCCGTGATTCCGCTGAGGCCGACCCGCGTCATAATCAGTGCATTCTCTCTGGAGCCGATGAACCTTCCGCAGGAATGCCCTTCCTGCGGCCCCGCACGACCCTCGGCACGTCACGCCCTCTTCGTCGAAGGCCCGAGGATCCGCTCCGCGATGATCAGCTTCTGGATCTCGTTCGTGCCTTCATACAGGCCAAGGATCCGCGCGTCGCGGTAGTACCGTTCGACGTCGAAATCTCCGCTGAACCCGTACCCTCCGTGGACCTGGACCGCCCAGTCCGTCACCCGCTGGGCCATCTGCGCGCCGAACAGCTTCGCCATCGAGACCTCGAGCGTGTTGTCCACGCCGAGGTCGCGGAGGTGTGCGGCCCGGAGCGTGAGCAGGCGTGCGGCGTCGATCTCGACCGCGGACTGAGCAATCATCTCCCGGACGAGCTGGAAGTCCCCGATCGGCCGTCCGAACGCCCGGCGCTCCTTCACGTATGCCGTCGCGGCCTCGAGCGCCGCGCGAGCGACGCCGACGGCACCCGCGGCAATCCCGATGCGCCCGCTGTTCAGCGTCTTCAGGATCTGGTTCCAGCCGTCGCCTTCCGCCCCGAGGAGGTTCTCCCTCGGGATCCGGCAGTCCTCGAACGCGAGGTCCGCGGTGGGGCTCGCCCGGAGACCGAGCTTCGTCTTCGTCTCGACGTGGGTCACCTTGAATCCGGGCGCGTCCTTCGGCACAAGGAACAGGGAGAGCCCCTCATGCCGCTTCGACCCGGGCTTGCGGGCGTAGACCTGGATGTAGTCCGCGATGCTCCCGTTCGAGATGAACCGCTTCCGGCCGTCCAGGACGACCTCGTCCTCCTCGACGGCATACGTCGTCTGGAGGTTCGCTGCGTCGCTTCCTGCCTCAGGCTCCGTGAGGGCCCACGCGCCGAACTTCTCGCCTTTCGCGAGGGGTACGAGCCAGTTCCGCTTCTGTGCCTCGGTCCCGAACCACATGAGGGAGGCCTCGCTCAGGGACGTCTGCACGGACACCGTCGTCCGGACGCTCGACGAACCGCGGCTGATCTCCTCGACGAGGAGCATGAACGAGACGTAGTCCATGCCCGCGCCGCCGTAGGTCTCGGGCACGGGCGCCCCGAGGAACCCGAGATCGGCCATCTTCGCGTAGAACGACCGCGGAATCTCGCCCCTCTCCTCCCATTCCCGCACGTGCGGGATCAGTTCGCGGTCGACGAAGTCCCGGGCGGTGTCCCGCACGAGCTTCTGGGCTTCGGTCATCTGGAAGTCCATCCGCCCACCTGTGAGGGGGCGACGAACACGGTGTCGTTCCTTAAACCTTCGGCCCGAACCATTCGGACGGTGCGATGGGACGGGAGTCAGAAGGAGAAGTCCTGGTTCTCGGGTCCCCCGGCGATCGTCGCGATGACCCACATGCGACCTCCCTGGGCGACGACGATGCCCCGACATCGGGGCAGCGGAAGAAATCCGCGTTGCCGTCGGACCCAGGCGGCTCGCGGTCGGCGTGGAGGCACGCGTCTCGTGGGACGTGGCGACCCTGGAGGATCGCACTCATGCTCTGCTCTCCACGCGTTCGATGCAGGCCGCCGTGCTCATCCTTTCCATACATACGGTCCCGAAGCCTTCTTCCGGCGGGGGCGGATACCGCGGGGACATGGCCCTCCTCGCGGACGCGGACATCCTCCGGTACCGCGCGAAGGGTGAGATCCGGATCGAGCCGTTCGACGAGCGCAACTTGACGCCGAACGGGTACGATCTGTCCGTCGCCGAGGTCCTCACGCCCGGGAACGATGCGCGGACGACGACGGGCGTCGCGTCCGTGCCGCCCCTCGCGCGGTTCGCCGTGAGCACGCGGGAGGTCGTCGCCCTCGGTCGCCACGTTGCGGCGGAGATCTGGCTGCGGACGACGTGGGCGCGGCGCGGGGTGATCGCCTCGTTCGGGATTGTGGACGCCGGCTTCTCCGGGAGCCTGACGTTCGGCGCACTCAACGCCTCCGACGCGCCGCTCGAGATCCCGATCGGCGAACGCTTCGCCCAGCTCGTGTTCCTCCCCCTCGAGTCCCCCGCATCCGACACGTACGAAAGGCGTTCGGGGACCTACCAGGGCCAGCGGGGTGTCACCCTCGGTCGACCGTGAGGTCGAACGCGACGTGGTGCTGCGCCGGCGAGTACGCGCGGACGTTGTGCACGACGAGGTCGAGGATCCGGCGGTCCGCGCGGGCGACGGTCTCCCGGATTTCCATGACCCGGTGTTCGCGCTCGAGAGGGGACAGGATCCCGTACAGATGGACGGTGCCGACCGGTCCCAGCGCGTCGATGGCGTCGGGGAGGAAGTCCATCGCGGAGTGCGGGAGATCGAGGATCACGCGGCCCACGGGGGCGACCGACCGGAGGGTCTCGTGCCCGTCCCCTTCTCGGACCTCCACGCGGTCCGCGCGGTTCACTGCGACGTTCGTCCGGAGGAGGGCGACCGCATCCGGGTTCGCGTCCGAGGCGACCACCCTCGACGGCTTCCGGCGCCTCGCGATGAGAATCGCGTACGGGCCGACGCCCGCGAACGGGTCGGCGACGGTCTCACCCTCTCGGACCTGACTCGCGACTCGGATCCGCTCCGTCCCGAGCCGCGGACTGAAGTACGCCTTCGCGACGTCGACATGGTACCGCAGGCCGAACTCGACATGGACCGTCGTCGTGCGCGGCTCGCCCGCGATGACTTCGATCCGACGAACGCGGCGTTCGCCGGCGACACCCCGGTCCCTCGCGGCCACGCGGAGTCTCGGGTTCCATCGGAGGAGCGCCTCCCCGATCGCACCGACATGGGCGTCGAGCTCGTCCGGGATCCGCAGGACCGCGATGTCCCCGATTACGTCGAAGGCCGTCGGCAGGAGCCGTCGCAGGCGGTCCGGGACCTCGACGACGTCCTTGTAGCTTCGCACGGGGGCGAACGCCGCCGCGAACTCCCGCTCCTCCGTCGGAAATCCGATGTCGATGCGGGCTTTCGTCGGGAAGAACAGCCGGTCCGCTTCTCGCAGGACCGAGACGTGCGGGAGGAGGTGGCCGCCATCGCGAAGCACACGGCGGACCTCTTCCCCGCGGTCCTTCGCGACCACGACGCACCACGCGCGCATCGGGCAGCGATGCGACGGGGGCTATGAAGGCTTTTCGTGAGCAGGTGAGCAGGACAATGTTCATCCGCGCCCCGGCGGTTCGCCGCGGCGGCATGGGCGATCTCACGTTCGTCGGTCTGGGGCTCCAGGACGAGAAGGGGGTCACTCTCCTCGGCCTCGACGTCGCCCGCGCCGCAGACGTGGTCTTCGGGGAGTTCTACACCTCCGTACTCCCGGGTGCTCGCCTCGACGCGCTCGAGTCGCTGATCGGCAAGAGGATCCGGGTCCTCTCGCGGCCCGAGGTCGAGTCCGGGGAGGTCGTCATCGAGGCCGCGAAGGCGAGCCGCGTGGTCCTCCTCGTCGGAGGGGATCCGATGTCCGCCACGACCCATGTCGACCTGCGTCTCCGCGCGCACGTCGCGGGGATCCCGACGCGTATCGTCCACGGGGTGTCGATCCTCTCGGCCGCCGCGGGGGCGCTCGGGCTCCAGGCGTACAAGTTCGGCCGGACGACGACCGTGCCGTTCCCCGCGCCGAACTTCCGTCCGTCGAGCCCCCTCGAGACGATCCTCGCGAACCTCCGGCAGGGGCTGCACACCCTTGTCCTCCTCGACCTCCGGGAGGATGGGACGTTCCTCGACCCGAAGGTCGCCCTGCGAGAAGTCCTCGAGGCCGGGGAACGCCTCGGGACGCGAGACGTCACGGCGGACACCATCGCGTGCGTGCTGTCCTGCGTCGGTTCGGACGCCCCTGGGCTTCGAGCCGAGCGGATCCGCAGGCTCCTAGAAATGGACCTCGGCCCCCCGCTCCACTGTCTCGTGATCCCGGGTCCCCTGCACTTCCTCGAACGGGAGGCGCTCATCGCGTTCGCGGGCGCGCCTCACGACATCGGAGGCCCCTGACGGGCGAGTTCCGCGAGTCGGTCGATCCGCCAGAAGCATACGTCGGCGCCGAGGGACCTGCGGATTTCCCGGCCCACCCATTGTGCCCGGAGGGCTGCGATGACCTTCCTGTGCACCTCCTCGGGCGCCTCCCAAAGCGAGGAGTACGCCCGGGCCTCGAGCTCCGAAAGGACCGCGCTCGCCGGCACGACGTCCACGAAGGGGCCCACGGGCATCACGAGGTCCGGCGGGAGGACCTTCGGGAGGTCCCGCTCATGGAGGCCGGGGGCTCGCCACGAGTAGCCCTCCGCCTCCGCGAGCCGGTGGTACTCCTTCTGGAGGTCGGCGTCCATCTCCATCCTCTCGATGATCGTCGAGAAGCTCTCCCGCGTGACTCCCGCGACCTCGAGGAGGACGTCCCTCCAGTCGGGCAGGAGATGGAGGACGTGGTTCGTCATCGCGACGTCGAACGAGCCCGATGCGAACGGCAGCCGCGCACCGTCCGCGTACACGACGTCGCGCAGCCCCTTCGCGCGCCCCAGGGCGACCATCTCGTGGCTGATGTCGATCCCGACGACGGAGACGCCGCCCTTCTGGAGGGGGACCGCGAACCGACCCGTGCCGACGCCGACCTCGAGGACGCGCTTCCCGTGGAGCTCCTCGACCAGGACATGCAGGAGCCGGGCGTTCAGTTTCGGTGGGAGCCCTCGCGTCTCGTCGTAGATCGTCGCGATGCGGTCGAACGGAAGGCGGGCGGGCATCTTGAGATGGGAATTGCGGCCGCAGGGAAAAAGCTGTCCCGCGCTCTCGGAGGATGCTCCGGGAGGTGCAGGCAGACGGAGCTTCCGGACGAGATTCCACCCTTGCGCCGATGACGAGCCGTCTAGGGGTCCGGGACGGTGAATCCTGGTCGCGTCTCTACACGGACGAAGAGCCACGGAATGCCGATGGTCGCGATGAGTCCGACCAGGATTTCGAAGCCGTACTCCGCCGGCGCGAAATCAAGCGATCGGCCGGCGATCTCGAGTCCGGTCAGGGCGACGCCTCCGAGCAGGAGCCGTGTGGCCACAGACCGGTTCCCGCGCGGCGGAGCGAGGTCCACGAATCGGGGTTCGAGGGTCCATCCGACGGCAACGCCGGTCAGGAGGCCGATCGTCGTCGACACCTCCCGGACGGTAAGGTAGATCCCGATCTGCGCCGCGGTCGGCGCAAGGAAAGCGACGAGGAGCTGTGATCTCGCCGAAAGCCGAGTCCCCACGTTCCATCGGCGAGCGAGGAGCCATACGGCCCCGACCGCCAGTCCGATCGCGACACCGCCAAGGACGTCTCCCACGAAATGAACACCCAAGTAGACGCGTGAGAGTGCGACGAGGGAGAGGAAGAGGAGGGCGAGCGGAGTCCAGACGCGACCGAAGATGCTCGCCGTGGTCCCGAAGAAAGTCCCAGCCGCTTGTGCATGCCCGCTCGGGAACCCGGCACCGGAAACCGGGATCTTGTGCAGCTCGGCCGACGGCCGCGGCATGTCAAAGCTCGTCTTGAGCACGCCGTTGAGAGCCGCGCTCGAGAGGACCGCGAGCGCCACGAGGAACCCCGCGCGCTTGTTGACCACATACGCGACGAGCATCGAAAGGATGAACAGTACGTGACGCGAGCCGAGCTGCGTGATCGCGATGAATGCGATGTCCAGCCAAGGCGACGAGAACTGCTGGAGGGCGCGAATCGGATCCTCGGTAAACAGGACCATCCGCGACGAGTAATGTTGAACAGGACAATAAGGACTCTCGGACTCGGCATCGAGACGACGCAGGCTCGCCTCAAATCGATAGTTTCACACACCTCCCCGCCTTACCCTTTATACCATGGCCGGGGATGAGAAGAAAGGTGACAAGGTGGCCATCGCTGCGAAAGCGATCGAAGAGCTCCCTGGCGTAGGTCCCGCAACCGCAGAGAAGCTGAGGGAGGCGGGCTTCAGCGACCTGATGGCCCTGGCCGTCGCCTCCCCGCAGATGGTCGCGGACGCAGCGGAGCTCGGCGCGAACGTCGCCCAGAAGATCATCATCGCGGCCCGCGAGGCTGTCGACATCGGCGGCTTCGAGACCGGGGACGTGATCCTCGAACGGCGGAAGAGCGTCGCAAAGCTCACGACCTGCTCGAAGGCCTTCGATGAGCTCCTCGGAGGCGGCCTTGAGACGCAGGCGATCACGGAATGCTATGGCGAGTTTGGCAGCGGGAAGTCCCAGCTTGCGCACCAGCTCGCGGTCAACGTGACCCGGTCCGAGGACGAGGGGGGGCTCGGCGGCGACACCGTCTGGATCGACACGGAGCAGACGTTCCGGCCGGAGAGAATCCGGCATATGTCGGAGGCCCTCGACCTCGATTCCGAAGCGATCCTCAAACAGGTTCACGTCGCTCGAGCGTTCAACAGCCACCACCAGATGCTCCTCGTCGAGAAGGCGAAGGACCTGGCGAAGGACTTCCGAATCCGACTCGTCGTCATTGACTCGCTGACCGCGCACTTCCGCGCGGAATACATCGGGCGCGGCGTCCTCGCGGAGCGGCAGCAGCTGCTCAACAAGCACATCCACGAGCTCATGCGGTTCGGAGACCTGCACAACGCCGCGATCTACGTCACGAACCAGGTCCACTCCAAGCCCGACGCGTTCTTCGGGGACCCGACGCGCCCCGTGGGCGGGCACATCGTCGGGCACAGCGCGACCTTCCGCATCTACCTGCGGAAGTCCAAGGGCGGGAAACGGATCGCGCGCTTAATCGATTCGCCGAACCTCCCCGAGGCCGAGGCCGTCTTCAGCGTCTCGGAACAGGGGATCCGCGACTGAGCGTGTACCGTGTGAACGAGTGTCGGGACACCTTGAAGTAAGGACCCGCGCTTCGTAAGATACCGATGAGCGCGCCCCTCCTCTTGGTGCCCGGACCCGTCCCCCTCCACCCCCAGGTCGCGGAAGAGCTCGCGAAGCCGGCCCTCCCCCACTACGGCGATGCCTGGGTCAAGGCGTACGGAGAGGCGCTCGAGCTCCTTCGGTACACATGGGAGGCGCCGAAGGCGAGACACTTCCCCGTCGTCGGACCGGGCCATGCAGGCCTGGAGGCTCTCGCCCACACATTCCTCCGGCGTGGCGACCGTGTCGTCGTGATCGAGAACGGGTTTTTCGGCGAGCGCGCGGCAGAAGTCCTTCGAGCCCATCACGTCGACGTCGACCCTGTCGCGTCCACGTGGGGTGCCGGACCCGACGTCGACCGCCTTCGGCTCGCACTCCGTCGGCCCGCGAAGGCCGTCGTCATGGTCCACAACGAGACCTCCACGGGCGTCACGAGCCCCCTGGAGCCGATCGTCGAAGTCGCCCACGAGCGCGACGCGTTCGTCCTCGTCGACGCGGTTTCGAGCTTCGGCGGCCTGCCCCTCCCGTTCGACCGACTCGGGATCGATGGCGCGTTCGCGGCCTCGCAGAAGTGCCTCGCGGCCCCCGCGGGAATCGCTCCCGTCGCCGTCGCGGGGTCGCTGTGGGAATCCGTCCGGCCGGAGGACGTCGAGGGTTGGTACTTCAACCTCTTCACCTGGGACAGATTCGCGCGGGAATGGGCGGAATGGCATCCGACGCCGACGACCGTATCCTCGAATCTGTTCTACGCCTTCGCCCGTGCCCTGCATCTCGTGAAGGAGGAAGGCCTGCCCGGGCGTGTCGCGCGTCACGCGAAGATGGCCAAGCGTCTCCGGGATGAGCTATCACGGCGTGGATTCCCGCCGGTTGCGCCGCCGGACATCGTCTCGAACACGGTCGCCTGCGTCACGGTCCCCCGGGCCGTCGATCCGAGCGCACTCGTACGCAGGCTGCGGGACGAGCACAACACCTACATCTCCGGCGGCCTCGGGTCCCTGCGAGGCAAGACGATCCGCGTGGGCACGATGGGCACGCAGGCTCAACCCGACATCATCGACCGGTTTCTCGGGGCCCTCGACGCCTGCCTATGAGCCCCGCTCGTACGGGAGGAAACGGTCCACCCAGGCGATCGTTGCCTCGATCTCGCGGATCTTGTTCTCCATCTTCCGCGGCCGGTGTCCCTCGTCGGGGAACTCGAGGTACTCGACCGTCTTGCCCGCGGCCTTCATGTCCGCGAACATCTGCCTCGCCTCCCCGACGGGGCATCTCGGGTCGTGCGCCCCGCCCGTAAACAGCACGGGGGCGACGATCCTCCCGAGCTCGAACCGTGGCGAGTACGTCTTGAAGTGCTCCGTCTCCAGCTCGACGTTGCCCATCTTCCAACGGTCGTACTTCATCAGGCTCCCGCGCTCGTTCGCGCATGCGGTGAACCAGTCGAAGTAGCCCACGATGCTCACCCCCGCCGCCCACAGGTCCGGCGCCTTCTCGAGGCAATGCGCGACCGAGTACCCGCCATAGCTGACGCCGACGATCCCGAGCCGGCCCCGGGGGACGATCCGCCGCTTCACGAGCCAGCGGCCGCCCTCGATGATGTCCTGCATGTCCGCGCCGCCGAGGTCGCGGTTGCTCACGTGGCGGTACGCCCGTCCCCACCCCGTGCTCCCCCGGTAGTTCGGGAAGAGCATCGCGAACCCCTGGGCGACGACGAACTGGGTGTTCGTGTCCCATTCGTTCATGACCTGCCACTCGGGTCCGCCGTGCGGCTCGACGAGCGCCGCACCCCGGAACCGGCTCTTCGGCGGCATGACGATCATGGCGGGGATCTTCCGGCCGTCGAAGCTCGTGTAGCGCACGAACTTGAGCTCGCCGAGCTCGTGGCGGGGGAGTCTGGCCCGCGCGCAGTCCAAGAGGACCGTCCGTCGGCCGCCCCGCTGGAGGAGGATCCGCGGCGGCTGGACGGACGACGAGTGGTAGTACAGGATCGACTTGCCGTCGGGATGCCACCGGGGATGGCTCGCGACGCCCTTCTCAGGGGAGAGGCGCACCGCGCCGCGTCCTCGCGGATCGACGGTCTTCAGGACGACGTTCCCGTCGCGGTGCTCCAAGTACGCGATCCGCGAGCCGTCGGGGGACCACGTGGGCATCGCCTTGTCCCGTGGGCCCTGCGCGATCCAGCGGATCGCCTTCGTCTCGACGTTGACGACGCCGATGTCGACGTGGTCGTGGACGTTCGAGGAGAATGCGAGCTCCCGGGCGTCGGGCGACCACGGGTGGGCGTGGTTCCAGCCGCCGCCGAACTCGTCCGCGAGCTCGGCCTCCGCGTCCGGGAACCCCGCGAGACGCTGGACGTGCCCCTGGAGGTCCACGACCCCCACCCAGTCCAGGTTCCCCGTCCCGACCTGGAACGCGATCGCGTCGCCGTCCGGGCGCCAGGCGATCTCTTGGACGATGTCGTCCTCGAACGTGAGCTGACGCGACTCTCCGCCCGCGGCGTCGAGCACGAAGATGTTCTCCCGGTCGCCGTTCCGGTTCGAGATGAACGCGATCTTCGTGCCATCGGGGGACCACCGGGGCGACGCGTGGTCCATGGGCGGCTCCGTGAGCCGCTGGGCATGCCCTCCCTTCCTCGGGATGACGAAGATGTTCGAGTTCTCGTCGCCCTCGAAGTCCGCCTGCATCGCGATCCACTCGCCGTCCGGGGACAGCTCGGGGTTCAGGATCGCCTGCTCGGAGGTCGCGACCGTGCGATCCCGCCGCGTCTTCAGGTCCATGACGTAGACCGCGTACTGCTTGCCCTTGTTCGCGGAGTACGCGAGCCACCGTCCGTCCCTGGACACATCGAAGTTGTCGAGTTCCCAGATCTTCCGTCGGAACCGGGAGGGCGTGAACTCTACCCGTCTCGCCATGAATGCCACCGCCACCCGCGGCAACGCGAGGAGGGATAAAAGCGATGTCCTTGCTCTACGTTCGGTGTTGCATGGCACTCGACGTCGCGAGCCGTCCGATCACGGTCGGGGTCGGCGGCTTCCTCGTGCGGGACGGTCGCCTGCTCGTCGTGAAGAAGACGTACGGCCCGTGGGCCGGCCTGTGGACGATCCCGTCCGGCTACGTCGAGCCCGGGGAATCCATCGCCGGGACGATCGAGCGGGAGGTCGAGGAGGAGGCCGGCGTCGTCGGGAGGGCGGAGGCGATCGTCGCCGTGCGGAACCTCGTGAGCGCGCGCGTGAACGACACGTTCCTCGTGTTCACGATGTCCCACGTGACCGGAGAACCGAAGCCCGACGGGACCGAGGTGAGCGACGCCGCGTTCCTCCCTCTTTCCGAGCTCGCGGCCTCCGTCGAGGCCGCACCGTTCACGAAGGCGATGATCGCGAAGGTCCCCGGGACCGGCGGATTCCGGAGGGACGCATACGCCCCCCCGAAATCCGTCCTCGATCACGAGGCGTACCTCCTGTACGTCGAGCGCGCGAAAGGCCTTTAGGCCCGAGTCCGTTCCATCCGTCGTGGTGCTCGTCGTCCAGGCGCAATCGCTCGGGACGAAGTTCGTCCTTGACGCGGACGCCGTCGCGAGGATCCGCGGGGTCCTGGGCGCGGGCGGCCTCGTCGTGCATCCGACGGACACCGTGTACGGCGTCGCCGCGGACCCGTTCCAGGATGCCGCCGTGGACCGTCTCTACGCGGCGAAGGGTCGGCCGCGCGAGCTCGCGATCTCCATGGCCGTCGCCGACGTCGCGGACGTCTTCCGGTACGGCAGTGCCACGACGATCGCGGAGGCGTTCGTCGGGAAGAACCTCCCCGGTCCCTTCACCGTCGTGCTCCGCGCAACGCCCGCGGCGCCGCGCCCCCTCGTCTCGAAGGACGGCAGGATCGGTCTCCGCGTGCCCGACCATCCGATCCCCCGGCTCCTCGCCCGTTCCTTCGGGCCCGTCACATCGACGAGCGCGAACCGCCACGGATCGCCGTCCCCGGCGACGTGCGAGGACGCATTGGCCCAGCTCGGCGACGCGGTCGACGTCTATCTGGATGGCGGCCCGACGCCCCTCGGCGGGGAGTCCACCGTCATCGACCTCACCGGCCCCAAGGCAAACATCCTTAGGCAAGGCGCGGTACCGAGGACGTAGGCATGGATTCCGAGGTCCGGGACAAGCTGCGCAAGGCGGGCCGCGTGTCCCGCGCCGCGCGGGAGCTCGCGGTCTCCGAGGTCCGGGAGGGCGTCCTCCTGCTCGATGTCGCGGAGGCGGTCGAGGAGTACATGCGGACGCACGGAACGGAACCCGCGTTCCCTACGTGCATTTCGATCGACGACATCGCGGCCCACTATTCGCCGACCCATGACGACGCCCTGCGGTTCCGGCGCGGGAACGTCGTGAAGCTCGACCTCGGGGCCCACCTGGACGGCTGGATCGCGGACACCGCGGTCACCGTCGAGGTGGGAACCCGGAACTGGACGGATCTGATCCGCGCCTCCGAACTCGCCCTGCAGACCGCAATCGAGGGCGTCCATCCCGGCGTCGAGACGCGCCTTCTCGGCGCGGGGATCCAGAGGGCGATCGAGTCCCATGCGTACAAGCCGATTCGAAACTTGACGGGCCACACCGTCGAGCGGTACCTCCTCCACGCGGGGAAGAGCGTCCCGAACGTACCGCACGGCCACGACGTCCTCGTTGCCGGAGAGGTCGTCGCGATCGAGCCGT
>Ga0209324_10002666_pt1 | contig 12242 bp, 10 predicted proteins | sample Rifsed19ft3_FD_184015 | JGI IMG/M metagenome (GOLD analysis project Ga0209324, IMG submission 184015) | Soil microbial communities from Rifle, Colorado, USA - sediment 19ft 3 (version 2) | ecosystem: Environmental > Terrestrial > Deep subsurface > Rock core/Sediment | place: Rifle, Colorado...
TTTCTCTCAAGAAGCGAAAATTATTCCAGATCATTAATTGTGATGTTATGGGCAATCAGTTTTTTAATTTTAACCTTCATGAATATATTAAGTTTTAAAGTTCAGCGCTGGTTTAAGAATTTAAAGGTTGGAGTAGAAAATATTGGAATAATGGGGTATTCAAATCAATCCATAGACCTGGTTAAGAAGATAATGAACATACCCAGAATGCCGTATCACTTTTGCGGCTATATACTTTCCAGGGGACCTGAAATCTGCGCAAGGGAATTAATCAGGCAAGATTCTAATATTATTGGTTATACCGATGAAATCCCTGCAATCATAAATAAATACTCGCTGGATAGGATAATTATATGCAGTGCATCGGTAAAAAATGAAGAAACTTTATTGTTGGCGAGGACATGCGAAAAAATGGGTGTCCATTTAAATATAGTCCCCGACATCATAAATTTTATTTCAAATAGAATTACTCTGACCGATATAGATAATATTCCACTCATAGAAATAAAGAGACCTGGATTCACACGTTGGGATTTTGGTGTTAAAAGAATATTTGATCTTTCGGCTATTCTGGTTTTGGGAGCAGTTCTTTTCCCTTTGCTTTGCCTGATTGTGGTGTTGACAAAGCTCGATTCACGAGGGCCTATTTTTTATGTTCAAAAACGAATTGGCAAAGGCAGTAAATATTTTTCTTTGTATAAATTCCGATCGATGTCAGCAAATGCTGACCGGACGAGAGAAGGGCTTGAAGGCCTTAATGAGGCAGATGGATATTTATTCAAAATAAAGAACGATCCGAGGATAACAAGAATCGGAAGATTTTTACGGAGATACAGCCTTGATGAATTACCTCAAATTTTCAATGTCCTTAAAGGAGAAATGAGTATTGTTGGACCAAGACCCCTTCCAACAGCAGATCTCGAAAAGATGTCCAGGGAGTCGGAATACAATTATTGGTTAGAAGAACGTTGTAAGGTTCTCCCCGGAATAACCGGCTTGTGGCAGATAAATGGCAGAAGCAATGCTAAATTTGATGAGCTCGTGAGCTATGATATGTATTACCTTGAAAATTGGAGCCTCTGGTTAGATTTTCAAATTTTATTGAAAACGATCCCTGTTGTCTTAAGTAGTAAAGGTGCTTATTGATAGATAATAAACAAATTTTTTATTTGTTGTTCAGGGTTATTTATTTTCCCACCTTTAATTTTTCATACTGGTCAAAAGTAAAGAGTTCCGAGTGTGTTATGAATATCCACGGTTTCCGGACTGATTTCAAGCACTTTCAAGTATTCGTAGATAGCGTCGTCTAATGCCCCTTTTTGCTCGTTAATTCGGGCGAGAGTGAGATGTATGGTGGCATATTTAGGATTGATCTCAAGGGCGCGTTTTAGGACTTTAGTTGCATTGTCTGACATATTCTCTTCATGATAAACGATCCCAAGACAGATATATGCCTTGAGATTGTTTTTATTCAAAGTCACTGCATTTTCCCATTGTTCAATTGCTTCATCGTGTTGCTTGTTGTAATAGGAAATGAGGCCCATCCCAAAATAAGTTTCAGATTTTAAAGGGAGATTCATTTCGTCAATATTTTTTAACTTCTCTTTTATCGCTACTAATTTATTTAATACATCGACAGTAAGGGCATTATTTCTGGTTTCGGGAAGGATCAGAGAAGGAATTAATGCCTTTTTTCGCTCCAAGAGAAGCATATTTTCCAATGCCTCTTTTTCTCCCTTAATGAATTCTACAGATTTTTCATGCGTGGTTTTTAGATCGAGATTTTTGTCTTCCAGTATAGAAACCTTTTGCTCCAGTGCGGTGATTTTTTGTTCAAATTCTTCTTTGGATACATTTTCTTCTGATAAAGTTTCTTCTTTAAGACGCTGTTCTAATTCCGCTACCTGTTTTTCATGCTCTTCTTTGGAAATGTAGGTATCTTTGTAAGAGGTTAGTTTTTGCTCGTAGTCATTGATTTTATCGTTATAAATGGATTTTGGGATGTATTCGTTTTTTAATTTTTCTTCATAACCAGCGACTGCATTTTCATGAATTTTTTTCAACTTATCCCGTGTGAATTTCAGGGTCTTAATCAGTTCATTTTTTTCAGTGAGTAGATTATTATAGTAAGGTTTTTCTTTTAAAAGCCAGTAACAAAGGAGGGCAACCGCAGAAACGGCGAAGGCGATTCCAAGGATTGTGTAAATTTGTTTGTCTGTTCTAATAAATGTCTTTTTTTGAATTTGCGAAGCCACTCGTGTAGCATTTTCAAGACGTTTGAATAGGTTTTTAAATGATACATTCATTGAAAATACTCCTCAACCTGTCATTCATAGATATAGTGAGTAATTTAGTTTTTTGGTTTGCCTTACCGCTGCGGCTTCCTACAAAGACATTTTTTATTGTTTTATACCTCTTCGAAACGTTTTCGATTTGTAGTCCTAGTAAGGTTTTCAGTAAAATATTACACAAAATCGAGTTCTGTTACCCTGGATGTTTCGCCAGAAACGTTACTGGTTTGAGATTTTTTTAGTATGAGTTTGTCTGCTTCTTCCTGGCTCATGGGTATAATTTCTATGATCCTCTCCGTGTCATTATTTCCCACCTGTTTCACAGATACTTTTACTGAAGGCAGAACGTGTGACTTTCCGTATCTGGCAGTAATTTGCGCCGCAGTCTGAATTTTTTCTTCAGTGATTTCCCCTCGGATAAGGGTAAGAGGTCCTGGCACGTCAACCAGGGTTAACAGGACATCCCCTTCTTTTGATAGCGAATCAAGCCTTGTGTTATCCCCCTCATTTCTGCCAACAATAACCTTTGTTTGTTGGTCGAGCCTGAAATGCCTTCCAACCTTTAATAAGTTCACATCGTTGACATTGGCATCACAAGTATTAACCAAATCCCGCATACGATGCGCAAACTCAGGATCGGTAAGTAAACATCCGCCGGCAGAGCATGGATAGTCTTTGATTTGGAACACATCGGCAAGCTGTATCTGGTTTTTTCTGGAGCGTCCCCGAATCTGAAGCAGTTGGTCTCTGTCTACGATCCCCAATTTCTCAGGGATAGTTGGTTCCATGTGTTTGGCGCACAAAGGTCTCAAAACAAGTCCGGTAAGGTTCGCTTCCCTGTCGATAATCTTCATGGCTTCTTTTCGCTGGGACATCGGTCTTTGCCCTAACACCTCGCCGGTAATAATAAAATCAGCGCCAATCTCACGCATGTATTCCCCAGCGATGCGAAAGATATTAATCCGGCAATCGATGCAGGGATTCATATTCTTTCCATATCCGAATTTGGGTTTTTTGACGAGTTCCAGGAATCGTTCCGTCGTGTTGATGACTTTAATTGGTATTCCAAACTTTTCAGAAACCTTTACAGCCTCGAGTTTACAACTCCCATGAGACGTGCAGCGACAAAAAACAGTCACAAAATTAAGGGCGATTACCTCGACTCCTTGTTGTTGAATTACACGTATAGCCAGTGTACTATCTAAACCGCCTGATAATAAAGCCAATGCCTTAGCCAAAATCTAACTCCTTAAATGACAATGTATTTCAGGTTTCCAAATTCCTTTACGTAAACTAATTTCAAAATTCTAAACCATTATACACGTATCTTTCAAATAAAAAATCAATTTAAAAGAAGTTTGACTGTTTAATAATGTCATGTTAAATTATATTGTGCTTAATTTGTAAGTAAAAAACCATGTTTATATCCACCGCAAGTATAGTGGAGAAGTTTATGATAAGACGTCCTGCTGTGGCGGGCAGTTTTTATAGCGGAGATGCAAACCAATTAAAGAGCGATATCGAAGGTTTTGTGGTCAGAGATTGTAAAAAACAAGCCGTTTTGGGCGTCGTTTCTCCGCATGCCGGATATGTGTATTCAGGGCGTGTTGCAGGGAATCTGTATTCCAGGATCAAAATGCCTGATACCGTGGTTATATTAGCGCCCAATCATACAGGTTATGGTGTGCCGTATTCCATATGGCCTGGCGGGTTGTGGCGTACACCGCTGGGGGATGTTGCGGTAGATGAAAAGATAGTGGATGAACTGGTGCGCGTCTGCGACCTTGTTGAAAAAGACCAGGAAGCTCATCTGTACGAGCATGCTGCAGAGGTGCAGATACCTTTTATACAATACTTTAATCCTGATATTAAAATCGTTGTGATGGTCATTTCTTCCAGGAATATCGTAGACCTCAAAAATATCGGGAAAAGTTTATCACAGGTATTACAGAAATTATGCCCGGATGCGTTGGTGGTAGCTTCTTCTGACATGACGCACCACGAGTCACAGGCATCTGCTAACAGGAAGGACAAAATTGCTATAGACGAAGTCCTGTCCCTTAACGAGGATAATTTGTATAGCAAGGTTCACGATATGCGCATTACGATGTGCGGCATTTACCCGACGGTTACTATGCTGGTATGTTCTAAGGAACGTGGGGCTAAAACGGCCGAACTGGTGCGATATGAAACCAGCGGCGACACTACGGGCGATTATGATCAGGTCGTAGGATATGCAGGAATTATGGTAAGTTGAATTTTTTGTGGACACAGATGAACACGGATTAACAGTATATAAAAATTGAAAAATAATCTGTGTGTATCTGCGATAATCAGTGTCCTAATTGAAAATTAAGGAGAATAATAGCATGGTAATGATTCCAAAAATTAAAGTCAATATCGACGGTAAGCCCATAGAGATAGATAAAGGCAAAACAATCTTGCAGGCGGCCAATTCGACCGGTATTCGCATCCCAACGCTCTGTCACGACCCACGCCTGGAACCCTTTGCGGCATGCCGTGTTTGTATGGTAGAGATCGAGAGAGGCAAATCGACTGCGCTTATTACGTCCTGTAATACAGAGGCTACCGATGGTATGGTGATCGCAAATCGACTGCGCTTATTACGTCCTGTAATACAGAGGCTACCGATGGTATGGTGATCCGTACAGATTCTGAAAAAGTATTAAAAACCAGAAAGATGGTTTTAGAACTGATCCTTTCAGACCATCCGAAGGATTGTATGACCTGTGGGAAGTGCGGCACCTGCACATTACAAGACCTTGCTTACAAGTATGGTGTGAGAGAAAGTCGATTTTTTGAAGAGCCTGATGGCGGTATCGTAGAGGATGAAAATCCTGTTATTCAGCATGATACAAGCAAATGCATCCTATGCGGCCGATGTGTCCGCATCTGTGCGGAAGTCCAGCAGGATTACGCAATTGATTTTAAGAACAGGGGATTTGAAACAGAGACGGGGACGCCATTCGGAAAGCCTCGACGTGATACAACATGCGTATTATGCGGCCAGTGTGTGTCCACCTGTCCCGTGGGTTCTTTGGTAGAAAAGCAGGCAGTTGGAATGGGACGTGAGTGGGAATTTAAACAGGTAAAAACCACCTGTGCCTATTGCGGTGTAGGTTGTACGATGTATTTAAATGTTAAAGGGAATCGGGTCGTCAAGGTAACCTCAAAGGCAGGCTCAATTCCTAATGATGGCAACCTGTGCGTGAAGGGACGTTTTGGATATGATTTTATCCATCATGCCGATAGATTAAAACATCCGCTCATAAAGAGGAATGGAAAATTTGAAGAGGCAACGTGGGACGAAGCGCTTAGTCTGGTTGCCAGCAAATTTGGCGAAATAAAAGCAAAGCACGGGCCCGATAATATTGGGGTGTTTAGCTCTTCGCGGTGCACCAATGAAGAAAATTATCTGGCGATGAAATTTGCACGAGCTGCGATTGGCACTAACAACGTAGACCAGTGTGCACGGACTTGACACGCCCCTACCGTCGCCGGTCTGGCGATGTCATTCGGTAGTGGTTCAATGACCAACTCAATTAGTGAGATCAAGGATTGTAAACTCATCTTTTTGATTGGCGGTAATCCAACAGAGGCCCATCCCATCGTGGGGTTGGAGATGAAAAAGGCATTGAGAAAAGGGTGTACGTTCGTCGTGGCAGACCCGCGTCGAATCTGGTTTGCCCAGCATGCCAAATTGTATCTCCCCGTAAGGCCAGGATCTGATAACTGGTTACTCAATGCGATGGCTCATGTTATCATTGCCGAAGGTCTCGAAAATAAAGAATTCATAAAGACTCGGACCGAAGGTTTTGAAGAGTTAAAGACGTTTGTAAAGGATGTTACTCCAGAAAAGGCCTGGGAATATACCGGTATTCCTGCAGAAGATATTCGTCAGGCTGCCCGATTGTATGCCAGGTCTGAGAAATCCGCCATATTTTATACCTTGGGTATTACCGAGCATACCTGCGGTACTGATAACGTACGAACTATTGCAAACCTTGCCCTCTTGACAGGGCATATCGGGAAATCAAGCACAGGGGTCAATCCTATTCGTGGGCAGAATAATGTACAGGGCGCTACGGATATGGGGTGTTTGCCAGACAGGGTGCATGGTTACCAGTACCTTTCAGATGCGACTGTTGTAGAGAAGTTTGAGAAGGCATGGGGTGTTACGTTATCAAGGACACAGGGGGCTACCTCGCCAACCATGTTCGAGCGCATGAACAAGGGTCAATTTAAGGCGCTTTACGTAATAGGTGAAGATCCGGTTATGAGTGAACCCAACCAGGATTACACCATTCGTGGGTTAAAAAACCTGGAATTTCTTCTTGTGCAGGACATCTTTATGTCAGAGACGGCCAAATATGCAGATGTCGTCCTGCCAGCTACCAGTTTTGCAGAAAAGGACGGTACCTTTACCAACACAGAACGTCGTGTACAGCGTGTGCGCAAGGCTATTAACCCTATAGGAAACACAAAACCCGACTGGCAGATTATCTGTGAGTTGTCCAACCGCATGGGTTATAAGATGGATTATCCATCTCCTAAAGAGGTCTGGGACGAGATTGCCAGCCTGGCGCCTATGTTCGCAGGGATTAATTATGCAAGGATCGAGCATAATGGAATTCAATGGCCATGTCCTGACACAAAACATGCTGGCACTAAATTCCTGCATGAAGGTAAATTTACGCGAGGTCTTGGTAAATTTTTTGTATTGCCCTATCGTCCACCTGCCGAAAGTCCTGATAAAGAATATCCATTGATACTTTCCACAGGGCGTACACTCTATCATTATAATGCCGGTACCATGACGAGGAGATCGGCGGGTATTATCCATAAAACAAATGACTGTTTTGTCGAAATACATCAATCTGATGCCGGTGAATTAGGTGTCTTTGATGGTGAAATGGTCAAGATTGCAACGCGGCGCGGCGAGATAACTGCCCGCCGTGAATAAGCTAACAAAGGATGCATACGATAATATTACCCAGACGGCTGAGTACAAGGTTTGCGGTGCAAAGATAGAAAAACTATAATAGTTCACCGGAGGAAAAAGATTTGACAGGATAACAGGATAGACATGATATAAATAAATTAATTTCTGACAGGATTAACAGGATAATCAGGATAAATTAGGCCTTCGGCAACTTTTAGATGTAGAGCGAAGAGTCTCTTCGCTCTACAAGCACAACTTTGAAATTCCTGAACATTGAATTAAGGTAGCTTTTATCTTGTTAATCCTGTTCATCCTGTCTGAGGTAGCTGAACTATTACCTATCGTTTACTACTGGTGAATTTTTGCAGCAGTTTTTCCTAGGAGGTTTTTCAAACTCTTCAGGACTTCTATGCTCATCGGAAAAACGTTAAATTTTTTTGTTGCAAATGACGGACACGCTTTGCTATATTAATAACGTAATTTACACAACAAACGTCATAATTAATAGTTACACAAGAATTAATAAGAGTTTTGAATAATTATTTTAAGTAAGGAATCGAAGTACATGATCACTAAAGAAGTAAAACAGCGAATTATCAATGACCTCAGAGTGCATGAAAGCGACACGGGTTCTCCGGAGGTGCAGGTAGCATTGCTAACAGAACGAATTAATCATTTAAGCGGCCATCTGAAGGAGCACTCAAAAGACCATACTTCCCGCAGGGGATTGCTTCAAATGGTTGGGCGCAGGTCAGCGCTGCTTAAATATTTATCAAGCAGAGACACTGACAGATATAAAAAGCTGATCGATAAACTTGGTATACGGAAGTAAATCAAAGTATTTAGGAGGAAGTTATAGACCTATCCCAAAAATGCATAAAAAAATTCATATCATTTATTCCTTTTGCTGGTCAAGGCAAATAAGAAATAAGTTTGGAGGTATTCAATGGCGTATTGTAAAGTAGAAAGGTTGATCGGCAAAAGAACCCTCAGTATAGAAGTAGGTAAAATTGCAAAACAAGCTGATGGCGCAGCTATCGTTCGATACGGAGATACGATGGTCTTGGCCACAGCAGTATCAGCGCCAGAAGAAAAAGAAGAAGCTGATTTTTTCCCTCTAACCGTAGATTACAGGGAAAAAATGTATGCCGCCGGAAAGTTTCCAGGCGGTTTTTTTAAGAGAGAGGGAAGACCTACCTTAAAAGAAACATTAACCATGCGGTTAATAGATCGTCCCATCAGGCCACTCTTTCCAGAAACATACCTCCGCGAAGTCCAGGTTATGTCCGTGGTTTTTTCGGCAGATAAAGAAAACGATCCTGATATCCTTGCTATGGTTGGCGCGTCTGCTGCATTATCTGTTTCAAGCATTCCTTTCTGCGGTCCAACAGGTTCTGTCAGGGTTGGCCAAATCAATGGAGAATTTGTTATCAATCCAACCCATTCTGAACTGGCTATGAGCAGCATGGACATTTCAATCCAACCCATTCTGAACTGGCTATGAGCAGCATGGACCTTGTTGTGTCGGGAACGGAAGAAGCTGTAATGATGGTCGAAGCATCCGGCAAAGAAATTCCTGAAGAACAGATGGTCAATGCTATTATGTTTGGGCATACCTTCATCAAGGAAATCGTACAACTCCAGAGGGAACTGTTGGTTAAGTGCGGAAAAGAAAAACAACCTATTCCACCATTAAAAATTGATACGACCCTCACGGAGGAAATTAAAAAGAAATACTACTCAAAAATATTAGAAAGGAATCAAACGCCAGGAAAAGATGCACGAAAGCTGGCATTAAACGAAATACTCAATGAAATTATAAATAAATATTGTACCGATCAAGAAGGTGCACCGACAAAAAAGGTAATTAAGACAATCTTTGAAACAATTGAAACACTGATAGTCCGCGACCAAATCATAAAAGAAGGAAAGAGACCTGATGGGCGCGGATTAGCGAATATTCGCCCTATTTCCTGTGAAGTAGGCATTTTACCCAGAACTCACGGTTCAGCCTTATTTACAAGGGGTGAAACGCAGGCTATTGTGGTAACAACGTTGGGCACAACCATGGACGAACAAAGAGTAGATACCATTGAAGATGAATATTCGAAAAAATTCATGTTGGACTACAATTTTCCTCCTTTCTGCGTTGGCGAGGTAAAACCATTGCGTGGGCCAGGTAGACGGGAAATCGGGCACGGAGCATTGGCAGAACGGGCATTGGAGGCAGTGCTGCCCCCACCAAGCAAGTTCCCTTACACGATTCGAGTCGTTTCTGACATTATGGAATCTAACGGTTCGTCTTCAATGGCCTCGGTTTGCGGCGGAACCATTTCCATGATGGATGCCGGCGTTCCCATACATGCGCCAGTTGCAGGTATAGCCATGGGTTTGATTAAAGAAGGGAACAGCGTATGTATACTGTCGGATATCTTGGGAACTGAAGACCACCTGGGTGACATGGATTTTAAGGTTGCAGGAACGGCAAAAGGTGTTACTGCCCTGCAAATGGACATCAAAATCTCTGGAATCACAGAAAAAACAATGCGGGATGCTTTAACACAAGCGAAAGAAGGCCGACTTCATATCCTTCAGGAACTCGCAAAGGTTATTGAAAATCCAAGACCAGAGATTTCTGTATATGCGCCAAAAGTGATTCATATTAAAATTAATCCTGAAAAAATTGGTCTGATTATTGGCCCTGGCGGTAAAAATATCAAGAAAATACAGGAAGAAACTACTGCAAAGATAGAGATCGAAGATGATGGCACTGTCATTATTTCTGCAGCGCTTACCGAGTCAGCGCAAAAAGCCAAAACATGGATTGAACGTATGACAGAGGAAGTCCAGGTTGGTAAAACCTACACGGGAAAAGTACTTTCCTTAAAAGAATACGGTGCTTTTGTAGAAATCCTCCCAGGACATGATGGACTGGTACATATTTCTGAACTGTCTGACAGCTATATTGAAAGAGTCGAAGACGTTGTCAAGGTAGGCCAGGAAATTATGATAAAAGTAATTGGAATTGATGATCAAAAAAGGGTTAAGTTAAGCAGAAAGGCTGCCCTCAAAGAAAAAGAACAACTCCAACCCCCGGGTGTTTAAAAACCTTACACTTTACTTGACTGATTAAAGCTGTCCCAGTTAGTGTGAGTGGATTGTTTTAAATTTTAAAGCTATTTATTAAAAGGAGGAATGGTAGAAAAAATTATCGTGTTTTATCCATTATTTATATCTTTGGGTCTTTTTAGGAGGAGAGAGAAGGCGTAAAGGATAGAAAATAAGTTGACGTTTATGTTTGAACTGTTTTAAGTTGTATTTATTCAATTAGGAGAGCAATAGTATGGCAATAGGTAAAGTTAAGTGGTTTGATGCAAAAAAGGGTTTTGGTTTTATTGAGCAAGAAGGCGGTGGCGATGTTTTCGTTCACTATTCAAATATTGGCGGCGATGGGTTTAAAACACTGGAAGACGGAGAAAAGGTAGAGTTTGAAATCGTTGAAGGGGCAAAAGGTTTACAAGCTCAAAAAGTAACTCGCGTAGCCTCCTAAAAATAAATATATAAACAACCTCTTAGAGCCAGGAAGAAAGCAGCCAAGCCCATCTTCCTGGCTCAATTTTTTTAATAGAAAATGTGATCCCGTATTTAATTGGCGCAGCAGCATCCATTATTATATTTGTACCAATGGCTTTCTTCTATATACGAAGGGCTGTTAATAAGACGCGAAATCTTGAGAAAAGGGCAATAAACTCTGAAAGATTAGCCTTTGTTGGCACGCTGGCAGGAGGACTTGCCCATGAAATTAAAAATCCATTAAGTACGCTCAATATCAATCTTCAGCTTCTCAAGGAGGAACTTCAGAGTATGACAGGAGAAAACTGTAAAAGGGCATACAGGAAAACTCAAGTCTTACAAAAAGAAGTACAACGCCTGGATGAAATCCTGAATGATTTTCTAAGATTTGCGAAGGGACAAGAACTGGAACTGAAAGACCATGATATGAATGAGATTCTGGATGAGGTGGTCGATTTTGTTACCCCAGAAATCAAACAAAAAAAAATATTGATCCTAAAAAGCTATGATGCCAATCTCCCTCTGTGTCGTATAGATAGTAATCTTATAAAACAGGCAATTCTGAATATCATTATCAATGCTGAACAAGCAATGGGAAATGGCGGGGAACTTATGGTCCGTACTTCCCGGGATAAAAAATACATACAAATAGATATAACAGATACCGGCGCAGGTATTCCGAAAGACATTATTGACAAAATATTTCAAGTCTATTTTTCTACCAAAAAGATGGGAACCGGTCTCGGTCTTCCCAGGGATAAAAAATACATACAAATAGATATAACAGATACCGGCGCAGGTATTCCGAAAGACATTATTGACAAAATATTTCAAGTCTATTTTTCTACCAAAAAGATGGGAACCGGTCTCGGTCTTCCCACTGCGAAACGTATCATCGATGACCATAAAGGAATTATTTCAGTTCAGAGTGAAGAGGGAAAGGGAACCAACTTTTCTATAAAATTACCCGTAAATTTAACCATTAATTAAGGCTTATTAATGAATCACACTGTTATTCTTGTTATTGATGATAATGAAGCGCATGCAAGCGCTACAGCAGAATCATTGCAGAAGGTGGGATATAAGTGCCGTATTGCAACAAGTGGTAAAGAAGGATTAAAAATCATCGAAGCAGGAGAAATCGATATTGTAATTACAGACTTGATCATGCATGACATTGATGGCTTACAAATACTCAAAACAACAAAAGAAAGATTACCTGAAGCCGAAGTGATTCTGATCACTGGTTATGGTACAGTAGAAACTGCTGTAGATGCCATGCAAAAAGGGGCAGCTACATACCTTTTAAAACCTATCAACATTAATCATTTACGTGCAGAGGTTAACAAGCTCGTTGAAAAGCAGGGACTTGTAAGAAATAATAAAGAACTGCACAAACAACTCGACGAAAAATA
>Ga0209324_10002673_pt1 | contig 12227 bp, 18 predicted proteins | sample Rifsed19ft3_FD_184015 | JGI IMG/M metagenome (GOLD analysis project Ga0209324, IMG submission 184015) | Soil microbial communities from Rifle, Colorado, USA - sediment 19ft 3 (version 2) | ecosystem: Environmental > Terrestrial > Deep subsurface > Rock core/Sediment | place: Rifle, Colorado...
TGTCGCGACGAATCTCGTAGCACCGTTTCAGCCGCCGCCACTCGGCATGAGTAAGCAAGCCCATGCGGTACGACAGGTCAATCACGCGATTATTCGACAGGTTCTCAACGTCCTCGGCCTTGCTGACTGTTGGGAATTGGTGCAGCTCAGCGGCCTGCTTGGCAATGTCCAAACCGGCGATGACGATTTTTTCACGCAAGTCGTGGAGGGCCGCGTTCAGCAAGCGTTGGCAAGCACTGCTGGGGTCGACGGGTAACAGTCGCTGGACTCGCTCAATGAGCGACTTCGCCTGCCACTGTGGGCGAATTTGCGATAAGAATGCGTCCACCGAAGTCGGGGCCGGCACGAGGTCTCCTCGACGAATTGCAGGCAAATCATCCGCCATCATTCGCCCCCTTTCGTTGGCACGCGGATGCGGCCAGTCAATAGGTTCTGGCTCAATGCGGCCTTCGCATGAAGCAGCCCGGTGAGTCGGTCATTCTCGGACTTTTCTCGAAATTCGACCGCATCAGCAGCTTGCACAATCTCGTCTTGCTCGGTGCGGTCCGGCAAGGCGATAGGAAACTGCGATAGTTCGGCAAGGTTCAGTGTCTTGCGAGCACTTTGGTAAGCCTCACCGACTAGAGCCACGTTGGCGATGGTGTTGAGGAAGTGCATGACGAATCGACTATTGATAGTTGAGTTCAGTTGTACCTTCGCCACGGCACGAGCAATGTTGAAGCCGGCGGAGAAGGGTGGAGCGATGGTGCAACGGCCAATAGTCCCTACAAGGGTAACAAGCAACTCGCCGCCGCGAAGCTCCGACCGCTTGTATCCCGACGCGATGCTTGGGTCGATTCTTTTAATCTTTGTCGGGTCAAGTTCACCATTCTCGATGTCGCATACCCGCACAAGCGGAACTCCTGCTCGATACTCTTCGCCTGGTTGCACGACTCCATAGCAAATGCCCTCAGCCTCGGGTGTAAGGTCTCCAAGGCGAGAAACAGTCCAGCACTTTGGAAGCCGTCCGAGATGCTTTACAGACTTGAACGATTTGTGCCGTCCCGGCAGGCCGTTGGTGAGCAGGTCTTGTAGCAAGGCGGTCTTCACCTTGCGGGTCTGGCCAATCACCGTCCGTGTATGCTCAGTCGCGTCGTCAATTGCATCGAAAACTGTGATTAGTTTTCGTTGTTCATCTAACGGCGGTATCAAGACTTCGACGCTATTAATCAATTCCCCATTCAGGTTTGGTTGCCCCGAGCCCTGGAGGTTGCTGAGCAATTGTGGACCCATCCAATGGAGCAGGTGGAACAGAAACTTGTTCTCCGCCAGAGCCTCCTTTGCCCGAATGGCAAGAACGGCTTGATTGATGGTGGCTTCGATGGACAACCATGCGAACTTGCCTGCGGTTGCTCCGTACATCGCCGCCAACACTGAATCCTTCGGAACCCATTTCGCGGAACTCGATTTCAATCCTTCGTCCGTGAGGAATTCCTCGGTTTCATTTACCTTGTAGCGATTCACTTCGCCGGACTTGACCCACGGTATTGTTCCACCGAAATAAGTTTCGTTCGCTCGGTCTGGCGTGCCGCCGCTGTAAGTGTCAGCCACGTCACGAATCCTGAGTTTTCTCCAGCCTGGAGGCAGGCCATTCTCAGAGGGCATATCCAACCTCCTCCAGCAATTTGTTCATCCGCTGTTCGGCCTCATTGCGAGTCCGCTCTAGGTCGCGGAGTTTGCGAAGCTCGCCTTTTACGTCAAGTTGTCGTGGCGGCTCCGTGGAATCGACGTAGCGGCTAATGTTCAGGTTGTAGTCGTTCTCCTTGGCAATCTCCTCCAGCGTGGCGATGGTCGCGAACTTCGCCAGCGGCGTCCGCTGCATTGGCGGCAATTCCTCTTCGTTCGGTCCCTTGCCATCGAGCCAGAAGTGGACGTGTCGCATCGCTTCATGGATTTCGACCTTGTCCTTGCCGGCCTCATCTTGGATACGGGCAATAACCTCCTGCGGCTGACCCTCGGCCGCCGTGAGTTGTCGCTTCTCGTGCATGATGACTGCGGCGTTCCATCGGCTCGCAAGCTCGTCGACGGCCGAGTGAATGGCTTCCTCATGAAGTCCCGCCTCGTTCCATGCATTGAACACAGCCGTGACGCGAAGGATGTCTTCAAGCCGCAGATAGTTCTTGTTCTTGCCCTCGTGGTACAGGCCGGCGGGCGATGCGTCGATGAACAGCACCTTGCCCTTGCGATGCTTGGGCTTATTCTTGTTGAGGATAACAATCGAAGCGGGGATGCCCGTGCCGAAGAACAGCTTCTCGGGCAGACCAATAACTGCCTCGAACAAATCTTCCTCCAGCAGTGCCTGACGAATCGCGGCCTCGGAGCCGCCGCGAAACAACACGCCGTGCGGCATGACGACGCCGACCATGCCGCGTTCGTTGCACACGCTGACCATGTGCTGCAAGAACGCCGTGTCGCCCTTGGTTGTCGGCGGGATGCCGCGAGTAAAGCGGTGATAGGGGTCGCTCTTGAACTTCTCCTGCACTTCCTTGCTGTCGATTTTCGCATTGTCGCCTTTGCCTTCCTTGGGCGAGGCGCCGTGCCACTCCTTGAGCGAGAACGGCGGATTGGCGATGACGCGGTCGAACACGTCGAGCACGCCGGCCGTCTCGAATCGTGGTCGGAGAATCGTGTCACCGGCCCGGATGTCGGTGTCCGGGAAGTTGTGCAACATCATGTTGAGCTTGCATATGCTCCAAGTGCCGTAGTTCTTCTCCTGGCCCGTGAGCGTGATGTTGCGGTAGTCGCCGCCGTGGTCGATGACGTAGTTGCCGCACTCGATGAGCATGCCGCCGGAGCCGCATGTCGGGTCTTGCACCCGCATGCCCTCTTTGGGCTTGAGCAACTGGACGATGAGCTTCACGACCATGCGGGGCGTGTAGAATTCGCCGCCCTTTTTGCCGGAGCCTTCGGCGAATCGTTCGATGAGGTACTCGTAGGCGTTGCCCAGCACGTCAGGCTCGGCGAGGTTGCGATTGCCTAGTGGGATGTTGCCGAAGTGCGTGAGCAGCCGCTGCATGACGCCGTCCATCGTGACGGGGTCGCCGAAGCGACGCTCGTCATTGAAACGCACGCCGGCCAGCACGCCTTCAAGATATTGACTGTTGTGTTCTTCGATGGCGTGCAGGGCCTTGTCGACCACCTCGGCCCGATTCTCGCCCACCTTCATCAAGTCGTCCCAGCGGGCACCGTCGGGTATGTAGTAGCTGCCCGATGTGTACTCGTCTGGGTCCTCGGCGATTTTTTCGGCCTGCTGGCGGGTTTTGCCGTCCTGCATCCACTGGTCGATGATTTCCTGCCGGCGTTCTTTGAACACGTCGCTGAGCCGCTTGAGAAACATCAAGGCGAGGATGTGATTCTTGAAATCGCCCGCGTCCACGGTGCCGCGAAGAATATCGGCGGCTCCCCAGAGCATGCGGTTAAGTTCTTCCCGCGTGACGATGCGGTCGGTGGCGTTCTGCTTGGCCATGTATGGGAGTCCTTTCGGAGTTTATGTTTGGGATTGATTCAGGACGCGGTCAATGGTGACGCTGCGTGCGAGCCGGCGTCGAGCATGGGCCGCTTCGATTGCCGACTCATAGGCGACGTCGGCGGTCGTGAGCATGTCGACCATCTGACTCTGCACGTCGATGGGCGGTAGCGGGATTTCCAATTTGCTGATGGCGTTGACGGTCAGATTCATTTGAATGGTGCCGGATTGGGCGATGGCGGCGAGTGCTGCCTGTCCATCTGGGTGACTCAAGTAAGCGGCCAGCAGTCTTGCGTCGAGCCGCGTCGACGGCCGCACTGCCATCAAGGTCGCGTTGACGACGACGCCGTCGAGTTCCTCCGGTACGATGCCCATCTTGAGCGACGTGCTACGTGCGGAGAGAACTAGGTCGCCTGCCTTGGCGTGGTACTTGGCAACGTCGCGAGGGTTCAGTTCGACGTGAACAAGTTGGTCACGGTCGATGCCGAATTCTCGCAGAGCACGGACAGTCAGGACGTTGCCCGAAGGGCCGTAGTCCTTTAGCTGCGACTGCTTCGTCGGCATGCCAACAAAGATGTCCGCGACCTCACCAAGTTGACGACGTTCGGTCTGCACAATCCGGGTTCCTATTATTGAGCGACGACGACCTGGCACAGGAGCCGTCCGTGCTGGTCACGAGTTTGAATCACGAACGCCGGGTGAGCGTCCGCGTCGTTGCGAGTCGGAGGTCCGCCGGCCGGATTTCGGCGAACCGGCAGCTCGGGCGAACCGAATCCGTACCGGCGAAGCCGGTTAATGGGAGCCGGTCGCTCGGGTGTTGAGGGGGTCGCGCACTGGATGCTGACCTGGAGAGAGTCGCCGGCGAGGATGACGACGGTCGGCGGCGTGGGGAGAGGCTGCGGCATTTCGGGTTGCGCCTCATCGGTAAATGAGGACGCATGCCGGGGTTCCGGGAACTGCTCCCGGAAACTTGCCAACTGCCATCGGGCCGAGTAGATTTCAAGTGCTTAGTTTGAAGGCTGGCCGGCCCGGCATGCGTCGGCCCAGGGTCTTACCGCCCTGGACTGACTTCATTTATACGGGGTCATGCCGGCAAAACAAGTCATGAATTCATAAATTTTCTGGTTACGAATATGTAATGTTGTGCAAGTAGGTCGTGCAAAACGACTTGCGTAAGGAAAAAATTCTTCTCGGGACCGAGTTTTTCACGTAATTTAGGAGTCGCTGCTCCCTTGTGGTTCGCAGACTGGCGGGAGCCGCTGTCGGTTCGACTCCCGGCTTCGACATTGGCGGTGCGTTTGGTCGGGTGGCATCCGATGATGCTTGGCCAGCTCATTTGCGTAGATGACGGGCGAGTTTCTCTGCGACGTCGACTAATCGCTCAACATCACTCCTCGTGATGACAAGTCGTTGTCCGGGAGCGTAAGAGCGGTCGCCAGACTTGTCGATGTAGGCTTGGTCGACGATTCCTTCTCGATGTTCAAGGACGTGGCGGCGTTGAAAAAGAATGACGAAGTCGCTGAACTCCTGAGGGTCGAGGGCATGCTCGTACCGACCTTTTCCCGCTTGCTCCCATAGGTCGGACGATTCCGCGACGTTTTGGAATACGTTTCGCCGTGGATTGAACTGGGCACGGTTCGGAAGCTCGTCAAAGAGAGCCTCTGCGAGCCGCTGGAACGCACTGACCAAACGGCCAATTAAGGCTTCAAGCGTCTGGCGTACGAAGTCCCTTGCTGCATCATCATCGAATTGGTTGGCAATTGTAGTGCGAATGGATTCAAGTGCCGCAACATTCTTTCGCACAAGTTCGATGGTCTGGTCGAAAGTGGACCTTGCAGAGTTGTGGCCGCAGGCAGGACAGAAAAATGCAGCACCGATTGAGGCATAGCGACAACCGCAGGCCTCGCAGGTAAATCTCTGCCGCATGGAATCGGCGGCGGCGACGGGAAAAATCACCGGTGTGCCGCCTGGATGGTAGCTCATCGACATCTTGATAAAGCCATCACGGGGCTGAGAGCGATTGAACGCTCGGGCCGCATCGGTCATGGCTTGGTCGATTACGCCGGCGGCATACGCTTGGGCGACATCCGAAATGTGTGCGTCAAGTTCGGGCGTATTGAAGTCGGTGGGGTCAGTGTTGTGACGGCAGAGGGGGCAGTAAGCCCTATCATTTGGGACTTTCGATTCCCAGTCGTCAAAGAGGACTTTGAACTCGTGGCGACAATTTGTGTTCGGGCACACGCGGTCGAGATAGCCGTCATCATCGAGCGGGATGGAAATAGGAATTTCCACGCTGCCGTCAAGGCCGCGAAGAGCGCGTTCAAAGTCACCAAACATATGAGTATTGGAGAATAAAACCTTGTCGAAGGAAATAGCCCCACCCGGTCGGCGTGGCCGGACAGGGATGTAACTTAGTGCTTGTTGTCCCGCGGCGGAGCCGGGTCATTGCCATACGAGTCACTGTCGCGAATTCTGCCATCCGGCCGATGAATGACAACCTCCGTCTGGTTGGACTTTGCAAGCTCTCGGCCGGCTGCCGCCGCCTCAGATTGGGTGTCATGTAGCGAGCTGGCACGTGAAGCACCTTCGCGCTTTACGGCCCACCGGCCGTCCTGCGGGACAACATGATAGTCTTTCTTGGCCATAATCATTGTTCCTTTGCTGAAAGAAGTGAAATTGGCAATCGTGTGAGCGAATGAATCCAGAATTGTCTCAGGTTGGACTCGATGCGAGCGGCATGTGAAGAAGTTCAGTCAGGTCCGCGTTTTGTTTGCCTGTGAAGAGGCCATCGCAAAAGTAGCAGTCGGTCGTAAGCCGCTCTACTCGAAGCCCTGCCTTGCCAGTGCGTCCGTCGTAGTTGAGATGCGGCTGCGGCGGGCGAAGTCCCGTGACGTAAGCCATGAGCTCCATCACGCCAAGGGATGCGACAACACCGTTAAGCGGAGCGACTGAAGGGCCGGAGTCGGCGAGATACTCGGCGTCGACTCCATAAAGAGCCGTGCGGTTTGCCCGCTCGGCATCGCCGGCGAGGTCGCGGCTCGCCTCCTTGCGGTCGAGGACATCAAGGCACGAAAGGCACCCGCGACCAAAGAAGGATGAACACACGCGACCCCCGTAGCGAATCGGGATTTCTTCTGGAAATATTTGAGTCGCCATGTCGATGTAAGGTTTCCTGAGCACGGCACAAACTTGGAGTAGAAGAAGCCTCGCTCCTTCCGCGTCCAGGCAGCCGAGAACAACGTCGGTTTCTTTTATGGCTGCAAATCCAGCCTCGGAGATAACTGAGTCGGCGACGGTCTCGATTTTGATACTTGGGTCGATGCTGTGGGCTAGGCGTCGCCCGATGTCGACCTTCCACGTTCCTGGGACCGGGTCGTCGTGTCTTGCTGTTGCGTAGCGGTTTCGGCCTGACGTTTTGAACTCTCCTGGGTCGACTTGGTGCATGGCACCAAAGCCCAAAAGCGAGGCCTCTTGCACAACGATGGAGCCCAAGCCGCCAATGCCGGCGATGGCCAGAGTGGTATCTTTGATTCGCTTCTGGCCCTCGATGCCAAAAAAGCGGACGCTCCGGTCGAATCGGTCATCGCTCATGCTGTCGTCCCCAATTTGGAAAGCGTTCTTCCCGTCGGCAACAGACGTTTGTTATCGACCGCAACAGCGGTGAGTTGGCTTGTGACATTCGACTTGCCTTGCCACACCAACGCGTCAAAACTGTTGGGGCCAAAGACTATGGCGACATACGGCAGGCCTTTAAGCCTCCATCGAACATGCGGAACGAATTCCTCAAAGCCCTGAAGGTCGCTCCAAGAAAACTCTGCTTTGACCTGACCGGGATGCGAATGCGTTTCGACAAGACAACAGTTGAGGTCGTGAGCTCGTTTGATAAGGGAGGCTCGCGTCTCGTCGGTAAGCTCCAAGTAGAATCCTGACCGTCTCGCAAATGCTTCGGGTGGAAGGAGCGATATTTCAGCCAGCATGAGCCTTATGGTGTCTTGCTCCTGGGTCAGTCGGCAGAAGAGGAAAGCGGCTTCCTCATAGGCATGTTCGCAGCCGGCTAAGTGCTCACGCAATTGCCGATAGGTGCCAGCGTCAAGAATTAGTTCAATTGCACTCATTAAACCCCCTGCAGAAACCGCTTGCGAAAACCCGCTGACCAGGTAAGTAGGTTATGGCCGTTTGTAGGCTCGGAACCCGGGAGCCAAGCGTCGGCTTCCCAAGAAAACACGGACCAGTTGCCGGGAAACGGTGGCGGCGGAGAGGCCTGCGTGTAGTTTTGTGGCGGAGTTCCCTTGAAGGTGAGACCCGTTGGGGCGTAGATGCCGTAGGGTGAAATCCCCGGGTACGGTGGGCGGAGGAAGAACGCGATACCGGCCTCTGCGAGCGACCAGCCTTCTGTGAGCCGGTAGCTCGGCAGGAGAATCCAACGGTCCTTATAGACCGCGTCCGGATAGGCCGTGCAGAGCAAATCGAATTCGGTCTTAATACGCTCATCCATGAGCCAGTCCCCGTTTCCAGCGGACCTTCTTGGAGAATCCCATTCCAGGTTTGAGTTCAACGACCTCGCCGGGTTGAAGCTGCCGTTCGTTTTGGTCGGCGTCAATCTGGATGACGCCGGCCGAGACGTCCCAGCCTCCGAGTTGAGCGATTTGTTCGGTCGTTATAGTTTCATCGGCCCAATCGTAAATGACACCTTCAATGTCGAGTCTGAACTTTGGGCCATGGTCGGGTTTATTCGGCACATGGACATCAATCTGACTTTCTACTGCTTGGCTGGCATTTTCCGCTAGACTCATCGCCGAACCTCCATTACTGTAATAGGCATGTAGCACACGTTACGTGGGTGCAACGCGGTGACTCTACCGTGTTACAAATGTATTATACGTGAAACACCCACAAGCGGCAAGGGGATAATATGGACTATGGTGAAATCGATGTGGACTTGCTAAGCAAACTGCTGCAAAACAAGAGGGAACAGGAAGGTTTTTCACTTCGCGAAGCGGCGGCGAATATCGGGGTCAGCGCTCCGACACTTCAAAGACTAGAGGCAGGTCAATTACCGGCAACATCGACATTGCTCAAGCTAACGCAGTGGCTTGGCGTGAGCATTGAAGACTTAGGCACGGCACCCAAAGAGAAACGCAGAAAGGACCCGATGGAGCAAATCGAAGTGCTTTTACGTGCGGACCCCGACCTTGACCCGGAGGCAGCAACGACAATCGCAAATGTCGCTCGACAGGTCTACGATGGCTTCAAGAGGCAAAAGACAAAGCGGAAGCGGTAAGTTCCCGCCGAATCCGACACAGTGGGACGCGGAGCGAAACGGCCTCGCGTTTCGCGAGCGTTTCGGACTACGTGTGGATGAACCGCTACGTCCCTTCAAACGTTCGCTGGCGAACGTCATGGTGGTTGCGACGCGTCGTGAATTGGCCGAATACGCAGATGACGTTCTCCTCAAAAAGCTGTTTGGTCCACACCGCAACTGCTGGTCGGGAATGACTATTCCGTGCGATGGGCATTTCATCATCATCATGAACGAAACGCACGCACGGACGCGTCAGAACGCAACCCTCACGGAAGAATTCTTCCACGTAGTGCTTAATCACAAACCCTCTCGCATTGGCATGTGCCCGCATACGGGCCTTATCCGGCGGGACTATGACCGCTCAATGGAAAAGGAGGCCTACCATTCGGCGGCTGCGTCGCTCGTACCGTATTCAGCAATGAGGGCAATGGTCGTGAGCGGTGCAAGCTCCCGCGACATTGCTGAACATTTTGAAGTATCCAGCGACCTTCTCGCGTTTCGTCTGAAGACATGCAAGCTCTACCGGCGTGCATCATGAACAGAAGTTTGATAGAGGGCCCGTGCCTGGGAGCAAGCCCGGGCCCATTCCCGGGGGCTAAGAGTTGCGGAAGACATGCACTCCGTGTTCTGACGAGCGAACACTGAAGCATCCGTCTATGAAAAGGTCTCTACTGAAGGCCTTGTAGTCGACATAGTACCGAACGTGTTCGGGAATTTCGTGAGCGTAGAGTTCGTCGAAAAAGTCGGTCGCGTAGGCCAGCTCGCTTTCCCAGTGCCCGCAGTAGGCGTCAAGGAAAGTTTCTTCAGTTGCCGTGTCCTGGCCCACGTGAGCCGCGTATGCTGCAAAGGCTTCGCCGTGTTCTTCGACTAGAAATGCTAATCGTGATACTTCGGAGAGCCCGTGGTACTCGGAGATTCGGATGTCGCCAAAGCCTTCGTAATCGTGAATAGCCCATTCTTCAGCAAACGGTTCTGGTGATTGCTTGAGAATCTCTTGGACTTCTTCGTTCAAAGCCTCAACTTCCTGTGCCGCTTCAATCCATTCTCCGTGAAGTTTCCCGGCGTTGTAGGCGGCGAGACAGGCGACGTAAATCATTGGCTTAAGTTTCGAGTTCATGTTCTGTTCCTTCGCAAAATGTAGTCGGTTAATTGGGCTGGCCGGCGAGGGCCAGCCGCAGACGGCTTAGGCCGCCTTTGCTTTCGTTTTCTTGCGTCCGTCGATGAAGTCGATGAAGCGGATTGCCTCTTGAGCAAGCTCGATAACTGCTTCGAGTTGTTCCCGGCTTAGGCTGCCATGCTGCCATTGACCGTTTCGGTCCTTGTAAGCCCGCTTAATCGTGGCCGAGTACCACCTGGCACCGCTCTTGTTGGTCTGCTCGAAGATGGCCAATTGCACGCTGTTTTTGTTGTTCGTAAATAATGGTTGCTTTTTCATGGTTTCCTCCGTTTGAAAAAGTGATTTGTTCTTTCGCCCTGGCCTGAAGAACAATCACTTTTGGGCGGAGGAAAGAGAGCGGCGTTGCAGCCGGAAAGAAAACTGTTCGACCGGGTAGCAAGCCAAGTGACAGGCTACGCCTGGCACGGGGTTGCCTTAAGTCGGTTCCGATAGTACCGGCTGCCACAAGCGACAGAAAGAAAAAGCAACCCTGTCCATTACGAAACGAATGGCGTGCCGGAATTGGCATCCGGCGACCAGCATGGTAGAACAATTGGGGTCGTCATGATGTGGCCAAGCGACGAAGGTAAGCAGCAGGGTGGGGAAGGCGGATTGTTCCTCGGGAGACGCCTCAAAAGGCATCGTCAACGATACGCCGGGACGTGGCCAAAGGCGGCAATTCAGGGTCGCGAGCCGCCGTGCCGGTCAGCCCCCAACCGGCTACCCTTGCGATGGATGGAGAGGAACTTTACGATTGAGTTGCGGGGAAGCGATGCTCGGGTCGATTCAACCGGCAAGACTTTGGTGGCAAAACGCCGAAGGATTTCAATGACTGAAGCCGCGGATTCGCTCGCCCAAAAGCTTGTGCAAACCCTTGTGCAAACGCATTTTCATGATTTGTAATTGCCTTGAATTATAGCGGTAAATTGGATTTGGCCGCAGAATCATAATCCGCGTGTCGGGGGTTCGAGTCCCTCCTCCGCTACTTGCAGCACTAGTGAATTCCGGCGATTGTCGAAATCGTCGGGATTTTCGCATTCTTGTTCCGCTGCGTTCAGCTCTATTCCAACATGTTGCGTTGTATAGTGCGCCGCTTTTTGCGCCGCCCTGGCGACGTGCTCATCGGTGGTCTGAAGATAGTGCTTGGCGGCCACGGCTTGGCTGTTGCCAATCCAGTCGCAGACAACGTGCGTTGGGAACTCCTCGGCCAGCTCCGTCTCCCGCGTGCTCCGCAGATTTTGGAACAGCTTGGGCCAGGGCGTCAGCCCGGCCCGGCGGATGATCCGCTGCAATTGGGTCCGCAGATTGGAGTTCGTATCCCGATATCGGGTACGGCAAGCGGCTGCAGCGAAAGCGGAGCGAGTTGGTCGAGCGGTGGTTCGCCCACGTGTGCGACACGGGCGGCAGGCGACGCACGTGGCTGCGGGGCCTGGAAAACGTTCGCACGCGGCCCAAGCTGTTGGCCGCTGCGCACAACCTGGGCCTATACAGGCCCGGCCTCATCCTCCGCAAGCTGCTCGGAGCGCGCAAACCGCGGGCGTTTTCGGCCCTGGGGCAGCTTCTTCGCTTGTTCCAGAATGCCCAACTTAAGCCGCGACCGCTGCTGGATGCCTTGAGGACCGCAAAACTATATCTGCGCGCAGGCGCCTCGCCGGCACAAATATAATTTTGGCGTCACGAGGAAAACCACGTTCTTCAACGGGCTGCTAAGGGGGCGCTCAGCCGCGGTCGACCGCCCGCCAGCGGTGGGCGACGCAACCGGCCAAGATCCCACAGATCGCCATCAGCGCTGTCGCCGGCTCGGGAATCGAGTTTACGGAGCCGGAGTAATTGATGAATTCATGGACTTCGATTCCGCCGCCGCCCGCCCCGCCCTCACTGGCGAACATGGCGAGCAGACTCTGGGCCGCCAAGCCGGCGGTTCCGCCGCCGGCGGGAAAGTTCTGGCCCGCCTGGGCGATGACCGACCCGTTGCGCGGGTGACCGGACGCGGCGACGCCGTACCGAACGGTTGTCAGCTCCGAGCCGAGCGTTTCCATGCTGAACAGGGCGACCGGGTCACCGGTGGTAAAGACACGGCTGCCGAACGCGCCAAAGGCTCGATCGTTCGTCGGGTTGTTGATCCACATGCCGTCCGTAACGGTCCCGGTGAATGGATTGTTGCCGGGATTGTCGAAGTCCCAGTCGATGTCGTTCTCGACCGTGCTGAGGATCGTGCTGCCGTCGACGGCAAACGCCAACTCGACAGCCAGCGAGCTGCCGAA
>Ga0209324_10002676_pt1 | contig 12220 bp, 13 predicted proteins | sample Rifsed19ft3_FD_184015 | JGI IMG/M metagenome (GOLD analysis project Ga0209324, IMG submission 184015) | Soil microbial communities from Rifle, Colorado, USA - sediment 19ft 3 (version 2) | ecosystem: Environmental > Terrestrial > Deep subsurface > Rock core/Sediment | place: Rifle, Colorado...
GTAATGTATGGTGAGCCACTTAGAATCTGATTCATTATTTCAGGTATTATGTATGGTTCAGTATATCTTGGTCCAAATGAGTTAAATGGTCTTATCACAACTGTGGGAAAACCATTTTCTTTATGTAATGTGAATGCAGCTCTATCTGCAGCTAACTTACTTACAGCATAAGTTGAATGAGGTGCTGTTGGATGATTCTCATCCATAGGCACATGTTGTGCGGTGCCATAAACCTCACTGGTGGAAATTTGGACAAAACTTTCTACAGATTTAGATCTGACTGATTGCAAAATCATATTGACACTTCCAATAGTGTTTACATTAAAAAAATCTGTTGGAAAATAAAATGAATCTGGAATAAATGGAAGAGCAGCTAAATTAATTACAATTTCATTATCTTTAACAGATTTGGCAGAAATTTGTTCATCTGTTATATCTCCTTTAACAATTTTCAATTTTTTATTTTTAGGCAGGTATCCCTTTTTTCCTGATGAAAAATTATCTAAAACTGTTACAAATGCTCCATTATTAAGAAGCTGACTCGTAACCTCTGAACCAATAAATCCAGCTCCTCCTGTAACTAAGACTCGTTTTTCTTTAAAATTCATGGATGTCGTTAACACAACCTATATAAAAAACACAACATCGAATCAAAGATTTCTATTCTTGAAAATTATGAATTTACTAAATTCAATTCTATGTCTTCTTACCACATCTTCCAAGGTGATTTGCCATTCTTCCATAATTCTTCAAGATAATTCTTATCTCTTAAAGTATCAAGAGGATGCCAAAAGCCTTCATGTCTGTAGGCTGACAACTGTCTATTTTTTGATAATTGTTCTAATGGTTCTCTTTCCCATATGGTAGAATCGTCTTTAAGATAGTCAAAGACTTCTGGTTCCAAAACAAAATATCCTCCATTTATCCAATTTCCGTCCCCTTCAGGTTTTTCTATAAATGATGTTATATCATCTTCATTAATTTTTAAAATTCCAAATCTTCCAGGTGGCTGAACAGCGGTTACTGTAGCTTTTAATTTTTTTTCTTCATGAAACATAATCAGCTTTTTAATATCTATATCACTTACTCCATCACCATAAGTAAAACAAAATCTCTCATTTTCTACATATTGCTTCACTCTTTTTAAACGACCACCAGTCATTGTTTCCAAACCCGTATCTACAAGGGTTACTTTCCATGGCTCTGCAAATTTTTTATGTATTTCCAATGAATTATTTTTGATATCAAATGTGACATCTGACATATGAAGAAAATAATTTGCAAAATATTCTTTTATCACATACCCTTTATATCCACAACATATGATAAAATCATTAATTCCATAACTTGAATAAATTTTCATAATATGCCATAAAATTGGCATTCCTCCAACTTCTATCATTGGTTTTGGTTTAAGGTGAGTCTCTTCACTAATTCTTGTTCCTAATCCTCCTGCCAAAATTACTGCTTTCATATATAACAGAATCTTCATATTTCAACTATAATTACTTTAAATGAATATTCTTTTTGTGAGTATTGTTCATTTTATAGTCAAGCCTAAAATAATCATTAAAGATTATCTATACTGGAAAAGAAAGAAAATATCAAAATGAAGTCAATAAAAGCAATATTTTTTTGTGATTCTTATCAATATATTGGAACATCTAGTAAGGAAGGGTTTCTAAAATTTTTGAATCCTATTATTAATTCACTTAGAAAAAATATGAATATAAACGAAATTTGGATAGTTACACACGGCGGTTCTACTTCAAAAGTTTTTCAAGAAAATATTAATGTCTATAATGTTTTTAACTTTAAAAATGGAAAAGAACTACTCGAAAAGTTAGAGCCTGATATACTTTTAATGACAAGTAGTGAATACATTTGTTATAGTTTAATGCTTGCTGCAAAAAAACTAAACATTCCATCTGTTTTTCTGGATAGTGGAATTTTATATTCTACTGAAAAAAGTTCTTTTTCAAATACACTTCAAAAACGATTCACACAAATACGTCTATCAGGAAATGATTTTCTCAAAAAATATCTCTTTCTTCTAAAAACCGAATTAATATTAGAGTTAGGAGTAAGAAATATCTTCAAAACATTTTTTCAAATATTTTCACAATTACTCTCATCAATTGATAGAATTGAAGTAAGACCCAAAGCTGACGTTTACATTTGTAGTAACCAAGATTGGGCTGATGATGCTATGAAAAAAGGAGTACTTGTAGAAAATATTTTTGTGGTTGGCGAATCGTTACTAGATCCCGTATATGAACAACTTACAACATTAACAAAAAACCCTAGTGATAAAATTGAAATTTTGTTTATTACTACTTCTGCAGTAGAGCATGGAATTTGGACTAATGATATGAGAGAACAACTAGTTGTTGATTTAGTTAAGGAATTATCTAAAATCAAAAATATTTCTAAACTTCAAATAAAAATTCATCCAGGTGAAAGTGAAGAATATTACAAACAGTTAGTTCATCCAATTTATCCTAATGTTAAAATTACGAGATTGGGTGATCTTACAAATTTGATTTTTCAATCTGATCTAGTAGTGACTTTTGCACAATCTTCAGCATTAATTGAAGCTTTATTATTCGAAAAACCAATAATTCTTGTAAATATGTTTAATGAAAATTATCCATTCATACGTGAAAAAATTGTAATTGAATGTAAAAATGGAGAAGAAACACGCAAAAAAATTGAAGATGGCTCATATAAAGAAATAGATAAAAAGAAACTTTCTCTGTATAAAGAAAGAAAATTTTTTAAATTTGATGGAAAGTGTGGTGAACGGGCAGCTGAACAAATCACTAAAATACTTGAAAAAAGAGAAAATAAAAAAAAGAGTTAATTCAAATAATTTTGTAAATGGATCTATCTTATGTCTATTAAAATTGGTTTAACCGGGAGCTCTGGATTAATTGGTTCAAAATTTCTGGAAAAATTTGAGAAAAAATATGTTTTACATAAATTTGTAGGAAATATGACAAATCTTGATCATGTAAATCAATTCATGAAAGAAGATTTTAACGTTGTAATCCATTTAGCATCAATTATCCCAAACTATGATAAAAACGGAATACCACTAAAACAATCATTTTCAGAAAATGTGATTGGCACTGAAAACATTTGTAAAATGGCATCCAAACATGGGAAAAAAGTCATTTTTTCTTCAACACAAAGAGTTTACAAAATAAAAAATAATGTACCTATTAATGAAATGGATCAATTGGAACCTGATACAGACTATGGAAAAAGTAAACTTGAATCAGAAAAAAAAATTCAACAATATTTATCATCAGAAAATTATACTATCTTAAGAATTTCAAATATCTATGGAACCTATCCTATACGACCATCAATTATTGATTCTATCGCTGAATCTTTACTCAGAGATAAACCATTACAAATAGGATTATGTCCAGAAACTCTTAGAGATTATATTTACATTGACGATGTTTTAGTTGCTTTGGAATTATCTCTTAAAAGAAATGGAATTTTTAATATTTGCTATGGCCATTCATTTAGTATAAAAGAAATAATTGAAATCTTTGAAAATTCTTGTGGAATCGTACCAAAGATTTCTTGTGGAAATTATAAGCCTGGAAATATTCTCCTTAATAATAATAAAGCAATTAATGAGCTTAACTTTAAACCAAAAATAGAACTTTGTAAAGGAATTATTCTAACACTTAATATAATAAAAAAATTTCTTAATTAGATAATTTTCTATAATTTTTATTTATTTTAATAAATCTGAATAAAGTTTCAGATATTTTTTACCTAGAACAGGTACCGAATAGTTTCTCATTTTTAGTATTCCATTTTCTCCAAACTGCTTTTTTTTCTGTTCATTTCCTAAAATATCTGAAATTGCATCTGCTAATGCATCCGAATTTTTTGGTGGTACAATTTTTCCAGTTTCCTCATCTGAGATCACATCTACAATACCGCCGACCTTAGTACCTACAACTGGTGTACCACAACACATAGCTTCTAAAAGTACAGTACCAAAAGGTTCAAAATTTGATGGTAAAACCAACAGATCCGATGCATGGTATGCTTCTCCTAGAAACCTTTCATCCTTAGGATCAAAAAATCTCAGATTTTCTAGTACATTAAGTTTTTCTGCCAACTTGAGCAATTTATCTTTACTTCCCCAATCCTCACCAGAAATTACCAATGAAACATCAAAATCTTTTTTTACTTTTGATAATGATTCTACTAAAAAATCTAATCCTTTTTGCCAAATTTCAATCCTACCTACATATAATATTACATTTTTATTCAGTGAATATTTTTTCCTAAATTCTTCTGATGATATTTTGTATTTAGAAAATCTTTCAGGATTTGCATATAATGGGATGATTTCAATTTTATCATCACTAATACCTAAATTTTGTAAATAATATTTTTCAGATTTAGTTTGTGCTATTAATTTATCTGCTGAATTTAAAATATTCTTTGTAAGCATACCAATTATAGTTTGGGCGGTTTTTCCTTCGGTAGTACTATATAATAACGGAGTAAGTACAACAGGTTTTTTTTGTATCTTTTTTAAATGAGCTACAATTGATGGAAAAGAACCTGCACCATAACTGTGATAAATATCTGATTCGTCTGTCAGTACATCAAATAACATTCTTGGCATTACATTTAACATTCCTCCTTTAATTGGCAATAATGGAAATGCTGATGATCTTATTACTTTAATTCCATCAATTACTTCTTTCCTTTTTGTTTTTTGTTCATACATTCCAGTTAATCTTGATGTAAAAACTTTCACCGAATTTCCATTAGATACTAAAAATCTTGAAGTCTCATAAACTAAAACTTCAATCCCTCCAATAGAAGGCTTGAATCTAGGTGTCAATTGAGAAATTATCAATTATTTTGATTCCTCCAAAAATATTGAATAACTAAATACAATACAACATCAAATTTTGATTCCAATTCTTCCACCATTGGGAATTTTTACTAGTAAAAGTGGAATTTTTTCATTAATTATATACTCATCAACAGCTTTTCTACATCCTTCCCAATCATCATAATCATCAATAATTATTATTCCTCCCTTGGATAATTTTGGAAATAAATGAATTAGTTCATGTTTTGTTGATTCATACCAATCAGTATCTAATCTAAGTAAAGAAATTTCAGATGGAGTATTTTTAGGAATAGTTTCTTCTACTTTACCTTCTATAAAATGTAATTTTTTTTCATCATATCCTACTTTCTTAAATGTTTTTTTTACTTCTTCTATGGATGCTCTTATCCAATTGGATGTATCATCTCCTGTTTTTTCTTTCTCAAAAATTTCTGATGCTTTTTCTTCAGTTACTATTCCAACATCAAACTTGGATGGTTTTGTCATTCCAGTAAAAGTATCAAATAAGTACAAATCCTTATCATCACTGTTCATACTCATCAATGTTTTTGCTACTGCCATCATTGAACCCCCTCTCCAAACTCCACATTCTACAAAACTTCCAGGAATTTTGTTATTAACAATATACTCAACAGAATCAATTAATGAAATTAAACTAGAATTACTTGTCATTGTAAATGGTCTTACAAAATTGATTAATTCTTTATACTTTCCAAGTGGGTCATAACGAAAAATTTCCAAACCATATATGTTCGCTATTTTAGAAATCGTTTTTCCTAGAAACACAAAATAATTTTCTTATTTGATAATATCTCTCTTATGCTAAAATAAATTCACGATACAAGTGCATTTTTTGATTTTCTATGCCTGATTAAGTTTTTTCTTTATAAAATCAATAGAATCAACTGGTGATGGATCAATATTATTTAATAGCGCCAAATATTGTGATGAATAATCTAATAGATAAATTAATGTCATCATTTTAGAAAGTATGCCTCCTTCCACAGATTTGATTTGGTAATAATCGATTTCCTTTGTTTTGAAATATTCTTTCAAAATTTCCCAACGTTCTTTAGTTTTAAAATAGTCATCATGACCCTGAATTAAAATTGGTTTTACAATAGATTTTCTTTCCCATGAAACAATTCCGTTGTGACAAGCCTCAATCACATTTTCTACCATTGTATGTTGTTTTGCATTTTCTTGAAGAGAATTTTTGAATCTAACCGCTGCTGTTTTTAATCCAGATGGATAGTAAATCAACGGAATTCCAGATATCCATTTTGCCAACTTTAATGCTGGATTAGTTTCATTAAGATTTGATGATTGAATCTGAGTCTGTAAAATTTTTAGTTGATTAATAGAATCTTGGATATCCATCTTTTGGATAGGTAAAATTGGTTCCAAAATTTTAAGAATTGTATAAATAAATCTCATTAGTGATACTCTTGGAGAATGAATCTCGTTTATCTTTCTAAATTCAAGATTGTATTTATTACAATATTCTTGCATTTTGCCTCCAGAAGAAAAACCAATAATCTTACAATTATTTTCTCGAGCTTCTTTTAGAACTGTTAGTGTTTCTTCCGTATCTCCAGACACACTTGTTGTAATCACTAAAGTATTTGGATCAACAGTTCTAGGGAGTAAATATCCTTTTACTACTGAAACATGAACATTAGTTTTAGATAATATTGATGAAAAAACATCACTTACAGTTCCTGAACCTCCCATACCTGCAAAAATGATATGATCTATTGTATCAAAATTTATCTTATCAAATGAAGAAGAATATGCATCATTAGCTATTTCATGCCATTTATCATAAATTTCATACATCTTTTTTGAATCATTTTTTAATATGGATGAATCAGTCAACTCACTATACTAAAAATTTGCCATATAATAATTAATAATTTCTTAGAATGTGTAGTTATAAATTGAAAATAAATTATTTCTTAATAATATAATAAGGAGTTTTTGAAAACGAAAATTTTTTAATTGATACTTTCTTGTCCTTGAAATAATCATTTACTGCTTTAGTTTCTCCAGGAAAAACTTTGTAATCATCCAAAATTAATATACCACCTTTAGAAATCTTCGGATATAGATATTCTAAAATCGTTACAGCCGGTTCATAAATATCTGTATCGAGATTAAGTAACGAAATTTTTAATTTTGGATGTGACTTAACATATTTAGGAACAGTTTTCGTAATATCTCCTTTAATTAACTCTATTTTTTTCGTAATTCCTTTATTTTTTAAAACATTAATTAATTGATTTTTAGAAATACTGGTTCCTCCAGCCACTTTAATAAAATTTTTCCTTGACTTATTGTCATTCTTAAAACTTGTATTGGGAAATTTTCCAAAGGTGTCAAATCCAATAATTTTCTTTTGTAATGTATTCTTTGATAATTCTCTGAACATTGCAAATCTAGAAAATGATGCCCCTTTGAAAACTCCGCACTCTATCATATCGCCTGGAATTTGTTCTGCTAATCTGAATAATTCATAATGAGATACCAATTTGGCAATCCTATCGGTTTTGCAAGAAAGATAAAAATCATTTTCATATGTAAAAGTTTTTTTAAAATTAGGTAGATTAATCAAATTTCATAATACCTGTTAATTTATTGAAATTTGTTAGTATAACTTATACGTTAACCAAATCAAGAATAATCACTTTGAAAATACTCTCTATAATACCAGCTAGAGGTGGCTCAAAAGGAATTCCTAGGAAAAATTTAGTTTTGTTAAATAAAGTCCCTCTTCTGGAATATACTGTCAATGCATCTATAAACTCTAAATTTATTTCTAAAACAGTTATTTCAACTAATGATAATGAAATTCAAAATTTTGCAAAAAAATTTCCAATAGATATTATTGAAAGACCAGAAAAACTTGCTACAGATGGTGCACCATTAGACAAAACCATAGAGTATGTTTTGAATAAACTAAAAGATTCAGAAAAATTTATTCCCGATGTGATAGTATTGCTACAAATCACATCTCCTCTGAGAACATCAAAACATATTGATGAGGCATTAGAACTTTATTTTACAAAAAACTTTGATTCTCTTTTAAGTGTATATCCGTCACACAAATTTATCTGGAATCAATTGGATGATGTAGCAGAACCTGTTAATTATGATCCTTCCAATCGCCCTAATCGTCAAGATATTACGAATGAATTCATAGAAAATGGAGCGATATATATCACAAATTATGAATCATTTCAAAAAAAGCATTGTAGAATTTCAGGAAGAATTGTATTATACATAATGCCTGAAGAACTATCATTAGAAATTGATTCTTCATATGATTTATTTTTAGCAGAACAATTATTGAACAAGAAAGAATAGAAACATTATGAAAATAAAAACCAAATTAAAACAAAAATTAGAAAATGTAAATCTAGTCATAACTGATGTAGATGGTGTACTTACAGATGGTGGAATGTATTATTCAGAAAAAGATGAGGTATTAAAAAAATTTAATACAAGAGATGGAATGGGAGTAGAATTACTTTTAAAAAATAAAATTAAAACTGTATTAATTACAAAAGAAAATTCTAAAATTGCTTTAGCTCGAGGGAAAAAAATTAAAGCCGCACTTACAATTATCAATTGTCATAGCAAAGAATTAGAATTGCCAAAAATTTGCAGAAAATTTAAAGTTAAACCAAATCAAATTGTATATGTTGGAGACGACATCAATGATTCTGCTATAATGAAAAAAATATCTGTTTCTTTTTCTCCTGCTGATGGACATGAAACAATTCAAAAATCTGCTGATTATGTTTGTAAAACTAAAGGAGGAGAAGGAGTTTTTCGAGAAGTAGCTGATATTATAATTCAATCAAAATCTTCAAAACTAAAGAAGACAAGTTTATTAGAATAATCCTGAAATGGCAAATATGGTTTTCATTATCGCTGAAATAGGTACAAATCACATGGGTGATCTGAATATTGCTAAACAAATCATTGATGTAGCAGTAAATTTTGGTTGTGATGCTGTAAAACTACAGAAAAAAAACGTAGAAAAAATTTACACTAAAGAATTTCTCGATTCTTATCTTGAAAGTCCATGGGGAACCACTCAACGAGAAATGAGATTACATAGAGAATTCTCAGACAGAGATTTTCTGGAAATTGACAAATATTGTAAAAAAAAGAAAATCCCTTGGTATGTATCTTGCTGGGATGTTGGAAGTCAAATACACATGAGAAAATTCAAAACAAAATTTAACAAAGTAGCTTCGGCAATGTTACCACATCAAAAACTTTTAGAAACTATTGCTGAAGAAAAAAAATATACTTTTATTGCAACTGGAATGAGTACAATGAACGCTATTGCCAATGTTGTGAAAACATTTCGTAAGTTTGATTGTCCATTTGAATTAATGCATTGTCATAGTGCATATCCAATGCCTTTAGAAGAAGCAAACCTACGACTAATCCAAGTTTTAAAAAAGAAATTCAAATGTAATGTAGGCTATAGTGGCCATGAACCTGGTGCTACAAATGTATGTATTCCTGCAGTGATGCTTGGAGCAACTTCTCTAGAACGACATGTAACTCTAGATAGAACGTGGTATGGTCATGATCAAGCAGCATCTTTAGAGCCGCCTGGACTCTATAGGTTAGTTAGAGATGTAAGACAACTTGATCTTATTCTAGGTAATGGACAAAAAAGAATTTGGAATTCTGAAATTCCTAATCAGAAAAAATTACGACAAATTTTTGCTTAAATTCATAAATCCACATTTGTATCTTAAGATGCAATTGCAATAATGGTATCTGAAATTAAATTTTTTTCAAGATGTTGTTTGTAATTTTTTTCGATCCATTGATAGCCATCTCTAAATTCAAAATCTGGTGAATCCAATTGTGGTTTTTTGTTTATTTTCCAATTAAACATATTTCCAATCCCATAACGATGCACTCCTACAATTCTGATGTTCTTAAACCCACTTTTTTGAAGTATTTTCTTTAGTGTTTTAGGAGTAAAATAATGAATATGTGCTCGCTGAAAATGCCATTCTTTGTAAGCCACATTCAATTCAATTTGAAAATCATTGTAATTTGGAACCTCAATTATGACTTTGCCATTCTTATTTAGAATTTTCTTTAAATTTTTCAAAAAAGATATTGAATCTGAAATATGTTCAAGTACATGAAAAAATATTATCACATCAAATTTTTTAATATTCAAATTTTCATCCATAAGATTTATGTTGAGAATTTTAGATTTAGTCACTCTTTTTGAAATTTTTCTCCTTTCTTTAGAAACTTCTATACCTATAATATCAAATCCCAATTTTCTCATTTCTTCTAAAAAAAACCCATAACCAGAACCAATTTCTAGAACTCTGTCATTTTTTTTACAAAGTTTTGATACTAATTCAACACGTCTTTTCGTATCGTTGAAACTTTTTTTTCTATGTTCTTGTAAAGAGCTTGAATGATTCTGGTTTTTTTCTTGTAGATTGTTATCATAAAATATTTCATCTTCCACTCTTGATGGAATAGGGTTTAACTGAATCTGATTACATTTTTTGCATTGAATAACTTTGTTTTTTGATGAATCCCTAACTTTATTTGCAATAATCTTCTTTGAATTACTTCCACAAAAAATGCATTTCATCATTTTCAACTAGAATATACTGATAAAAACCTAAATATAACTTCTAAAAATTCAATTCTTATTAAATACTGATTTCAATTTTTTTATATTACTAAAAAAATTGAAAATATCAATGAAAACTAACTTTCGTAAAGATTCTCCAGAAAAACCCTTAGAAAATCATTTGAATCCTATAGAAAGAAAAGATTTGACCAAAGAAGAATTTGAAGATTTTATTGTAAAAAGTGGCGCTAAGGGATCTTTTATGATCTATAGGTCACAAAAAAAAGATGATGAATTAGGCATAGATGAACTGTGAACGCAGTAATCATAAAAATGACAACGTGATATAATGATCAATTCTAAAACATTTCAAGAATCGGCGGAACAATCAATCAAAAACCAACAGTATGAACATTATGAATATTGGGTCAAAAATTTTGCCTTGAATTTAGAAAATATTTGGTTTGAACCTTCTGCAGGAGAACTTACACCAGTTCATGATGCAAAAAAAATCGATTCATCATCGATAGTTATTGGAAGGGGTCCATCAATTAAGAAACATGAACATTTGAAATTATTGGCAGAAAGCGATTATCAAGGAACGATTGTCTGTTGTGATGGAAAATTAATTGATATCTTAAAGGCTGGAATAACTCCAGATCGATTTCCAAAATTTTTTGTTGTCACCATAGATCCATATCATACTATAAAGAAATTTTATGATGATCCAATTGTTAATGAATATGGTTCATCAATTAAAGGCATTTTTACAACAATCTCGAACCCTGAAGTTGTTTCAAAAGCTAGAGATTCTGGAATTAAAATCCATTGGTTCCATTCATTATTTGATTATGATGAAGGGAAAAAATCTTTTAACCAAATTTCTGCATTAATGGTAAGGGCAAAAAATCATCCAAAAGGATTGCCAGCAATTCAAACTGGTGGAAATGTTGGAACCTCTTCTTGGTTTGTTTCTTGGAAAATTTTGAAATGCAATACTGTTGCATTAATAGGAATAAACCACGGTTGGGAGGAAGATGATTCAATGGATTTGATTCTATCTCATACTTTATCAAATAATGAAATTACTGGAAAATCTTTTGATGTTGATACAAATTCTGATGAATTCAAAAAACTCTTTCCTAAAGTGTACAATCCTAATCTTGATTCATACTGTATATTAGATCCAATTTTTCAGTATTATCGTAATGCTTTGATTGAATTTATAGAACGTTCTCCGACTTGGTTGACAACAATTAATGCAACTGAAGGTGGTTCCATTTTTGGAAAACGAATTAAAACTACAAAACTCAAGGATTTTTTGATTAATTTCAAATATTAATTGAATTAATATAATGACACCAGTTTAAATATTATATTTCTCATTTAGATTTGAATTGAAAGTACTTTTCGTAGTGCCTGAAATTAGATTGGATAGCTCTCCAACATGTATTCCTTTTTGGGCTGGAATCTTAGCTGCAATAGTAGAAAAAAAAGGCGGACAAGTCGGAATTCTTGATCTAAATGCACTAAGAATGAGTTATGGTGGAAAATTAGTTCCTGACCAAGTAATATCTAAAGAAATTGATTCTGAAAAATGGGATTTGATAGGAATTGGTGGATTAACAAGTACATATTCAAGAATTAAATATCTCTTAAAAATTATTCGCAAACATTCTCCTGAATCG
>Ga0209324_10002680_pt1 | contig 12211 bp, 14 predicted proteins | sample Rifsed19ft3_FD_184015 | JGI IMG/M metagenome (GOLD analysis project Ga0209324, IMG submission 184015) | Soil microbial communities from Rifle, Colorado, USA - sediment 19ft 3 (version 2) | ecosystem: Environmental > Terrestrial > Deep subsurface > Rock core/Sediment | place: Rifle, Colorado...
TGAGGGCGCCCCGATCCCCGTCGAGGTGCAGCTGATCGGCACACCCAGGTACGTCCCGGTGTACGTGACGTACTCACGGTTGCTCGCGACCTCGTGGGCCTCGTCCCAGAACGAGGCGATCACGGGCACGCGACCGGGGTCGCCCGGGAGCAGGATCGACGGCGCGACGTCGCCGTCGTCGAGCTTCACGTGGTACTGGAGCGTCATGCCGGTCTCCCGGCGGCCGCATCGCGCTCGGCGAGGATCCGCACGATCTCCGAGCCCATCCTCGCGAGACGCTCGATCTCGTCCCCGCCGTGCTCGAACTGCTCCTGCGGATCGAACTCGCCCGCCTCGCCGCTAACCTTCAGCACGTTGTCGAGCACGACCGCGATCCCGCCGGCCCGCAGCCCCCAGATCCTGGCGAGGACGAAGATCACGCTCGCCTCCATCTCGGCGGCGACGACGTCCAGGCGCCTCAGGTCCTTGAAGTGCTCGGCCCAGGACGACTGCCAGTAGCCGTCGAACGACGAGCCCGGCCGTTCGTGCAGCGCGTAGAACGCGTCCGACGAGCGCGTCGTGCCCACGTGGAAGGGGTAGCCGAGCTCACGGCTGGCCTGGATCGCCGCCTGCACGACCTCGTGGCTCGCGACCGCCGGGAACTCGATCGGCGCGTATAGCCGGGAGGTGCCGTCGTAACGCGCGGCCGAGTCGAAGATCGCCATGTCGCCGTTGGCGACCCGGTCCTGGAACGTCCCGCACGTCCCGATGCGTACGAACGTCTTCGCGCCCACCCGCGCGAGCTCCTCCATCGCGATCGCGGTCGAGGGGCAGCCGATCCCCGTCGAGGTGCAGCTGATCGGCACCCCCTTGTACGTCCCGGTATACGTCACGTACTCGCGGTTGCTCGCGACCTCGTGCGCCTCGTCCCACTGGGACGCTACGACGGCCACGCGGCCGGGGTCGCCCGGCAGGAGGACGTACGGGGCGACGTCGCCGGGCGCGAGCTTCACGTGGTACTGCAGGCTCATCGGCCCTGTCTACCACGATGGCCGGGCTCGGGTGACCCACCGGGCGGCGGCGCGAGCTCGGCTCGGACGCCGAGGAGCCGCACGGGGCGGTCGAGTTCGCCGAAGCGCTCGAGCGCCCTCACGGATCCGGCCTCGATCGCATCCGCGTCCGCGGTCGGTTCCCCCATCGTGACGCCCCGCGTCCTCGTCACGAACGGCGCGAACCGCACCTTCACCACGACCCGCGCGGCGAACCGATCCGCCTTCGCTACGTCGCCGGCGACCTCGCGGGCCAGACGCGCCACCTCGCCCGCGATCTCGTCGGGATCGGTCAGGTCCTCTTGGAAGGTGTGTTCGCGCCCAAGGCCCTTGGGGACCCAGCCCTCTGTGCGCACCTCGGTCGAGCCCTCGCCGCGGGCCAGGCTCGCGAGCCACGGGCCCGTCCTCGGGCCGAACCGGCGGGCGAGCGCGTCCGCGTCGGCCGCCGCCAGGTCGCCGACCGTCCGGACCCCCACCTCGCCCAGCTTGGCCGCGGTCTTCTTCCCGATGCCCCACAGCTCGGCGACCGGGAGCCCCGACATCAGGTCCCGCCACGTTCGGGTGGTGATCCGGAACACGCCGCGCGGCTTGCCGAACCCGCTGGCGAGCTTCGCCTGCAGCCGGTTGTCGCCGATCCCGACCGTGCACCAAAGGTGCGTGCGCTCGTGAACCCGGGTCTGGATGTCACGTGCGAGTGTCTCCGGGTCCGAGCCCTCGGCGGCCAGGAACGCCTCGTCCCACCCGGCGACCTCGACGGGCAGGCCGAAGGAGCGGAGTGCCGCCATCACCTCGCGGCTCTTCGCGAGGTACGCCTCGGCGTCGACCGGCAGGAACACCGCGTCCGGGTTCCGCTTGAACGCGGTCCGGAGCGGCATGGCGCTGCGGATCCCGAACGCGCGCGCCTCGTAGGAGGCTGTCGAGACGACGCCTCGCTTCGTCGGATCGCCTTTGCCACCGACGACGATCGGCCTGCCCTGGAGTTCGGGGCGGCGGAGGCGCTCGACCGCGGCGATGAACTCGTCCAGGTCCACATGGAGCAGGCACCGGTCGGGCACCCGGCCAGCCTACGCCGGGCGGTCCGCCGGCCGTCGGCGTCCTCAAGCGGGAGCTGGAGGGCGGGCCGACGCCGTAGGCGGCCGGTCGCGGTGACGGTCTCCAGCCGTCCTGCGCGACAGCATCAACGCGACGATGATCACCGCCAACCCGGTGACCGCGAGGCCGACCGCCATCGCGGGGCCGCCGCCCAGGTACTCCTGGATCGTGCGCATCAGGAACACGAACAGGCCGACGACGCCGAACCCCAGCAGCACGCGCTGATGCCGGACGACGCTCGTCGCGAGCAACGCCCCGGCGGTCGCGATCCCTAGCCACAGTCCGGCCTCGGTCGTGTCGGCGATGCTCTGCGCCGCCAACAGCATGGCGGATGATCCGAGCGCGTAGGCCGCGCGGTCGGGAGGGAGGCGTCCCATCCCGCCAGCGACAGCCCAGGCCGCCGCGAACACCCAAACCGCGAGCCCCGGCACGAACGACTCCTCGATGCCGAAGGCCGACGCCACCGCCAGGGTCGCGCTCAGGAACAGGGCTATCTGCTGCAGGGCCTTGCGACGGACCGCGTAGAGGGGGATCGCCACCACGGCGGCGGCGAGTCCGGCCGTAACCCCGGGCACGCGTCCCTCCGTGTTCGCGACGTCGACGGCGATCACGGCGGCGAGCCCGGCCGTGGTCCCGACGGCCGCGACCCAAAGGACGCCGGCCAGCCGTCCGACGGCAGGCTCCGCCGACGCCCGGAACGCCCAACCCAGCCCTAGGAGGACCGCGGTCGCGATCGCGAGCGCGGCGACGCGCGCGAGCTCATCCGCGTCGTTCCAGAACCGGGAGACGAGGGTCGCGCCCGCCGCGAACAGGAGAGCGGCGCCGACGTACCCGACGGCCTCGGTCACGAGCGAGATCCGGTGGGGCTGAGCCTCGCCGAGGCGTTCGAACCGGGCGATCGCCTCGGCCTCGTCGCGGCTGATCAACCCTTCGTCGACCCAGTGCTCGAGATGCTGGACGAGGTCGTTGTGCTCGTGGAGAGACGTGGACACGTCGGCCACCCCCTTCGGCTCGATCGTGCGGTGGAAGGGGTGTGGCGGGCAGGGCCGAACGGAGCGCGCGAGGCGGGACCTGAGCCATACTCCGCGCATGCGGGCGGCGGTGCTGTGGGCCTTCGACGACCTCCGGATCCAGGAGCTGGAGCTCGATCCTCCGCGGGCGGGCGAGGTCGTCCTGCGGATGGGAGCCTCGGGTGTCTGCCGGTCGGACCACCACAGCGTGAGCGGCATCCACCCACACGTGATGCCGATCGTCCTCGGCCACGAGGGCTCTGCCGTGGTCGAGGCTGTCGGCGAGGCGGTCGTGAACGTCGCGCCGGGCGAGCACGTGGTCTGCTCGTGGCTCCCGTACTGCGGGACGTGCCGCCGGTGCGCCGCGGGCAAGCCGGCGCTCTGCGAACGGCAGGAGGCCTTCGACGCCGGATCCCTGGCCGACGGGACCACGCGGTTCCACACGGCCGATGGGACCAGGATCTCCCACAACGTCCCGTCGTCCTTCGCCGAGCGCTCGGTCGTGCCGGCGAACACCGTCTTCCCGGTCGATGCCGCGCTCCCCATGGAGCAGGTCGCCCTACTGGGCTGCGCCGTGATGACTGGGGTCGGCGCGGTCCTGAACACCGCGGAGGTCCGGCCGGGTGACTCGGTCGTCGTGATCGGTTGCGGTGGGGTGGGGCTGTCGGCGATCCAGGGCGCGCGGATCGCCGGCGCCGGGACGATCGTCGCGGTCGATGTGCTGCCGGCCAAGCTCGAGCTCGCGAAGGAGCTCGGTGCGACCGAAACCGTCCTCTCGGGGCGCGATGAGATCCCCGACGGCTTCGACGTCGCGATCGAGTGCCTGGGCCGGCCCGAGACGATCGAGCAAGCTACCCGCGCCATCGCACCAGGTGGGAAGGCGGTCCTGGTCGGCATGGCGCATCCGGAGGCTCGGCCCGGGATCGACGCGCTCTCGATGACCGTGCAGGAGAAGACCGTCACCGGCTCGTGGTACGGCTCTGTGGTCCCGCCCCGCGACTTCCCGATGCTGGCCGAGCTGCTACGGCGGGGCGAGCTCCGCCTCGAGCCGCTGATCGCACGCACGATCGCGCTCGACGGCATCCATGAGGCGCTGGCGCGGTTCGGGACGGGGGAGGAGACCAGGAGCGTGATCGTCTATGGCTGAGCTCGTCCGGGTCCGCCGCGAGGGTGCGGTCGCGGTCCTCACTCTGAACCGCCCCGAGAAGCTGAACGCCCTGTCGAGCTCGGTCGAGGAGGCGCTAGCCGCCGCGGTCGGCTCCGAGGAGGTCGCGACGAGCGCCGCCCTCGTGATCGAGGGCTCGGGACGCGCGTTCAGCGCGGGCGCCGACGTGAACGAGATGCGCGAGCAGTCCGTGGCCGCGATCCTGGAGTACTACCGGACCACCGGTGTCGTCTACGACCGCGTGGCCGCGCTGCGCCAACCGACGATCGCCGCGATCCACGGGTACTGCCTGGGCGGCGGGTTCGAGCTGGCCCTCGCTTGCGACTTCCGCATCGCCGATGCCACCGCGGTGTTCGGCCTGCCCGAGGTGGCGATCGGCATCGTGCCGTCCTCCGGCGGGCTCACGCGGCTCGTCCGTTCCGTCGGCGCCGCGCGGGCGAAGGAGCTGATGCTGCTACGGGACCGGTTCGACGCCCAGGAGGCACTTGGCTTCGGGCTGGTGACGGCGGTCGTGCCCGAGGGCTCGGCCGCGGCTCGCGCGATCGAGATCGGCAACGAGCTCGCGCAGCTGCCGCCTCTAGCCGTCGAGGTCGCGAAGCTCGCCGCCGACGCCGCGGCGGACTCGAGTCGCGAAGCGTCGCTGCTGATCGAGCGCCTCGCCTACGCGGCGCTGGCGCAGACCGCGGACCACGCCGAGGCCACGTCGGCGTTCGAGGAGAAGCGGGATCCGACGTTCGGCGGTCGCTAGGTCTTCGGATGCGGCGGCGGGTAGCCCAGGCCCCAGGCGTCGTTGCCGCCGTCGACCACGATCGTCGTGCCGGTGATAGAGATCCCGGCCGGGGTAGCCAGGAACGCGATCAGCGAGGCGACCTCCTCGGGCTCGATCAGGCGGCCGAGCGGGCTCGTCCGCGCCGCCTCCTCGACGAAGTCCTCTCCGTACGCGCGGAACGCGTCGGTGTCGATCGCGCCGGTCGACACGCAGACCGCTCGGATCCGATACCGGCTCCACTCGATCGCCAGTCCTCCCGCGAGGTTCTCGAGCGCGGCGCGCGCGGAGGACGAGTGAACCATGAACGGGATCCCGCGTCGCGGGCTGAACCCGATGAACACGACGAGCCCGCCGCCGCCGGGGATCATCGAGCGCTCGGCCACGGTACGCGTCAGGTCCCAGGCGGCGTCGACGTTCAGCCGGTGGACCGCGCGCCAACCCTTGAGCGAGATGTTCTCCGGAGTCGCGGCGAACTGCCCACCCGCGTTGTTCACCAGAACCTCGATGCGCTCGAACCGCTCGAGCACCCTGTCGACGAGCGCGACGACCTGCTCCGGCTCGCGAACGTCGGTGTCGGGAACCGCGAGGACCTCGGCGCCGGCGCCCTCGAGCTCGGCGCGGACCTCCTCCAGGGGTCCGGCCCGGCGTCCGGCTATCGCCACCCTGGCGCCGGTGCGCGCGTACTCGCGCGCGATCGCCCGCCCGAGGCCGGTCCCTCCGCCCGTGATCAGGGCGACGGTCCCCGCGTTCGCGTCCGACGCGAGCGGCGAGCGGTACGCGTCGTCGGCCATCGCGTCATGATGGCAGAGGCCCGGTCCGGTCACCGGGTGGTGGGGGCGTGCCATGGACGTCGGTGAGGCGATCCGGTCACAGCGAGCGATCAGGCGGTTCGCGGACCGGCCGATCGCCGGCGAGGTGCTGGAGGAGATCCTCGACGCAGCGAGACGAGCCCCCTCGTCGATGAACGAACAGCGGTGGGCCTTCGTGCTGGTCACGGGCCCCGAGCGGCTCAGGGCGCTCGCGAGCGTCGGCGAGTACGCGGACCACCTGGCCGGCGCGGCCGCCGCGGTCGCGCTGGTCGTGCCCGAGGCCGACGAGGACTGGCGGCGTGAGTCGATCGCGTTCGACCTCGGCCAGTGCGCGCAGAACCTGATGCTCGCGGCGTGGGAGCGCGGGATCGGCTCGGCGCACGCGGCGGTGTACGAGCAGGACCTCGCGCGCGAGCTTCTCGGCTACCCGCGGGATCGGCGCTGCGACTACGTCCTCGGGCTCGGGTATCCGGCCCGGCCTCCGACGGGATCGGGTCGTCGGCGTCGCCTGGATCAGCAGCTCCATCGCGATCGCTGGGGGTAACGTGGCCATCCGGAGATGAGTTCGCGGCTCGACGAGATGGCGCGGGCCACGCCGGCCACGCGCGACCGCTACGTCGACTTCCTTCGCGCCGCTTCGATAGTCGCCGTCGTGTTCGGCCACTGGTTCATCTCGATCAACCACCTCCAGCGCGACATCTTCTCCACGACGAGCGCGGTGGGCGTGACCTCCGGGCTGTGGGCCGGCACCTGGCTCTTCCAGGTCATGCCGGTCTTCTTCTTCGTCGGAGGGTTCTCGAACCTGGTCACCTACGACTCGTTCAAGCGGCGCGGCGAGTCCACGGGCGCGTTCGTCCGCTCTCGCGTCGAGCGGCTCCTGCGGCCCTCCCTCGTCTTCCTAGGGTTCTGGTTGGTGGTCCAGGTCGCGATGCACCTTGCGGACTTCGGCGGCACGGCCGGCCCCGAGCTCTTGGGCGACACGAAGCTCCTGCGCGGGATGCTTCCGCCGGCGGCCACGCTGCCGTTCGGGCCGTTGTGGTTCCTCCTCGTCTACCTCGTGGTCGTTTGCGTGGCCCCGGCCACGATCTGGCTCCACCGGCGGTTCCGCTGGTGGGTGCCGCCGGTGATGGTTCTCGGCACCGTCGTCGTGGACGTGGTGGGGTTCGGCGCCCCCCTCGGCGGTCTCCGCTACCTGAACATCGTGTTCGTCCTGCTGTTGCCGCACCAGCTCGGGCACTTCTACGCCGACGGCACGTTCGACCGGCTGCCTCGCAAGGCGTTCTGGGCGACGGCGCTGGTGGCGCTCGGAGGGCTGGTGCTGCTCACGAACCCGTGGGTGTTCGAGCCGTTCGGCCGGGTCCGGTTCGAATGGTTCCCGGGGATCGGGCACTACCCCAAGAGCCTGCTCGGCACGGACGTGGAGGTCGTCTCCAACGCCTATCCGCCGACCATGTGCTTCCTCCTCGCCGACCTCTGGTCGATCGGCGCGGTGATGCTGCTCCGCCCGTGGCTGTCCCGATGGCTGCTGCACGACCGGCCTTGGACGGTCACCATCTTCCTGAACAGCGTGATCATGACGCTGTTCCTGTGGCACATGACCGCGTACTTCGTCGTGTTGCTGATCCTGTGGCCCCTAGGGATCGGGCGCGAACAGGACAGCACGGCGAGCTGGTGGGCGCTGCGACCCGTCTTCATCGGGCTGTCCGCGGCCGTGCTAGCCGGGATCGTCCGCCTCGTCGGTCGCTTCGAGCGACCGCGCTCCCGCCCGAAGACGCCCTCGGCCACGCCCTAGGTCTTCAAGTTTTCGGACCCGCCCAGCCGATGACTAGTCATGAGGAACCACGTCGTAGCGGGCGGTCAGCAGGTCCGGCGAGTCGGTCTGTCCAACGAGGTCGAGATAGTCGTCCAGTAGCGCATCCACACGGGCGGTGCGAAGGCCCGGCTCCCGCCCCCCTGTGGAGCCGGGCCCTTCGCATCTCCCATCGGGTTCGGGTCTTGCCGTCCCGCCCGCGGCGCGTACCCTGGTCGTGATGGCCCAGACCGCACCCGTCGAGGTCGATCGCCCGATCGACGAGCAGGACGTCACCCCAGACGTCCCCTGGATCGTCATCGTGTGGAACGACCCCATCAACCTCATGTCGTACGTCGTCTACGTGTTCCAGAAGCTGTTCGGATACCCGCGCGAGAAGGCGACGAAGCTGATGATGGACGTGCACGTGAAGGGGCGCGCGGTCGTCTCGGACGGGCCGCGCGAGAGGTGCGAGGCCGACGTCGCGCGTCTGCACGCCCACGGCCTGTGGGCCACCCTGCAGAAGGACCGCTGAGTGCCGATCGCCCGCGTCAAGCGGTTGCGTCGCGGCGGGTTCGCGCTCCGGATCCCTCCTCCGGAGAGGGACGTGCTGGCGGCGGTACCGCCCATGCTCCGCTCCCTGCTGGTGGGCGGCGATGCGGGGGACCCGGCCATGCGCCGCCTGTTCCCGAGCGCCTTCCTGGACGACGAGGCCGCGGCCGCCGAGTTCGACTCCGTGGTCCGCGACGACCTGCTCGAGCAGCGCCTGGCGGCGGTCGACACGATGGAGCGGACCCTGCAAGCCGAGCGCCTGTCCGAGGACGAGCTGGTCGCCTGGCTCGCCGCCGTGAACGACCTCCGGCTGGTGCTGGGGGTGCGTCTGGCGTTGACCGAGGAGAGCACGCCCGAGGACTTCGCCGGCGATCCGGAGACCGATCGGGCCTACGGGCTCTACGGGTACCTGTCCTACCTCGAGGAAGACGTCGTGCGCGCCCTCTCGTCCGAGTGAGGGTTCAGGCACGGAACACGCTCGGTCGTGGGTTAGGCTGCACCGACCGGCAACCACCGACAGGGGGTCAGGGATGAAGGGCAAGGCCGGCACCGTCGCCCGGATCGGAGCATTCGCCGTGCTGGCGCTGCTGCTCTCGGGCTGCATCAAGCTCACGATGGATCTTCAGGTCAACTCCGACGACACCGTAAGCGGCACGATCCAGCTGGGTATCCAGAAGGAGCTGCTCGAGCTCTCGGGTGGCTCTGTCCAGGACCTGCTCGGCTCGGACTCGCCGTTCCCGAGCGACGCACCCGGGGTAACGGTCGAGGAGTTCGACGACGGCGAGTTCGCGGGGCAGGAGTTCACGTTCGACAGCGTTCCGATCGCCGAGTTCCAGACGACGGACGACCCGGACGCGCTGAGCATCCTGCGTCAGGGTGACGTGTTCGTCGTCTCCGGCGTGCTCGACATGTCAGGTGCCCTGAGCGGCGCCACCGGCGGCATCGGTACCACGGGTCAGGAGCTGCTCGACAGCGCCGAGATCCGGATCACGATGACCTTCCCCGGCGACGTCCAGGAGGCCACGGGGACGATCGACGGCAACTCGGTGACCTGGGCGCCCGAGTTCGGCCAGCGCCTGGAGATCTCGGCCACTGCGAGCGCGATCGACGACGGCTATGCCGGCGACGCTGGCGGTGGAAGCGGCGGCTCCTCGACGACCATCATCCTGATCATCGTGGCCGTGGTCGTGGTCGGGGCCATCATCGCGTTCTTCGTGATGAAGGGCCGCAAGGGAGGTGGCTCCGGCGACGGCGAGCAGGCCGGGTTCGAGACCGCTCCTGCCGAGACGCCGGCCGAGACGCCAAGCGCTCCTCCCGCGACGCCGGCCGAGACGCCGAGCGCTCCTCCCACGACGCCGGCCGAGACGCCGAGCGCTCCTCCCACGAGGCCGGCCGAGACGCCGAGCGCTCCTCCCGCGCCACCTGCTCCTCCGGTTCCGCCCGCGCCACCGAGCGAGTAGGGGGAACGCACCGTCGAAGGGCCGGTCCCGAGCGGGCCGGCCCTTCGCGCGTCAAGGTCACGCCTCGTCGGCGACGCGCGGTTCGGACGTGAAGCCGACCTCCTTGTGTGACTCGTCGCAGAACGGCATCGTGTTCGAGTGGCCGCAGCGACACAGCTTGATCCGAACGCCGCGATGGTCGGGCTTGCGTCTGCGCTCCAGCTCGTACGGCTTGCCATCGACATCGAGCACCCGAACGGGTCCATAGACCTTCAGCGAACCGTTCGGTCTGACGTGGATCTCCACCTGTGATGCCTGTTCGTCCACCCTCGCTCCTCGTGCCTGGTCGGGCAACGGTAGCGCGCCCAGACTTTCGGTACCGACCTTCGGCCGATGCCCGGGACCGAACGGCCTCCGTAGGCTCGTCCCCGAGGAGGGGGAGCGGGGGATGCGGCAGGGGGATTCCTTTCGGCGGCGGATGGCGGCGGCGTGCGTCCTGGCCGCCTCGATCTTGGCCCTTTCCGCGGATCCCGCGTCCGCCTTGATACGCGGGTCGACGGGTTCCTGCGCCGAGCCCGTACGGTGGGGTCGGAGTGCCCTCGTGCGCGACGCGCTCGTTGCGCCGGGGCGCGACCCGATGGCGCGTTCCACCGAGGAGGTCGCGCGAGCGGCCTCGAAGGGGCCGGTCATCGTTCCGGCGGCGTTCCATGTCCTGGCCCTCGATCAGACGGCCGAGGGCGGGTGGGTCTCCGACCAGCAGCTCGAGGACCAGCTCGCGGTCCTGAACGCGTCGTTCTCCGGGGCGACGGGCGGCGCGTCCTCGCGGTTCGTCTTCGAGTTCTCGAGCGTGGACCGCACGATCAAGGCCCGGTGGTTCCTACTGACGAGCGGGACACGCGCGGAACGCCGGATGAAGGCGGCCCTGCGGACCGGGGGGCGTGACACGCTGAACGTGTACGTGGCGGACCTGCAGGGCGGCATGCTCGGGTGGGCGACGTACCCGTGGCAGACCAAGGACAACCTCGCCGGCGACGCGGTGATGCTGGACTTCCAGGCCCTGCCCGGCGGCGCCAAGGCCGCCTATGACGAGGGCGACACCCTCGTGCACGAGACCGGGCACTGGCTGGGCCTGTTCCACACGTTCGCGAACGGGTGCGAGCAGGAGGGGGACTCGGTGGGCGATACGCCCGCGGAGGCCTCGCCTTCCTACGGCTGTTCCGGTGACCGCGACACCTGCACCGCCGACGGGCTCGACCCGGTGACGAACTTCATGGACTACTCGCCGGATGCCTGCATGTTCGCGTTCACCCCCGGCCAGGCCGAGCGCATGGGCCTGGCCTGGGACACCTACCGCGCCTGAGCCGCCGATTCCGAGCGTGCGCGCCCGCGGTCGGGCGAACGACCCTCCCGCCGTGGTCGAAATGGCCTTGCGGCGGGTCAGAACTCGCTCCCAGGCTGGGGGAGGACGGATGGCGGGAGGAGCCCACATGAAACCGGTGCGGTTGTGGATCGGGTTGGTGCTGCTGACCCTCGGCGTGTTCGGGGTGCTGGATGCGACCGGCGCGTTGGATGCGGGGAAGACGATCGACCGGTGGTGGCCCGTCGCCATCATCGGGCTCGGGGTCATCGGCATGATCGTCGAACGGCGCGTCGCGCTGGGGCCGGCGATCGTGGTAGGCATCGGGGTCCTGTTGCTCGCCGGCCAGCAGGAGTGGGCCGACGAAGACCTGTTCGGACCCGCGATCCTCATCGTCGTCGGCCTGGTGGTGCTGCTCGGCGTGCGCCGGCCCCGCGGCGTCGAGGCGGATGGGAGCCGGGGCGACCGGCTCGTGATGTTCGGGGCTACGAAGATCAAGGAGCGCTCGGAGCACTTCACGCACACCGACGTGTCCGCCATCTTCGGCGGCGCGACGCTCGACCTGCGCGAGGCGCACATCGACCGGGAGGCGACGGTCGACGCGCTCGCGCTGTTCGGCGGGGTCGACGTCCTCGTCCCGCAGGGATGGCGCGTCTCGGTCGCCGGGACGCCGATCCTAGGCGGGTTCGAGGACAAGACCGAGACCCCGACCGAGCTCCCGTCGGACGCCCCCGTGCTGAACGTGAGGGCCACCGCGATCTTCGGGGGCGTCGACGTGAAGAACAAGGTCGGATAGGGCCGGGGTCATCCGATCGGGACACGGGCTCGGGGAACCGCGGCGTAGACTCGGGAACGAGATGCCGGTATACGAGTACGCGTGCGTCCACTGCGACGCCTCGTTCGAGAGGTTGCGGCGTATGGGCGAGCCCGAGCCGGCGTGTCCGAACTGTGGAGCAGACGAGGTCCGCAGGCGCCTTTCGGTCTTCGCGACGGGCCGTTCGGCCGGCGCCTCGTCCGGCGGCGGCTGTGCCTGCGGCGGAGCGTGCGCCTGTGGCGCCTAAGGGGTGATCAGGGTGGCTGGAAGCTCGAAGGATGCCTGGAACGAGGTCGACGAGCGGTTCTCCGAGTTCGGCCGGATCCTCGCCGATCGCTACCGCAAGGCTGGTGAAGAGCGGGGCGACGCGCCCGGATCAGACGAGAC